>OBUQ01000418.1_pt1 | contig 37202 bp, 36 predicted proteins | sample 1494951 | NCBI WGS metagenome assembly OBUQ01 (sample SAMEA2579938, study PRJEB22360) | human gut metagenome | biome: human gut; feature: human-associated habitat; material: faeces | place: Denmark | collected 2008/2010
TAACGCCGCGCGCCGACAGGTAAAATTTCCTCGGTTAGCCGATGCTATTGCGCCTACTATCTTGGTAGGGCAAATTTTTGGTCGTTTAGGAAACTACTTTAACCAGGAGCTTTTTGGTAGGCCGACTACTTTGCCTTGGGGGCTGCAAATTGATCTGCAACATCGTCCGCTAGGCTTTGAGCAGTATGCTACTTTCCACCCGACTTTTCTCTATGAAATGTTGTGGAACCTAGCAGCAATCGGGGCGCTGCTGTGGATAGAACGACGTTTTCGGTTGCGTGGCGGCATGATGATGGGATTCTATCTGTGTGCCTATAGCCTCGGGCGTTTTTGGGTAGAGAATCTGCGGATGGATCAGGCAAATCAGTTCCTCGGTTTACGGATAAATGCTTGGACTTCTCTGCTGATGTTCATCTTGGGGGTAGCCTTGGCAATTTGGTGTTACCGCCAGAACTTCCCCCGACAGCAGGAAGCTAATCCGCAAAAGGATAGGAAAATATCTGCTGCGGGCGGCGATAAATCAACCTCTGTCTAGGTATGTTGGATCAAGCGTGAGCCAACTAGCTTCCGACTAAGTGGAAAGAACTGAGGAACTCGTTAGGATAGAGGTATGCGCAGAGCGAAAATTGTATGTACGTTAGGACCGGTAACAAATTCCCCGTCCCAGATTGAAAAACTAGCTGAAGCTGGGATGAACGTGGCGCGGATTAACCGCTCACACGGCAGCCAAGAAGAAGCTGAGGTTACGATTGGTAATATTCGGCGGGTGGCACTGAAAACCGGTAAAGCAATTGCGGTGTTAGTAGATTTGCAAGGCCCCAAGATTCGTTTAGAGACTTTTGCTGCTGGCCCGCAGACCCTAGAAAAGGGTGATATTTTCACGATTACCACTCGCGATGTTCCCGGGGATAAAGAAATCGTGGGGACTACCTTCAAAGGTTTACCGGGGGATTGTACTCCCGGAGATGCCCTCTTGATTGATGACGGAAACGTGCAGGTGCGGGTAAAAGAAGTTACGGCTACAGATGTAGTTACCGAGGTAGAAGTACCCGGGGTGGTTTCCGACCATAAGGGACTTAACTTGCCGGGGGTAGCAGTTTCTGTGCCGGCACTTTCAGAAAAGGATGAAGACGATCTGCGTTGGGCACTGCAGCAAGGTGCCGATATTATTGCGCTTTCGTTTGTGCGCAGCGCCGATGATTTTGCTGATGTGAAGCGGATTATGGATGAAGAGGAAGTCCATGTCCCTGTTATCGCCAAGATTGAGAAACCGCAAGCAGTCGAACGCATAGTGGAGATTGTGCAGGCTTTTGACGGCATCATGGTGGCGCGCGGTGACCTGGGGGTAGAGATGCCGCTAGAAGCGGTGCCCTTGGTGCAAAAGCGAGCGATCGAGCTGGCCAGAAGGTACGCGAAGCCGGTCATCGTGGCTACTCAGGTCTTTGACTCTATGATTCATAACCCGCGTCCTACCCGCGCTGAAGCATCTGACTGTGCTAACGCGATTTTGGATGGAGCCGATGCGGTAATGCTGTCTGGGGAAACCTCGGTGGGGGCATACCCGATTGATGCGGTGCGTCTGATGGCTTCGGTTATTACTAATGTTGAGGAAAACGGGGGAGACCGGATCGCTCCTCTTACCACCTATGATCATGATAGAGCTGGGGTGCTTTCAATCGCGGCTGCCAGAGCAGCGGAAATGCTGGATCTGAAATTTATGATCGCGTTCACGCAGGGAGGTGCGACCGCGCGCACCATGTCCCGACTGCGTTCCCCAATCCCAATGGTGGCGTTTACGCCGCTGGAATCCACCCGGAATCAGCTGGCGGTTTCGTGGGGAATTCGCACTTACCGGGTTCCCTATGTAACTCACACTGACGATATGATTTGGCAAGTTGATCAGGTTCTGCAAGCGCAAGGATTAGCTAAGCGAGGGGATCAAGTAATTATCCTCGCCGGTATGCCTCCGGGGGTGACGGGTTCTACTAACTCGATGCGGATTCATACGGTAGGGTTAGAAACCGACTATCGCTAGTGCTTTACTGCTCATTCTCGAGGGCGGGAAAAGTGTTTTTGCGCTGCCTCCAGGTATTCGGCCTCGGGGCGCGCAGGGAGTTGACGATCCAAGATTGACAATATCTGGATGGTGAACTAAAGTTGAACGCTTGTTGAAGTTTTCGAGTTTTCTCGGAAATTTGGTTGACTGCCTGCCACCTTTATGGTGTGCTGAAGTTGGCCACAACAGGCAGGGTTCTTTTGGAACCCCGGGGTTACCGGTACGAACCATGTGCCAACCCCGTGAGATGAAGAAGTGAATGGAGTATCAAGATGGAAAAATTCAATATTGTTGAAGCAGGCACTGGCCGTCAAGCAAACAATCTGCTGATTAACACGATTTCGGATGCGATCAGCCCTTGGTTTGCAGACGTTAGCCAAGACCAACGGGTACGGGAAGCAATCGCGGCTCTGGCAGATGAGACTCTGCGGGCTCGTGCCGCCCAGTACTTAGGTCTGCAGCTACGTCCGGCAGCTTAAGAGGGTGCCGGTAGCGACCTTAGAAACCGAGTTTCTAAGGTATCGCCCTAAGCAATCAGATTCCCCCGCGAGACTATCGCGGGGGAATCTGATTTTCTTTTAAGATCTTGCTGGTGAGCTACTAGCCCCTGGTTTCGGCTACGCCGATCCCAGTTTCGCCGGTTAAAGCGGGTATTGTTCTACGCCCTAAGCCTGATGGTTTTTCCACAGCAACTGTTCTAGCGGTTGAGGCAGAAGGAAATCGGGTTAGAGATTGAGTCTGTCTTTGCGGCACAGTCCGCTTTTATCCTGCTCAATGTAGCTACTTTCCTAGTCGTCCTTTCGTGGATTTTCTGCCGATGTATCGCAGACTGCAGAACTATGTATTACAATAATTCTGGAGGGTGATAGGTATGAAAAATGCGACTGTGAGTGCGCGTGTTGAGCAAGATGTTAAAACTGCTGCTGAAAATATCCTCGATCAGCTGGGAATTTCCACCTCAGCGGTAATTAATTCGCTGTATCGCCAAATCATATTGCAGCGCGCAGTTCCTTTTAGTCTGGCTCTTCCCGAAAATTTTATAACGGCTGATGAAATGACCACGGATGACTTGAACGCAAAACTTGCACGCAGCTATTCGCAGTCTTTATCTGGTCAAGGACGGGACTACAACTCTGTATTTGATGAGTTGGAAAAGGAACTTTAGGTGAAGTCGTTCCAGGTTCTCATTACTCCTGACGCTGAGAATGATCTGATAGAACTAAGTAAATATATTGCCCAGGAACTGCTATATCCACACGTAGCGCGGGATTATCTGAGGTTGTTGCGCGCCGAAATCGGAAAACTCTCATACCTGGCAACAGTTTTCGCGCCCATCCCGGATGAGCCTTGGCACAGTCGAGGAATCCGTTGCATTGCGGCTAAGAATTTCTTGATTTACTACCACATAGATACCGATTCGAACTGCGTTTACGTCCTCAATGTTATTTACGGTAAACGTGACCAGCTAGCCGCCTTAAGAAAGGCAGATGAAACCGGGTAACAACGATACGGCATTCCCGGATTAAGCCTGGTGGTTTTCCCACAATAGCTGCTGCAGCGGTTTGCGTTCCCGGTCTTTAGTGAGGCCGGCGGGAGCTTTACCTACGGTACACATCGTGAAGGGCACATAGGGGGCGGCGATCTGGAACTCCCGGCTAACTATCTCCCGGTCAAAAGTGGCAAACGGACGCATATGCATCCCCATAACTTCGGCTTGCAAAAGCATATTCTGTACTGCACTACCCAAATCGTAGGGACCGAAATCTAGGCCGTGCCGAGAAGGATATTCCTGATGAATGTTAAGAATCAGCCCGGAGGCGTCAAGTGCCCAATCGGAAAAACCTGCTACAGCCCGACGTAGTACTTCGTAGTTCTTATCGCCACGGATTCCCGGCACGAACCACCATTCTTGGGTATTCATTGCCGAGGGCGCCCAACGCGCTGCCTCTAAAATCTGGTTCATTTCTTCGCTGCTAATCGAAAAGTCAGGATCATATTCGCGCGGACTCCAGCGGTCCCTAATGATTTTAGAAATTTCAGTCATGTTTCTATCATAGCCAGCCACCCTGAAAACGGTACTAGCACTAAAAATAAATGGTCGGGCTGACAGGATTTGAACCTGCGACCCCTTGACCCCCAGTCAAGTGCGCTACCAAACTGCGCCACAGCCCGTTACCTCCAAAATCTTATCTTTCCCGCCGCTATCCCAGCAAATCACCCAGACGTGATTCTTAACGCTTAAAATACCAAGCTGAAAAAACTAGCCTAAAAACGCCCTCGGATTCCGTCCCTAGTAGACTGGAAAGGTGAGTGAGCAACTAGACCTGCGCCGCGCTAAAAAACCTTTCAAAGTGAAAGCGCCCTATGAGCCTTCCGGAGATCAACCCCAGGCAATCGCGCAGCTTACCCAGCGGATTAATGACGGTGAAAAGGATATTGTTCTCCTGGGGGCTACCGGGACTGGCAAATCTGCAACCTCCGCCTGGCTGGTAGAACAGGTGCAGCGTCCCACCTTAATAATGGAGCCCAATAAAACCCTGGCTGCCCAAATGGCGGCAGAGCTGCGCGAACTTTTTCCCGATAACGCGGTGGAATACTTCGTTTCCTACTATGACTACTATCAGCCAGAAGCCTATGTGCCCCAGTCCGATACCTATATTGAAAAAGATTCCTCTATAAATGACGAGGTCGAGCGGCTGCGCCACTCTGCCACTAACTCTTTGCTCACTCGCCGGGACGTAATCGTGGTGTCTTCGGTTTCCTGCATCTACGGCCTGGGTACTCCCCAAGAATATGTGGCGCGGATGGTGCCCTTAGAAGTGGGAATGCAAATAGAGCGTAACGAACTACTTAAACGCTTTATCACCATGCAATACACCCGCAACGATATGGCGTTTACGCGGGGAACTTTCCGGGTGCGCGGAGACACTATAGACATCATTCCCATGTACGAGGAAATGGCAATCCGTATCGAAATGTTTGGGGATGAAATCGATTCCTTGGCAACCTTGCATCCCATCACCGGGGAAGTAATCGAGGAAGAAGACTCAGTGTTTATTTTCCCCGCCTCCCACTATGTGGCCGGCCCGGAGCGGATGCAACGCGCCCTCGACAGTATCGAGGACGAACTAGGCGAGCGGCTGAAATACTTCCGTGAGCAAGGCAAGCTCTTAGAAGAACAGCGCTTGCAGATGCGGACTACCTATGACCTGGAAATGATGCGGGAGATCGGTACCTGCGCCGGTATTGAAAACTATTCCCGTCATATTGATGGGCGCGGGCCCGGTAGCCCTCCCAACACCCTCCTCGACTATTTCCCCGAGGACTTTCTGCTGGTAATCGATGAATCGCATGTGACGGTTCCCCAGATTGGAGCCATGTTCCATGGGGATATGTCTCGCAAACGCACCCTGGTGGATTACGGTTTCCGCCTGCCCTCAGCGATGGATAACCGGCCTTTGAAATGGGAAGAATTCCAAGAACGCATTGGGCAAACCGTTTACCTATCTGCCACCCCCGGCCCTTATGAAATGGAGCGCTCCGATGGAGTGGTCGAACAAATCATTCGCCCCACCGGTCTCGTTGACCCCAAGATCGTGGTTAAACCCACCGAAGGTCAAATCGATGACCTGATGGAAGAAATTCTGGTTCGCAGTGAAAAGAACGAGCGAGTGTTGGTCACGACCTTGACGAAGAAAATGGCCGAAGACCTCACCGAATACCTCGCCGAGCGGGGAGTGCTGGTGGAATACCTGCACTCGGATGTGGATACTTTGCGGCGGGTAGAGCTGCTGCGCGAACTGCGGATGGGCAAATTTAACGTGCTAGTCGGGATTAATCTGCTGCGAGAAGGCCTAGACCTGCCGGAAGTGTCACTAGTTTCGATCCTGGATGCCGATAAGGAAGGGTTTTTGCGTTCGACTACTTCCCTGATTCAAACCGTAGGGCGCGCGGCTCGTAACGTATCCGGGGAAGTACATATGTACGCCGATCAGGTTACCGACTCGATGCGGGCAGCGATTGAGGAAACCGAACGGCGGCGAGACAAACAGCTGGCCTATAACCGCGAGCACGGGATTGACCCCCAGCCGCTGCGTAAGAAGATCGCGGATGTTACCGATATGTTGGCACGCGAAGAAATTGATACCGAATCCTTACTAGGAACTGGATATCGGGGCGCGGGTAGTGGGCCAGATGCGCAGACCCGTAGGCAGACCGGACAGGACGTGCGCGAGCGGCTGGCGAATCAAAATGAGTCCAGCCTAGCGGAGTTAATCGCGGAGCTCACCGCGCAAATGCAAGAGGCCGCCCGGCAGTTACAGTTCGAGGTGGCAGCGCGTCTGCGCGACGAAGTGCAAGATTTAAAGAAAGAACTACGACAAATGAGGGAGGCGAATTGAGCGTACCGGACAAGCCAGCAGTACCGGCAGACGAGGACGGGGTAACCGCCTCCTCGAAAATAGCCGCTGCGAAAAACGCTGCTACGAAAGGTGATCCCCGGGCAAGCAGCAGCCAAACCATACCTGAATCTGCCGATACTGACCCCCTCAACGCCTCGGATCGCTCGAGAGCCGGGAGCCAGGACTTAAATGATGTTCAGGGGCTGCGCGGGCTTAGCCAGAAAGAAGTTGCGACTCTAACCAAACAGGGGCTTTCTAACCAATTCACTCCCCGCGCCACCCGCACCGTCCGCCAGATTCTGCGCGCCAATGTGTTTACTTTATTTAATGCCATTCTTGGCGTCTGCATTGTGGTTACTTTGATTTTTGGGCATTGGGCGGATGCGGTTTTTGGGATAGTGATGGTGGTTAATGCGCTCACCGGTATCGTTTCAGAACTTCGCGCCAAGAGAGTGCTAGAAAAGATCAGTATCCTCCAGGAAAACCCGATTCAAGTGATCAGGGAGGGGAAGCGCCAGGCAATTTCACCCCGCCAAATTGTGCAGGGAGACCTCTTATTGTTGCGGCGCGGTGATCAGGTACCGGCCGACGGAGAAGTTGTTAGTACTGGCGGGCTTTACCTAGATGAATCCAACCTAACCGGAGAGTCAATTCCTCGTCCTCGCGGCGTAGGAGAGAAAGTTTTTTCCGGTTCCGCCGTAGTTGCGGGGGATGGCTATGTAAAGGTCAGTGCAGTGGGCAGCCACTCTTGGGCTAATGAGATGGCTAACCAGGTCAAGAAATTTAAAATGGCGCATTCGGAGCTGGAAGAGGGAATCAATAAGATTCTGACGGTAATCACCTATTGTCTTCCCCTGGTGATCGTGCTGTTGGCGGTGGCGCAGCTGCGTAATCTGGGAGGACTAAGCGAAGTCACCTGGGACAATATTGGCCCGGTGGTGGTAGCAGTAGTTGCCGGTATCGTGGGGATGATTCCGCAAGGCCTGGTGTTGCTCACCTCGGTTAACTTTGCGGCAGCTTCCTTAAAACTGGCTAGGCAAGGAGTGCTCATTCAAGAGCTGCCCGCGGTAGAAGTATTAGCTCGGGTAGACACTCTTTGCTTAGATAAAACCGGCACTCTCACTACCGGTGAGATTGCGGCGCGCGGTTTTGTCCTACCCGAGCGAGAGGAACTAGTTTCTGCTGGTAAGCTGGATTTAACCGCGCAGGCGGCCTTAGCGGTTTTGACTAAAGAACGTGAAAATGACACTTCGGCGGCCATCTATGAACGCCTCGATAGCGACCTAAAAAAACCGACCTTAAACATTGAAAACCCGCAACTAATCCCTTTCGATTCGGCTCGTAAATGGTCAGCGGTGGTGAGCGCGGGTGATACCTGGGTGCTGGGCGCTCCCGAAATCGTGTTGGGTGCAGACCTTCCCACCCAAGCACAAACCGCTACTTGGGCGCAGCAAGGGTCGCGGGTGCTGGCTCTGGCACGCAGCGAAAATGAGCAGATTTCCCCGCAGAATCCGGCTCTCCCGGCAAACCTACAACTGAGTGCCCTAATCGTGCTCACTGAACGTTTACGCGCAGACGCGGCGCAAACCCTGGATTTCTTTAGGGAAGAAGGGGTAGAAGTTCTGATTATTTCCGGGGATAACCCGGTCACGGTTGCGGCTTTAGCCGGCAGGCTCGGGGTGGAAACTACCGGGTTTGATGCGCGGAAGCTTCCCGAGGACGAGGAAGGAATTGCCCAGATCCTTAAAGAACACCGGGTATTTGGGCGGGTGACTCCGGAGCAGAAACGGGCGCTGGTGCACGCCTTACAAGCTAGCGGAAAATGCGTGGCGATGACCGGAGATGGGGTCAATGATGCCCTGGCGTTAAAAGACGCGGATTTGGGGATTGCGATGGGTAATGCCGCGCAAGCCACCAAGTCCGCGGCGAAAGCAGTATTGCTAGATTCGAAGTTTTCGGCTCTGCCACAGGTGCTGGGAGAAGGGCGTCGCGTGCTGGGAAATATGGAGCGGGTATCTACCTTGTTCCTGTCTAAAACTACCTATGCTGCCCTTTTGGCGTTGATAGTGGGGGTATTAGGGATACGTTACCCTTATCTACCTCGCCACCTGACTCTTATCTCTTCCAGCACGATCGGAATCCCCGCGTTTTTCTTGGCATTGGCGCCCTCGAACCGGCGTTATCGCCCCGGTTTTTTGCGCCGGGTAGGTCAGCTCGCCTTGCCGGCAGGATTATTGTGCGGATCCACTTCGATTGGAGCCTACCTTTGGTTAGATAGGACGGAGGTGGCCACTTCGGCTGCCACTATTGTCCTGGCTATTGGGGCGCTGGGACTACTGGCGATCCTGTCACAGCCACTGTCTAGCTGGCGTGGGGGATTGCTCACAGCCATGATTGCTTTGGTGCTGGCGGCAATCACCGTGCCCGTGGTTCGCGACTTCTTTGCTCTGCAGGTCTTAAGCTTTACGCAATGGCTGGTAGTAGGGTTTTGTAGCATCATCTCCCTCGCGGGGTTGGCGCTTATCGGCACCTTTTGGGAACGGCGGCACTGGCCGGATCACGGTTCGGGGTTGCGGCTAAAACACGTTAGACTAAGAAAGTAAATCCGGAAGGGGAGTACTTCCATTAACAGGCCAGTCGTCATCACGGCAATTATGCCCGGCTGGTTCGGCCTGAAAAGGCGGAAGAAGACCTGAGCATAGACAACGCCAACGAAATGGAGAACGCTGCATGGGTCTGATGCCTACGCTTAATGCCGTCCCCGGCCATGAAGTAATTCACTGGTGGAACTGGCTACTGTTAGCTATCATTATTCTTGCTCTACTGGTGCTTGATTTTCGCGGACATGTCCGTAAAGCCCACGAACCCTCAATTAAAGAGGCCGCCATCTGGTCAGGTATCTATATGGCGATTGCGGCCGCCTTTGGGTTGGTGGTGTGGCTGCAATGGGATCTGAATCTGGCAGTAGAATACTGGGCTGGTTGGATCACCGAATGGTCGCTATCCTTGGATAACCTCTTTGTTTTCATCATCATCTTGAATGGATTTAAGGTTCCGCGGGTCTACCAGCAAAAAGTGATCATGCTGGGAATCATAATCTCAATGGTGTTGCGTCTGGCGTTTATCCTGATCGGCGCGGCATTAATTAATCAATTCGCCTGGATCTTTTACCTGTTCGGACTGTTCTTGATCTACACCGCGATCAGTCAGGCGCGGGAAGGGATAACCAAAGAGGACGAGGGGGATTCTGGCGAGGGATATCAAGAGAACAAGTTCACTACCCTGGTGCGCCGGGTGCTCCCCGTCTCTGAAGGGTTCCGGGAAGCGAAACTGCTGTACCGTCACCGCGGGAAAACCTACGTAACCCCCATGTTCTTAGTTATCGTAGCTATTGGATCGGCGGATCTAATGTTCGCTTTTGATTCCATTCCCGCGATCTTCGGTCTGACAAAACACCCCTTTATTGTGTTTGCCGCTACCGCCTTCTCATTGATGGGACTGCGCCAGTTGTTCTTCCTAATAGATGGGCTTTTAGAGCGCCTGGCATTCCTACATTACGGCCTGGCCTTGATCTTAGGATTCATCGGGGTAAAACTGATTATCCACGCCGCCCACGAGGCGCCCTTCTGGGGGATAGACAAATGGGCAGCAGCTATTCCGGAGCCCTCTATCGGTTTTTCAATGGGATATATCTTAGTTGTCCTAGTAGGAACCGCGCTGCTATCGATCTGGTACTCTAAGCGGCACCAGAAAGCTAACCCGCAAAAGGATTAATACCAAAGAAATCGGCTCGGATACCTGCTAGTGTTCCAAAAACCTTAGGTATCCGAGCCGAAATCTATAGGTGGGGATGCTATTTTTCGGGTAGGTAATCGTTAGTGTAGGCACCCTCCACGTCCGCTAGGCTCGCGGTGGTAAAGCCGTGTTCGCTCATCCACGTGGTGTAGGAACGCACTATTTCGGCATCCATCTCACCCCAGCGCCCGGAGGGAGCATGCCAAGAGGGCGCCATGAACTTAAGGGAGGCCTCTAATACGTCCTCTTCGCTGGCGCACATAGTGGAAGCTAAAATATTTACAGTTTCTGCCTGGCTATCCCGGGCAAAATCATAGCCGCGACTGGTAGCCGCCAGGAAGGCGCGCACTTGATCCTCGTGGCTGCGCAGATAGTTTTCCTCTACGCACAGGAAATAGGCATGGTGGGGAGTGACCTCCACTTCGTCAAAAGATAGCTGCACTACCTCGGAGAACGGTTTACTACCCTGGTAGGCTTCCCAGCCTAAGACATTGAAAATCGCGTCATATTTGCCTTTTTCAACTGCGCGAATATCCGGTTCGAATACTCCCGGATCCATTACCTTGACCTTAGAGAAATCACCGCCATCTTTCTCGACGGCTTCAATTACCATCTGGATAAGGCGCTTTACCGGAGGAATCGAGACGGTTTTTCCTTCTAAATCTCGAAAACGGCTGATCCCTTTCTCTTTAAGGGTAATCACCCCACCTAGCTGGTTTTGATTAAAGGTAGCGACGGCTACGAAAGGGTGGTCGCTATGGCGGGTTTCCAGCAGCTCTCCCAACCTAATTGAGGCAAACTGAAACTCTCCTTTGGCGGCCAGCTGTGCGGGAGTGCCGCGGTCGAAACCATCCCAAGAAATATCAACATCTAGGCCTGCCTCTTGATACCAGCCTTTCTTGCGAGCCACGAATAAGCCAGCGTGATTAGGCCAAGTAACGACATATTCCAAGCGGATTCGAGTTAAATCCATTTTTCCTCCCTATTTTCAATGCCCCAGAGGGCGTTTTCGATTTCTTGATAGGCTTTCACAAAATCTGGGGTGGTGCGCAGTCCGGTTCCGTGACTAAAACTGCCGGTAGCTCCCACTGAATTTGCTGATAAATATTCCTCCCGCTGCGGAATCTCAATCGGAATTTCACTGATAATACGACCAGGTCGCTCCGACATCATCAGCACCCGGTCAGCTAGGGTGACCGCTTCGGCAATATCGTGGGTGACCAGCAGGAGAGTTAAATCGCGGCTGCGAGTGGCTTGCCAGAGCCAACGTTGCATGTGGCTCCGAGTTATCTGGTCAAGCGCCCCGAAAGGTTCATCTAGGGCGATTAAGGTAGGTTTGGCCAGCATCGTGCGCAAAAAGGCTACTCGCGAACGCATTCCTCCTGAAAGCTGCGCTGGATAGGCTCCAGAAAACTGTTGCAGGTCGAACTGGGAGAGGAGGGCGCGGGCGCGCTCGCGGGCTTTTTTGCGGGGGACTCCCCGAATACGTAAGGGCAGTGCCACATTGTCTTCGATGGTGTTCCAAGAAAATAGTCCATCGCGTTGGGGCATGAGGGCGATTAGGGGATTATCTACTGACCAGGCCAGGCTGCCTTGAGAGGGAGAACTAAGACCCGCAATTATCCGTAGCAGGGTAGATTTTCCGCAACCTGATGGCCCTACCAGGGCGGTTATCTTTCCCTTAGCTATAGTCATCTCCACGTTGTCTAAAGCGGTCAGAGGTGGATTAGTAAAACTCTTCGTTACCGCTGATAGTTCCAATAGGCTCATTTTGCCTTCTTCCAGGGAATCAAGATGCGTTCTGCTAGTCCCACTAGTAAGTAAGCTGCCAAAGTCATTAGCGTTAGGATCCCGGCTCCAAAAAACACTAGTTCCGTCCGAAAAGATCCTTGGGCAGTAAGCAAGTAAATTCCTAAACCATTCTCCGCCCCCACGAACTCGGCGGTAGCGGCAGTGGCCGGCCCGTAGGTGACCGCGATGCGCAGTCCAGTAATAAAATCCCCCAGAGCGGCCGGCATTCGCAAGTGGGAGAAAATCCAGGCAGGGGAGGCACCTAAAGAACGCGCTACATCAATCTGGTCGCGTGAGGGAGCCGCCAAGCCTTTAGTAAAAGCGACGATGATCGGGAAAACTCCAAATAACGCCACTAGGAGGATTTTTGAGGTCATGCCAAATCCGAACCAAATTATCAGCAGGGGAGCGATAGCTACTACCGGAATAGTTTGGGAGATCACCAGCAGAGGCATCACGGCTTTGCCGAAAGTTTTGGCTCTCCATAGCGCAAAAGAAATCGCCACCCCGCAGACAATTGCCAGCAAGGTGCCTGCCGCTACCTCTATGAGGGTTACTTGCGTGGCTAGCCAGGCCGCCGGCCAGTCCGCAACCCCGGCTTTAATGATCACAGTGGGGGCAGGTAGCAGCTTGGGGTTAACTGTCCCCAGGCGGCAAACTCCCTCCCACAAAAGCAGGGTTAACAGAACCAGTCCGGCAGCGACTAGTCGCGAGCTTGCTTTCATTTACTGGCGGCTTTGGCTAGGAACTCGTTGGTTACTACTTCGGGCGCGGAGATTTTTTGGGTGTAGGGTTTTCCATCACCGTCAGTAACTAGCTTCTGCTCAATAATGAAGTCTAAGTAGCTTTGCCACTTATCTATATCGGCATGCCCCACAGTGCCGGCCGCATCTGGCCAATACTCTTTGGAAAGCTTCTCCTGGGAGGCGTTAACTAGTTTTGCATCTAGCTTTGCCTGGGGATTAGCATCCATCAGAATTTTCGCAGCCTCCTGGGGATGGTCTATTGCCCACTGGTAGCCTTTCTGGGTGGCTTGCACGAAGGAGCGCACCAGCTGCGGATCTTCTTTTATTAGGTCTGCACGGGTAGAGATTCCCAGCAACGCCGGGGTAGTGGGTACTCCGTACTTGTCGTAATCAAAATAGCGTAACTTATACCCGCTCTGCTCGGCCTCGATGCCTTCCCAAGTAGACAGAAGTTCCGCAAAGTCAGCGCGTTCTTGTTCCACTGCCTGCAGCGTCCCAGCACCGGCGACCACTTTTTTGAAATCACCTTTGCCACCGTCCTTTTGGATCAGCATTTTGGTGGCAATATGTTGGAATCCGCCGCCGAAGTCAGCGAGGGTCTTGCCATCTAAATCTCGGGGACGCTGAATATTCGCCTTATCCAAAAATCCCACCATATAGGAAGACTTTGGTTGCAGGTTGAACACCATCTTGATCCCCAAGTTGGAGGCTTTCGCCGAGGCAATCGAGTCGGTTCCGGAAAAGCCAAAATCGGCACCTTTGGCGGTCATGACTGATTCCACGCCGCTCTTAGAAAAGCCCATTACTTTTACGTTTAGTCCGGCTTCGCGGTAAAATCCTTTTTCTTGGGCAACATAGATCCCGGTGTGGTTAGTGTTAGGAGTCCAGTCCAAAATAACCGAAGTGTTCTTTAGTTCGGGATCTCTAGTTGCGGAACTAGATCCCGTGGCGCACCCTGCCAGAGTTAGAGCCAGGGCACAGGCTAAAGCGGTAGCTATTCTTCGCATGCTTTTTCTTTCGCTAGTTGGTTGATAAGGGACAAATACTTTTGGCCAGGCCCGGTCAGGAACCACTGGCTATGACCTTGGAATCCGATATTCCAGGCCCAGTCTTTGATCTGTGGATCAATCGGTGCCAGCAGATCGTATTCGATGGCAGAAAGGGAAAACTCCACGTTACAAAGAGCGATCATAGCGCCGAGCATCTCGATTTCCTCCGGGGAGAGGGAGAACACCTGCCCGTATCCGGTTAGCAAGTCGCCAGCGACCTGTGGCCAGTAACTATCGGTTTCCCCAGCGGTAATACTGATCCAGTCGATACTGTGGCGTTCCAGTAACACTGCCAGGTCAAAAAGCGGGGGATTGGGACAAGCGAGCCCGAAATCAATCAGACACGAAATGCTGTTTCCTTCCCAAAAAGTATTAGAAACATGCAGATCACCGTGGGTAAAGTAGCGAGGAACCTGCGCTAAGGGGGTAAGAGCGCGCGCAAAAGGACGCAAAGGCGCTAGCGCGGCCGCGAAATCGCGTCCGGTTTCTTTCAGATGGTTAGCAAGCACCGGATGGGCATCTAAAAATCCTGCTAGCTTGGGTAGCGGATCTCCCAGTAGGAGTTCTATCCGGTTTTGATAGGGGCCAGGATCCAGGGACTGCGGCTGAATTTTTTGGCTAGCGATACGGAGTCGGGCGGCAACTCTACCCAGTTCCACAGCTTCTTCCCTGGTCTTTGGAGGTAACCAGGAGCGCAGATCGCGATAGCGGTCTTGCCCAGCCGCACCCGCGGAGGCCTCAATAATCCACTCTCCGGAGGCGAGGGTGCTGCCTCCCTGATTGAAACAGAAAAAACGCGGGGTGGAAAAGCCCCCATCTGCCAGTTGATTGACAAAGGAGTGCTTAGCTTCCAGCTCGGACGCGCTTACCAGATCTTTGTGGTAGCGTTTTAAAAATACTTGCTTGCCGTTAGCGGTAGTAACTAGGCAAGCCGCTGCCATAGGACGGGAAGAAGGGGAGAGGCTTGCGATTTGCTCCTCGCGAAAATCCGGGATTTCTCTTAAGGCTTTGGCAGCTTGACTGGTGGAAAAAGGTGGCCAGGAATTATTTACCACTTCCAGCTGCTGATCTCGATTCATCCGTGCCTCCTATATCTGTGCACAGGTGAACCAGCTTCCTGCGCCAGCATTACCTGGATCAGGTGTAACGGTCGAAGCATTTTGCTTCCTCTCAGCTCGAAAGCTCCCGTGCTACAAGTAGGGTACCAGAAGGGAGACGAATTTGGATTGCGCCCTCAAAATCCGGTAACGTGGTTTGAGTTCAAGGGCCATTGGCGCAGGGGTAGCGCGCTTCCTTCACACGGAAGAGGTCACTGGTTCGAAACCAGTATGGCCCACCATTAGCAGTTATTTCTGCAGATAAGCCCGCATTATTTTCGTCATTTGAATCTGGTCACTAAGTGCACACATTTCCCGGGCAGCATGCATCGACAAAATCGGAACTCCCACATCAATAGTGGTGATTCCCAGGCGGGTAGCGGTCATCGGCGCGATAGTTGACCCACAGGTGACTGTATTCTTTGACACAAAGCGTTGAGTCTTAACCCCGGAGCGCCTAGCTGCGTCCTCCCAAATATGCCAGCCGGCAGCATCGGTGGCATAACGCTGGGAAGCATTGAGCTTTAGTACCGGGCCAGATCCCATCACCGGACGGGTATCAGGGTCGTGTTTTTCGGGATAGTTGGGGTTTACCGAGTGGGCAACATCGGCGGATAGGCACGAGGACGCGGCCAACATCCGTTCAAAGGCCTCCGGTTCACCTGTGGCGCGGGCGCAGCGACGCAGCACCTGTTCCAGTAATGGTCCGGCAGCCCCAGTTTCGGTATGAGACCCTACTTCCTCATGGTCAAAAGCGGCACTAATTAGAATATTTTCTCCCGAAAAATCCGCGTCAGCAAGGCTCAATAATGCCCTCGTGGCACTATAGACCGAGAGCAGATTATCTTGACGAGCCGATGCCAAGAATTCTCCGGTAGTTCCCAGCCGCTGCGGGGCATGAGTATCGAAAGTGTAGAGCTCGTGACTAGAGATCTCATCGGTTCCGGCAAGGCCAGCTTGCCCAGCGATTACCTCCAAAATATTGCGAGAGGATCCCCCTACCTGCCAGAGGGGACGCAAATGTTGCTGCCGATCTAATTCCAGTTTATTCGCGGATTCCCGATCCAGGTGGGGAGCTAACTGGGGAATAGTAGCGATCGGCCCGGTACGCACCAGGTGGGATTTTCCAGTTCGGTCATAGACGATCCCGGCGATGCCCAGTTCCCGGTTTAGCCAGGAGTTAGGGAGCATTCCCCCATAGATCTCTATGTTGAGCTGCCCCCAACCATCGGCACTAAAACTATCAGGGGTAGGTTTTAGTTTGAAGGCCGGAGAATCAGTATGGCTGCCGATTATGCGGAATCCCTTGGGGGATCCAGTAGGTACCATCCAGGCGATGAGGGTGCCTTTGCGGCATAAAAAGTAACGTCCGGCACCGCGCGGCCAAGGTTTAGTGGCATCTACTGGTTTAAAGCCCTGGGAGCGGTAGATATCGGCCAAGGTGCGGGCAGCGAAACTGGCGCAAGGAGAAGCAGTAATAAAGTCAGTTAAACCTTGGGAGTAGGTTTCCAGATTAAAACTCGTCATAGTTTCATTTTAAGGGGGAGGGTTAAAAAGTTCCTGCCCCTTAGCTGCGGCCGCTAGCTAAGGGGCAGGAAAATGAACTGGATTGCTTAACGCGGTAAGGAGACCGGGTCAGTGGAAATAAAACCGTCATCGCCGTCCTCGCCCCGCACGTGGCGTCCGCGTCGATTGCGAGCCGCGCGCGAGTTCCCCAGATCTGCAGGTTCTTCGGAACCCAAGTGCCTGGGATCTGAGCCAGCTATTATTCCCTGGCGTTCCTGGCCGCTGGATTCATCTTCTTCGCGTTGAGCTTGCTCGGCTTTTTCCTCGGCCAGCTTTTGAGCTTTACTCCGAGCATCCTGTTGCTTCGCGATTTTCTTGCGCTGCTTCTTGGTGCGCTTAGCCAGTTTTTTACGCAGTTTTTCTTCCGCTTTCTCTTGGCGGCGAGCTGCTTTTTCCTGGCGGATCCGCTCTTTTTCGGCTGCCCGCTGTTCTTGATATTCCGCGAATACTAACGCTTGTAATAGTTGTATTTGGGAAACCCATTCGGGCAGTTCCAAAGATTCTCGCAGATAGTAGAGCTGGTGAGCCAACCGCCCGCGTTCAGCTAGCAACAAACCATGAAGATCTTGGCAAAACTGCACATAATCCGAAATCTCTCCCCAGGGACGGCGGTCATCCTTAGTGAAAAGCGGGAGCGCCGCCGGACGTAGCCGCGCAAGTAGCGCCGCTGCCGCCTTGGGTTTTAACACCAGCGGATCTTTAGTTAGTGCCGTCCAAATCTGTGCGAGTGGTCCGGTCTCAGTTTCTAAAACCTGATCGGCAATATCTACTAACTGGGCGTCGGTCGGGATCTGAGACATTAGTTCCGGCAAAGGCTCGGAAGCAAAAAGTTGGTCTAAGCCCTTACTGTCCACCTGAAGATCTAGATTTGCAAGCGCTAGCAGATCGCAATCTCGCAGGTTGCAGGCTCCCTCCCAAGAGCTGGACTCCAATTGTGGTTGCAAGGGAAAACTGGGAGGAAACTTTGAGGTTAAGGAAAACAAAGTAATCCGGGGATTATCTCTTTGACAGTAGTAGTCAGTCAGTAAAACGCGTGCCCGCTCCCAGGTATCGGCGTCTCCACGAGTTATTCCGGCGACTATTTCCGGAACCTTGGTAATCATGTTCCCTCCGCAAGTAGCTTGTTTCCTAAATTGTAGTCGAAGACTTAGGGAGGCGGGGCAATACGTTCACCAAGAAGAACTTTCTAATCCACTGTTAAACTGGTTTCACCCGGTTTGCCTGTCCTTACGCTCTGGGGGAAACCTGAGCGCGTGCTAGTTAGTCACTTAGCTGCGGTGTCTTCGCAAGAGTACTTTTCGAGGACGCCGCCGCCAGCAGCGGTCAGCTTCGGCGGTTTGAGCCGCTGCTAGCCCTTAGATAAACAAGGTAGGGTCAATAATCAGTTCAGAGGTCTTCTGCTGGCTGCAGCCGGGAGATACCCGTGCGGGAACCCCAATAGCAGAGCATCCGGCAGGCACATCGCGTACCACTACCGCATTGGCAGCGATACGCGCATCCGAGCCCACGTGGATGGGGCCGAGCACTTTGGCGCCGGCACCCACCATCACCCGATCCCCGAGGGTGGGGTGCCGTTTGCCTTTCGACATTGATACCCCACCCAAGGTTACCTGGTGAAACAGTACACAATCGGTACCGATCTTAGTGGTTTCCCCGATTACTACTCCGTTGGCATGGTCGATAAAAAGACGCCTACCTAGGCGGGCGCCCGGGTGAATATCCACCCCGGTATAGCTGCGGGAAATTGACGAAACTATTCTGGCAAGAAGTTTAAAATTTTTCTTAAACAACATATGCGCCAGGCGGTACGCCCAAACCGCATGTACTCCCGGATAGGTTAGGGCAACTTCCAGGGCGTTGCGAGCAGCCGGATCCGAATTAATAGCTGCTGCTAAGTCTTCTTTGCACAGTTGTATTAAAGTCGGTTCCGGCTTCGCCATTTTCGCTCCTAGTCCATGAAATCTTTAAACAGCGGGGTAGTTAGGTAACGCTCGCCAGTATCGGGCAGCAAAGCTACGATACGTTTACCTTTCATATCAGGGCTTTGCGCTAAACGCAATGCTCCTGCCAAAGCGGAACCAGCGGAAATTCCTACCAGCAGCCCTTCTTTAGCGGCAGCTTTGCGTGCCATGGCGATGGCGTCCTCAGTTTCAACCGTAAGTACTTTAGTCAGCACTTTAGAATCCAAAATATCCGGCACAAAGTTTGCCCCGATACCTTGAATCCCGTGTGCCCCAGCCTTACCGGTAGTTAGCAGGGCGGATTCTTCCGGTTCAATCCCGAAGACTTTGATATCAGGATTTAGCTCCTTCAGGCGTCTGCCTACTCCGGTGACGGTGCCGCCAGTTCCGATCCCGGCAACGAAAACGTCAACCTGACCGTCGGTATCTGCCCAGATTTCTTCGGCGGTGTTTTCATAGTGAGTCTGGGGGTTTGCAGGGTTAGTGAATTGGGAAGCCAAAATGGCGCCTTCGCGTTCAGCTACCACTTTTTGTGCGGCATCTACGGTGCCTTGCATTCCCTTCGCCGCCGGGGTGAGTACTAACTCGGCTCCAAAAGCACGCATGAGGGCGCGGCGCTCTTTGGACATAGATTCGGGCATAGTGATTACCACTTTGTAACCGCGGGCAGCTCCTACCATTGCTAGCGCCACCCCGGTATTTCCAGAGGTAGATTCCACAATAGTGCCGCCAGGCTTTAGTTTTCCGGAGGCTTCCGCGGCGTTTATCATCGCCAGAGCTACCCGGTCTTTAACCGAAGATGCAGGGTTGAAGGATTCAACTTTGGCTACCACTTCGCCGTCAATATCGGCTGGCAGTAGATGATTGATTTTTAGTAAGGGAGTGTGGCCAATAAGTTCAGTTACGTCTTTTGCGATATTCATGCTTTTCCTTAAATTATTCGCGGTGACAAACTGGAGGTATCCAGTTATAAAAGTTGGAAATCGGGGCAGAATAAAACTTTGTTGCCCCGAGGGACAGCCCGCGCCTTAGCGGTCGGCGAGATGCCCCTAGATACATAGACGACAGCGAGAGGTGGCGGGAAAACGCATTTGCCTCTCCGATCTGTCGTGAAAACTTGGTTGCTTCAAGTTGTAACATCTTCGGTTTTACAGTCGCAACTTTTATGCGCTCAGTAAAATTTGGGGATGGTTGCTCGCCAGCAGCTCCCTGCTATCGAGGGGAAGATAAGTACAGGTAGCTGCGCGATAGCTACGCTAGTAGTCGCTCTAGCGAGGCGCGAAAGAGCCTGAAAAGCACTTGGCTTGAGGGAAATCACTCTCGCACTTGTGAAGTAATATCCGGTGCCGTCTCAACGGTGATTTCGCGTCCGGCAATGCTAGACAGATAGCTCTCTAGCTGTGATTTGGTAGTTTCAAGCGGGGCAGCCAGTCGTAAGGTCGCTTCCTGGGCAAAGTGGCGCGTGAGGATCTGGTAACCGCTTTGAGTAAGTTTTGCTTCGATCTTTCCGGCTTCCCCGATCGGTAAATGCAGCTGGTAGGAAGGCTGGGTAATCAAGCGCACGGTCTGGGCGTTTTTCAGTACTTGTTGTACTGCCCCGGAATAGGCGCGCACTAACCCGCCGGTACCCAGTTTAGTTCCTCCGAAATAACGGGTAACTACGCAGGTAACATTGGTTAACCCGGATTCGGTCAAGACTTTGAGCATCGGGCCTCCGGCAGTTCCCGCCGGTTCTCCATCGTCGCTACTGCGGGCAGTATCAGGCCCAGTATCTTGGTGAATGATAAAAGCGGTGCAGTGGTGGCGGGCGTCGGGAAACTCGCGGCGAATCTGGGCGATAAACTCGCGGGCGGCCTCCTCAGAATCGGTGCGCGCTAGGGAGGCGATAAAGCGGGAGCGTTTAATCTCGATTTCGCTGCGGGCAGGGGCATAGATAGTGCGCATAGCTTGATCCTATCTATTAGTTGGCTGGGGGAGGGGGAGTATTTAGGTTTAGGACGAGGGCGTCCTCGGCAATATGAAAGGGTGGGTTTCTGTTCTTTCCGCGCGAGATAAAGCGTGCTCGCGGTGCAAATCACATGGTTGAAACTGGAAACTTAGCGCTATAAATGGCACAGTTATAGAGGTTATTTTTCTATTTGCAATAGTTAGAGGAGTCCGTGATGGCAGTACCAAAGCGCAAAATGTCTCGTGCGAATACCCGCACTCGGCGGTCTGCTTGGAAAGCCAAGGCACCCCAGCTTACTTCGGTCAAGGGCAATGATGGACGTTCCTATGTGGCACCTCGTCACCTGACCAAAGCCGTAAAGCTGGGGCTGTACAGCCCGGCAGACGATTTCGAGTAAAACTCGAAGTTAAGAAAAAGCCCCTAGCAGTTTCCTGCTAGGGGCTTTTGTTTATGGTTTTTCTTTTTTTGCTTCCCGAATGAAGGATCCCTGGAGGTGGCCGAGAGATCTTCTGTCATTCACTTTCCTTAGCGCAGGGAAGTACCTTTCTTTAAAAATAGTGCGGTGAGATAACCTGCGACCACTGTGAGCACGCCGGTGCCGAGCAGCCACCAGATTGAAATCGACGGGGGTTCCACAGGATTAGACTCACTGGGGTCAATCGGTCCAAATATAGTGAAGAGAATTCCATCCCAATCCAGAGAAATAAAGGGGGCATCGGGGGCGAAAAATACCAGCTGCCCAGGGAGAAGCATCAGCAGGAAGCCAATAATTTGCATTCCTACATACACCAGCACTGCTACTAATATCGGGCCGCCAATTTTTCCGAAACGATCCAGGAAAGGTCGCCGGTTGCCGGCGGTAACTATGAACTGGCAGAAGAAAACACTGGAAATCGAGGATAGTAGCATGGCCATAATAATCAGAAAAGCTACTTGCCAGGTCTGAAGGGTTGTAAAGAAGTATGTCAGAGCATTGCCAGAGGCATCTTCAAAAAACAAGGCTGTGACCAATAAAAACCCTCCGCAAAAAACCACTAGCGTGAAAAGACCGAGAGCTAAGAGGTTAAAAAGGCTTTTTGCCCAAAATAGCTCGGTAGGTCTTGCCGGGATCGACATGGTGAAATACCCAGTTTTTCCGTACATGGAACGGTAATAGTGAACTAAAAGGATTATCGAATAAACCAGGTAAGCGGCTAGCATTCCTAAGAATGCCAATAAGAATATGGTAGACCCTACGGCTACGGAGTTACGTAAAATTGAGACGGCTATCGCGCTCAAGATTGCGGTCAGCAAGGTCAAACCAATGGTGATTCCTAGTGGTTTACGTAGCGCCAGGAAATCGTGTTTCATTATTTTAGTAATCATCGGTACATCCCCCTAAAGAGTCCGTCCAGACTGGTTTGATAGGTGCTGCGGAGCTGGTCAGCATCTCCGGTTAAAAATACTTGTCCTGCCGACATGAATACGGCGGTAGAAACCACGGGTTCCATATCGTTAATCAAGTGGGTCGATAGCAGCATTACTGCCTGGGGATTGAAACGGGAAATAACGGCTCGCAAGATTACGTCCCGCGCTGCCGGATCCACCCCGCTAATGGGCTCATCAAGCAGATAGACGCGCGCATTTCGCGACATGATCAGCGCTACTTGGAGTTTTTCGCGCATCCCCTTGGACATGGCGGACAGTTTTCGATCTGCTGGGAGGCGGAAAAAATCTACCATTTCGTAGGCTTTCGCGGAATCGAAGTCAGTAAAGAAGTCCTGGTATTGGCGGATTGCGGAGCGTGGGGTGAGGTTATCTGCCAACAATGAGCTGTCGGGTAGGTAGGAGGTAAAAGCTTTGGTTTCTGCTCCGGGAGTTTTCCCGAAAAGCCGGACTTCGCCCTCGTAATCCTGCATTACCCCGGCCAAGATTTTCATTAAGGTAGTTTTTCCACACCCGTTTGGGCCCATGAGGCCGACTATGCCGCCACTGGGCAAAGTTAGGTTGGCGTTGGCTAGTCCGATCTGAGAGCCGTAGAACTTTGAAACTCCTTTGATTTCAATGGCGGGAGCAGTTGTCTGTGCCCCGGGGTGTTCGTTTGCTGGGCGGGGCGCCATAAAATGTTCGGGGTTGGTGCCTGGCGTTGAAGCCGGAGGGGTTGGGAACTGGTTTAACTGATTTTCAGTCATGAGATTTTCCCTTCTTCCATTGTTTTTCTACTAAGTCGAGTGTTTGGGGTAGGGTAGCGCCAGCTTTTTTCATGGTGGCGGCGTACTGGTCGGTGTGTTCTAGGAATATTTTTTGGCGAGTCAGCCAGATCTTGTCCTGGTCTTGAGTTACGAACCGTCCGGCGGTGCGCTCTGATACCGCCAGTCCTTCGCGTTCTAGCTCCGATAGGGCGCGTTGCACCGTATTAGGGTTGGCTCCTACCGTTTGGGCGAGGTCGCGCACGCTGGGAATCTTGCTCCCTGGCGGCCAGCTTCCAGAAGTTATACGACGAGAAAACTCATCGCGCAATTGACTCCAAATAGGAATTGCTGAGTTTAGCTCCATGGGTTCCTCCTTTCATCGCTGTATTAGTGTAGTAATACAGTAACTCTGTTGGGGATGCTGTGTCAAGCGGTTAATACAGATTATTTTTTTGGAAGGGAGGTGAACGGGGTGTGGATAGAGGAAATCCCGCGACATATGCGGACACATGTCACGGGACATCACATGGTCGGGGCGACAGGATTTGAACCTGCGACTCCCTGCTCCCAAAGCAGGTGCGCTACCAAGCTGCGCCACGCCCCGTCAGTTTTATTTTCTGACCTTCTATAGGTTACACTGTTTTTCGCGGCTTCCGTTAACTCGAAGCGAAAGCCAGATGCGAGTGTAGCTCAATGGTAGAGCCCCAGCCTTCCAAGCTGGTCATGCGGGTTCGATTCCCGTCACTCGCTCTCTTTCCGCCTCGGCGCTAGTGACTTTCCTCCTTTATATGATGATGATGTTCATGCCTGTCGCCTCTATAGGCCCGACATTGACAAGTTTATTTCGGGCTGCGGGCGCCTATCAAAGGCTATCCTGCATTGAAGAAATACCTCGCGAGACAGCAAGACAAACATGCACAAAACTCCAAGCAACAGACTCAATAGAGAATCCTGACGCCGTGATATCTATGCGGGGCGTGAGTTTTACTTACGATGCAGTCGCTGATGGTGCAGAAAGACCTCGCAACTCCGAGATTTCCTGGGCACTAAACGGAGTCAGCCTTGACGTAGCGCGGAACAAGATCACAGCGATTATCGGCCCATCCGGAGCTGGCAAGAGTACCGTTTTTTCCCTTTTGGAATGCTTCTATCCCTTAAGGTATGGGCAGATCTACATAATGGGTCAGCCATTAACTTCAATGACAATAGAAGAAGTTCGATCGCATTTTGCGTACGTCGAGCAAAATGCACCCCTTCTATCTGGCACTGTTCAGGACAACCTCTGTCTCGGACTTTCCAAGGTAACACGAGAGGAATGTGCGAGAGCACTCGAAGTAGTTGGACTGGATCATCTGGCAGATGATCTTGGCCGCGACATAGATGCGTATGTCGGCGAGCATGGCGTTTTGTTAAGCGGAGGCGAAAGGCAGCGGCTTGCATTGGCTCGCACGCTGCTTTCCGATAAAGATATATTGCTACTTGATGAGTCGACGTCCAACGTCGACGAGATTGCTCAGAAAAAGATAGCCTCCTTTCTTAAAGGTTACGTAATGAATAAAACGGTACTTATGATCGCTCATCGACCCGCGCTGATTGAAGCAGCGGATAATGTCATTGTTTTCGACAAGGGGCGACTGGTGGACTCAGGATCGCTTGAGGCCGTCCGCAGCCGTTGCTCCCTCTACCGACAATTGACTCAGGTGGGTGGTTAGTTTGATAGGAATTGCGGGTATATTGATGTATATCAACGGGGGGAGTGGGGTTTAGCGTGCATACTCGTCTATGTTTTCGGAAAATGCGGAGCACAGATTGGCCCCTTGTTCGACTTGCTCGCAAAGAACTAGCCAAAGATCTCGCTCCCTGGATAGCACTCGCGTTTACATCAGCCTTTACCGCCATGGGCGTGTCATTTTACATCGGCAGCCTGGTCCGAGGGAGCGGGTTTGATGGTCAGATCGGACAGGCTTACGTTGAATCCGGTTCTACCGGTATTGTGCTGTTAATCCTGGTTTCGGTATTTGCGATCTCATCCAGTTCACGAGTTGCAGTCACGCTACAGCACAGGGATATTGTCGTCTGGCGACTTGCAGGGGTTAGTGAGCAGCAGGCTAAGATCGTTGCGCTGGTTGAGATTTCGATTGCTACTGCGGTGGGTACACTTGTCGGCGCAGCTGGCGCTTTCGGGCTTTGGCCCATCTGGAGACTTGTGTTACACGCTGCGGATATGCCTTATGCGCTGACGCTAGGTGTTCCGCCGCTTGCGGTGTTTCCTATTGTTGTCTTTGCCCTTAGCGTCACTGCGGTTTTGGGTGGCATGAAGGCAGGTCGGCAAGCTGCGAATGTCCGACCTGTATTGGTGCTGAAATCTGATTCTGTGGCGGTGCGGCGATTTAGCTGGGGCAGTTGGTTAGTCGGAGGACTTGCGCTGTACCTTATTGGATATCTTCTCTTCTTGGCGAATCGCACGTCACCCCACAGCAGTATTACCGATATAACGCAGAAGACGACTTTTATTTATTTGGGAACGGCGTTGGCATATGCTGTGCTTGTGGGTTCAGTAGGCAAGTATTTTGTCGGTCGCTTCCTGCGTGTGTGGACGGCAGTTGTGCCCAAACGATGGTCAAAGTCTTGGTTTTTGGCCAGCCGCCAGTCCGAACATGACTTAGAGATTTCAACTGCTCTTGTCATTCCGTTGACAGTCTCCCTTGTCCTGGTAACCGGAGTCTTTGGTTATGTTGGGCAGGCACAGGATGCGGCGAGAGCGTTTGGTGTTGCCTTTGCTGGAAAGGGAATCGACATCGGTGGTCTTGTGCAGCTCCTCGGTCTTCCGGTTCTCATTTCTTTGATAAATGCCGGAGGAATCGCCATTGCCACCGGCGCTAAGAAGCGCAGGGACGCAAGTATGCTGTTCGTCCTAGGGGCAACCAAAAGGCAACTTTATTCTAAATTGGTTTTTGAGTCAGTCATGCTTGTAGGGACTGCATTGCTGATTTCGCTCATGGTGTATTTCGTCAACGGATTGGGTTTCTATCTCGCTGTCCGATACGGCCCGATTCCTGACGCAAGTTTCATATGGCCTAGTCTGACTCCGTTCGTATTAGCGCTGCTTGGACTGGGAATTTTCTTAGTGAGCTCATTGTCTACACATCGCAGGCTTGATTATGTTCAGTCGGGAGATATCAAGTAGGGGATCGCGGGTAATTTAGATCGCGAGATGAAAGGTGATGAAATCATGACACGAGAAACAACGGCTCGGGTGTGTTGTCAGAGTCTCAATAAGAGTTATGTCGTCCCAGGGCGTGAGGGGCTAACAAGGCAGGTTCTTCAGGATGTGTCCTTCCAGGCGTGTGACGGCGAGTTGGTTTCTGTTGTGGGACCCTCAGGTAGTGGTAAGAGTACCTTACTGTACTGTCTTTCCGGACTTGAGTCGTGCGATGATGGCAAAGTTGAGCTTTGTGGTGTCGATATTACCCAGCTAAGCCTTCCAGATATCTCGCGGCTGAGGCGCGATAACGTCGGTTTCGTCTTCCAAGATTACAACCTCATTCAGTCTTTGACGTCGATTGAGAATGTGATGTTACCTGCCCAGTTGTCGGGCGCTGACGCTGATCCCGCTGCCGCGAAAGCACTGCTAAATAAACTCGGCCTATCGAATCAAATCAACGCGAAACCGCAGACCCTCTCAGGGGGCGAACAGCAACGTGTTGCAGTTGCTCGTATTCTTTTCAATCAATCGAAAATTGTTTTTGCAGATGAACCCACTGGCGCACTCGATTCTCAAGCCAGCAAAGTCATTGCCAATCTCCTTCGAGAAGCAGCTCGTGCGGGCTCCACAGTGGTGATCGTGACACATGACATTGAACTCGCGGCACAGTCAGATCGGGTGTTGGTGCTCTACGACGGCCGCGTTAACAGCATATTGGAACATCCTTCACCCCGTGAGGTCTTTGAGACCCTCAACATGCTGAACAACGGGAACAGCCCCCATGAAGCCAACTCTGATTAGCCAGTTCGAGAATCTTGCTGCCCTCACTAATACGGCGGCACAAACCAAATGGGCGAGACACGGAGAATGGTGGTACTACTCGGATAGCGCCACTGGTCTCTTAATGCGCGTTCCGATCAGCGATCCGGACGACTGGGATCTTGATGAGCACAACATGCAGCGGTTGCGCCCCTCTGCACATCCTGTGTTTCACCATAATCAAACGGAATACTCAGAAGTCATAAGTCAAGATATTTCAAGGGACGGCAACTATACCTGTTCGGCTACACGTTCACCATCTGACGATATAATTCGACTTGATGTTCGTGAGGCTAAGTCTCAGCGCATAGTTTTCAGCAAATCTCTTCGCGGATGGATGCTAGACCGAATATATCTGTCGAAAAACGGTGAAGGAATTTACTTCACCTGCCCCTCCTCGTCACATCATTCTAAATCACTGTGGGCCATTATAGCTGATAGCCGTAAAGCGCAGCATCCAATATGTCTTTTTGCCGGACATAGCGGCGACAACCTCAGCGTAAGCCGCACCACATCACAAAGATTTCTGAAAGTAATACATACATCTAGCTCGCGTCGCGTGTTTACTCTCATTGATCTCGATACTACCCAGATACACTCCGGCATCGAAGTTGCGACAGGATTAGCTTCCAAACATTATACATTCGAGCATTTAGAGTGCGAAGGGATAGACTTCGCATTTCTCATCGAGCACAGTGGTGCGGCCTCTGGGGGCTACCTGAGTAGTTTTAGGCTCAACGACGGACGTGCCATAGGGGTAAGGTGCTCATTTAACGGAGAAGCGAACCGGTCTTTGACGTGTGCGACCTCGGTTTACCTAGGAAAAGAAAGCCTTGTCGCCTTCCTCCCCGATGGGCTTTCTGTAGATGTAGTTGTCTTTTCTTACACATACTGCGGTAATGGTGGAATAACTTTGGAGGTTCGATCGACTCTTCACCTGCCATCGCATGTGAATTCAGCGCTAATGCGCCCGATGGACTGGTGGCAGCCTTATGTCGATATAGCTATTTCGAGCTTAGTCGCACCACCGGAGCTGTTGCGAATCCCCCTCAACAGAAGATTGTGTAATCGCCAATCTCCATCCTCCTATCTTTTTGATGTACTACCAAAAATGAAGGAGAGTAGATACGGCGTCGTTCGCACTCTAAGTCGCTTGGATGGCAACTCGTCCGCAGGGTTAACAATGGCCTCGTCGAGCGCTAGTATGCAGCCGGCAAAGGGTTGCCTAGTTGTCGGTTACGGAGCCTATGGACGGTCATTACCCCGTAGCTTCAATCCACTGTACGCAATGATGCTTGAACGCGGCGTTGATATCGCACTCGCGCACGTTCGAGGCGGCGGAGAATTTGGTGTTGAGTGGCACCAACAGGGAACGAGGTTGCATAAACTTGACTCTATCGGGGATTTTCTTGATGTCTGTGAATATATTAAGACCAACGGAACTAGTCTAAACCCAGACTATAAATTGTTTGCGCTAGGGGCTAGTGCCGGGGGGTTGTTGGTAGCAGCAGCCGCGAATATGTCGCCTGATCTTTTCGATAGTCTCATACTGGTCGCTCCGTTCGTCTCGCCGCTTCGTGCTCTCATGGACCCCGATGAACCGCTGACTATTACTGATTGGAAAGAGTACGGTAACCCCATTTCTGATCTCAATATTAGGAAGTATATTGCGGGCTACTCGCCGCTTGAAAACGTTCCTCCCGTTAGGATGCCAGACGCCTTTTTAGCTCTCAATGAACTGGATAACAAAGTCAATAACCGACATGCTTTAGAATGGGTTGACCGTATGCGCGAAACTGGATCGCACATAGAGTTGGAAATCCGCCCGGGTGCCGATCATGCCGGCACGTGGTCTGGAGCAACGTCTTCTCAAATACGCATCCTCGAATGGATCACAAAACGCCTACCCTAATAGACATGCCTGCCAGACTGCGCTGATACCTGCTGGAAATGATGTTAAGTCGGTCGTATCGTTGTATCGCCTCCCACTACAGTGTCGGCGTGCTAAACATCAAGAGGTGGAACAGCTGTGGAGGGTCCATTACTGCCGTGCTCCGCCACAACAACAAGAACACTGCAGTGACGGCACACTAATAGAGTCTGAAACAGCGGTCAGGGCGGCGAGGCCCTAGTTTGTATAAGAATGTCACTTGTACTTGCGGTAGACCCAGGTATGTTCATGTTTTCTTGGAGATGTAGACCCCCTGACTCCGAACACACCAACGCAACCCGCCGGGCGCCCCCCTCAGCCACGACAGCAAGGACGACAGGCTCGCGGTGATACGCCAGTGAAACCGTTTAATCGAGGGCTCTGGGCGGGACAACCTCGCTCAGAAAGCACAAAAACCCTAGTAAACACGGGTGAGCAGCCAGCGAGACCCTTATCAAATCCGACGTCCAAACATCCACTTAGACGTCGGATTTGATAAGTACCCTTTTGCGTTAGCGAGTATCGCTTAGGGGGCGAAAAATCGCCTGCGTTAGCGGGTTTGAGTTTTGTGTTACCTAGTAGGATGTTTTTCCTGTTCAGATAGGGTTTTAGGGTTTAACTCGCTAACGGATGATAGGTGGCGTTCGCTCCCGTGCTTGTGATGGTGGTTCTATTTCTATTTTTCGGTTGGATCTATTTTTCTCGCCTGTGTTTGGCTTTTAGTTAAGTTCTACTCTGTTGTATACGTAAGTGGCGGTGAAAAGTAGCGCAATGATTAGCAGTAGGCTGCTGGTGATTGGCCAGACCCAAGGTGTCTCGAGTGTGTCTTGAGCGAGGTTGTTAATTATGGGGGCGAGGCCAAGGGGAGTTTTGTTGCCCTCCTGGATAAATATCGCTGACATCGTTATTAGTAGGTAGGCTCCGAATCCGGCCGCAAGGGGCATGCCGATGCCTGGTTTAAAAGTGGCTGCGGCAGTTTGTATTGCGTGAATGAGAATGATTTGTAGCGCCCATACCAAACTAGCCAATATTATCGGGGCGGGATTAGCGCCTGGGAATAACAGTGATGTTCCTGCCCAAGCCAGGGTAGCGCTGAAGACGGCAAGGAATAGGGTAGATAGCCAGCTGCTGATAGCAAAGCTGATGAGGTAGTGAGAGCGCTGCACGCTACCAGGGAAAATAAAAGGAATGTCACCATTGCCGGTAAGCACGCTGCAACGAAAAGAGTTCATTGCAACCAGGATTACGGTAAGAATTTGGGTAAGGTTCTTTATCCATCCCGCGTAGGATTGCTGCCAGGAGGGTTCTGGTAATGACTGTATTAGCGTGGTTACTTCTGATCCGGCCAGAAATCTTATGATTCGCGGCGTGTATTGGGTAAACAATCCTTGGGTGAGAGCAAGGATAACGAATACCCCACCTATAATCCATGTCCCATAGGAGCGTAGGAGCCAGACAGCTTGATAGCGCCAGATCAATCTGAAACTCGAGGTATTCACGATTTTTTACCGCCGTCCTTAGTTAGTTTGGTGAAAAGTTCATCTAAGCCGGTAAAGGTGGGGTGAATCTTTGCGGCAGAATCGAGGCTATAGATAGCCTTAGCCACGGCGGTGGCAACGTCTGAACGCACCGTGACATCAAGGGTAACGTGTTTAGTTTGCTGATTGACTAGCTCGCCTAACTGTCCTTGAGCTAGCAGGCTACCGCGATGCAAGATCCCCACGTGGGTAGAGACTTTAGCAACATCGCTGAGGATGTGGGAGGAAAATACTATCGTTACCTGCCCGGTTAACTCGCGTAGTAGCCCCAGAACATCTGCTCGCCCGATCGGGTCAAGAGCGCTGGTTGGCTCGTCTATCAGTAGTAGTTTCGGGGCAGTAACGAGTGCTGCTGCTATTCCCATCCGTTGCTTCATGCCTCTAGAAAAGGAGCCGATTCTTCCGGGGGCTTTGTCGAGGTTAACCAGATTGAGTAGTTCGTCGCTTCTTTCGGCTGCAAGGTCTGGGGAGATTCCACCAAGGCGGGCGAGAGTGATGAGCGCATCCTTGGCTCTAAGCCAGGGGCTAATCTGGGGGACATCAGTCAGGTAAGACACGCCAGGGATCGGTTTGACCGGAAGTTTGCCTCGACTAACTCCCAGCACGGTGGCGCTGCCACTACTGGCTCCGGCCAGTCCTGCAAGGATCCTCATGGTGGTGGTTTTGCCAGCCCCGTTAGCTCCCACAAACCCATAACAGGAGCCGGTAGGAACTCGAAGGTTTATGTTGTTTAGTACTTGGTGCTTACCGAAGTTTTTGGACAAATCTTTAGTACAGACTGCTAAATCCATGTTCATTCCTTCGGATACAGCTTGCTTACCACTGAACTCGCATCAACCTGGTGATGCTTGGCTGTAGCCTTCTGTTCATATTCACGCTGCACCTTAAGCTGTCTTTGTTCGTGAAAGTACATAACCAAAAAGACGATTGGCCCAATCACTTGGCCAAAGAGGATAACCAAGAGCCACACTAGGCGATTTAAGCCGGCAATGTGAGCTCGCTTATCGCGCAGCAAGCAAATCAAAGACCAGACCACCGCTACCAGTTGCACTCCTATAAGGATGCAAACTCCTATTAATGCTGGGGTCGGCAGATCCAACAGTTTATCTATAGGGTTCATTGCTTGTCTCCTGAATTATGTAGCCGGGTTTTTACCCTGGCTAACGCGGTTTTTACATAAGCGAGTTGGCAAGCGCCAGCAACGAGGGGCCATAAAGCAACAATGGGCACCATCGACCGGCGGGTCATTTTCCGCTTGTCGCCAGCCCGACGCATTGCTGCAAGCCAGGCTATGGACATGGCTTCAACGCCCAGCAGATCAGCCTGATTAGCCAAACGCACGGCATCTTCGGATTCTGGGTCATCGCGTCGGAAGACCTGTGGCGCTAGTGCTGCAACAGTCGTTAAAACCACTGGAGCTAGCGCAGCCCGCCTGCCGGTAATAAATCTTTCAGACGCTCCGCGTGTTGAGCGCTGGAGGAGAACCTGCTCCTTGCGACTAACGAGTACCGCCAAGAACGCAACCCCAATCCCACCAGCAATAGTGGTGAGCTTAATGCCTCGCTTTAGATGTGTGGGGACATAGTTGGCCAAGTCCGGTAGAGAATCATCGGGTCGAATTAGCCCTAAACGCACACCAGCAGCACCCAGATTAACGTCCCAACCCAGTCCGTATTTTCGAGGAATGAACAAGCGCGGATTCTCTGGTTCAAAACCATCCAACGCAGCATCAGAGCGCCCCAACCACAGCCCGGAGACAGGCATCCCCAAAACTCGCGCCTGCCCTTCTGCGTCCTTACCGAACCACTTCATTACCGTATTCCTTTCTGCGTTGTTCGCTTCACAGCACAATCAAGCGCCTCCCACTCGCCGCGCATCTGCAATAAGCGATTCTTCCCAGATTTTGCGAGCTTATAAATCTTCCTCGGCGGCCCTACCGGAGACTCCTGCCAAGCTGTAACTACCAACCCTGATTTACGTAGCCGCGCAAGCAGCGGATATAACGTACCCGTCGAAATCTCCAACCCCGCTTCCTCACGAAAACGCTCTACAAGCTGCCCCCCGTAAGAAGGACGAGACGAAAGCAATCCAAGGACAACCAGTTCAACAGCGCCCTTGCGTAACTGTGACTCAGACACCAGCCCCTCCTTGCTTAACCATGTTCCTTGCATAACATACTACCGCGTGTCTAAAAGTCTAGCAACTACTTTTTCGCTAGGACGTCAGGTCGGATAAGTACCCTTTTGCGTTAGCGAGTATCGCTTAGGGGGGTGTGAAAAATCGCTTGCGCTAGCGAGTGTTATGGCTTACTTATTTTTCTTCTATTTGGCCTGTTGAGCGTTATAGCTTTCGAAATGTTTCTCTGAATGTGGGCTGTTCTACCTAATTAATCCTAGTGTTCATGTACACTATGAACACTAGGAGGTGTTCGTGGATATCATTGTTAGTAATGCAAGTTCTGATCCGATTTACGCTCAGATTAAGAATCAACTCAAGGCGGCAATAATCAACGATCAGGTAGCGCCCGGCGACAAGCTGCCGTCGATCCGGCGTTTGGCATCACAGCTTCGCGTGTCGGTGATTACTACCAAGCGCGCCTATGACGAGCTAGAGCTAGAGGGTTTCATTGATTCCGTACAGGGGCGAGGTAGCTTTGTTGCTTCTAAAAACACTGAATTGCTTAAGGAAGAGCAGCGTAAAAAAGTCGAAGACTATTTGAAATCCGCCCTCGCCTCGGCTCGGGTTGCTGGCTTGTCTGTTTCTGATCTGAAAGAGCTGATTGATTTATTAGGAGGATCCGATGAATGTGATTGAAATCAACGGACTAGTGAAAAAGTATCCGGGATTCACGCTCGGCCCGCTTAACCTTGAAGTTCCCCAGGGGGCGATTGTGGGTTTCGTGGGCGAGAACGGTGCCGGTAAATCCACTACGCTGCGTTTGATTTTAGGTCTTGCTCACCCCGATGCTGGGATAATAAACCTTTTGGGGCAGCCTGCAGGTGCAGATCACCCACGAGCGCATGAGCGAGTGGGGGTAGTATTTGACGATATTAGCCTGCCAGATAGTTTTACTGTTAAGAATGCTGGCGAGTTCGGCAAGCGCCTGTACAAGAGTTGGGATGCGCAAACATACGTTAGTTATCAGCAGCGTTTTCGTCTTGCTTCGTCTAAGCGAGTTGGTGAACTCTCTAGAGGTATGCGGATGAAGCTGGGGTTAGCGATGGCTCTTTCCCATGCAGCGGATTTGCTGATTTTTGATGAGGCTACCAGTGGTTTGGATCCGGTGATTCGTGATGAGGTGCTTGATATTATGCTCGAATTCATCGAGGATCCGACTCATTCGATTCTGTTTTCGTCTCATATCGTTTCCGATATTGAAAAAGCCGCTGACTACGTGGCTTTCATCCGTGAGGGCAAGTTGAAGTCCATGAAACAAAAAGATGAGCTCTTAGATTCTTGGCGAATCGTAGCGTTGAGCAATGAGCAGGCAAACCAGCTTGATTCCACGCAAGTGTTGGGGCGTCGCCGTCATGATTTTGGTCAAGAAGTAATCGTCCGCACCGGGGCAGTTCCTGCTGGTGTGCAAGCTGGTAGACCGACGATTGAGGACATCATGGTCTACACGATTAAAGGAGAAGATCGGTGAGAGCTGCATTTTATAAAGACCTTATTGCCAATCGTACATATATAGCTGTTTTAGGTTTGGTGCTCGTTTCGATCAGCGCTGTGGGGATTTATGCAAACCAGTTGATTATCTTTCCGTTTATTTTTGGCATGATTGGGATGCTTTATTTTACGGCCACCTTTGCTCGTGATGCTGAATCCAAGGTGCACCGAACGATTCTTGCCGGACCTATCAGTAGAAACGAGCTCGTTAATTTAAATTTTCTGATTACACTCGCTCTTGGGGTAGTGGCTTTCGCGGTTACAGGTGTTCTTGCCTATTTAATGGTTGATATGTCTTGGAAAAATACTGTTTTGGTGGCCAGTTTCGCCTTTGCGGTCACTGTGCTGTTGACCATTATTCAGCTACCGCTGTTTTACAAATTTGGTCCAGAAAAAGCCAAGCTTTTTCTGGTCGCCGTATTCATCGTGGTATTCGCCGGATCATCCTTTGTTGGTTCCAACAAACAAGCAATCTTCGAATGGGTAGCAAAAGCCTTAACCCTACCCCCACTCACAAACGCAGGAATACTGCTGACCGTGACGATCGTACTGACCGCAGCATCCCTATGGATAAGTCGAAAGATCATGGCAGGTAAAGAATTCTAAGTTATTAGAGCCCGATTTTGCATCCAATGTTAGCGCCCTGCGTTCTTTTCAAAGCCCCACCGTTATTTCTTTCCCGGTTCTAAAGATGAACCGGATCTGGTTTGCGCCAATGATGGCATGGTCTATCGAGGCCTTCCATCTGCCGGTCTGGAAATATTCGATGGGAGTGCCAGCCAGCTGGGATTGATTGGCGGGTAATCCAACGTTTTAACATTCGCGCCTAGATGCCCGTAGATTGCTTTTGATATCCTGATTTTAATCGTTCAGCCCGCCTCGACTCCGGTCGGGAGTGGGCTGGATCTCTTTCTAATGCTGCTTAAGGGTAGGCGTATTGACCAAGCAGGTGAAACCAGCCGCGACTATTGATTAGTGTAAATTTTGGGTATTAACCCAAAAATGAAGCACCGTAATCTTCCGTGGCCTGCGCGAGCCCGATAGCATTTTTTGCCATCGCGATCGGGGAATAACCAACCAACCCATCAAAACCAAGACCTGGAACATGAAGCACATCGTTAGGGGTAAGCCGGATCGTCTTGTACTCTCCTGCGGGTTCGTCCCAGCTAGTTTGGTACTCGTAATACAAAGCCTTGCTGTCCAGATCCCTGCCTACGCTCATCCGATTCGGTTGCAGCGGATACAGCCCGATCACTTCGCCGAGCCCGTTACGCACTACCTGAGCAAACGCGTTCCCCCACAACAACAGGTGCGTCATGAGGGTTTCTCGGAAAAAGAAGCTCGTCATCTCCGGGTTCGGCTCATCATGAAGAAGCCGATACAACGGATGATCCAGCGCCTTCACCTTCGCCTCATCAGGACTCTGCTGGTAGACGTGCAAAGGCAAACCCGCGATCGCCTCGGCCAGAATGCGCACGCAACTGTAAACGGCAGTCATCTGCATCGCAGAGCGTTCCGTCACTGACCGCCCAGACGACGTAGCCCCGAAAAAGAAGCTATAAACAGAGCCGATGGCGTGATCAGTAGCGGTGCGAGTGGCATGGCTACGCAGCCAGTCGAAGAATCTCATTTTCATATCTCTGTTCAGCTCCGTATAAGGTAAAATTCAGTTCGTTACTTTGACCAAGAACTTCAGGGGTCGCTCTTGCCAGGAAGAAGTTGAATGCGGTGTGATTGCGGGAGGCCAGTTCAACCTGGCGATAGTTTTTGTCCAAAGTGCGGGTCTGCCTTAGAGCCCCAGGCAAACATGACAAGCAGCATTGGCGGACACAATTACGGGAGCCAATATCAAGCAGGTCGGGATATCTATGTATCATCCAGTGATACTCCAGCCAAGGAGGTTGCAACTTACGATGCTGTCCCCAAATGGCGCAGCCCATTTACGCAGGCAATCCTGACCTGGATCGGATTCTTCACCGGCATCGCGAGCCTGTTACCCCTCAGCACGATTCTCTCTCCGGTCATCCATCTTCTACGCTCTGGCTCCTCCGATGCTCCTAATACGACAAAGAGCATCATCGCAATAGCGGCGTTCAGTGTTCTCCTTGTTGTAGCGAGTGCCGCATTCGGATTGCGAAGAATAACCAAGCAACAATTAAGGGTGCCCCTAATCCCAGGCTGGGCATTAAATGGTCGCGGTCATCGGATCACTCTCGAACGCATCAAGGGCAATAATTGCCCCAAATGCAACGGAAAATTGAGGTACTACAATAAGGCAACCAAATGGAGAAACATCCCAATATCGGGTGGCGGTACCAGAAAGGAAGTCACCGAGCGGACTCCCGTACTGGAATGTAGGCGCAACTCCGAACATTGGTGGAAAGTAGACCCAGCGGAGGAACAGGTGTAGAAGTCTACTCAGTTTTCCACTTGTTAGTACGAAAGTTAGATCACAGCACGAGTAGTCCGCGCTCGTCATAAACGCTGCCGTTCACGTGGTCGGTGCCGTTTCGGATGGCGCGGTCGAGTGCCATGATGGTTGCGACGACCCCGTCGATCTTGGGTTAATACCCAAATGTGTGTATGGTCTCGGCGTGTCGTGGCTTGTTTTATCGTCTGTTCCGGGCTAGGTAACATTTTGTGTGTTTTTTCTGGGCGTGTTGGGGTGGTTTAGTGTCCTGCCCGACCTTTGCGGATGTGTAGGGATCCGTCTTGATAGGCGGGGTTGTAGTCGATGGCGTTGTCGTATTGGGGTGGGCCGGTCGGGTTTGGTTGCGTTCGGCCCGGCTTTTCTTTATCTAGGTGTTTGCGCTGGTTGGTGAGATATTTTATAGGGTTGATGGGATCTATGGATTTTTGGTTTGACCCCCATTCGATCGCTGTTTTCATGTGGGGTTCGGATAGGCCGCGATGTGCGTTAAGTAGGCGACGGATCGCGGCGTTGACGCCGCCTTCAAGGCTGCTGGTAGTGCGCTGAATGTCAAGCCCGGTGAATTTTGGGTTGAGCCAGGTAAATAGGTAACCGGATCGGGCTAGGCGTTCTAAGCGTTTATAGGCTTTTCGGACTCGCTGGTGTGTCCACCACCATTTCCTTGTTCCTGGTTCAAGACTATAGGTTTTCTCGTTAATGTAATCGCGATATACCTGATGCCAGTCTTGTAACAGGCTAAGCCACTTTCCGGCGTCTTCGGGTGTTTTGACCCTCGTTAACTGGTTGGTAAGGGCTAGTAGCGTCTTGCCAGCCTCGCTTTGTGGGTTGCGGGTTAGATCAGTGATGGTGTTAGCCCGAATGTGGAAAAGACAGCGCTGGATGCGGCTTTGTGGCCAGCAGATTTTTAAGGCTTTGGCGATTCCCGCCCCGCCATCGGTTACCACTACCGTCGGGGCCGGTAGCCGGTTCATTAATGCCTGGTAGGCGGGCGCGTTTTCTCTTTGACACCATTGCCAGTCAATGACCTGTTTGC
>OBUQ01000421.1_pt1 | contig 36721 bp, 31 predicted proteins | sample 1494951 | NCBI WGS metagenome assembly OBUQ01 (sample SAMEA2579938, study PRJEB22360) | human gut metagenome | biome: human gut; feature: human-associated habitat; material: faeces | place: Denmark | collected 2008/2010
GGCATAACATGACAAAGACGGCTCCCCAAATGGAGAACCGCCTCAAATGATAAATTTATTCTTCAACACCAGTTGACGTAGAGCCGAAAAAACTCCCAAGTTTCCTTGAGAGTTTTTCCTAACCTTTAACAGGTCATTTTGAAGATTAAAGGGCGTTGGTAGCACCTTTGTAGATGATCCCACGACGGGAGTCAACAGTAATGATCTGGCCATCGGAGATGACGCTGGTAGCATTTTCAGCACCAACAACAACTGGGATACCCATAGCAATACCAACAACAGCTGCGTGACTGGTCAAGCCACCGGTTTCAACAACCAAGGCAGCTGCTTTTTCGATTGCTGGCAAGTAATCTTTGTCAGTCGTCTTAACAACCAGAATGTCACCCTTTTGCATCTTAGCAGCAGCTTCTTGAGCGTTGCTTGCGATGACTGCCTTACCAATCGTGGATTCGTCGCCGACACCTGAGCCTTGAACCAGCTTGGAGCCAATGAGTTGAACCTTCATTACGTTGGTTGTACCAGATTCACCAACAGGAACACCGGCAGTGATCAAGATCAGATCGCCTTCCTTAGCAAAGCCAAGGTCTTGGGCCTTCTTGGTTGCCAAGTCGAACATAGCATCGGTGTTAGCAGGCTTTTCAGCAATGATTGGGTAAACGCCCCAGTTGACCATCAGGCCGCGTTGGGTCTTTTCGCTGAAGGTAATGGCAAGAATGTCAGCCTTCGGACGATACTTGGAAATCATGCGGGCAGTGTAGCCGGATTCGGTCGCAGCAACAATGGTCTTAACCCCTAAGTTGCGAGCCGTGTGTGCAACACTTTGGCCAACAGCTTCGGTGACGTTCTTGTTACTGTATTCCTTCAATGCGAAGGCATCCTGATCCATCATCGCTGCTTCGGTGTATTCGTCAATCCGAGCCATTGCAGCAACGGATTCAACCGGATAGTCACCATTAGCAGATTCGCCAGAAAGCATCGTTGCATCGGTGCCATCAAAGACGGCATTGGCAACGTCGTTTACTTCGGCACGGGTAGGACGTGGGTTTTCTTGCATGGAATCCAACATTTGTGTAGCCGTGATAACCGGCTTACCCAAAGAGTTGCACTTCTTGATCAAGCGCTTTTGAACGATCGGAACATGTTCAAATGGAATTTCAACACCCATGTCGCCACGAGCAACCATTAAGCCATCGGAAACCTTCAAGATGTCATCAATGTTGTCGATGCCTTCTTGTGATTCGATCTTAGGGAAGATCTGAACATTAAGTGCGTTCTTTTCTTCAAGGAGTTCACGAATGTCTAAAACGTCTTGAGGCTTACGAACAAAGGAAGCAGCAATGAAGTTGATCCCGTTGTCCAAGCCGAAACGAATGTCATCGGAGTCTTTTTCCGTAATCCCAGGCAAGTTGATGGCAACACCAGGAGCGTTGACACCCTTCTTACCACCAAGGACACCGTCGTTTTGAACAACGGTAACGAGTTCACGGTTCTTTTCGTCCTTTTCGGTGATCTTCATGTCAATCAAGCCATCATCAAACAAAACATGGCCGCCAACGTGAGTGTCATCATAAAGGCCAGGATAGGTAACAGCAACTTTTTCCTTGGTGCCTTTCAGACTTGCATCCATGGAGATGCGAACTTTGTCACCGGTGTGAAAATCGATCTTACCATTCGGGGTATCTTCAAGAGTTGTCCGAATTTCGGCACCCTTCGTATCCAGCATGATACCAACGGTCTTACCCGTGATCTTTTCAGCTTCGTGAACCATGTTCATCCGTGCCAAATGCTCTTCATGATCACCATGTGAGAAATTGAAACGGAAAACGTTGGCACCCGCTTCAATCAACTTAACGATGATATCAGTGGTGTTACTTGCAGGTCCAAGCGTGCTGACGATCTTGGTTTTTTTCATAAGTGAAATCGCTCCTTGAAATTATTTAAACAGACGTTAATGTCGTTTGTTTACGAGATTAAAATGTTAACTCTTCCGCTAAGGTGTAGAGCGAAAGTTCTGCGTGATGCTTGGCATCAAACAAGGTCCGAACATCATGTGCCGTGATCTTGTTATTCTCAATGCCGACAGCCAAAGCGCCTTTGCCTTGCAACAAAAGTTCAACCGCGTATGAACCCATTTGTGAAGCCAAAACGCGATCACGTGCGGACGGTGCACCGCCACGAACAATGTGTCCCAGAACTGTCGAACGTAATTGGAAATCGCCATGTGCGGCTAATTCCTTGGCAAATTGATCAGCGTGCATCACGCCTTCTGCCAAAAGAATGACCGCATGCTTTTGACCACGTTCACGAGAACTTTGCAACTTCGACGCAATTTTCTTAACGTCAAAGTCGTGTTCTGGAATGATGACATCCTCGGCACCACCGGCGACGCCCGACCAAAGGGCAATGTCCCCAGCTTCACGACCCATGACTTCAATGACAAAGGTTCGTTCATGTGAAGCCGCGGTATCGCGAAGACGGTCAACAGCTTCCACAACTGTATTAACGGCAGTGTCAAAGCCAATCGTGAAGTCCGTGTAAGGAATATCGTTGTCGATCGTTCCTGGCAGGCCAATGGTGTTGAAACCGTGACGCGTCAAAGCTAGTGCACCGTGATAAGAACCGTCTCCGCCGATGACGACCAACGCCTCGATGCCAAACTTGTTTAATTGTTCGACCCCGCGCAACTGGCCTTCTTCTTGCGCAAATTGTGGATAACGTGCGGAATATAACATGGTCCCGCCGCGTTGAATCTTATCACCGACAGTTGATTCATTCATTTTGAAAATGTCGCCGGCAACTAACCCAGCAAATCCATAATTGATGCCATATACTTCAAGGCCTTCGTGCATCGCCTTGCGAGCAACAGCGCGGACCGCGGCGTTCATGCCAGGCGCATCCCCGCCACTGGTCAAAATACCAATGCGTTTCATTATTTCACCTCATGCATATTCTTTTGCGATTTGTCCCATCACAAATACTCATTGAGTTTACCACTTTTCAGAAACAAAGTCCCTGAAAATGAGAACATTTTACAATTTTCTCTATTCTTCTTGTCGTTTTCGCAACACCACATTAGCCGCACCAAACCGCGATTCAAGATCAGCCATCAAGCTGGTGTCAGCAGTGACCCAGTATCGCTTATCTAACAAAACACTCTCCTTGCTGGTCGTGTCGACAGTGATAACCGGAATTGGTCCATGGGCAGTTTGCAATTTTTTCAGTAAATCGGTCCGGGCGTCAACATTATCCGCATCCAAGCGAATAAATAACTGTGCTTTTGGTAAAGCCTCAAGTAACGGTGCGGCATCTTGAATCCGGTTCACAATGAGTTGCAAGTCGTCATTGCGTTTTTCAACTCGCCCGTTCACTAGTACCACCATGTCGGTCTCAATTTTTTCTAATGTTGGATATAGATTGGGAAAAACCGTCAGCGAAACGGTGCCAGTCGCATCCTGTCCATCCACAAACGCCATAGGCTTCCCAGTTTTGGTCCGGATCCGCTTAATGTGTCGAACCAGAAGCAAAATATCAACCGTGCGACCTTCTGCTAAATCCACCACATTGACTAATGTGTATTGCGTTTTCAAAGGGGCATATTTGTCAACCGGATGACCAGAAAGGTAAACGCCTAAAACATTAGCCTCTTCTTCAAGCCGTTCGCCTGCCGGCATTTCCGGCACCACAATCGGTTTAGGCGCTAGCACTGAAAATAGCCCAACATCATTGCCAGCAAGTTTAACCGAGTTGATTAATTCATCTAAGTTCGCAATTGTCTGTGCCCGGTTATCATCAAAGCTATCAAAGGCACCGGCAAGAATCAATGGTTTGAAATTATCTGCCTTTAACCACTTCGGCTCGAGGCGCTGTAGTAAATCGCGAAAATCTTTAAACGGGCCATTTTTACGAGCGGTAAAAATGGCTTCGGAAAAGTCACGGCGCATCCCTTTGACAGACAAAAGTCCAAAGCGAATCTTCCCGTCGCTCAACTTAAAGCCACCATTGCTGGTGTTGATGTCAGGACCTAATAAAGCTACCTGACGCGCTTTGGCTTCTTGTACGTAAGTCCGGAGCTTCGGCAAATTATTCATACTAGCATTCATCAATGCCGCAAAAAAGGCGGCTGGATCATGCACTTTTAAATACGCTAACCAAAATGCGACCATACTATAAGCAACTGCGTGAGAACGATTGAAGCCGTAATTCGCAAATCGATCAATATAAGCATAAACCGTTTTGGCAGTCGCCTCAGGGAATCCTTGCTTGACCGCACCTTCAATGAATTTATCCTGTTCGGCTGCCAGCACTGATGATTTCTTCTTACTCATGGCCCGCCGCAACAAATCCGCCTCGCCAAGACTGAACCCGCCCATGACACTGGCCACCTGCATGACCTGCTCCTGATAAACCAAGACACCATAAGTCGGTTTCAAAATCTTCTCCAAGGCCGGATCAGGATAAGCAATCGGTTCTTGCCCATTTTTGCGGGCAATGAACGTGTCGATGTTTTCCATTGGACCTGGACGATACAAGGCGTTGACAGCCACAACATCTTCAAAATCAGTTGGCCGCAGTTTGCGCAAAACATTTTTGATACCAGCAGACTCGAATTGAAAAACGCCGTTAGTATCACCGCGGGCAAACAAAGCGAGTGTCGGTTGATCATTCAGCGGAATCTGTTTTGGATCAAACGTCCGGCCAGTATCACGGGTGACAAAATGACTGGCGGCGGCTAAAATATTGAGGTTTTTCAAACCCAGAAAATCCATTTTAAGCAGGCCAAGGGCTTCAACATCATCTTTGGGTACCTGCGTCTGTTCAAGACCATCGCCACTGGGTTGCAAGGCAACGGTGTCAGTTAGTGGTTCTTCAGAAAGCACAATCCCGGCTGCATGCGTGGAATAATGTCGCGGCAACCCCTCCAATGCTAAAGCGGTTTGAAACAGCATGCGATTTTTTGGTGAATCGGCCACCAAATTTTTCAACGGCTGACTCTGATCGTATGCTGTTTTTAAATCCATGTGCAACAAGTTTGGAATTGCTCTGCTCCAAGTATTACTTTCAAACTGACTCATGCCGAAAACGCGTGCCACATCTCTGATCGCCTGTTTCGCGCCGAACGTCCCAAAAGTAATAATCTGAGCCATGTGATTTCGGCCATATTTGTCATGGACATATTGAATCAGCTCGCCACGGCGGTTATCAGGAATGTCCAAATCAATATCAGGCATTTGCGCTCGAGCAGGATTCAGAAACCGTTCAAACAGCAGATCATAAGCAATCGGATCGACTTCTGTAATAGCCAGCGCGTAACTGACCAAGGAGCCCGCAGCTGATCCTCGCCCAGCCCCAGTCATAATATTGACCTTGTGAGCGTAATTCATCACATCCCAAACCACCAGAAAGTAATCAGCAAATCCCATTTTGATAATGACATCCAGTTCATATTGCAAACGCTGCTGATAGGTTATCGGAATCGGCTGATCGTGAAAACGGTTAGCGAGGCCTTCTTGAGCCAGTTTGGTCAGGTAATCTTTAGACGCAAGCTGATCTGGCGTTTGATAATGAGGTAGCTGCGGCTGCTTGAACGTAATCGTCACATCCGTTTGATCCGCTATCTGAGCCGCGTTGTCAACTGCCGCCTGTAGTCCAGCAGCAACAAAAGGTGCACTTGCATCTGCTGGCGGTTTTAACCACCACGGCCCAGCATCGGTTAAAACTGGGTCACGAAAATTCAACTGACTACCATCACCAATCGCTGCCATCACTTTTTGCGTAAAAGCATCAGTCGGATCACGATACAGTACGTTACCTAACGCCATTAGGTGAAGTTGCTGACTAGTCGCAAATGCCGGCAATGGCGTATCTAAATGAGCCTCATCCAGACCAACATACACCGCTTCCGGCTGTTTATTATCAAGCTCCTGTAAAAAAGCGACAGCTCTGTCGTGATCGTTAGCAGCAACTGCCGCCGAAAATGGTGAATCCGGTAAGGTGATGGCGACTAAGCCTGTCAAAGGCAATAAGTCCGCAAAGGCCACCGGCGAAGTTGCTAGCATAATCTGCGTGGAGATCTTAAGTAACTGATGGTAGCCCTGATTATTTTTGGCAATCACTAAAAGTTTGGCATCATCAATCGCGATCTGCATGCCTAATAACGGCTTCAAGCCAGCCGCTTTCGCCTGTCGATAAAACTCGACTAAACCATAAACAACATTAGTGTCCGTTAAGGCAATGGCCGAATAACCGCGTGATTTTGCTGCGCTGATAAGATCCGACAGTGCCAACGGGCTGTGTAATAAGGTATAATTGCTATGAACCTGTAATTGGGTAAACGTCATCTTGCCACCTCGCTTCTATTATACCGGAAATACTCACAATTTCAGTTGAATTCGCTTGTGGTCGTGGTAAGATGACGACAGAAAAGAGGGATTCCATGCGTTATCTACCTACTATTATCTGGGGCGTGATCCTCGGCCAAGTTGTCGGCTTCCTGATCAGCGCCTTGAGCGGCGGCAGCTACGACCCGAAGACAAGCGCGATTATCAGTGTGATCTTCGTTGTCATTTTATTCTTCTTCCCGCCAATCATGCAGCATTTTGCAAAACCTGCGGAAAAACCAGAACATTAATTAAATCGTCAATGACGTCAAAGTGCCCGATTATTGCTAGACTGGCATGTCTAACAATAACCGGGCACTTTGCATGTGCTGACGTTTTTGGAATGAGTGACGCAAGCTTATTTTGTCACATACAGGTAAAGTGCTGTGGTGGAATAACCAACATCAATTTTGACGCCGTGACTCTTGATTGTGCTAATGGTCGTCGCATTGTTTTTAGACTTAGCATCCTTCGTCAATTTCTTAAATTGCGAGAAAACTGACTTGGCATCAGCACCGACCGAAGTTGTGAGTAACCCGAAGTCAGTGGCAAACGTCTGCATCTTCTTGCTGTTTTTCAAAACTGATAATGGTACCACAACGGCAAACCCCATTGCCTTGCCATCAACAATACTTGCGCGATAATCGCCGCTTGCTGATTTTAAGATTGAATGAATGCCCGTCTTCGCCGTTGCCGGCAGTTGGGAGGCTTTGGTATTGGCATTGGCCTGAGCCATCAGTGTCTTCAATTGCTGTGCTTGCTGAGCCATTGCCATCTTCTCAGTTGGACTCATGGTCGCAGCGTTCTTTTGAGCATTGGCACTTGCAGCCTGTGCCTGTTTTAGCTTGGCTTGATCCGCTTTAGGTAGACTGGATACCGCCAGCATTTGATTAAACTTTGCCGCAATCGTGCTATAAGTTCCGAGCGATTGACCAGCTTTCACCGTGACGTTAGTTTGCATGCTACCGGCTTTTAGGTTCACCTTTTGAGCCACATCGCTAACGGGCACATTGACCACAAACGTGCCTGAATTGACTGGCACACTGCCTTTTCCGGCATCACTTGTATAACTGACGCGATCCACACCGCGGGCCGTCCCTTTAACAATGGCGACCAGTCCGTCACGCCCGTATGAGGTTTTGGTAGTGCTTAATTGTTGGCCGCAACCTGCTAGCACGAATGCCAATAAGCCGACCATGGTATATTTCCAAATTTTCATTAAACCGAACAATCCTTTCGCTATGCACAATTCAATAACGACCAACAGCATAAGCGTTCCTTCGCTGCTTGACAAGCGAAATATGACTCACTGTCACATTGACGGTAAAACATTAAAGTTTTGATCAGCAGTTGCCTTGATTAATGGGTGTTCCTGCAAATAATCGGCAATCAATTCGGTCATATCTTTTTGATTTTCTCGGATGACTTTATCAGGACCAAACATTTTAAAATTACCGCCACCAGCCGCACGGTATTGATTAACCGCCACATCATAAGTCTGAGTGGGCTGTACTGGCGCACCGTGATAAAGCAGCCGAGTTACTCGACTGCCCACGGGCTGATGAATATCCAAAGTATAATCAATGCCCTGATACATGTCATAATTGTAATGCTGAGGTTTTGGCCGCTCAAATCGGGGCGTCACCGTCAACTTGCCATCAGCATCTAGCGAAAAATATTCGGCACACTGTTCCAGAGCTGCTTTTAAATCAGCGCCGGTTAACCGCAACACAGCTAGCGTGTTGGGATAAATGTAATTCGTGACGACATCCCGCATGTCGATGGTTTCACCAAACCCTCGCCCTTCATTGTTAAACAAAGCTGTGCCCGAAATGTCAGTATCGGTGCTGGCCATTTGTACTTTTTGAATAAACTCAATGTACGGCACCTCATGAACCCGCGCAGCAAATGGATCCTGAATGCGCATATCCCCTTCAACATGAGCTAATGGCTGGTCTAACCAAGTTTCAACAGTTTGATTCAGATCAGCCGCTGACTGCAAAATGGTTGGGCTCGCAATTGATCCGCCTGTTTTGACTAACACGGCTTTGCTAGCAGTAACTTGGTAACCGCTCGCTGTCTGATTTAAGTCAAGTGTGATCTTACCGATCGCTTCCCCGCGGTAACCTGGCTGGGTGATCGGCACACCGTTAACTAATCCGGCCAATTGTCGATGTTGATGACCCGTGACTAAAGCATCAATCCCCGGTACTTGGGTCAGCGCATATCCGACATTTTCGCCAGTTAATGGCTCAGTCGGCTGACCGGTCTGCAAGTTACGCTCAAAACCGCCATGATAAGCAACAATCACAACGTCAGCTTGTTGACGCAACAATGGGACATAGTGCTTGGCAGTCGCTACCACATCTTGAAAAGCCAAGCCGGCAATATGGGCCGGTGCTTCCCAATGTGGGATGTAGTTCGTTGTCAAACCCAGAATGGCAATTTTGACCCCTGAGCGCTCAATCAATTGATAAGGCGCCCCAAATGCTGGTTGACCATTTTCGGTGATATTAGCGTTGATGGTTGGATAGGTCAATGTCTTCAACGCTTGCCGCAAATAGTCGCTGCCGTAATTAAACTCATGATTGCCGATAATGCCGGCATCATACCCAACCTCGTTATACAGTCGCGTCAACTGATCTGGCTGCTTGCTGATCTTCGCAACGTAATAGGCCAGTGGTGATCCTTGAAGCCAATCGCCATTTTCAATCGTCACAACTGGTCCTTCAGCTGCTGCCTTCTGAGCATCAAGCACCGTTTTGGCCTTGGCTAATGAAAAAGGCAAATCCTGATCCCGTTTCACATAATTAGTTGGCAAGACAAAACCATGCGTGTCACTTGTCGATAGAATGGTTAGTTTCATTTTTTCCCTTTCTTTTCCGAATCATCAGCAGCCAGATCAATCATTTTTTCAACTAACAGTTTTTGTAAAACAGCATTAATGGCCATTGTCACAATGGCATGCTGGGTTGTCGTCATATCTGGTTTATTGACGCGGCTAATGGTTAAACCATCGCTAAAATCCGAATTTGCCTGCTCAATTGCGCTGCTAAAAGTGAGAATAAACGCATCGTAAGCTTGCGCAACCGGCCGATTGGCAAGTGAAAATTGAATACCTGCCGCAATAGCATCCAACGCAAAAACTGGCTTTAGCATCGCAATGACTAAAATATTGGCTAATTGTTCTGGACGATACTTTTTCTTAAGCGGGGCTTTAATAACCCCCTTTTTAACATAATTATTGACCATCGTGGATGTGATCTCGCCAAACCCCAGCGGTGTGACAATATCATTGACATACTGGATCACTTGATCCATATACAAGTCAAATTGGGGCAGATCAGTCCAGCGCGGAAACTGCGCCTCTTGAAGTTGCCCTAGATAATCGGCAAATTGTTCGTTATCAGCCATATGCTGCCACCTCTTTCAAGAAGAGTATACCATGTGAGCTAGACTTGATAACCATTCGTGGACCGATTGATGCTAATATTTTACCCAATGATCAAAGTACAGCCTTCATTGGTAAGGTCGCTTATGTTCCGACTTCTAGCTGCTCGTACTCACGCTCACCATAACGCGTGCACCTGCCCAGAAACTTACTCCGTTCACCATAACGCGCTCGCCAGCCCAGAAACCTGCGTGTAAGGACCTTGAACGCAATGACCACAGTGCGGTCATCATGTTCAGGGCCACTTACACGCCGGTTTCTAAACGGGCTGGCGAGCGCTCACACACAAAAAGCCAACACCTAAGATGTTGGCTTTTGATTATGCATTTGCGTTATCGTCGGACTTCTTAACCACTTGTGCACCCTTGTAGTAACCCTTAGGTGAAACGTGGTGGGAAATGCGGTATTCGCCGGTCGCTGCGTCGAATTGCAAGTTAGGCACATTCAACTTGATATGACCGCGGCGCATACGCTTCTTGGTCTTTGACGTTCTGCGTGCTGGAACTGCCATGAGCGGAAAACCCCTTTTTTAGTAAGATTTCTAAACAACTTTATACGGTTGATGATCAAAATGCAAGTCCAATCATCATCACGCGTGGACAGAATGCTATCTGTCACAGCAACGATAATCATACATGAAAAGGCGCGTCAAGGCAAGGGTCTTTACAGAAAAAATCAGTTGCCAGCCGGTTTAAGCTTTGACCGGTACTGTTTTTGCCTTAAATTGCAACTGATCGTCCGCAACCGTGATGACGACTTCTTGACCCGGCATCACAGTCCCGCGAATCAATTCTTTAGCCAGCGGCGTTTCAACCGCACTCGTAATTAACCGCTGCAGTGGCCGGGCACCAAACGCTGGCTCATACCCTTTATGGGCCAACCACTCCTGCGCTGCCGGTGTGATATCAAGCGATATCTGTTGATCGGCCAACCGCGTGCCTAATTGCTTGAGATCCTTCACAGCGATCTTTTCAACATCTGCTAATGATAGTGGGTTGAACATGATAATATCATCAATCCGATTCAAAAATTCAGGCTTAAAGGCTTTGCCGACCAATTGCCGCACATTATCCTTGGCTTGTTGGCTAACGGTGCCGTCTTCTTGCACACCGTCCAGCAAGTACTCGGAGCCTAAATTGGACGTCATGATGATAATCGTATTTTTGAAATCGACGGTACGTCCCTGACCATCTGTCAAACGACCGTCATCTAAAACTTGTAGGAGGATATTGAAAACGTCCGGGTTAGCTTTTTCAATTTCGTCTAACAAAACAATGGTATATGGGTTGCGGCGAACTGCTTCAGTCAACTGGCCGCCTTGTTCGTAGCCGACATAACCAGGGGCCGCCCCGACTAATCGCGACACACTGGCTTTTTCCATGTATTCGGACATATCAATTCGCACCATGTGTTTTTCTGAATCAAATAAATCTTCTGCCAATGCTTTAGCAAGTTCTGTTTTGCCGACCCCAGTGGGACCAAGGAACAAGAAGCTGCCAAGTGGCCGACTTGGATCTTGTAAACCGGCCCTGGATCGCAAAACAGCATCCGAGACAGCGCTGACGGCTTCATTTTGGCCAATGACACGTTGGTGCAGATTATCTGCCAAATGCAATAACTTCTGGCGGTCACCTTCAACCAACTTTGCTACTGGAATACCGGTTTCCCGCGAAATCACCGCAGCAATTTCATTGGCTGTCACGCTTTCTTGAACTAGCCAAGATTGCGGACGATCGCTGTGTTCCATCGTCTGCAGCTCTTTTTCCAACTGAGGAATCGTGCCATGTTGCAAACGCGCGGCGGTTTCAAGATCGTAGCGACTTTGGGCATCTTCCAATTCATGCTTGGCTTTATCAATCGCCGACTTCTTCTCGTTAAGTTGACGAATATCTTTCTTTTCTGCTTCCCACTGAGCCTTGAGCTTATTTGTTTTCTCTTTTAAGTTGGCCAATTCAGCGTCAGCATCTGCTAATCGCTTCTTGCTGGCAGGATCAGTTTCATTCTTCAGTGCTTGCTGTTCAATTTCCAACTGCATCTGTTTGCGCTCTGCCACATCCAGCTCAGTCGGGCGGGAGTTCATTTCCACGTTAATTGTGGCACAAGCCTCGTCCACCAAATCAATCGCCTTGTCAGGCAAAAACCGATCCGTGATATACCGATTGGACAAAGTAGCTGCAGCGACCAACGCGGTATCATGGATCCGAACTTTATGAAAAATTTCGAATCGTTCCTTCAGACCCCGCAAAATACTGATCGTATCTTCAACACTAGGTTCCTGAACCAGCACCCGTTGGAACCGACGCTCAAGGGCTTTGTCTTTCTCGATGTTTTCCCGGTACTCGTCCAGTGTCGTGGCACCGATCAGATGCAATTCACCACGGGCCAGCATCGGCTTCAGCAAGTTACCAGCATCCATGGAGCCTTCTGCCTTACCAGCACCGACAATATTGTGAATTTCATCAATAAAAAGAATGATTTGGCCTTCACTCTTTTTGACTTCTTTTAAGACCGCCTTCAAGCGTTCCTCGAACTCACCGCGATACTTCGCGCCGGCAACAAGACTTCCCATATCAAGTGAGATGATAGTTTTATTCTTCAGATTGTCAGGCACATCATTTTTGACGATCCGCTGGGCTAAACCTTCTACAATGGCGGTTTTGCCGACCCCCGGTTCCCCAATCAAAACTGGATTGTTTTTAGTTTTGCGACTCAAAATACGAATGACATCGCGAATTTCTTCATCACGTCCGATGATGGGATCCATCTTGCCACTGCGCGCTTCTTTTACAAGATCGGTACCGTACTTTTCCAAACTCTTATAAGAGGCTTCGGCATTTTTGCTGGTTACTTTTTCACCACCGCGCAGGTTCTCAATCACCTGTCGTAATCGCTTTGCATCAACCTTGGCATCGTTCAACAAGAATTGGGTGATCGGGTTGTAGCGTTGTTGATAAAGGGCGAGCAAGACTGCTTCTGTAGAAATATAGGTATCGCCAAATTCATCCTTCACGCTGTTGGCATCTGTCAGTAGCTGCGACAGGTTTTGGGACATGCTTTGTCCGTATGCGCTAGCGCCTTCAACGACAGGCTCTGCTTCCAGTGCCGCATCAATCGCAGCATTCAAGCCCTGCACATTCACACCGGCTTCACGATAAATCTGTTCAGCCAATTGATTAGGCTGCACCAGGCTTTTCATGACATGTGGGATGTCAATTTCTTGATGACGGCGAACTTGGGCAATTTGTTGTGCCGCGCCAAGTGCTTCGGCAACGGCTTGCGTAAAATTATCTGGGTTCATGAATACGGATGCCTCCCTGAAAAATATCGTCTTACATTATAGTTTTCATTTTCACAATACGACATTGGTCAGTTAAGGTCAAACTATTTTTTAAATTTCATGATGATTTAAAAAAATCGTAGGAAGCCCGTCGCTGTGTTGCTTGCACAACTGAGCCTCAGGTGGCCTAGATTGCTCCGTTTTGGCACTACGGTCTTTAAAATCGCATTAAATAATCTATGTGAAGGCAAAAAGGAACAATTTTCCAATCGTACAATCGAAAAATTGTTCCTTTTATTTGTTTATTTGTCTGACTGAGAATTTTGTCACGGGCTCCTCTATTGACAGCTAGGTACGACAGTTCAATCCTCAAAGGTCTATTTTTTGGTATCCGTCGCATCCGTTGACGGTTCCTCTTTTGGTGCTTGAACTGGCTTAGGGGCTGGCTTGTCAGTTTTATTGGATTTTGTCAGCTCCGTGATCCGTTGTTGCAACTCACGAATCTGTTTTTTAGCACTCGAAACGGCACTGGTTGAGATCAACCAGGTCACAACGGCACCTATCAACACGGAAACCGCAATAATCACTATCAACGGCCACTTTAGCTGAATACCGAAGAAATTAACCGAAACGTCTTGCCCATTCAACAAGGCAAAAACAATTAAAATCAATGCCAGAACTAACCCAATAATAAAACGTTGTTGACCCTTCATACGACCTACCCCTTTACTTCTTATTAAACATACCAGCAGCTAACCAATCGCCCAAATGCGGGAACAAGGTATAAAAATCTGCGCCAAGATTCATAAACCACGGTGCATTGATTTCCCGAACTGGTCGACCAAATGTCGCTACAATTCGCCGCGCTAATTTATCTGGATCCAAAACCAGCCAAGAAACGCTAGCCAAATAGTCTAACGCATTGGCTTCGCTAAAGAAATTCGTGGCAATTGGTCCCGGATTAACCGTGGTCACCTTAACACCGAATGGCTTCAATTCAAGACGTAAGCCATTACTATACCCAAGCACCGCAAATTTGGTTGCTGAGTAGATAGCTGACTTAGGCGTCGCCATTTTTCCAGCCATTGAAGCAATGTTAATGATTTGTCCTTGCTGACGCGTGACCATATCGCGACCCAGCAACTTCGTCAGATACATCATCCCCAGCACATTCACCCGAAACATGCGCTCTACTACCTGCATATCGGTATCGAAGGCTGTTTCAAAATGACCAAACCCAGCGGCATTCACCAGAATATCAACTGGCCCAACCGTTTCGTGAATTTGATCAACGGTCGCTTCAATTGCAACTGGGTCAGCAACATCAACAGGGAAAGCATAAGCTGGTCGGCCGGAAAGCGTGCTGGCCTCTGCCTGTGCTTGACGTAATTTCTCCCGCCGCCGCGCCAAAAAGACAACGGTTGCGCCTTGCTTTGCTGCCTCAAGTCCAATCGCCTTGCCTAAGCCTGACGATCCTCCAGAAATAACCACCGTCGGATGTTGGTTCATCATGATTTCCTCCTCTGTTTTGATATTCACTTGCTACCGCTGAGCTTTATGATTTAACTGTGACAGCAGGTTCCGATTGTTTACTCCGAAATGGAATGTTAATTTCCTCGAAGTCTTTGACAACATGCGTATTTGGAAAAATCTGCCGCGCCGTTTTTTCCAACATCGCTACCCCGGGACTCAGATATCGTGCCGAAATATGGTTCAGCAAGAGCCGCCCGACACCTGCACGTTTAGCCAACGCCGCTGCTTGTACATTGGTCGCATGATAATACTGCTTAGCTAATTGGCTTTCATCCGGTCCAAAGGTACTTTCGTGAACCAACACATCAGCGCCTGCTGCTAAAGGCAGCGCGCGATTGCACATGCGGGTATCCCCGAAAATGGCAACCGTTCTGCCAGGTTGCGCAGGGCCAATGAAATCGTGGCCGTCAAAAATCCGGCCATCTGGCAAGGTTACAGTTTCGCCGGCCTTCAAAGCCGCATAAACCGGTCCAGAAGGAATTTTAGCGGCACGTACCTTATCAATCAACAACTCGCCAGGATGCGGTTTTTCTTCGATCCGAAAACCAAAGCTCGTAATTCGATGATCCAAGCGATCAAAAGTGACTTTGAAAGTTTGATCTTCAAAAGCCACGCCTGGATGCTGTAATAAAACAAATTTTAATGGGTAACTGAGATGACTTTGAGAAACCTTCAAACTGGTTTTTACAAAATCCTCAATGCCAGAAGGCCCGTAAATCGTCAACGGATCTGTGCCGCCTTGGTTGGAGCGACTGGCCAAAAACCCTGGCAAGCCAAAAATATGATCCCCATGCAAGTGAGTAATAAATACTTTGGCAATTTTTCGTGGTCGAATAGCGGTTTGTAAAATCTGATGTTGTGTGCCTTCCCCGGCATCAAACAACCAAACCTCATTACGCTCATCAAGTAATTTTAAGGCTAAACTGCTAACATTCCGGGACTTGGAAGGCGACCCTGCGCCTGTGCCCAAAAATTGAATTTCCATACCATACTTCCTATTCTGTCGAACTTCACTTTGTAGTCTACCACAAGTTCCTCGCCATTTTCGCGGTTTCAATGTTGGTAAGCCGAGATTTGCAAGGTTTAAAAAAGACGAAGGTGGACGGCTAACTGCAACCGCTAATAAAAAAACTGAGCGACTTGATGCCGCTCAGCCTCATGAAATCAACCGACATATTTGTCTCATCAACGCAATCAATCATCTGTCGGAAGCTTAATTTTTCACCTTGTCCAGAATCGTTTTCGCAACTAATGCCGCATATTGTGGATTGCCATTCGGATTCATATGAACCATGTCGTTGTAGAACCAATCAGGATGACCATTAGACTTGTCATACCAATCAATCACCGTCAGATTCTTATACTGCTTCTGGGCTGCGGCTAATTTGCTATTAACATCATTCTGCCAAGCGCGCGTTGGTACGCGTACATTAATCCAGAAGACTTGCCGATCAGGTCCGATGGCTTGCATCATTTGCGCTAGCTGATCATCTGAAAATGGGCCGTTAGTTCCTAACCCAATCAGAACGATATTGCCCAGCACACCGCGGTCAGCGTAACTGCGGACCAAATCAATACTATTGATCATTTGCCGAGAAACAGCAGCGTCAATCACAGCTTTAGGGAACAGCTGTTGAAGCCCATTTTCACCGTCAAGCATGACAGAGTCGCCAATAGCAGTGAGTCCAATGTCTTGTGCCTGTTGCAATTGAATCTGGGTCAAGCCGTATTGTTCATACTCACGATTGACTGGATGCGTTTTAGCTTGAGAAGCATACTTGGCTTCTAGCGCCTTGGAACTTGATTCTTCGGCCGCTTTATTCTTGTCAGCCTTCTTTTGTGCAGCAATACTGGAACGCATTGCTGCCAACCGCTTTTCTTTCTCTTTAGTGGAAACACCACGCTTCTTTAACTGCTGTGCTAAAGGCGAGTTGTCACCTTCTGCTTTAACAGAAGGCGCTTTGGCTAATCCAACACTACCAATAGCTAAGATAATCAGCGCCACATAACTAACCCAGCGCGTTTTCCCCATACGAACTTTAGGATTAGCTAAGCCCTTTAGGAATGCCCAAGTCTTGTGATAATTAAAATGTGCCGCCGGTTGTTCAATGAAGCGGTAAGAAAGTTCGGTGATAACAACAATTAGCACCACTTCAATCACCGGATATAATACTGGGTGATCCGCAATGTTACGAAAACGATTCTCCCAAAAGATCATGACGGGAAACTGATACAAATACAAGCCATAACTACGGCTGCCGATATAGCTGAACAACGGATTACTTAACAATCGGTCAAAATGAGCTGCCGGATGCGCTACCACTGCCACCAAAATCGTTGTCACGATTGAGAACAATACCATTCCGCCTTCATAAAGAAAGCTGCTCTGGGCATCAATTGTGAAGACCATGACTAGTAAGCCGAGAAAGCTGGCAGTACCGAGAAGATCAAGCCCAATCACCCATTTTTTACCTAAGTGTTGCGAAAGCCGGCCACTTGGCCAAATAAAGGCCAGCGCTGCTCCGAATAGGATTGAGAAGGCACGGGTATCAGTACCGTAATAAAGCCGACTTGGATCAAACGCTGCTGGCTGTACATGGGCAATGGTCATCATATACAAGATTGCCATCCAAGCGCCACTGGCAGCCGCAAGAATCAGCACAATGTTCGCAATCTGATGCCGGCTCTTAACCAATAGTAACAGCGCCAACACAAGAAAAGGCCAAATGAGATAATACTGACCTTCAATCGACAACGTCCACAAATGCGTAAATGGGGATTCCCCATTTGCATATCTAGCAAAATAGGATTGCCCGTTCAAAATCTGCCACCAATTGTACACATAAAGTAAATTGGTCAATACCATCATGTGCAAATTATGCAGCAAGTTTTGCGAGAATAACGTGATATAGGCTGCTGTCCCAAAGAGGACGGTAATTAACCCAGGATATAGGCGTTTAAATCGTCGAATAAAAAAACTTTTAAAATCAATCCGATGATTGCGGTCAAATTCGATCAACAACCCATCCGTTATCAAATAGCCGGACACGACCATGAAGATCGGTACGCCTAAATATCCGCCCCGAAACAACTCGGGGCGTAAATGATACAAAATAACACCAATAACCCCGATTGTTCTTAAACCATCAAATCCATGAATGTACCGGCGCTTTCGTCCACGCGTCTGTTTCAATTGCGGCCCCACCATTCTGTCTAAAAATAACTTCCCCAGCCGTTCAGCCGAAGATCATTCAACGAACTCAAATGTAAAATCATCAATGGCGACTAAATCGCCGCTTTCAGCACCAGCATCACGCAAAGCATCATCAACCCCCATGCTGCGTAATTGCCGAGCAAAGCGCATCGCGCCATCTTCATGATCAAGATTGGCCATTTTAAACGCCCGCTCAATCTTGTCACCAGTGAGCACAAACGTCCCGTCACTATCGCGGGTTACTTTCAAAGCCGGCTCTGGTTGATACTTATAATCAGCCGTTTTAACCGCCGCTTGTTTCGGCTCAAAATGCGGTGCTGTTTTGAGTACTTCGGCTGTCTTGTGCATGAGTGGCGTCACGCCACGATGCGTCAGACTAGAAATTTCAAAGATATGATCCGCCGCGACGCCACGAGCAAGTAACGCTGCCTTAAAATCAGCAAATCGTTCAGCCGCGCCGGGCAAGTCCATCTTGGTCGCGACCACGAGTTCAGGCCGCTTCAAAATGTTATCGTCATAAGCCCCTAATTCTTTACGAATTTGATCGTAATCATCAAGCGGCTCGCGTCCATTATCAGGATCCATCTCAACTAGGTGCAGTAGCACACGAGTGCGTTCAACATGCCGCAAGAATTGGATGCCAAGACCGACACCTTGTGAAGCCCCTTCAATCAAACCGGGCAAATCAGCCATCACAAAATCGGTACCATCATCTAATTGAACCATACCAAGATTGGGTACTAACGTCGTAAATTGATAAGCCGCAATTTTTGGCTTGGCTTGGGTTACAACTGATAACAGTGTCGATTTACCGACAGAAGGAAAACCAACCAACCCAACATCCGCAAGCACCTTCAGTTCCAATTTGATGAAACGATGCTCGCCCGGTTCGCCATTTTCGGAAATTTCCGGCGCCGTATTTTTGGGCGAAACAAAGTGCATATTACCGCGACCACCGCGGCCACCTTTAGCAACAACCAAAGTTTGACCCGGCTCAGTTAAATCGCCTAAAACCTCGCCTGTGTCAGCATCGGTAACTGTCGTACCAGCCGGCACTGCAATCCGCCGATCTTCAGCAGCGCGGCCATACATTTGCTTGCCTTGGCCATTGCCACCAGCTGACGCTTTAAAATGCCGTTGATAACGGAAATCCATTAACGTGCGCAAACCTTCATCAACGTATAAGATGATGCTGCCGCCATGACCGCCGTCACCGCCGGCCGGGCCGCCAAACGGTACAAATTTTTCGCGCCGGAACGCGACCATACCGTCGCCGCCTTTGCCCGCCTGAACCTCTACTTGAACCTGATCGACAAACATTGGCGATCTCCTTTCAGAAAAACATGTCATTTGATTATACGCGATGTTTATATTTCAGTACAGCGTAACGCATACCTCAACTATTTTAACACGTCCCAAGCCGGTACTCACCCTTCATGCACAAGAATTAGAAAACATTGCCAATATGCCGCGTCAGTCGGGGTACTGACAGTTGTTGAATGTTTTTGCACGTTTTAGGTTGCTTTTGACGGTTTCATCAGTATAATGAAGAACGAGGTGAAACGAAAGTGCTTACAGAAGAACGTCGGCAATATATTCTTGCCCAATTGCAACAGCATACCGTCATCAAATCTAAGGCACTTATGGCTGCTCTTGATGCTTCTGAATCCACGATTCGCCGCGACTTGGACGAGCTAGAGGCAGCAGGTGAGCTCAAACGCATTCACGGCGGCGCCAAGCGCATCAATGGCCTCGGCGATGAACCGGATGTCGCGAGCAAATCTGCGCAGAATTTGCGCGCCAAGCAAACGATCGCGCAGGCAGCCGTTCGTCAGATTGAGCCCGATGATCTGATCTTTTTAGATGCTGGAACCACAACAGCACAATTAATTCCTTTTTTGGCCGACATTGGTGTCACAGTCATTACAACGGGAGTTGATAACGCTTCTTTGTTAGCTGATTATCAAATCTCTACACTCATGCTGGGCGGCATGGTCAAGCCCACAACCAAAGCGTTGATTGGCGCCACGACGGCTGAAGCCTTGAACCATTATCGGTTTGATGTTGCCTTTATTGGAACTAACGGCGTTCATCCTGAGTTTGGTCTTACTACGCCTGATCCAGAAGAAGCTGTGATCAAGCGATTGGCCATTCACCAAGCCAGTAAACCTGTCATTCTGGCGGATCCAAGTAAATTTGAGCAAGTCAGTTTCGTCCGCTTTGCTGATATCTCCGATGCCACGATCCTGACAAGTTCATTACAAGGACTCCCAACCAGTTATCAGCGATTTGAAAATATTAAGGAGGTTCATTCTTGATCTATTCAGTAACGCTCAACCCTTCGATTGATTATGTGATCGAGTTACCGGAACTTGAACTTGGCGCTGTCAATCGACTTACGCACGCCGTTAAATTACCAGGCGGCAAAGGCATCAATGTGAGTCGAATTTTGCAAACATTAGGCCTGCCAACAACTGCTTGGGGCTTTTTGGGCGGTTTTACCGGTACCTTTATCCAAGATCGGCTCGATGCGATTGACATGCCTTGTGACTTCACAAAAACTGCTGGTGATACACGAATCAACGTCAAACTTAAAGCAGCATCCGAAACTGAACTCAATGCAAGCGGTCCTACCATTGACGCTGCTGAAATTGCCGCCTTCAAAAACAAATTAGACAAACTTGAAGCCGGCGATGTCGTCGTCATGTCCGGCAGTTTACCAAAAGGCTTGCCTAACACTTTCTATCGGGATCTGATTCCGGTGATTCATGCCCACAAGGCTGATTTTGTCATCGACACCACTGGTCAAGCGTTACTCGACACATTGCCTGACCATCCCCTTGTCGTCAAACCTAATCACCATGAATTAGCAGCATTGTTCGGCGATCCAGAATATACAAGCACAGATGCCATCATCAAAGCTGGTCGCCGCCTACTTGGTCTTGGCGCTCAGCATGTCTTGATCTCCATGGCGGGGGCCGGGGCCTTAATGATCGACCAAGATCACGCTTGGCATGGCACCGTTCCTAAGCAGCCAGCGGTTAATTCCGTCGGCGCAGGCGATAGTATGTTAGCTGGTTTTACCGGCACATTTGCGCAGACACATGACACGTTGGAAAGCTTTAAAGTCGGCATTGCCTGCGGTTCCGCGACCGCTTTTTCTGAAGATCTTGCCACCGCTGACAAAATCGCTGAAGTGAAACAAACAATTAGTATAACTGAAGTTTAGGAGGACAAAATGGACATTCGTGATTTACTACTAAAAAATGTCATGATCATGGACCTCAAAGGAACGTCCAAAGAGGCTGTGATTGATGAAATGGTCGCTAAATACCATGCAGAAGGTATTGTGACCGACGAAAACGAGTATCGCCAAGATATTCTGAAGCGTGAAGCCGAATCAACGACTGGGATTGGCGAAGGCATTGCAATGCCGCATGCTAAAGACAGTGCGGTTACTCGAGCAACCGTTCTTTTCGCCAAAAGCGATCAGGGCGTTGACTTTAACGCCTTAGACGGCCAGCCGGTTCACTTATTCTTCATGATTGCTGCCCCTGAAGGTGCGAACAATGAACATCTGGCAGCACTTGCAGCATTATCTTCCCTGCTCATCAACCCGAAGCTCGTGGCAGATCTTAAACAAGCGAAGACACCGGATGATGTTTTAGCCTTGTTTGGTAAGGCGCAAGCTGAAAAAGAGGCTAAAGATAAAGCTGAAGAAGCCAAGGAAAAGGCTCAGGAAGAACAAGAAAAAGCTGACAAGCAAGCGGAGTTCAAGGCAGAAAAGCGCCAGGAACGGCCATTTATCGTAGCGGTCACTGCTTGCCCAACAGGGATTGCCCACACCTACATGGCTGAGGCAGCCTTGAAAGAAACAGCGGAAAAGCTCGGTGTCGATATCAAAGTCGAAACAAATGGCTCTGAAGGTATTAAGCACAAACTGACCGATTCCGATATCAATCGAGCAGCTGGTGTCATTGTCGCTGCCGACAAAAAGGTAGCAATGGATCGATTTAACGGCAAAAAGTTGCTCAATCGGCCGGTGATTGACGGCATTAAAAAGCCTGAAGAATTGATTGAAGAAACGCTTCAAGGCAAAGGCCAAGTCTTTCATGCTGCAGGCACCGATAACAGTGATGCGGCCAGTGAAGAAGCTTCTGGCGGCACTTTATGGAATCGCATCTACAAAGACCTGATGAATGGTGTTTCAAACATGTTGCCATTTGTTGTCGGCGGTGGGATTATCATGGCGATCTCGTTCATCCTCGAACAATGGCTGGGCAAGACATCGATGTGGTTCACCTTCACCAACAACTTGGGAACCTTTGCCTTTAGCTTCTTAGTACCCGTTTTAGCGGCCTACATTGCTGAATCAATTGGCGATCGGCCTGCGTTGATGCCTGGGTTCGTCGGTGGTTATATGGCCACCGTTGCAACGGCCTCCGTTGTGAAGGCTCAAAACCCAGCTGGCTTCTTAGGCGGTCTGGTTGCCGGGTTCGCAGCTGGTTGGATGATCGTTGGCTTGAAGAAGCTGCTCAGCAAAATGCCACATTCACTTGACGGTATGCGCACGATCCTGCTCTATCCAGTCATCGGCCTTGCCATCATGGGTCTGCTGATGTTCTTCATCATCAACCCGATTTTCGCCGCTATCAATGGCGCATTGATCAGCTTCCTTGAAGGCATGGGTACTGGTAATGCGATTCTGATTGGCGTCATTCTAGCCGCCATGATGAGTATCGATATGGGCGGTCCTTTCAACAAAGCCGCTTATACATTTGCCATCGGTGTCTATCAAGCATCCGGCTTTAAAGATGGTCGGTGGATGGCCGCGGTTATGATTGGTGGCATGATTCCACCTTTGGCCATTGCGGTTGCTTCAACCTTCTTCCCGAAAAAATTCACCTTGCAAGAACGCAACGCTGGTCTTTCTAACTATGCACTTGGCCTGACCTTCATCACTGAAGGCGCGATCCCATTTGCTGCTACTGACCCGCTGCATATCATTGGCAGCTCAGTCATCGGCTCAGCTATTGCTGGCGGTTTGACCCAGTTATGGCACGTCAACGTCCCTGCTCCTCATGGTGGCGTTGTTGCCTTGCTGCTAACCAACCAGAAACTTGGCTTCATCATGTCGCTTCTGATTGGGACCATCATTGCCGCCTTAATCCTCGGCTTCTGGCGGCCAGTCGCAAAAGAAAACAAATAAGTAAGCAAAAAGCTTGGCGATCAATGTCGCCAAGCTTTTTTGTGCCGTGAGACCGAACCGGAATTCCACATAAGAGCTTGTGGTGCGTTAGATTCCTAGCCAAAAAATTCGCTTGCCGTGCCAAACTCCGCAATCTCCGGCCAGATGGGGTGGCGACGCGTAGCTAGAGCGGAGACGGCGCTTCGAGCCCGCAAAACCCGCGGTCTCGAAGTCGCCTAACAACATCAGCTCCAGAGCCCGTCGCTGTGTTGTTTGCACGGCTGAGCCCCATCTGGCCTACGATTGCTTCGCCTTGGCACTAGATCTTTAAATCTCAAGATTGTTTGTTCTTACTAATGGTTATGAACGATGTCCTAAACGCTCCTACGATTTGATTAAACCCGCCGCGCCGGTGTCGGCTCTGCCGTCAGCGACAGCTTCAATGCCTGCGCAACTTTTTTAGAAATACCCAGCTCCTGAATATCTTCAAGGGGAGCTTCTTTAATCTTATTGATCGTCTTGAATTTCCGTAACAGCTTCAGCCGAGTCTTGGGTCCGACCCCCTTGATACCTTCTAATCGAGAGGCTAACGAGTTCTTGGCGTGCAGCTGCCGATGGAAGGTAATCGCAAAACGATGCACCTCATCCTGAATCCGTTCAAGCAGGTAAAAGCCTTGCGACTTAGGATCAAGATTAATCAGCTGATCAGCATTGCCAAATAACAATGCTGCCGTTTTATGCTTATTATTTTTGACCATCCCTGCCACGGGAATATCAAGGTTGAGTTCGTTTTCCAAAACATCCTTGGCTGCGTTCATTTCAATCTCGCCGCCATCCATCAAGATCAAATCCGGTAACGGTGCACGCTCCTTTAACAACCGGGTATAGCGCCGGCGAATGACTTCGCGCGTATTAGCCGCCTCATCTGCGCCATTATGCGTCTTGTCAGCATCCAACTTGTACTTTCGATAATTGTTCTTAGCTGGCTGGCCATCCACAAACTGCACCATCGCCGACACCGGATCAGCTCCTTGAATGTGACTGTGGTCGAATGCCTCAGCCACATGCCCCATTGGCAAGTTCAAAGCGGCCATCAGCTCTTTCATCGCGCCAATCGTGGTACGATTATCCAATTCCATCAGACGGAATTTGTCTTCAAGCTTAATTTGACTGTTCTTAGCAGCCAAGGCCATCAAGTCCCGTTTTTCACCGCGCTGTGGCGTTCTAACTGGAATCTCTAGGATATCTGCCAGTACTTTATTATCAAGCCCAGCAGGTACGAGAACTTCGCGTGGTTTCACATTATTCTTGCGGCTGTAAAACTGTAAAATAAATGATTCGAATTCTTCTTTGGCAGTATTCACCACTGGAAAAAGTCGTGACTCACGTTTCATTAAACGTGCTTGACGAATAAAGAAGACCTGGATACTGATCCAGCCCTTATCCATATAAAAATTGAACAAATCACGCGTTGTATTGTCGTGTGAAATAATTTTTTGCTTCTCCACCGTCTGTTCAATATAATGCAGTTGATCCCGAATTTCTGCGGCTCGCTCAAATTGAAGATTTTTCGCAGCCCGCTCCATTTTAGCCGTCAAACTGGCTTTAGCCTTGCCAACGTTCCCATTCAAGAAGCGCTTAATACGTTCAATTTGGTCCGTGTATTCCTTTTCCGGAACAGTCCGGAAGCAGGCACCCAGACACTGACCCATGTGATAATACAAGCACGGTCTGCCTTGATAGCCGTTACAGCGCCGCAATGGATAAACCTTCTGGATAAAATGCATGGTTTCTTGCGCTGCATAGACATTTGGGTATGGCCCAAAGTAATAACCGCCATCTTTACGGATAGTACCAGTGATTTCAATCTTCGGATCGCGTTCATGAGTAATTTTAATGTACGGATAGCCAGTCCCTTTTTTCAACTTAATGTTGTAATACGGCTGATATTTTTGAATCAGCGTAATTTCGAGCAAAAAGGCTTCTTTGTCAGTTGAAGTCACAATGAAATCAAAATCCGCTACCTGTGACACCATCGCCGCAACTTTACCGTCGTGTGAACTCTTGAAATAAGACCGCACCCGATTTTTCAGGTTTTTGGCCTTGCCGACATAAATAATTTTGCCGTTGATATCCTTCATTTGATAACTGCCAGGCAGATCTGGCAGCAACGATAACTTGTGTTCAATGTGTGCTGAGGCCATCGTAATCTCCTTATAAAACAAATGTTCGCCTAACATTATAAAGATTCTAAAAATAGATTGCAAGCAAGCGGCTTTGATCTGTGATGGCATGACTGCCCCCATTTAGCAATGGTCACTTCACACCAAAAACACCTCAACCAGTGCCGCTTACCAGCTGCTGGGTGAGGTGTTTTTGCTTATTGGGCAAGAATCTTGGATAGGAAGTCTTGTGTCCGTTCTTCTTGCGGGTGTTCGAACAGTTGTTCTGGCGTCCCCTTTTCAAGGATTTTGCCGCCATCCATAAACCATACTTCATCGGCCACACTACGGGCGAAGCCCATTTCGTGGGTCACAACAACCATGGTCATCCCGGTTTTAGCCAAATCCTGCATAACTTTCAGAACTTCGCCAACCATTTCAGGATCCAAGGCACTGGTTGGTTCATCAAACAGCATGACATCAGGATGCATCGCTAATGCACGAGCAATGGCGACACGCTGTTGCTGACCACCGGAAAGACTGGATGGATAAGCATCCGCCTTTTCGGCTAAGCCAACTTGATCCAAGATTTCTTTGGCTGTTTTGGTTGCTTCTTCATCGGTCACAGCTTTGACTTTAAGTGGTGCGAGTTTAATGTTTTCCAAAACTGTCATATTGGGGAACAAATTAAAACTTTGGAACACCATTCCCATTTTTTCTCGGACATTATCCAGCTCTTTCTCGCTCAAACCAACTAAATCAGTACCTTCAAAAAGAATTTCCCCTTTTGTTGGTCGATTCAGTAAATTCAGGCTACGCAGGAAGGTACTTTTCCCACCACCGGAAGCACCGATAACAACGATCACATCGCCTTTGTCAATGGTTTCGGTGATATCGTTCAAAACAACATTGTCGCCAAACTTTTTGGTGAGGTGATTGATTTGGATTAAAGGTTTATGCTGCATGATTCATCTTCCTTTCAAAATGACTCAAGAGCTTGGACAGCCCGAATGTCAGAACAAAGTAGAGGACCATCGCGACAAGGATTGGTTGAACTCCCTTGTATGTCGCGGTTTGGACAACCGTTAACTGATAAATCAGATCGGTAACCCCGATAATGGAAACAATCGAGCTTTCCTTAATCAAGGAGATAAATTCGTTACCAAGCGCTGGCCAAATATTCTTGATTGCTTGTGGTAAAACAACGCTTATCATCGTCTGCCGCTCTGACAGACCGAGCGAACGGGCAGCTTCTGTTTGCCCCACTGGAATGCTATCGATCCCGCTACGGATAATTTCAGCCACATACGCCGCCGAGTTCAAGGAAACAGCAATCAACCCTGCTATTAGCGCAGGAATATCAATGAAGATCCCTATGCCGAAATAGACAAACATGACTTGAATCATCAGCGGAGTGCCACGAACGAACTCAATGTATGACACACCTATTAAATGTGACAGTTTATTCTTGCTCAACCGCAGCAAGGCGAAGATCGTGCCGAGTAGAACCCCGAAGAAAGCACCGATAGCACTAATCAACAGCGTATACTCGACCCCTTTTAGGAAGTAGGTCCAGTAATGGATCATACTGGTATCTTCAGTATTGGTTTTCATGTAACTGCCAGCAGTTTTGAGATACTGGTTAATTAAACCTTTTTGCTTAATCTCTGCCAAGCTCTTGTTGGCGGCTGCCACTAATGAATCAGAGTTCTTAGCAAACCCTATCGCCGTACCGACTGTGTCGCTTGATAAGTTGAAGTGACCGGGAATCTCAACTAACGAATCATCATTTGACGTGTAAGCCTTCGCTACCGCACCTTCAGCGACAACACCAGCTACCTTATGTGTCTTCAACGCCAAAATCAGGTCGGTGACCTTAGTCAAGCCCAATGTGGAACTCGTCTTCATCTGTGTTTTCGCTAACGTCTCTTGCAAGCTGCCATTCTGGACGCCGACTTTCTTGTTCGCAAAACTTTTATGATCTTTGTAGATCTTAGCATCCGTTTTGTTGACCAAAATGTCTTGTCCAGACTTGTAGTACGTATTTGAAAAGTCAACTGACTTCCGTCGGGCATTCGTCGGTGACATCGCCGCCAACACCATATCGACCTTACCCGTTTGCAAGGCGACCAGAAGTGAGTTAAAGTTCATCTGTTTAATGACCAGCTTGACACCCAGATCCTTGGCAATCTTACGCGCAACTTCAACATCCATGCCAACAACTTGATTCTTGCCATTCTTGTTGACTAAAAATTCATACGGCGCATAATCAGGGCTCGTGCCCATCACCAACGTACCTTTTTGTTGAACCTTGGCCAAGCTGTCATCAGCATGGACCGTTTGCATATTCAATGTCACAACAGCCGCAAAAACAGCGACTAAAGCGATCAACCAGCGTCTCAAATGCTTCATAATACCCTCCTTGATTACAAGAGTGTACTATACACTCAAATTGATTTTTATGCAATATGCATTCATATTTTTCCAGATTTTTTTGTTCGGGCGACTTACCTAGACGCGCCCCAGTGTTGATGCTATACTTTCAGCAAGGAAAGGGGTGGCGTGCATGGCACTGAAAATCAACACACAAACCAACCTGAATGACATGTTCGATAAGTTTGCCAGTCTGCCTGGTGATAAGGAGAACGCAACCGGGCCAGATCCAAAACACCACGACAAGTTGGCCAAGAAAGCCAAAGAAAAAACAGAAAAAGAAGCAAAGAAATAGCGAAGTGCCCACGCACTTCGCTTTTTTCATACCTAGAAACCGATTATTTTTTGGCTTGTGGGTAGCGTTTCGCCAATTCCTGAAGGTTACTTGTTGCAACATCATCAAAATCAATGTCTGCCCACAAAGCAATCTGTGATAAATACCACAACACATCGCCTAGCTCATGTTGCAGCTTGACTTTATCAAGATCCTGTCCCTGAAATGTATATTTCTTGATTAAATCGATCGCTTCGCCGCTTTCACTTGCCAACCCTAATGACAGGTTAGTCAAAACGTGTTCATTGCCAGCTAAGGTGCGATTTGCTTTTTGCTGATAGTCATTGAAATTCATGCTTTATCTTTCCTCCAAGCCAGCCGTTTGTTCAAGCCAAGACCAGACAGCCTCATAACCTTCACCAGTTGTTGCCGAAAATAGAATCACATCGTCGGTCTGATTCAAATCAAGTCGCTGTTTGATCTGTTTGGACACATGCAGCCGTTTACTTTTTGGCGTCTTATCAATTTTGGTGGCCACCACCAGTGTTCTGAGCTGATAATATTTTAAATACTGATACATACTGATGTCATCAGCAGTAGGCTCATGCCGACTGTCGACCAGCAAAACAACACCGCGCAATGGTTGCCGCGTCGTCAGATAAGTCTCAATCATGGCGGCGAACTTCGCTCGTGCGGTTTTGCTGACCTTAGCATATCCATATCCGGGTACATCAACAAAAAAGAGTCGACTATCAAGATCATAGAAATTCAATGTCTGCGTTTTACCTGGCACACCAGAAGTGCGTGCCATGGCCTTGCGCTGAATCAGTTTATTGATCAGTGATGACTTGCCGACATTACTGCGGCCCAAAAAAGCGATCTCTGGATGACCGTCCTCGGGATACTGAGCGGCCGCAACCGCACTAATAGTTAATTTGACGTCATGCACGTCCATCTCAAACGGCCTCCTCTTGGCTTTACCTCAACGTGATGTCTAAACACAACACCGCTTCAAATAGTTTAGCATATTTTACGCAGCCTCGCCGGAGAAACCGGTCGTGATTCGGGTGACACCTTATCCGCAAACACGGCCGTGGCTAACCTCAAAAGAATTTTTCAATAGTCAAAAAAAGCACCAAGCTTTTCGCTTGATGCTTTCATGACAGTTGCGTTTTAAGAAGCTTCACGGCCCTTGGTTAAGACCAGTTGTGGCTTAGCCTTACCTTCAACAGCTGACTTGGTCACGACAACTTTGTCAACATCACTGCGGCTTGGTAAGTCAAACATGGTATCCTGCATGATGGCTTCCATAATGGACCGCAAACCACGGGCGCCAGTGTCGCGCACAATTGCCTGATGGGCAATCGCCTTTAAAGCATTCGGGGTGAATTCCAAGTCGGTATCATCCAAGCTCAGCAGCTTTTGATACTGCTTGACCAAGGCGTTCTTCGGCTCGGTCAAAATCCGTACCAGATCGTCTTCATTCAGCTTCTCAAGCGCGGCTAAAATCGGAATACGGCCAATGAATTCAGGAATAATCCCAAATTGCATCAAATCTTCTGGAATAATTTGCTGCATCAGTGACTTATCCGGATCAACTTGCTCGTTTGAATCCGTTCCAAACCCGATCGTCTTTTCACCAATCCGGTTCTTGACGATATTTTCGATACCATCAAAAGCACCGCCAACAATAAAGAGAATGTTAGTGGTATCGATCTGGATGAACTCTTGCTGCGGATGCTTTCGGCCACCCTGCGGCGGTACGTTGGCAATCGTGCCTTCTAAGATCTTCAATAAGGCTTGCTGAACCCCTTCACCCGAAACATCACGGGTAATGGAAACATTTTCTGCCTTCTTAGCGATCTTATCGATTTCGTCAATATAGACGATCCCTTTTTCAGCACGCTCAACATCATAGTCTGCATTTTGAAGCAATTTAAGCAAGATGTTTTCAACATCTTCCCCCACATAACCAGCCTCGGTCAGTGTGGTGGCATCGGCAATTGCAAATGGCACGTTCAAAATTTTGGCCAATGTCTGGGCAAGGAAAGTCTTACCGGAACCGGTCGGCCCGATCAACGCAATATTACTTTTCTGCAGTTCGGTGTCATCTTTCGTTGCAGTCTGCATTTGGTTAACTCGCTTATAATGATTATAAACCGCAACCGACAAAGCTTTCTTCGCGGCATCTTGACCAATGACATACTCATTGAGCGTCTTCATGATCTCGACTGGCTTAGGCACTTCAAGCAGATTCTGATAGGCTTCTTCTTTAAATTCTTCATCAATGATCTCTTTGCAGAGGTCAATGCATTCATTACAAATATAAACCCCAGGGCCAGCAACGATTTTCTTCACTTGATCCTGTGACTTGCCACAAAAAGAACAAGTAACTGGACCCGTCGTTTCGACGTTGTCAAACATCTGATTCAACCCTTTCTTGATACCTTCATTCTAACAGAAGCGTCAAGTGCCGACTAGCGGAAGCACACCCACCGTTTTGTCAAATAACTTGCCTTTCTTTCTGCTAAAAGAATAACGTCAAGTATACGCTAAAAACGCGTTCATACAACAAAAGAGACGATCGGGGATCGTCTCTTTTACGTGGAAACGGCAAACTATTTGTCAGCCTTGGCGTCAGAAGCTTCTTTGTCAGCATCATCTTTAGCTGATTCGACTTCTTTTGCACTGTCCGTGATGATATCAATGGCTTGTTTGACACCAATATCATGTTTGAGCATATCTTCACTCAAAGCCTTACGAACGGCCTTTTCGTCCATGTTGTATTCAGAAGCCAAGTTTTTGACTTCTTCGTTCACTTGGTCTTCGGTTGGCTGAATATCTTCGGCCTTCACGATGGCTTCAAGGACTAAGTTTGTCCGAACACGCGTAGCTGCATCAGCCTCAAACTGCTTGTGCAAATCATCCTCTGATGTACCAGTTAATTGATAGTACATTTTTGGTGAGATCCCTTGGCGTTGCATGTTGCCAAGATATTGATCCATCTGATTATGCACTTCTTGCTCGATCATCGCATTTGGCACTTCTTTGATCGTCGCATTGTCAGTAGCTTCCTTGATGGCAGCTTCCTGAACGGCATTCTTTGCAGCTTCCTCACGCTGATCGGTCAATTCCTTCTTGATTTTTGCTTTCAATTCATCAAGGGTATCAACATCATCATCAAGATCCTTCGCAAAGTCGTCATCCAATGCAGGCAATTCCTTAACTTTGACTTCATGGATCGTGGTCTTGAATTCGGCTGCTTTACCAGCTAAATCAGCTGCCTTGTAGTCTTCTGGGAAGGTGACATTAACGGTCACTTCATCACCAGATTTGTGACCAACAAGTTGTTCTTCAAAGCCAGGAATGAATGAGTTTGACCCTAATTCCAAGCTATAGTTCTTGGAAGAGCCGCCGTCAAATTCCGTCCCGTCAATTGTCCCGACATAGTCGATCACAACGGTATCGCCATTTTCAGCTGCTTTGTCGTCTTTAACAACGAGTTCAGCCTGCTGTTCGCGACGCTTTTCCAATTCAGCGTCAATATCCTTTGCAGAAACTTCAACGTCCTGCTTTGGCACTTCAAGACCCTTATACTGGCCAAGTGTGACTTCTGGCTTAACCGTAACGGTTGCCTTGATGACCCAAGGTTTGCCTTCGTCCATAGAATCAACGTTGATTTGCGGCTGGTCAACCGGATCAATACCGGATTCCTTAACGGCTGCTTCATAAGCGTCTGGCAGCAAGATGTTCAAAGCATCTTCATAAAGTGCAGCGTCGCCATACATCCGTTTGAACACGGTGCGGCTAACTTTGCCTTTACGGAACCCAGGAACCGTCAAGTTCTTGCGAACACGTTGAAACGCTTGGTCTAAACCTTGTTGAATTTGTGGTAAATCGATTTCAAAGGTGAGCTCACCATCATTGGTGCCCTTTTTTTCCCATTTTGCAGACATGCTGTACCTCCGACAATTAGTCTCGCAATTTCACATTGCATACTTAATGTATGATACCCGAAACCCACTTGAATGTAAATGTTGTGGCCAAAAAAGGCGACATCAGCGTCGCTTTTTTTCACATTCCCCCGCCCTGAGAGCTTTGAAGCGATAGATTCCGATTTTTAAGCTTTCCAGCTAACTGCAATTATCAAGTAAATTGCAAATCATAAAGTTCTTTATAACGACCGTTTTGCGCCATCAGTTGGTCATGCGTACCAGATTCGACAATCTCGCCATGTTCCAGTACGAGAATATTGTCCGCATGCCGGACGGTTGACAGACGGTGGGCGATCACTAATGACGTACGATCCGCCATCAACCGATCAAAACTAGCCTGCACAAATCGCTCTGACTCATTGTCTAGGGCAGCCGTGGCTTCATCCAAAATAACAATTGGCGCATTTTTCAAAAAGACTCTAGCAATGGCAATTCGCTGCTTTTGACCGCCTGATAAACGAATCCCCCGTTCACCAACTTGAGTGGCAAGACCATCAGGCAATTCGCGAATAAACGTTGCAATGTTGGCGGCTTCGGCGGCTTGCCAAATAGCCGCTTCACTAGCATTTGGTGTACCGTATTCAAGATTCTCCTTGATCGTACCATCTAATAGAATCACATCTTGCGAAACAATCACAATCTGTTGCCGCAAGCTCTCTAAGTCAGCTTGGCGAAGATCGACCCCATCAAGCGTAATTTTTCCTTCTGTCGGATCATAAAATCGATCCAGCAAGTTCGTAATGGTCGTCTTCCCTGCACCTGAAGATCCGACCAATGCAATCACCTGTTCTTTAGCAAGTGAAAAATCAATATTCTTAAGCACAGGTACTGACGGATCATAGCTAAAGCCGACGCGATCGAATTGAATGCGGTCATGAAAACGCGCTAACTTGATCGCATTTGGCGGAGATACCACCCGCGGCACCGCCGCCTGCAGTGTTTCAATCCGCTCAAAAGAAACCGTTGCTTGCTGCAATTGTTGAATCAAGCCGGTCACTTGGCGAATCGGTGCTTGAAGAATACCCAGATAAGCTGTATAGGCGACAATTAGCCCGACTGTGAATTGCCCATGCATTACCTGAAATGCACCAAATCCTAAAATGATCGCCGTACCAAGATAGTTAACGAAATCAGTGATCGGCGAAAAAGTTGCTCCAAGACGTGTTGCTGTCAGTTGATTATCGCGGTTCTGCTCATTAACGTTTTCAAAGGTATTCGCGGTTGCTTTTTCAGTTGTGAAACTCTTGATAAGCCCAATGCTCGTCAAAGCTTGTTGAATTTGGTTATTCATCACACCCGAACTGGTCCGCACCCGCCGATAAGCAGCGCGAATTCGGCGCACAAAAATATTATTCAAAACGAACAAAACAGGAAACGTAAGCAAAATCAGCGCCGTGAGCTGCCAGTTTTGAATCAGCATCAACACCAGCACGACAAAAAAGCTCAGCATACTTCCGAACAGGCCCAAGGTGTTGCTTGAGATTAAACGCTGCAAGGTGTTGACATCACTGGTTAAAACCACCATTAAATCCCCGGTTTTACTTGTTTCAAAATAATGCATGTCAAGTCCCAACGTATGCCGAAATAAAGCGTCACGCATACGGGCGATCGCGCTTAAACTAACCTGTCCGATCCAATATGTGCTGAGTCCACTTAGCAAACCCGCCACCGCCGTCAGCAATAACGCTAATGCGATCGTCCCAATCAGCGATCCCATGGCGCGTTTTGGAATAACTTGATCAATCACATACTGCGTTAAGCGCGGAACCAGGTATGAAGCCACGGCCACACCAACCAAGGCCACAATAATACGTAATAATTTGCGCTTCATATCCGCGAGTTGGTGCCAGAAAAATGCGATCATCCGCCAAGTTGTAGATTTTGCCAAATGAATGGCCCCCTTTTCGAAATTTTATCATATAACAATAATTTTAATTTGGCGATTAAAACGCTCGGGCTTTTTATAAGTGTTGACTAATTATACAGAAAGTCTCATCATACAACCCAACATGATCAAAGAAAGAAGGCTTCATTGATGGGGTACCCGATTGGCAAGTTTTCAAAAATGGTTTCACTATCAATTGACACGTTAAGATACTACGAAAAGGAGCGTCTAATTATTCCCGCTCGCGATCAAAATAATCGCCGGACATACTCAGAAGCCGATCAACGCTGGATTGCATTCATCAAGCGGCTAAAAGCAACTGGCATGCCAATTAAGGAAATCAAAACATATGCCCGCTTACGGTATCAAGGCAATAGCACGATTGACGAACGTCTTCAGTTGCTCTTCACGCAAAAAAACCGATTAACGGCACAACGACAGGAGATTGATGCACATATCGCTTTTTTGGAAAATAAAATTGCCACCTACTATCAGCTAAAAACCAAATTGATGGCAGAAAATTTAAAAAAGTGATTGACATGGAGTTAACTCCAGCATTTAGGGTGAAGGTATCCTAAATGAAAGAGGTCATGAATATGTCAGACAAAACACGATTAGAAAATGGTCAGGAGACGCTTGCCAAGGTTGATGGTGCTGCCGCTGCTAACGTCATGCATTCGCTAGCAGACATTGCGCCTGATGTCGGTAAGTATATTTTGGAGTTTGCTTTTAGCGACATTTACAATCGTCCCGGGTTGGATCTAAAGCAGCGGGAAATGATTACTGTGACCGCGCTGCTCATCCAAGGTGATACCGCCGACCAACTGCAGGTCCATCTCAATGGCGCACTCAATGTCGGTTTGACCAAAACTGAGATTGTCGAAACCATGATTCAATGCATTCCTTATATTGGTTTTCCCCGGGTACTAAATGGTTTAACTGATGCGCGTCGCGTTTTTGAAACCAGATGAGTGTCATGAAACAAAAGCAACGTTTGCAACAGGCAGCAACTCTTATACGCCAACATCACCAAATCGTTGCATTTACTGGTGCCGGTATCTCGACTGAATCAGGGATTCCTGATTTAGATGGTATTGATCAAATCTTACACAAATCACACAAGTTTGCTGGTGACGTATTTCGTTTTCTTGATCCAACAGAAGCAATCGCCGATCCGCACACTTTTTACCAGCTATACAGACAGACTTTCTGTCAACCCAAGGCACGTCCCAATAAGGCCCATGAAGCGTTAGTTAAACTCGAACAGGCTAAGAAACTGCTTGGTGTAGTGACAATGAATGTTGACTATCTACATCAAAAAGCCGGAACCCGCAATCTTGCGGAATACTGGGGCGATGTCCGACGTAATCACTGCACGATTTGTCATCGCCCCTGTGACTGGCAAAAAACGTCAACTTCTGCCGTCCCGACATGTCCTAACTGCGGAGGATTGATTTTACCCGATTTTGTTTTAAGACACTTGGCAACTTATCCAGACGAAATTCGGCATGGGCAGCAAATGCTAGCAAAAGCCGACCTGTTATTAATCATTGGCACGCGTTACCCCGCCACCAGTTTTCAGGTAAGCTGCCCCAAGATCGTCATCAATGCGTCCCAAGTTTCTATGGAAAATTTGGCCGAATCAAATACCGTTTATTTATCTGGTGAGGCTACTGAACTTCTCAGCAGCATCATAGCGTGAAAATTTAGGTCAATGCATTGGCGGCTCGGTAATATGTTGAATGCGCAATATCATTTTTTGGAAATACAAAGAAAGAAGCAACCTATAATGGTGACTTACAACAACCGATTTTTCCACGGTGAACGTCCCTTATTTGGTCAGAAACATGCGACCATCATTGGTACAGCTTTTGGAAAAGGCGAGTCTCCTCTGAAAAAATGCCGACACATCAAGTTAAATCAGTCAACTTTCCAGTGCAAATATCCCCTTTGGTTCAGCCAGCACATTGCAGTGTCTAACACCATCTTTGAAACCATGGCACGGTCAGGTATCTGGTATACGGTTGACATCGCTATTTCGGACAGTGCGATCCAGGCGCCGAAAACTTTTCGCCGCAATCAAGATATCCGCCTAAAAAACGTTCACTTCTCCGACGCAAGTGAGAGTTTGTGGAACTGTGATCACATAAGCCTCGATCATGTGCAAGCAAGCGGCAACTATTTCGGCATGAACAGCACGAATATCGTCGCCGACTATCTCGATCTGATTGGTGATTAAGCCTTTGATGGTGCCAAAAATGTTGAGATCCATCATTCTACCCTTGTTGCTAAAGATGCATTTTGGAACTGTGAAAATGTCACCATATACGACTCAACTATCAGTGGTAATTACCTTGGTTGGAACGCTAAAAACCTGACGCTCATCAACTGTACAATCGAAAGCAATCAGGGACTGTGTTATATCGATCATTTAACGATGAAGAACTATGCGCTGCTTCATTCAGATTTGGTTTTTGAATACAGCAACAATATTGATGCAGACATTTGCTCCGATATCGTCAGCATCAAGAATCCTAGCAGCGGCCGCATCCGAGCGCAGTCTATTGGCAAAACCATTCTGGGAGCTGATAAAATCGAGCCGGATAAAACGCAGATCTTATTAGCACAGCCAAGCGAAATTAAAGTTTCTGCATAAAAATTTTAACTTCTGCTTTCAGGTTCAAAGTGTGAGCAAAGAAGCGTAAAGATCCTTGCTTTGCTTATATGGTCTCTTTGATCATTGATAGTGTTAAAAGTGGCTGGGTCATAATTCTTAGTCAGCTATTAAAAGCGAACAATCTTCCGCTTATTGGGAAATTGTTCGCTTTTGCCTTCTCATGGATTATTTATTTCGATTTTAAAGACCGTAGTGCCAAGGCGGAGCAATCGTAGGCCAGATGGGGCTCAGCCGTGCAAACAACACAGCGACGGT
>OBUQ01000426.1_pt1 | contig 36281 bp, 28 predicted proteins | sample 1494951 | NCBI WGS metagenome assembly OBUQ01 (sample SAMEA2579938, study PRJEB22360) | human gut metagenome | biome: human gut; feature: human-associated habitat; material: faeces | place: Denmark | collected 2008/2010
ATCCTGAAAGCAAGACGCCGGCAGACGGGAAGGTCAGTTTAGCCGATGGAGAGGACTTCACCGCTTCCGGTACTTATACCAAATCGTAAAACCAGTAAATAAATAAAACGATGAAAGATTTCAGAAAAGTTTTGTCCGTATTGTTTCTGCTAGCGGTGCTATCCGTCCTCTTCATGGGGGCGGACGTTCCGGCGGATTATGTGATGTGCGCCTCGTTTGGCCCTGTTTTATGGCCAGCCGGAGCGGACAATATGGGGGGTTATAAAGGTCGTATCGCCTTTATTCCGGAAACCTCAGTCTCTGTCGTACCCACGCTCCCCAAAGAGGCCAAGGCCACAGCCGATTTCGTGACGGCGACAGGAGCTTTTACCTTTTTAGAGTCGGGAGGTAAACCGACACCTATTTATGCGACACGGGCAACCGTAGGATACAAAGCGGAGTCTCAAGGCGAGACAGATTGTAAAAGTTACAAGATCAGCGGCGAGTTCTTCCACCCCGGCAAGAAAGTGGAAGCCGCCGCCTTCGCCCGGCAGATCTGCAATACGCCCGGCTATTTGATCATCGAGGACAACGAGAGCCAGCAGCTTATCGGACAGCCCGGCTATCCTTGTACGGTTACCGCCTCTTTCGACGGCGGCAAGGCGGCGGCCGACAAAAGAGGTTGGTCCTTCACTTTCGAGGCCGATAGCCCCGCCCCTATGATTATCATGGGAACGCCTATCGATATAGACGCATTATTCACCGGGGTAGCTCCTACTCCACCGGAAGGAGGTTCTTAAATGATAACATTGCAAAATTGGTTAGCGGACCGTAAGCGTAAATACGCGGACGGTCTAGCGCTTTTTCAAGCTCTAGCTCCGGAGGAGATGAGAAAGAAGTATATCGCTTTCTTTAGCGAGGTAAAGGAGGTTCCGCAGTTCGATTCCCATTTCACCGTATTGGTGAATAAGTTGACAACCGTAGCGCGCCTATCGTCGGCCCAACCCCAGATAACAATCTCCGAACGGGGTTCGATACTCTTGAAAACAGCGGTCGCGGCAACAAAGGCGATCGAGAAAACAGCGGATCAGCTAAAAGGCGATAAAGTCTTAAAAGAAATCCTCGTGAAAGAATCCGAGCTATTCAAGCTACAAGACAAAATCACCGAGCTGGAGGAAGATAATGACGATAAATCCGGAGAGATCGATCAATTGCAAGCCGAGCTGGAGGAAGCGCAGGAAGAGTTGCAAGAACTGCAAGATCAATTCGCCCTGTTACGGCCCGGAGCGAAGATCGCCACATACTCCTCCCTTCCGGATAACATCCGTACGATCTTCGACGAGGTCCGCCAGATCACCCCCTTGTACGCCGCCTTATTCACGGAGATGCAGAACGAGGCCCTTACTCCGGAGCAACGCAAGCCGATCGCCGATCAGGTGCATGAGCTTTGGACCCGCCGTGCCAAGCTATGGGACCAGATCGACGCTTGGGCCGAGGGTAAGCAGATCCAGTTAAAAACCGAGGTTCAAAAGACCGAGGAGCTCCCGGCCGATCAATTGCTGAAAGGTATGCAGATCGCCAACCGGATCGAACGACTGAGGGAGAATATCCGGCGCACGGAAACCTCTATCGCCCAACATGAGAAAAACGGGAAGCTTAACCTCCGGCAAAAAGCAGAGCAACGCTTGGCTTATTACAAACGTGAGCTGGCGGAACTGGATAACTTGAAATAAATCTTGCTTCCATAATGAAGGGGAATAGACAATCCATAAGGTATTGGCTGTTCCCCTTTATCATAACCTCTTTAGAAAGAATGAACAAGGAACTAACATCATACGACAAGATAGCCACGGTACTTTTCAAAGGGCATGAAGAAGCGGCAAGCCTTCTCTCCTGCCGGGAGCTTATGCAAAAAGATCGCTGGATGTTATGTGTTTCCAAGTTATTGGAAGACCCCATGACAGCCGACAAAGACCTGATCGCTTTCCTGATGGCCGGTTGCGACGGCAGTTGTGAGCCCGTATCACAAGCCACCGCTTACCGTGATTTGGCCGCTATCCGGAGACTCGTAGGAAATGTACAGTTAGCCGGCAAGAACTGGTATCGTTACATGGTGATCGAGGCCGCCAAGGAAGGTATCCGCATCGCCCGGGAAGCCAAAGACCCCAAAGGTATCGCCGCCAACGCGGACAAGATCGGTAAATACACCCGCTCCGATAAAGAAGACGATGACATTGATCGAAGCGCTTGGGAACCACCCTGCTTTGAGCCATCCGATGATGTCACGTTAATGGGAGATGATTTCAAGCCTATCCCTAATCTTGAAGAAGAAAGGAAATCATTCCGGGCATTGTTCAAGCAAGATCATGATATCGTAGATATTGAACCCATTACAGACGACTATGGCACTGATGACTGAACCTTTCACCCGTAAAGCGAAAGAGGCACAACGCAAGTTTTTCAATAAGATGCAACGCATGGGAATGGCGATCGCCGCCCACGACGAGTATTGGGTGTGTAGCCGTGGTACCGGTAAATCCGAGGGTTTGGACGCACGCTTCATCATCCGGAATGTTTGGTCCATGCCGGGTTCTACCGGGGCTTTAATCTCTCCATCCTATGCCAAGGCTTGGGGTAATACGCTACCGGCGATTATCCACGCTCTCGCCGAATGGGGCTATATCGAGGGCATTCATTTCTTTGTTGGCCGCAAGGCACCCCTGTCCGCCAACTTCGGAAAGCCCAAGCGCCCGCCGCTTCAGACCGCATGGGGCAATTGCATTCATTTCTGGAATGGCACCGTATTGGTCGTACTCTCCTTCAGTCAAGGGATGTCAGCGAACTCCATGTCCTTAGATTGGGTAATCGGTCCGGAGGCGAAATTCCTAGACTACGATAAGATAAAATCCGAGGTTGATCCCGCCAATCGGGGAAATTTGCAAGATTTCAACCAATGCCCTTGGCATCATTCCGTTCTCTATTCCACGGATATGCCAACCTTAAAAGCCGGACGTTGGATATTGGATAAGATCAACGACATGAATCCGGTTCATATCAACTTGATCCGGAACCTATACCGGGAAATGAAATTAACCGAGCGCCTTCCGGAACAAACATCATACACCCAACGCAAATACAAAGAATTACGCCATGACTTAATGTTGGCCCGTAAGTATCAAGCACCTGTCAAACCTATGCGTGGCAAGACCCGGGAGTACACGGTATATTACGGAGAGTATGATATTTTCGATAACATGGAAGTCGTAGGCAAGGATTACATTTGGCAAATGTACCGCAACGTTCCCTCCCTTATATGGCGTACCGCATTCATGAACGAACGCCTGTTCCGTGTCGCTAATGGCTTCTATTCGGCCTTGAACGATTACCATTTCTATACCCCCGGCGATACTCGCTACATGGGTAGCATGGGAGCGGACTGGAACCGGCTGCGACTGGCCGGATGCCTAGCCGATGGGGATCTGGATATGGACGCTCCCTTGCTAATCGGTTTCGATAGTAACTCCGCAATCAATACCGCATGTATCGGACAGGTACAAGGCCATCAATTACGTACCCTAAAGAGCTTCTTTGTCAAGACCCCCGATAAGCTGGATGAATTGGCTCGTCAGGTTTGCGAATACTACAAATACAAGCTCAAACGTGATATCATCTTCTTTTATGACCAGACCTTCACGTGGACTACCGGCAATAACTCCGAGTCCTATCAAGATACCATCATCCGGATCTTCAAGGAATATGGTTGGGATATCACCGATATCTATATCGGACAGGTAAGCCGCCACGACTGGAGGCACGAGCAAATAGACCGGGCCTTAAAGCATGATCCGGCGCTCCTTTATCCTGTTTTCAATAAATACAACAACGAGTTCCTCAAACTCGCCATGGAGCAAACAGCGGTGAAAGTAGGCAAGAACGGATTCGAGAAAGACAAATCGCCGGAAGCTACAGAAGACAGCCCCGATAACCCGGATGAGTACAAGACACACATTACCGACGCATGGGACACATTGTTTGTCGGCGCGAATTTCTTTATGCCCGAACTTGCGTACGCGGAATCCGGAATCATCTTCCTTCATTAAAAATCGGTAGACGCATTTCATGCGTGATCTGTCTAAGGGAGGCAGCAGATAAGGTGAAAAATTGAACTTGCGCCCGCATTTTTTTTGTAGGGCGCTGCGGGGTGCTTTCGCACGCTTTGAGAAAAAAACGCTACTTGAGAGGTGCGCAACTATTAAGTATCAATAAATTAACATTTCAACAATGAGAAACCGTTGCGAAATATGCGGGGACAAAAAAAGAGCCTCTGTCATGGAGGCCCTAAATGCGCTGTTATGATTTGTACTTGCCGTGGCGTGAGTAAGCGTTGCCCGGAATGATACCCGGCTTCGGTAATCTCATAAAGTAACGCCTTGTTTAGATTAATCCATCTCTTTAGCTGGATCGAGGCCGAAGCTGGTGCGCTATTCGGGAAATATTGAATGCCTAGCTCCTGCAATCCGTAAGCCCTTATCTTAAAATTCTCATTGTCCATCCTTCTCTATTTATAAATTATCAAATATACTGAATACTAACCTCATAAAAAAAGGACGCACCCTCTTTTCCAAAACGATGCGCCCTTCTCCCTCAAACGATGCGTGCTTTTAGCCTAGATCTCGTCCGGACTCTCGGAGTCGTTTCCTCCTTCGCCTTTTTCCACGCTTACCTTCTCGAATCGCAATACCTTCGCTTGCGAGCGAAGCGCCTTACCCGGAGAGAAGGTGTACTTAGGACGACGAATCTTAGTAGCGTTGAAATCCTTCTCCACCTTCGTCCCCTCACTACCGAACGTGATACGGAAATTACCGAACTCACCCAACTGTACGATCTTGCCGTCCGACATCTCCAGCTTCATCACGTAGATAAGCGAGTCCAGCACCGCTTTCACGTCTGCGCTGGATACACAAGAACGCTCGCCAATCATGGAGCAAAGACGCTCCATATCACTAGTACCCGTAGATTTCGCTTGTGCGTAATAAAGCTTATCGCCTTCAGTCGCTCCCTTGTGCATGTCCCGTCGCTGCACTAATTTGTAAGTTGTAGCCATTGTTTGTTGATTGTTTTGAAGTGAATAATAGATAGTTGTGTCGTGATCACGGGGGCAAAGGTGGGATATGGTGATTATAGGATGTTAGGGATTACCTAGCAGTGTAAAGTTATATAAGGATATTACGATTTTTTCTTTGCCATCCCAAAAACTTTCACCATATTTGCGACATGGCAACCAAGAATGAATTAGAAAAAAGTAAAGTAAGAAAGGAAACTACCGCTAAGTTCTTTTTTGATATGGCAAAGTTGACATTTGCGGCTTTGGTGCTAGGGGTAGCGGCCTCTTTACTAAACCGGGAGATAGAGGATGAGATACCAAGTATGGCTAATTATCTTTTTGCGATGGGATTCATCGGTACGGTTGCCTTTGCGATGATTGGATATAGAATCTTAAAATAATAATAATATGCAGATAGCAGTTGTTTTTTTCACCGTTGTAGCTATTGTTGCCGTAGGCATATTAGCGTATACTTATACACCATCCGGAAAACGATGGATAGAGAACATGTGATAAATCCTTTTTGGAATATTCCCCAGCCGGCCCAATAAAAGCCGGCTTTTTCTTTGCCATCCCAAAAACTTTCACCATATTTGCAATGTCCTATTTCACGAAAGGCGGGTGACCGCCTAACATATTTGTATCGGCATTTTTTGTGTCCATACTAGTACGTATATATAATACAACGGTTTCGTACCCCCTTGATATGGCTTAATGGCCATAACTGCCTTTCGTGGTGTAGGACAAAGGGACAGGCGAGACCGTTTTTTGTTTTTCCTGCCCCAAACAAACAATGTTAGTTATGTCCAAACACGAAAACATTTGTTTGCCGGGGAATAATAGTACCCTACAATCAACGTCCACTCACGAAACGAGTTTCTTTTCTTGGATCACCGTCCAGAAGTTCTACAACTTGTTACCTCTTGGTATCACGCCCTGTAAATCCATTCACGAGGCAAAGATGTACACGGTAGCTTTATTAACAATGCTGTCTCCGGCGTTCTTACCGCTGATTGGAGTGGCTTGGTTCGTGTACTGCTCAGCGAAGAAAGGAGGCCGGTCATGAAAGCAAGCCCTTACATAGAACAAATACGGGTGAAATCCCCCGGCAAGAAAGAAGAAGTTCTTTATTGCATTGACTGTAATGAGTACCGCATGAGCGATATAACAGAAGAGCAACTTACGGATATATATAACTTGATCGGGGAGTTCCTCGGGAAAGGAGGTGAGCAATGAGAACTATTAAAACATTAGAGGAAGCCCACCGGATAATCGCTGAATTGGAAATGGAAATCAAAGAAACAAAAAGAAAACATGATGCCGCCTGTGAAAAAATAGGTTGGTTAAAAGGTAAGCTATCTGAGTGCGGAATACCTATTCGCATAGGAGATATGACCATTTTCACTATTATAAAAGGGGGTAAAGCCATATGACACTCCAAGAAGCCCTTCGCCTACTCGACATCGTGACCGATGTAAACGAGCAATACAGCAAACAAGAACGAATACGTGCCGCCATGCGGCTAGAAGAACTACTCCGGCTACTATTGCCGGAAGAATAATATCAATCAAGCCCCGCCCGGAGAAATCCCCGGCTGGGCTTTTTCATGTCCTTTTCCGAAGGTATGATTACGAGCATCTTTGTGAAAAATGTTTGGAGATGATATCACAGGTATTTAGTCCGATCGTAGAGAGGATCTTGATTAAGCTCCAGATGGTATTGAACCATTCTTGGGGCTGGATAATAAGCGGAATGATATTCTTATTGAATTTTATCTCGCCCGTGAAATACGCTTTCGCCGCTATGGGCGTGGCTATTACGGCCGACTTGCTATTCGGGATGTTCTCGGCAAAGAAGCAAGGTAAATTCTTCCTATCACAAAGCGGAAGAGATACCCCCGCCAAGGTGATCGTCTATTTCGGTTTCATGCTCGTGGTATTCGTTACGGAACGGATATTCACTCAAGATAACGCCATAATCACCAAGGCCGGATGTACCCTAGCCTGTGTGTGCGAGCTGTGGAGCATGCTGGGTAGCGCATTGATTATCTGGCCGAACATGATGTTTCCAAAGCTGCTTAAACTACAACTCAAAGGAGAGATCGAGTCTAAGCTAGGAAAGAATATTAGTAACCAATTAGATAAGGAGGATTGTAAAAATGACAACGACACCAAGGGGAATCCGAAACAACAACCCCGGTAATATCCGGAACTCGGAGCGGAACGACTGGGCCGGAGAAGTATCGAAAGCCGATAAAAAGGACAACGCTTTCGAGGAATTCGAGGATATACCGCATGGGGTACGGGCCATGATGAAGCTCTTGCTAAAATACCAGCGATCGTATAACCTACGTTCCATAAAGGAACTGATAGAACGATGGGCCCCCCGCAATGAGAATGACACGGCGGCTTACGTACGATGGGTATGCCGGGAGATGCAAATACCGGACTGTTGCCGGCTAGACCTGTCGGACAAGGGAACGATGTGCGCCCTAGTGGATGCCATGTGCTACATGGAGAACGGCGAGCGTATCCCTATGGAAGACATCGAGGCCGGCTGGGAACTGATGTGAGAGTGGTATTGTTTATGCGAACTCCCTTTTGGATAGCGAATCATGGAATATGGACTTTATAAGAGATTGTGTGTCTTGGCCGGAATGGTGGCTCTTTGCGCTAGCTGCTCCGTGCGTCGTAGCGCTTCTGATCATAGCCATTACAGAGATCAAGAGCGACAGGTATTGGAGAGCTTGGATACCTCTATGGATGTACGGCTTGCCAGTTCCAACACCGTGCGAGATCGGTGGAGAAACATCCGGATCATACGAAGGGAATTCGACCTTGAGCGGCAGGCGGGCGGAAAAGGCCGGTACCCCGGCCGTTTTATCCTGACACTCGAAGGCGAGGAACATGAGAACGAGCGAAAAGAAGAAGCGGAAAGCCAAAAGAAAGAGGAGAACGAGAGCGTTTTCGCCCGGTCGGAAGCCAGCCATGAGGAAGACCGGTCCGGAGATACCGAGCTCAACTCCGATGTCGGCAAGAACGCCCTCGGGTGGTGGGCGCTCGGCGTAACGATGGTTCTGGCCTTGGTAATCTTTTTAAGATGGAGATATGGAAAAAAGGATAAAACAAAGTGATGTCTGGGCTGTCATGCAGCAAAAGGATGACCGGGGACGATACAAGATGTTCTCGTTCTCGTACGTGCGGTTGAATGAAAGCCGGGAGGGAAATGGCTCTCCCGGCTCGATCGAGGATTATGAGGTAGCCTACTTCAGCTCGATCCACGCCAAGGGAAGCACGATAAACATCCGGATTCGGGGCGAACGGTTCCCCCGGAAGTTCATCCGTTGCATGATCATCCGGATTAACGGTAAAAAAATATACGCATAATGGGACGCAAGAACGTATTTCTAATGGGTGACACCGCTTTCCTCCCCGGAGCGAAAGCGGCGGTGGTCATGACCGAGGACGTAGGTTTTCTGGAGGATAAAAAATTCACGGCCACAGTCATTACCCCGGCCAAAGGATCTTCCGTCAAGAAAGAGGTCAGGTTTGTCCCGTTCGGTCACCAAGACAAGTTGCCCGTAAGGATCATGAAAAAGATCGCCGACAACACGATCGTAGGCAGCAATATCGAGTTCAAGGCGAACATGGCCTACGGCGATGGGTTGATGGTCTGCCGGAGGGTGAAGAATCCGGAGACCAAAAAGATCGAGCTGGAGGAACTTACCCCGGAAGAGGCTCCGGAGATATTCCAGTTCATATCGGATAGCAACTACTTACGGGTAATGTCCGAGCTAGCCAACGATCTGGTCGTATTCTCCGACTCTTTCGTCTATCTGGCTTTTGGCAAACGGAAGGCCGGAGAGAGACCGAAGGTAGTCCAGATCTGGCACCGGGAGATGTGCTTTTCCCGGATCAGCGAGCAAGACGAGAAGACGAAACGCATCGAGTATCATGGTTATTCCTCGCAATGGGGAGAGGAATCATTTCCGGACGACGTGATCGTAACGAGATTGCTAGATCGCCGAAGCCCGCTTTACGATCTCAAGGTCCGTACCGGGCTCGTACCCGATCCGGAGACCGGAGAGAAAAAGGACGAGGAAGAGAATGGCTATACGTTAAGCCTCAATATGCCGGTACCGGGGCGTTTTTATTACAACCGCCCTTATTGGTGGTCCATCTTCCTCGATTGGTACGAGTTCAGTTGCGCCATCCCGAAATTCAAGAAGGCGTTGCTGAAAAACCAGATGGTCTTGAAATATCACGTCTCCATCAACATGAAATTTTGGGACAAGCTTTACGACTCGGAAGGTATCCCCAAGGATGACAAGAAGAAACGGAACGAGCGCAAGAACGCTTTCCTACAACAACTGAACGACTTCCTTTCCGGAGAGGAGAACGCCGGCAAGAGCTTCGTATCCCATTTCCGGTATGATCAGATCAATAAATACGAGGAGAGCGATATCATCATCAAGCCCTTGGAATCATTTATCAAGGGCGGTGAGTATATCGAGGACTCGGAGGAAGCGACAAACGTGATCTGTAACACGATGGGCGTACATCCGTCCTTGAAAGGAGCGTCGCCCGGGAAATCGAAGAACATCAACGGTACCGAGGCCCGGGAGTTATTCATTATCGCCCAAGTGCTGTTCAAGCCGCTCCGGGACATGATGGTTCTCCCGCTATACCTAGCCCGGGAGATCAACGGATGGGGAAAAGACATCGAGTTCGTGATACCCAATATCATGCTAACGACACTCGATAAGAACACGGGATCGGAAAAGAGTATCGGTAACGAAAAAGTATAATCATGACACAGCCATTCCTACAAACGATAGATGATTTGAGGCATACCGTCAAGGTAAACGCCTCATTTAAGTTCGAGATATTGGAGTCTTATCTTCAAGACGCTTTCGATCGATATATCGTCCCCTACCTCGGGGAAGCCTTGGTCGATCGGCTGTATCGAGAGCCGTTAACGGAAGATATCCTTACGATCAAGATGCTCGCCAGCCGGACACTGGGACCATTGGCCGTAGCGCTAGCCAGTCCGGAGCTAGGGGTCTTGATCGGTGACAGCGGGCATACGGTAAGCCGGAACGATAAGTTCACCGTAGCCAGCGATCAAAAGATCGCCCGATCGGAAGAGAGCATGCAGGAACGGGGATGGAATAACTTGGATAAGCTACTGGAGCATCTCGGAAGCCACGAGAACGACTATCCGGAATGGAAAGAAAGCCGCTATTACAAGAACCAAGCCAACGGCCACTACCTTAATTCCGCCCGGGAGTTCCAAGATTACGGTAAGGTGAATATCGATTATTCCCGGTTGACCTTCGAAAAGTTCCGTCCCCTACTTGATACACTGGAGATGAAGCTATGCCGCTGGATCGGGACCACTCTTGACAAGAGCTTAAAAGACACCTTAAGAACCGGCGTGGATGATCCGCTCCGGATCAAGCTGATTGATTATATCCGGGTATGGCTCGCCATGTACGTAGCCAAGCTCCATACCAGCCAAACCACCCGGGTACAACGTACGGCGGCCGGCCAGCTGGAGTTTAAGCCCGTGATCTATCCGCTGTATTCCGATCCTACGGACAACGGTAATTTCTACGCCGAGCAGGTAACGTCACTAGAAGCGGTAATCGAGGATTACATGAAAGTTTACGCCCCGGAACTAGGCCTCCCCGCTCCTATCAAGAACGACTTTAATTCCAAGGACAAACATATTTTCGTATTATGAGAAAAATAACGATCAAAGATATCGATTACCTCGTGCCCGGCACATGGGATGAGATGACAGCGGAACAGCTTTGCTTTCTCGCCAATATTTTGAACTCGAAAAGTACGGCCCAAGAAGCCAAGGTCAAGATGCTATTGTTTTGCCTGTCCGCGAGAATCCGGCGATATCAGAAAGCCAATGGAACCGGTTACGCCGTTTCCCTTCCCAAAGATCGTATATGGATCACGGCCGAGCAACTGGCGGCGTTGAGCACCATCTTTGATTTCTTATTCCAAGAGACAGAGAAGGGAATCGAGCTGGATATCCGCTTAACCCATAACCCATTCCCCGTCTACAAAGGCAAAGATATCGAGTTATACGGCCCGGAAGACGGCCTGACCAATATCAGCTACGGACAGTTCATCATGTTGCAAACTTGGCAACAGCGAATGAGACAGGATTTCTTCGAGGCATTGGATAACTTCCTATCCATAATCTGGAAAGACGGCTCATTCACCATACGTGAGGACGGTGATCCGGCTTGGTTCCGGAATGTAGAGCCGATCGTAAAGACAGTCATGTTCTGGTACTACCTAGGTAGCATGAATTTCATACGAGCAAAGTTCTCCCGGGTATTCTCCTCCGGAGGGAATGAAGCCCCTTTGGATATATTCGACACGCAACAACGCATCGTGGATGAGATGGCCAGCGGAGACGTGACCAAGAAAGAACAGGTAAAACAATCCCTTTTATACGACGCTCTCTATACCCTAGAAGTAGCGATCGAAAAAGAGGAGAAAAAGAAACAAGATATGTAGTAATAGGTGTTTTTCATGGTATTAGATTTTTAGATTAGTAATGGACAGCCGCTTTGCCTGTGAAGGTGGAGCGGTTTTGTTATTATCTCCAATCCAGATACTATGATAATAAAAATATTACCAAACGTTTGCCATTGATAATATTTTTATTATCTTTGTGATGTCATTAAGACAAGAGCTCTATGCATAGTGACGATGGGCTAAAAGCCCGGATAGAAGAGGCAGAAAAAGATCTCCTTTTTTATCTCCGCAAGTATCATGAACTGACTTCGAGAAGCAAATTCATGAAAGCGGTGGTTGATAAAGAGATCAAGAGACTTGAGAAAGAACTTAAGGAACTTGGAAAGTATTATTGACCAGAAAGGTTCTCCCCCTCCAGGCCAGAGGGGGAGTTTCCCTTTCATGTGTAACTCAAAAAACAGAATAAGATGGATAAAGTAAAGCGTTTTTTTGAACTAAAGGAACTTTGGAAAAAGTCCCCGGAGAATGACCGCCCTACCATAGACCGACAAATTACCGATCTGTTGGATAGCATGGATGAAAAGGAAACCGAACTGCTTACCGCAGGTGTGCAAAATGACTTTGAAAACATCCATAAAGAGATCGCGGACATCAAGGAGCAGCTAACTATTCGTGAGCGACTGAGTCCCGTTTTACCATACCTGTCCGTCTCTAATCTAGCCAAAGATTATTTCGGGAAATCATCCTCTTGGTTCTACCAACGATTAAACGGGAATAGCGTACACGGTAAAATTTGCAAATTCACACAGGAAGAACTGGCTATTCTGGATATGGCGCTGAAAGACATCAGCCGCCGGATTACTAAATTGAACTTGGTATAGATCATTTTATTATGGGAGCCATAGAAAACAAACATATCTTTGCCGCATATGCAAACCTAGCGATAGATGGACTAATAAAAACACTTAATTTTATCGCTAAAAAGTTGGACACCCAAAAGCAATTAAGCAGTTGGGATATCAAGCATGTAATAACACTCATCGACTCAATCTTCGATCAAAATCCACAAAACAACCTAGAACAGGTCGTTGAAGGATATTTACCATGGATAAAACCGATCATTGAAATGAAGACGCCTAAAAAAGGTGAAAGGCAATCGGATAAACTTTGTATAGAATATAAAACCATCATTACAGCTTTTGCCTCTTTGCTTAATGACGTCAGGAACTATTACACCCATTATTATCATGATCCCATCTGTATTTATCCCGGTGGGTATGATATCCCTTCATCACTGAACTGCATCTACGATAGTGCCATAAACATTATCAAGGAGCGTTTCCAAGCCGAGGAGAAAGAGATGGAGCATCTTCGTAGATACATTCGCAAAAAAGGGCGGGTTGTTCTAAAAACGGAAGATGATCATTTCTATTACACATTAGCAAACAATAACGATCTGAGCGAAAAAGGGTATGCTTTCTTCATCTCGATGTTCCTTGAAAGGAAGTACAGTTATCTATTCTTGAAAAAGTTATCCGGATTCAAACGGGGAGACTCGTTACAATATAGGCTTACCCTTGAGGTTTTCACGGCTCTTTCCACCAAACCTCCTGTAGAACGTCTACGCACTACGAAAGACACGAAACAAGACCGGGCTTTAGATATACTGAATGAACTATCTAGGATACCAATAGAACTGTATCAAACCCTTGAGCCTAAATACCGGGAAATGTATAACGAGACATTACAACCAACGGATGCCGAAGATCCTTACGGCCTTCCGGATAGATCCAGAATACGGTTCCGCAGTCGCTTTGAGGCTTTTGCCCTGCACTTTTTAGACAAACAAGCTGATTTTAAAGAAATTGGCTTCTACACATATCTCGGAAATTACTTTCACAATGGATATCAAAAAACAAGAGTCGATAGAGAGACAAAGGATAGATACATTAATTTCCAACTCGCAGGCTTTTGTAAAAACATCCAAGATATCTCCGCAAAGAAACTATCGGAGGCATTAAACGTAAAATCCATAGATATAAGTACGGATAGTATACCGGATATCAATTCTTTTGAGCCTTATCTGGTTCAATCTACGCCCCATTATATCGTTAATGGTAATAATATCGGTATTAAGGTATTACCAGAAGGGAAAGATACCTACCCTACCATCGATGAGAAGGGTGCTAAAATGCCTATCGCCGATTTCTGGTTGAGTAAATACGAATTGCCGGCCATGTTATTCTATACTTATTTACGGAATAATAATATACATAAATCACACTGTCCCCTATCCGTAAAAGATATCATTGAACGATCTATCCATAAAAGTACCAAACAAAAGCATCCGGAAGAGAGATCCGAGCTAATGTTACGCCGGGTCATGAAAGCTATCTTTTGGACAGATAGTAAACTCAATGAGGTAGAACGTATCAAATCTCAGAAATCCGCTTTTGGTAAAAGGCAACATGAAATATTAAAAGCAGGCCGAATAGCGGAAACGTTGGTTAGAGACATGCTATGGCTACAGCCTTCAAAAAACAATGGAAGGGATAAAGTCACAGAGCCTAATTTCCAAGCCATACAAGTTTCTTTAGCATATTTCGGGATAAGAAGAAATGACTTAACGGAAATCTTCACACGAGCAGGATTGATCAATTCTTCAAATCCGCATCCTTTTTTAGCTCAAATAGGTACGAACTATACCTCTTTAATAGAGTTTTACATCGCTTACCTTAAGGAGCGGAAAGTATATTTTTCACGAATACAAAAGAAAATCCTCCAAGGGAAACTAAATATCCAGTGCCACCCTCTTCGGGACTTACAACGTGAGCCTAATAAGCCTCAAGAGAAGGAAGAGGCCATATTCCTACCTCGTGGTCTATTTAATGAAGCGATCATTAATTGTTTGAAAAAATCCAAATTGAAGCAATTAATAGAATCTCCTACCCGAGAAAAAAGTCCGGTATTGAATGTCTCATACTTGATCCAGAACTATTTTAGAGCTTATTTCGAAGATCAATCTCAAGAATTCTATGCACAACCCCGTAATTATCGTTTATTCGACAAGTTATCACCGAATAAGGGTAAATCCAAAAGCTATTTATCCTTAGAGCAAAGGATCAAGAAAATGGAAGAACTAAGGCCATCCAAGATTCCTGTTGCAGAAGCTAATAAGCTATTAGAGAAAGAAGATAGACTTTATCGTAAGAATTATAACGAAATATGCGATAACGAGTCTATAATCAGACTCTACCAAATACAAGATATTCTTTTATTTATGATGACCAAGGAATATCTTCCTTCTGATTTATACAACAGAATTAACAAATACAAACTAGAAAACGTCAAAGGTATTTTAAATGAGAGAGTTTCTTACTTGATCGATCTCAACCCTTTAAAAATACAAGGAGAAGATATCAAGATAAAAGACTACGGAAAGTTATTTTATATACATCATGATACAAGAATCAGCTCTTTGAATAAAGTATTAAGTAAAGTCAAAAGAAACAATAGTATATCTTCTAGCGTAAAGATACAACCTTATGAAAATTATAAAAGAGAATGCCTAGATTTCGAAGAAGCCCAGATACAAATCATACCTATCATTCATTCTTTCGAAATCGCTATGGTATCGATGTTCCCAGATTTAAAGAAGGCTACTCCCGGAAATTATTATGATTTTAATGAGCTAATTACAGAATATGAGAAACGAACTAAACAAAAGATAGATAGTTCTTTTCTCATTAAAACTCGGAATATGTTCTTACATGATAAATACGAAGCTGAATGTATCAAAGAGATTTCTGACGATTTCGTATATGCAAAAAAGATTATAGCAGAATTTAAAATGAAGATAGAAAATATAAAATTAGAAGACTTTTCGAATGACTCATCAGCATAAAAACATTTTATGCTCTTTGGTTGAAAGGTAGAAACAACTAGGGGAGCCAGATGTAAAAAACGCCTTTAGTTTGAAAGGTAGAAACAACATACCCTAATGCGTCACCTATCTTGGATAAGTTGTATTAGCCTTTAGTTTGAAAGGCAAAAACAACCAGATTGGGTGATGGATATAGTCATAGTAGTTGTATTAGCCTTTAGTTTGAAAGGCAAAAACAACCGTTTAACCCCATACTGTATCCATCTTGGGTTGTATTAGCCTTTAGTTTGAAAGGCAAAAACAACAATGCCTTTTGGGACAAGCCTCATTGAGGGTTGTATTAGCCTTTAGTTTGAAAGGTAGAAACAACTCTGTCCATGGAACATTAACAAAAGCGTTAGTTGTATTAGCCTTTAGTTTGAAAGGTAGAAACAACATTTTATGCCATAAGGAAAGGAGTGTGCCCGTTGTATTAGCCTTTAGTTTGAAAGGCAAAAACAACATTTTAAAATATATACTCTTATCAACTTAAATAATCAAGAAAAACCTTTGTATTTCAAATAAACTTTACTTACTTGCAGCATTGTTAACATTTAAATTCACACGATATGAAGAAAACATTATTATCTCTCATTTTCGTCGCAGCCATAACAGGCTGTAGTATTATTCCTAAATCTCCATACCAACAAAGCGCAGTGGTATTAGATTATTCAGAATATACAAACAAAGGATTTTTTATGACAGAAGCCAATTCTGTCAATTTTGAATATAAAGCTATTGGTAGTGTATCCGCAAAAGTTCAAAGTGGTTATGAGATTATAGGAGAGAGCGTTCGCAAAGGAATGAAAGATGATATTTATGGGGAGACCTATGATAAGCATAAAGTCAAATACGGAAAATACAAACAAGCTTTTTCTGATGATGCTATTAATGTCTTATGTAATAAAGCAATGGAAATAGGCGCAAATGGTATCATTAATATCAAGGTCACTTATCTGCCCGCAATAAGAGATTTAAAAACAGGAATTGTTATTGAACCAGATGCTATCATTGTCACTGGCATGGCTATCCGGAAATAATTTGGATTCATCAAAAACTTTTCCTTAATTGCAGTAATGTTAACGTAAAAACTAGTCAAACTTATGATTGTAAATAAGGTTTTAAATATAACCTCAGATGATGTGGAAAATCAAAAGGATTTGCAAATTCTTTTAGATTGGAAACGCACGCTTCAAAATAAAATCAATGAACTGAAAGTTCGTTTGGAGGTTGCAAGAAAAGAATATCAAACTCTTAATTCGGAAGAAAACAAATCAATTCTTATTAGGACATCTGACGCAAGAAACTATAATATAGCCTTTCTTGAATTGTTAAATGCTCGCATTAAGAAATTAAGGAATAAGAATGGTTTAGGAGATCATATCCAAAATCTGCGTAATTTCAAAGCAGTTGCAAAGGAAAAGCTTTCAGAGGAGTTATATGAAGAAATAAAAAGGCTAGCAATAGAAAGAACCGAAAAAACAAGCGAATCGAAGTTTTGAAGCAAAAGCTATTGCCATCTCAAAAACTTTCACCATATTTGCAATGCGTTACATTTTGACAAGGCGACAAAGGCTCGCCATTTATTGCTGCGGGCATTTTTTATGCCTACGGTTAAAAATATAGTTCCGACCCCCGTGTGGAGCGTTAATGCGCCCACTGCCTTGTCAAGGTGTAACGCAACGGGAAAGCGGAACTTTTTTGTTCCCTTCTCGTATATTAATTTATTAAATGCGTTACATTATGACAAAGAAAAATTCAATTACCTTGCAGCCCGAGGTGGCTACAAGCGTAAAGGTATCCAATCCTTTCACATGGACAACCGTCCAAAAGTTCTACAACCTCTTACCTCTTGGTATCGCCTCCTGCAAATCCATTTACGAGGCTAAAATGTACACGGTAGCTTTATTGGCTATGCTGTCTCCAGTGTTCTTACCGCTGATTGGAGTGGCTTGGTTCATTTATTGCTCAGCAAAGAAAGGAGGTAAGTCATGAAAACAGTAGAAGTGGAAGGCATAAAACTCACGCCGGATATGATTGGATTCATCAAGACGTTCCAAGAGAATCCCGAATATATGAGGACACAGCTGGAGGCCATCGACGAGGCCATCAGTCTCATCGCTTGTAGCGACAATCCTTCAGGAAAGGAAAGAAAGGCCCTAAATACGATATCAGACCTCTGTTTCCTAAAACAAAGCTTGCATCTATTCGACGGAAAGGAGGTCCAATCATGAAACTACAAGAAGCGATCCACCTACTCGACATCGTAACCGATGTAAACGGACAATATAGTAAAGAAGAACGAATGCGTGCCGCCATTAGATTGGAGGAGCTGTTACGTTTGTTGCTTCCGGAGGAATGATTATATTTGCGATATGTTGACGTTCGTTATCATATTAGGTTCTGTCATGCTGATCGGGGCCTCGATTAATGAGGCTAAACGCAGTGGAAATACAACGGCAAAGGTTATAGCTACTGTACTGATCTTCTTTTTCCTTTTCTTTTTACTATCCTTAGTTTAAAGATATGTCCTTTAAAAGCTCCCTTCGGGGGGCTTTTTTTGTGTCTATAAATTGGATGTTATGGACATATACAATCACTTTGAGTATTCGGAATGGATCGCTAGGCATCTAGCCGCTATCGGTCATACGGACGGGGAATGTCATTTCCTCCGTAGTGACGAGGTAGAGGAAATCTCCGATCTGGAAGAACGTATCTCCTCTATTCGGGATCATGTATTAGTCGCCATTGACGGGCTTAACTCGGATTTTTCTTGGCTTAGCAATGACAACCTCGTAAATATCCCACAATATTTTATCGCCCTATTAAAGCAATGCGAGGCCGGGAATATCGACGGGATTCACTTTGCGAAAGCGGAATGCAAGGATCTTCTCATGCAGATCGTCTGCCGGATGATGCTCGACTGGAACGAGGAACGTAACGGGCTTCAGTTCCTAGAGCTAAACAGCATGACCTTTCGGGGCATAGGTCCCATGGGAGATAATTTTTATGGGGTGATGTTAGGCTTCAACCTAAGAAAGCCTATCCCCTTCTCTATCGACCAATCAATGTGGGTATGATATGGGAGTCATGAAAAGATTGAGCGAGCAGATGCGCACGCCTAAACGCAGGAACTCCCTAATCGGAGCGAGGGAAGGATTACCCTTCGAGATCTCGCTAGAGTCAACCAGCCGGATCGCCCGGTATGAACGTAGGCAGGATAAGGAGAAATTGAGACAATTCAATTCTGAGGTAAAGGAATGGATGGGTTACGTGATCCAAGACTTAAAAGGGAATATCGCCTTGCTTGTCCAGAAAGATGAGTTCCTATCGGACTCCCTAGAACCCAGAATTTACAAAAGTAAAGGAGAGACCGAACGAGTGGGATTCAGTTTCGCCCGTGAAGGTATCTATATCCATAGGGGAGCCGGACGGGGCCAAGGTGGTTTCCGGGGCGGCTCTAAATGGACGGACAAATACGGGAAGCTGAAAAAAACCAACCCGGATTCTTTCTACCTGATGGGAACCGGCAACCGCCACCCGATCCGTTGGTTCGATCCCATCATCGAAAAGAATCTTCCCAAACTGGCAGACATCGTAGCGGACTACGCTGCCGATATGCAAATCGACGCATCACGAATTTTCATAGATAAAGATTAGAATATGGCAGGAGATTTAAACAGGAGCATCAAGATATACTTGGATAACTCCGACGCAATGACTAGCGCATCGGAGTTAGAGACGAAAATCGGGGAACTGGAGAAAAAGCTACTCGATCTCCGAGCAGCGGGAGAAGGCAATAGTAAGGCGGCTAAGAAAATAGAACGTGAGTTGACTGCCCAAACCCAGAAGATGCAAAAGTATAAGCAAGAGGTCGCTGATACGGAAAGAGTATTGAAGAACCTAAGTGGAGCTACTTATAATGACTTAATAAAGACAAAGAATAAAATTTCAACGGAGCTGAAAAAAGTAACTCGTGGTACCGCTGAATATAACACTAAACTAGAAATGCTGAAACGCATCTCCAAAGAAACCGCACTAGCCCAACAAGAGATGCGTGTAGAGATCGGTTGCCAAGCCTCGGTCTGGGGACGTGCCACAGATTTCGTAAATAAATATATGGGAATCATTGGTACCGCAGTGGCAGCCATTACGGGTATTACTCTTACTTTCAACAAATTCCGTGAAGCCCGCAATAAACTGGAAGAAAGCAAGGCCGATGTAAAAGCTCTTACAGGCCTAGATGATGAAAGTATAGAGTGGCTTACAGATCAAGCAAAACGTCTTTCCACTACAGTTACCGAAGAAGGTATCCGCATACGCCAATCCGCTGATGAGATACTGGAAGCTTATAAATTAGTAGGTTCCGCTAAACCCGAATTGCTAGCAAATAAAGAGGCTTTAGCAGAAGTGACGGAGCAAACGCTCATCCTCGCCTCTGCCAGTGGCATGAAACTTACGGATGCGGTAGATGCCGTCACCTTGGCATTAAACCAGTATGGGGATGGAGCTGATCAAGCCGCTCGATATGTAAATGTACTTGCCGCCGGAAGTAAATTCGGTGCAGCAGCCGTAGAGAGCCAGACCAAAGCTATAAAGACAAGTGGTGTCGCAGCCGCTTCTGCAAAGATTCCGATCGAACAACTGGTTGGAACCATTGAAACTTTAGGTGAGAAAGGTATCAAGGATGAGATCGCCGGTACCGGACTCAAAAAGTTTTTCCTTACCCTGCAAACAGGAGCTGACGAGACTAACCCCAAAATAGTCGGGCTAAATACGGCTCTGGAAAATCTCCGCAAAAAACAAATGGACGCTACCGCTATCAAAAAGATGTTCGGGGAAGAAGGTTACAATGTTGCCTCTGTCCTTATCAATGAAGCGGATAAGGTAGAATATTATACGAAAGCCGTAACTGGCACATCCGTCGCTTTAGAGCAGGCCACGATAAAAAGCCAATCTGCCACGGCTAAAATGCAACAAGCAAAAAACAAACTTAACGATCTTGGCATTGAGTTAATGGAAAAGATCAATCCATCCATTATCAGCGTAATGAATCAAACCGTGAACTGGACTAAAAAACTAGTTCTGATGGCTGACTGGATCAGTAAGAATACAGGATTAGTTATTTTTTCAACTTCAACTCTAGCTCTTTATACAGCGGTCATAAAATTAAATACATATTGGACGGAACTAAAAGGTAAAGCCTCCTCAAAAGCTGTATTGATAGAAAAAGCGAACGCCATCGCTATCCGTGCCTCCATAGCTTCCGAGTATGCGCTAGCTGCGGCAAAAGCCCTACTGACAGGAAATATCAAAGCTGCGACAATTGCCATGCGTAGTTTTTTAGTGACGTTAGGACTCAATCCAATTATTGCGGCTGGAGTAGCAATCACCGCTTTAGCTGTAGGTATTTATAAAATATGGGATAATTCAACTAAGAGTGCCCGGGCTTTAAAAGAGATGAACAAGGAGATCGCCACTGAACAGGCAGAAGCCTATACCCTATTTGACGCTCTCCAACGAAGCAACGCCGGAACAACGCAACGAAAAGAATTAATCGATGAGATCAATTCTCGATATGGAAAATATCTTGAAAACCAACTAACAGAACAAAGTACAACCGAGGATATCGCAAAAGCTTTAGAAATAGTTAATGAAAAGTTGCATGAAAACATAGTTTTAAAAACCATGCAGAAAGAGAAGGAGGATGTAACGACCACCGCCTTAAATAAACAAATTGATTTGATGGATCAAATGAGGGAAAAATCAAATCTGGGACAATTCGTTACCGACGCTATGCTTCGAGACGTAAAACGTATAACAGATGAAGGGATAAAGAACGGACGCTCATGGACAAAAACATATGATGATGTCATCTCTTACATTGACTACTACTATGGGGCCAGAGGTAAAGTCGATAAGGATTTCTGGGGAAGTTTACAGAGCTATATGACACAAACTTACCAATTAGCATCCAACCTCGATAAGATATCTCAGAAATACTCTCCTCTTCTGCCTAAAAAAACTGCAAACGAGTTGCCAGAAGTAGAAGTTATTGCCCCTAAAATAAAAAAACCGGATATAACCCCGGGACTGTCAGCGGAGCAAGAGAAAAAAATCACAGACGCAAAGCTGAAAGAGGTTGATCGTTATATCGCAACCAAGAAACTAAAATTGACACAAGATTATACCGAGGGCCTAAGATTATATGATGATTATCAAACAAAACTTCAAGCTTTAGAACTCGAAAAATTAAATAAACAATTAGCTATCTATAAAATAGGCAGTGAGGAAAGAAAGAAAATTGAACAACTGATCCTTGATTTCCGAATTAAACTGATGGATAAATCCTATCAAGAATATCTCAAAAATTTGGAAAAAGAGGCCAAAGCCGATAAAGACCGTAAAGTCCAAAAAGAGAAGTTATACAACGGACTAAATAAAGATTTGCAATCTTTCGTTAAAACACAAAATGAGAAACAAGAGGAATTAGCGAAAAAGCAAGAAGAAACAGACAAACGAAGAGCACAAACCTTATTAGACTTCTCCGCTCAAGCTGGCCAAATCCTTGGGGAATCTTTAGTTGATTCTGAAACAAGTTTTGCTGACGCTATGGGGAACATTCTATTATTGACATTAGATACTCTTCGCCAAGTTGTAACAATGTCGATCGCAGAAACCACAATCCGCAATGTGTCTAAATTAGGATTCTTAGGACTAGCAAAAGCCGCTGCCGAAATCGCACTTATCAACGTCGCTTTCGGAGCCTTGAAAGGCCTTATCAAGAAACCTAGTACATCTACCGCAAATGCAGGTTTTAATGACAACACTACGCCGCAAACCGGACAACGAGTTGTATCAGACTCCACCGGTTGGTACAACGGAGGATTCACCGGCAACGGTGGTATACTTGAAGTGGCTGGTCCCGTACATCGAGAAGAATACGTTACACCGGCATGGCAATTACAAGATCCGGTTTCCATGAACCATATCCTAGCCTTGGATGCCATCCGAAGACAAAGAACAAGCACAAATCCTCTTCCCGTCAACGGATTCGCCAACGGTGGATACAATGGACGCTCGGATGAAGAAAATGTAATGGTTTCAAGTAATAATCCGGAATTACTCAAAGTACTCACACAGCTACTTATGCTATTCTCCGAACTAAGAGCAAAAGGCATGAGGGCCTATATCGTTTATAGCGATATCGAGGCCGCCCAGAAGACATTGGACAAATCCAAAAAGATAGGAGGCAAATAAGATGGACATCATTCACGAATCCGGCAAGGCTTACGACCTAGGAGACATCCAATTGACCTTATCCCGGATGAACCCGTTCTTTAACGATTACGGAGAGCAGAGCTTACCGGTAACACTCCCTCCCACGGACAGGAATAGGGAACTACTCACCTATCCGGATAACATGGCCGGGATCAGCAAGGCCTCGCAGCGGATCAACGCCATGATCCAGCACGGGGTATTCTCCATCCCCTGCCGTCAAGCCATCCTGTCGGCGAACCGGAAAACCGGGATCGAGACCAGCTTCTACCTCAATACCGGAGCGTTCTACGAGAAGATCAAGGATGTACCGTTATCCACGGTCTTTGAGGACAAGGTTATCAAGTTCGCATCTGCCAGCGAGGCGATATCCTTCTGCCGGAACCTGTTCATTACACATGACGACCGATTCGCCTTGTTCCCGGCCATCCTAGAGTCCGGTTCTTTAAACGCCACCGGTGATCCGGGACCGGACGGATATCCCCGTCTTTACAACGACGTGGAGCGGACGGAGGTAGTCGATGAGAAAACGATCCGGTTGGCTCCGGGATTCTACATATCCCCCTTCATCCGTGGATTGCATCTATTGGAGGAGATATTCGCCTATCTCGGCTACACCTTGGAGGACTCCTTCTTTTCCCGCACCACCCCATTCAAGGACATGGTCTTTCTGAACAACACGATCGATACGATCGTAAGGGGTGAGATCCGATACTCCCAGATCGTCCCGGACTGCATGATCAAGACGATACTGGACGTATACCGATATAAATTCTGCTGCGAGTTCATCCCGGACGAGACCCGCAAGACCATCCGTATCGTGCTATTCGATGAGAACCTGAACGAGACACCCTCCTGCGACCTCACGGATTGCGTAGCCGGTAAATACACAGTCAACCATCCCTCGAGCTTCAAGCAGTTAAAGCTTACCTGTGACCGGCTCACGCCGCCGGAAGAGAAACAGGAGAGCGAGCGCCCGATGCCAACAACGGGAAGAGCCACGGGGAACGAGAACGAGGAGTTCAGTACCTTGGTAGACCTATTAAAGAAATACCCGGACGTGGAGTATAACCAGATATCGGGTGAGTTTGTCCGGAGAGGTTACAAGGGGATCACGCCGGTCACGCAACGGATCGGTCTGGTCACGATGGATTATTACGCCGGCGGGACACTGGAGACGGAGAGCAAGGAATCCCCGGACGTGCTACCGGCGATGGTCTATACACCTGCTTTTGGCAGCGGAGGAGCCGGGGCCATCCCGCATCTCGGGATTTATATAGGGACCGGAAGATCGTTGAACTCCTCCATCATCATGGATTCCGTGAATGACTCCACGTCTGAGGTGGCGGGCGAGGCGGAGGATAACGAGGAGCTGAAACCCATGCCGGCGTTCGTATTCCATGCCGGGAAACTGGACTACGGGACGATCCTCAATCATGATGCGGATGGAAACAAGCTCTGGAACTATACGCTCGCCTACCACGGCCCGGACGGGCTTTTCGAACGGTTCTGGAGGAATTACGATTCCCTGCTCCGGAACTCTCTGCTCGAGATAAAAGCGAGCATGCTTCTCAGTGACATCCAAAAGGTATCGCTCTCCGAGTACAGGAAGGTGACGATCGAGGGACAGGAGCTGCTTCCCTCCGCCATACAATATAGCCCGGGTTCCCGGGAACCCTTGGAATCCACGTTCCTTACCACGAGGCTTTACGAGCCGGTATCCACAGCCATGGCCGAGGCGGAGCGGTTCGCCTCCCATGTATCCAAGTATAAATGGAAGGTCAACTACTCCCGGTCCAACGCCAGCGACAGCGTGAAAAGGAGATGGGTGTTCAAGGAGGAACCCGTGACCATATACTACGCCCCGCCCAGCGCATACCAATACGTGCAGGGCGGGAAATACCATCAAGCCACTTATCCCGTGCAATTCTATAGCCGTGGCTCCGCATCCGGGCCGACCGATCCGGAGGACGGTACCCTGACCGTGTGGCTCGAGCCCGTGACCCGGTAACTGTCCTTTATCGGACCATCCGACAGCCATACTTTTGGGGGTAAAATAATCGCAAATGGCAACGATCATAGACAAACCAGACGCTCTGAGCCTGTCCGGGAACATGAGGAAATTTGTATTGGGGGCAAAAGAGGCCGTCTCTTTCATCTTGAAGAAAGGAACGGCCACCTTGCTCGAGCAAAGCTACGAGCCCGGGCCGGACAAGATGGTCACGATCGACGTGAGAGAGGTGGTGGAAAGCCAATTGAGCTATACTTTGGACACGGCCCAAGAGATCTATTCCCAAAATACCATATTCGCCGATTTCACGGCCACGATAGACGGGACCTCCCACTCGTTCCGGGCGATCCGGTGCGGGATAGCGGATCTGGCGGACACGCCGGGAAACTGGTTGAAGTCCCACTTCCTCACGTGGCAGCCAAAGGTCAAGGAGGTGACCTATTACTCACCGGAGTGGTTGACCTACTACGCCATATCGGACTGCACGGTGAAGGCCAAGGCCACGTTCCCGGACAACTCGTCGAGCACGACCTCCTTGAAGGGAATGACCGCCGGCGAGTGCGTGACACTCAATCTCCAATACGCGATCGTAGCCAAGCTATTCGGGAACAAGTACCCCAGCTATCTCGAGGTTTACGCCGAGGCCGGCGGAGCGAGACTGAGCGTATCGCAATTCTATAAATTCACGGATATCCATTCCGAGGACGAGCAATGGTTCCTTTTCGAGAACAGTCTGGGCGGTATGGACACCTTCCGTGCCCATGGGGTGAACCGTCTGCAGGCAGAGCATGGCCACCTGATAGCGGAACTGGACGAGAACCTGTCCGAGTATGACGTGGAGACCGATCGTAAGTTCGTTAAGAACACGGGATTCCTCGATGATTACTCCCGCCGTTGGTTGCTGGATTTTTTCCCCAGCCGGGCCAAGTATATATACGAGGCGTCCATGATCCGGAGAATAATCGTCACCGAGAGCGACGCCACCTACTCCTCCAACGATCTCCCGAGCTCCTATACGTTCACGTACCGACTCTCGGAGATCTCGAGGTACCTGAACCTTATCCGTAACGAGAAAGAGCTTCCGGATAATCTAACGGTTCCAAACCTCTCCTCGCCGGATTTTATTTTTCCCCCTCGCTTAGCTGAGCTCCCACGGCAAGAGCTTGGCGAGGGGGTATTATTCCCGGCCTTTGATCCGCATAACCCGAAGGCTTCCGTAGCGACTTTTGGCTCGATACATGATACCATAAGGAACAGTATCATAAAAGAGCTCGGGGACACATGGAGGGCCATCGTCAACGAGGCTGGCGGGTCCGGGGGAACCGGTGACGGCCTTTACCATATAAAATTGGATGACCTGACGGAACCATCCGACGAGAACGGGTTCACGGCCCTGAGAACCTTGAAAGAGATACTGAAACCCATATCCGCCCTCGATGACCGTTACCTACGGAAGGATATCGACGATACGGCGGCGGGCAACATCACGTTCGAGAAGGACATCATCCTTGCCGGCCTTGACTCCTCCATCTACTCAGACCGTGACGCCAACGGCTTCGGCCATGAGAACGGGTTCCGCCTATTCGCCGACGGCACGATGTGGCTGAAGGACCTGAGGGTGAAGAATGACTCCATGTTCGCCGGTTCCCTATCCTCGCCCATGTTTGCCTCGGGGTTCCCTAACGGGACGGGCTGGATGCTCGCCCCGTATATCCGGGCCAACGCCGCCGGGATAAACGAGACGAGATACAAGCTGGAGATCGACGATATCGCCGTGCGGGGAACGTTACGGGTCTACGAGTTCATCGTGTCCCAGCTCCTAGGGGAGAACGACAACCGCATCTTCTCCGGGATGATGGAGGTGGACCATTACGACGCCAACTCGGGCAGGATCTACCTCGACACGGACGGGGGACGTTTGTATAACCCGTTCCGAAAGGGTGATATCCTCATGGTGCAACAGTTCCGTGGTGATCCCAATCTGGAGAACAATTACCAGATGGTGAAACAATACGAGCTGAAGGTCGTATCGGTTGGAGTAGGCAATCTTTACGACGGCGAGAACCGCCTTGATTGGTTGACGTTCGAGAACTTCGTGGGCGATCTCTCCCAGATAACCAAGAGGGATACATTGTGTCGTGTGGATAATCCGGATAACTCCACTCGCAGCGGCTTAATCAAGATAACGACCATTGACGAGTTCGGTACGCCTTACCTTGACGTGATCCGGGGGATGAAGACCTACCCTGAGAATTGCGTGAAGGTCCGTATCGGGAACCTGAACGGTCTGGTCACGCCCTATTTCGGAAGATTGGACGGTGACGGGGCGTACGTGGAGAATCTTTACGCCCGTGGAAAGTTCATCCTCTCGGATACGGGAGAGGATGTCAGCACGCTATTCCAAGTGATGAACGGCAAGCTCTCCAGCGAGATGTCATCCATCCGGCACGAGATAGCGGAGAAGGACAACTATCTCACCAACTCGTCCTTCTCCGAGGATATCGTCGGATGGGAGCCGGGCAATGACGTGTCGTTATTCACCGTCAGCGAGCGTTACATCCCGGTGAACGACTCCCTTTACTCGGAGAAAGACCGGATAACCGGTATCGTGCGGGTGTTGAACAGGCTCGCCCTCTGCATCAAGAACTCCACGATCAGGCAGTTGAACGCCAAGCTGTCACGCAGGCCGGAGGGGTTGGTGGAGATGCCGGACGGGACCACGAAATGGCCCACGTTCTATATATCGTTCATGTGCAAGGTCAAGACGGCCGGTACGCTCACCATAGGTTTTCCCGGGCAGGACCTGTACGAGACCAAGGCGATGACGCCCACCGACGCATTCGCACAGGAGGAATTTATCGGGGAATGGGACGGGACGGGTGATTTTACCATCTCCCATACCGGGGAGATATTCATCTATAACCTGCTGCTCACGAGCCGGCCGCTGGACGATTTCCGGGTGGAGATGTCAACCAAGCTGGAGCAGACGAACGAGCGTGTGGGAATGTACGCCAACAAGGTGGATAACCTAAAGGGTACGGTGACGGACATGGGGCTGGTGCTCGACAACACGAACGGCACCCTGTCCGCCTACGTGACGAAGACGGACAACAACAGCAAGACGATCACGGACCTCGGCCTACGGATAGACGGGATCAATGACAGCCTGTACCTGTACGCCACTAGCTCGGAGCTCTCCGGCCTCAGAAACGATCTCTCCGCCTCGATTGAGGTGAACGCAAGGAGCATCACGCAAAAGGTATCGACCACGGACTATAACGGGGACACGGTGGTCTCCATGATCAACCAGACGGCCAGCACGGTCACGATCAAGGGCAACAAGATAGACCTGAACGGCGTACTCATCGACAATAACGGGAAGATCTACGCCAGCCTGATAGACGCAGACAGCATCACCTCGAATATCGTCAAGATAGGAAATTTCGTGTGGGGAGGGAGCGCCTTGGCCGGGACCCCCGGGACCACGTTGATCATCAGCGGGGCAGCGACAATCGGTTTCTCGAACGGATACGCCGCCCAATTCGGGGGAAAGGTCTATATCGACGGGGCGTTATCCTGCGGCTCCATAACGGCCTCCGGGTACGGGAATATCCATTGCGACACGCTAAGCAGCGTCGGGAACGTGTGGTCATCCGGCGATTATTACTGCCGGGGACACCAAGGAGTCTCTTTCGGGACGGACGTGGACCTTGATAAAATACGGTTGAGAGTGGTCGGCGGCATCATCGTCGGCTACCAGAACGAGTGAACCATCATTTAAAACATACGATCATGAGAAAGGAACTAACGATTTTGACAAAGGTCACCAAGGAGGTGACAGGCAGCCTGCCCGGCGGGGAGACGGTAAGGTACTCCGGGGCGTACGAGCCCGGCAAGGGGCTTGGCTCCATATATGCCGCCGTCACGAGAGAGGGCAGGCAGGTACTTACCATCAACCACCAACGCAAGGGGCAGGTCGGTTATAATTTCTCCGCGGGGGATGATTTCAAGACCATGGAGACCGTCATAGGCGAGGTATTGTCGGATATCGATGACCTCTATGACGAGGCGGGCTCGGAGAGCGTGAGGTTTACCGTCGAGAACGGGATCATAACAGGGGTTTCTAACGATTAAAGAATTAACAGTCATGGCAAAAGTGGATTTCAAGAATTTAAGGGTACAGGCGACGATCGAGGGCGATCCCATCATCGTTGACACCCGCAAGGAGCTGGGCAACCTCGTATGGGGGGCGGCCCGTGACATAGCCGTCTCCGATTTTGGCAAGGAGATATATTTCAGTGACGGACCGATCGAGGTCGGCGAGGAGACCGCCAAGGAGATACTGTCGATCCTCGACATATCCAGCGCCTCCGCGCCTCTGAGACGCGCGCTGATCGAGGCGCTGACGCCCAAGAGACTTCCGGCTAAAAAGGGGAAGTAAGCGCATGGATTTGTCTAACCAGTCAATCGAATAACGAAATGGCATACTCAACCGATGACATCAAGGCGCTCGCCGCCATATTGAAACCCATTATCAAGTCGGCCCTAGAATCCGGATCGACAGGGGTCGGAGACCTGGAGGTGGTGACATCCCTCGATAGCGTATACTCCCTCCCGGCCCTTCGTATGCCGGGAGGGATACATGACGTGGTGGAGGCCCCCCTGTCCTTGCTGCGGGTCAATCTTCGCGTGACGACGACACACGTACAATGGAAACTGGGTAATGGAGAGTGGAAGGACCTGCTCGCCCTGTCCGAGCTGAAGGTGGTCTTCCGGCGTACGGAGAAGCATCTCCAATGGAAGGTTGGCGCCGGGTCATGGGAGGATATCGTCGAGCTGGAGAGCCTCAAGGGGGAGAAAGGCGACCGGGGGGACGCTTTCCGGTACGAGGACTTCACCCTTGAGCAATTGATGGGCCTGAAGGGTGACAAGGGAGACAAGGGGGATAACCTTGAGTACAGGTTGCTGGACAGCTTCCCTTCCCTGGAGTCCCTGAGAGCGGCGTATCCAACGGGGACCGGACAGGACGGTTTCTTCATCGCCGGTGACGGGATGTACGTATGGGACCCGAAGGACGTGGCATACAAGGAGATCAAGCTGGAGGTGGACAAGGTATTCACCTCGGAGATATTCAGGGAGGTGACACCCTCCGGCGGCCGTATCGCCATCGACTTCCTGAAGGCCCCTTACGCCAAGGTAGCGCTCGGACAGGACACCCTCATATATAACCTGGAGATACGGAACACGAGGGAGGGATCATGCGGGAAGGTCATGGTCTACCAGAGCGGCCTCCGGCAGATCGTGCTGAGCAACACGATGAGAGGCACCATAGACCTGCCGCTCAATAGCGATACGATAGCTATACTGAATTACAACCGTGTCGGGGAATATATCTATATCCACACGAGCACCATCATCGGGGACAAGACCTATCCCGGCCCGCAAAAGATCAAGGACTTCCATGTGGTCTACTCGGACAGCTCCTCCTGCACGGTGCAATGGACCGCCCCTTACGCGAATAACATCTACGACAGGGGAACCGAATACGACATGCGATACGCCAACGACCTCGTGGACGCCGACGACCCGAAAGTGTGGGCGGGACTTCGCAAGGTCCCGGCCATCCCGACGCCCGAGAATCCCGGGACGCTGCAGAGAACGACGATATCGGGTCTCGTCCCTAACAGGGAGTATTACGTATACCTGAAAACCATCAAGGTGAATTTCGGGGTGGAATACATATCCGGGGCCTCGGATCCCGTGTACTTCCGCACGGTCGGCAGCGAGGACATGACGAGGGCCTACCGTATCAACCTGACGGAAAGGAACATCATCCCCCAGCTCAGGAATTATCTCACCGACACGGACGGGACCGTCTGCTCGGTAGGCAGGATGGTGGACGAGACCGAGAGGAACGTCTTCCTCGATGACGGGTACCCGGACATGACGAACAAGGGCTACTCGACTTTCTGGTACCAGTACAAGTACGGCCGGGACACCTCGCCTTTCGACATCGTCATAGACCTGTTCTCCGCCTACGTCATAGACAAGATGTTCGTATATACGTCATCCCGGAACAATTTCTCCGTCTACGGCATGAGGGACATGGGCTACGACTGGGAGCGTGTCGGCGAGATCAGGATCGAGTACAACGCTTGGGCGGCATTGGATTTCAGGTCCTGTCAATGCAGGTATATCAAGCTGTCTTGGGATCTCATGGATTTCGGATCGAACTCCAAGACCCCCGTCATGGGCGAGGGGGCCGAGGGATTCCCGGAACCGGAGTACAACGGGACACTGGAGAGCGTGAGGAACCTGCTGCTTTACGGCCGTCCGGCCTCGACCCGGCCGGAGGGGATCATGTCACCCCTGCGCCGCTCCACGACCCGCAAGACCGTGGACCAGTTCCTCTGCACGAACGGGCACGCCTACCAGCAAGGGCGCATCCATAGCATGTGCTCCGGCGAGAGGTCCCGCATGTACATCTCCCTCGGCCATTTCGCCGCCTTCGACCCCTCCGGCCAGCCGGTCCCTTACGCCCGGCTAGCCGACATGCGTTTCCGGGTAAGCCGGATACCCTGGGTGAGCGGGAACAACGGGACGGGGGAAAACCTTGTGGAGACCTTGACCAACACGTACAAGAGATATGGATTGAAGCCCTATATCTGCAGCACCGGCGTTTTTGACCCCTGCCTTTACGACAGGTCCCTTACGATCCATAACCGTCCATGCGACGCCTATTGGTACCCGGGAGCGTGGAAGCCGGTGCCCAGGCGCGGTGTCGGTGGCCTTGACAGGTACCTCGGGGTGACGACGGACGCCAATTCCTACAAGACATACGCCAGGCTATGCCAGGCGTTGGCCGCGAAATATGGCAGCGCCAAGGTCGATGGCACGTGTCTCTTCTTCCCGGAGGACGAGTCCGCGGAGACGGGGCTTGACCTTATCAGCGGCATCGAGCCGGAGAACGAGCCGGACGCCAACTGGAACGGCTGGGTGGGCTACGAGCGCGCCGAGGAGTACGCCGCCGTCGTGTCCGCCTCGTCGGACGGCCACGCGGGGACGCTCAAGGACGAGGACGGCAGGGCCATCCCCGGCACGAGATACGGGGGCATCCTGCCCATAGCCGGCGGGACGGCATCGGTGAACCTCGGCTACCTCCAGCCCGCCATCCTCCGCTGGAAGGCCACACGTACGGATGCCTCGATCCCGGTGGCGGCGTTCTCCATGCACATGTATTTCAGTAATATCGGTAACCAGGGCGGCAGCGACGAGGCCGTGCAATACGGCATCACGCTCGAGGAGGCCATGGGCAACGACACGGGTGGCGAGCTACCCAAGGTCTGCGCCTTCCGGGACCGTGTGGCCCCGGACAAGGAGGTATGGCTCACCGAGTTCGGATGGGGCGAGTCGGGAGCCCGGGAGACCGCCAGCAAGTACCAGTGCTACTCGCAGGCCGGCAGGCAGGTTGGGAACTGGACCGTCCCGGACCGGCACCGCTCGGATGTCAAGGGGGCCTGGATCATCCGGGCGTGCGTCCAGATGATGGCGATGGGTGTCGATATGGTCAATTATTACTCCACCGAGTGCGAGGGCAACTATTTCGGGGCCGGGAAGTATGACTCCGGGGCCGGGTTCGAGATGTTCCACTGGAACGATTGTACCGACGATACCCCGGGCGCCAGGGTGGAGGCCATCAAGGCCCATGAGTGCACGTATCCGAGGGGAGGTTTCGCCACGACGGGGCTGTTCGGCCAGCTGCTCGGGAACGGGGCCTACCCGATAACCCGCGCCTACTGGTGGATCGCCACGTTCCGCAACCGTTTGAAAGGTTACGTGTATACCGGGATGAGACATGTCGATACGGATAGCCGTATCGTGATCGCCTGTTTCAAGGAAAGGGACGGGGACAGGGGCGCGTACGTGGTTTACCTGAATGACAGCCAGAACACGGGCGTGGAGGGTGTCGGGATACCCGTTCCCGCCGGCGTGTCGTCGTACGGGCATGTCACCGTCCACGTCCCCGAGATCCCGAACCCGGAGGACGTGCCGAGCACGCTGGGATGGGACAAGGAACGTACCGGATTGCCGACTTCCCGCAAGGAGAGATATGTCAACGGGGAATGGGTCGTTCAAAACAAGCCATACCACCAAGACCGCCACATGTCTTACACCAAGGCCCCCGCCTCCTATCCGGAGAATCCCGCCGAGGGTGACGAGATTACCATATTGCCCACGGAGGCGGAGAATCCTTATTTTCCGATAGTCGGGCCTGTACAGGCCAAGGCCAGCCCCCATAAGAACACCCTGTCGGCCCAGCAATACGAGCAGGACCGGGAGAACTGGGAGAGCGAGCCGCAATTGGACAATGACGGCAACGTGGTCTGGACCGTCAAGGGAAACCCGATGTACGCGTGGCGGCAGGTGGACGCCGTATGCGACTACATCGATTTCCATCCGGAGGGTATCCGGGGAAGGATGGGCGACGAGAGAACCGGGGAGGTCATCCGGGGCATGATCCGGACGAACGTGTCCGAGTTCCCGGAGTTCTTTTTCTTTGACGCCATACCCGAGCCGGACTACCGGGGCGAGATCACGGACCTCTCTTCCCGTACGGTATCCTCCTCCGCCATCGAGCTGTGGTGGAACAACACCGGCGTGGAGGATACCGGCTATGAGATATTCGTGTCCGGTCTCCCGGAGACGGGGTATACGTTGCTGAAGACGGTCGGCATAGACGTGGAGAACAAGGCCGTGATATCCGGGCTGCTCCCGGATACCACCTACTATTACAAGGTACGTCCCGTCAAGGGTGAAAAGACCGGGACGATGAGCGAGTACGTGTCCGCCAAGACATACCGGGACATCCAGCCGCCGACGGGCTTGCGGGTGGAAAGCCGTACGGCCACGTCCATCGGGCTGGCATGGGATTACGACGCCGGGCAGGTCGCCGATTTCCTCTCCTACGCCATTTATCGGGCTGACGATACGGGGGCGTACGCACAAGTGGGTACGGTTGACGACCAGTCCGTGCAGACCTACGAGGACATGGGACTGGCGGTCGGGCGTGTCTACCGGTACAAGGTACGCGTGTCGGGCCTGAACGGCGTCTCCGACTACACGGGGGAGGTCGAGACAAGGACGCTGCTCCCCGAGGAGGTGACACCCGTGATCCGGAACGCCATCACCGACAAGCTCGGCAGCAAGGTGATACTTACCTTCGACCTCCCGATCGGTATTGTCGGCGGCGGGGCCAAGGCTGGCTTCACGCTCACGGAGGACGGGAACCTCCGGATGGTCCTGTCCGTGACCAGGGACGAGGCCAACCACAACAACCTCGTCCTGTCCATCCCGCAGGACTCACTGGCAGACTATGACAAGAAAACCGACATCCGCGTATCCTACAATGGCCTTGGCGGCATCCTGTCGGATTATGGTGTTACGCTGGAGGGATTCAAGGACGTGAGGGTCGCAAACGTGATCGGCAATTTCACGAACATCAACGCCATCTACCAGATCAACCTGTGCTCCGCCGATACCCCCCAAGTAGCTGATTGGAACAACCTGGTAGGCGAGGGTGACGGGCAGACCGCGCTTGTCGGGATCGTCGATACCTATGGGCGCGTCTCCGGCGTGACGGTCACCCGTGTCCATGACGGCTCATCATTTAAATGGGGGCAGAATTATACCGGGGGTTATTGCGAGATCGAGGATATCCCGGCCTCCGTCTATGGCCCGATGTGGGGCGTATCGCACGGGAACACGAGCTCGGAGGCCGTAAGGGCGAGACTGACGTTCTCCGGCCTCGATAACGAGTACAGGTATACGGTCAAGGCATTCGGCGGTACGAGGTATGGCGGCGACATATCCATCAGGATGCGTATAGGCGACGTGTACACGCCTGTCATACGGGAGCTAGGAAACACGAGGGACATGTTGGCGATAGAGGACGTCTCTCCCGTGAACGGCGGGATAAACGTTGATTTCATCAATCCCACGGAGACCGTCACGGCGAATTACTCGAAGGTCGCGTTCGTGATCGTCGAGGAATACAGGTCCAACGACTCTCCGGAGAACACGGACGTATGGCTGCGTGACGCCACGGTCGTGGAGGAGGAGAACGGCGTGGTCAAGTTCCCGGACGTGACCGTCCACCTGAACTGCGTCGGCGCGGCGACCGCCTTCCGGATCGGCGAGACGCAAGACCTCTCCCCCGTGGACTGGACCGACATCGTGGACGATACGCTGGACGTGCCTTACGTCCTGTCCGGGGGGTTCGGGGAGAAGGCGTTATACGTGCAGGTCAGGAACCTGTACAACGAGAGCAATATCCGTGTCATCGACATAGAGTACAAGGACCCTTACGTGCCCCTCGCCCTCAGGAACGTCTACGTGAACAACGACGAGGCGACCACCTACGGCCGGGACGTGACGGTGATGGCCGACAAGGACGGTGTCCCGACCCATTACCGGATATCGGAGTCATCCGACCTGTCCGTCTCCGGATGGGTGGAATGGCCCGGCCCGAGGGTCTCGGAGGTGCCGTATACGTTATCTGACGGGGCCGGACTCAAGACCGTGTACATGCAGCTGAGGGATGATATCACCGAGTCCACCGTCAAGGTCGATACGATCCAGCTCAAGGTGTTGACGAAGGCCGTGGGAACGATAACGATCCCATTGCCTGACGGTGTCACCGACGCCGGACAGGTCGATATCTCGATCGCCCCGTTGAAGTACAACAAGCGTTTCGCCTTCGGTTACAGTATCGATGACACGTCCATGCAGGCCTATTCCGTGGTGCAGGCGCTGTTCGCCGGCAAGTGGATAGACGACGCGAACTTCTGCCATCTCGGGGCGGACAGGACGACCGGCCATGCCCCGGAACACCCCCTATATTACACGGACGGTCTCGGCACGAGGAGATATTTCGCCGTCGGCAACTATCTCATAACGTTACGCTCCAAGGAGCAATACGGCCACCACCCGCTGGAGGGGAGCGCCGGGGCGTCCAACCCGTACCTGCGTTTCGACGAGCTCAAGGCCATACAGGACTTCGATGGCGAGTGGATGATCCACAACGTGGACGAGACGGTATGGGACAGGACGGACCCGAGATCCATCGTCCGGGGCATGATCGAGGTGAACGACTACATGGAGGCGAACGGCGTTGGCCGGTCCATCATGTCCAGCACGCCGGACGGTAACGAGAACTACCCGGCGGCGGCCCTTATCTGCGACGATATCAAGGCCATCTGCCGCGAGCGGGGGGTCGGGACCAACCTTGACGTATTGGCGATCAAGGATATTGAGAAGATGCAGACCCCGAGGTACTTCATGGACGACACGTCCGTGGAGAACCTGAGAGGCATACTGGCGAGGACCACCGGCAACAGCGTGCTCGGCCTTTCCGCGCATTGGGGAAGCCTCGGCAGCCACCGTCCGCGCGGGGCGGTCGGCGTGGATGACGGGAACTGGAACAAC
>OBUQ01000435.1_pt1 | contig 35695 bp, 36 predicted proteins | sample 1494951 | NCBI WGS metagenome assembly OBUQ01 (sample SAMEA2579938, study PRJEB22360) | human gut metagenome | biome: human gut; feature: human-associated habitat; material: faeces | place: Denmark | collected 2008/2010
CCATAGAAACGGGATATTTCTTAAATTTCTTCATAAAAGAAAAAAATGACGACTCATTTTATTTTTTTCAAATTCAGGATAAGCGAACAAATCTTTTCGTTTCCATACATTAATTAACAAGATAATCAAAACCTCTCATATAAACAATATTTATTGTTACCCAATATTTTGACTATAAACTTCCTCTCCTTTTATACTGCGCTAGCAATCAAATTTATAGGAGGATTTATTTATGCTTAAAGGTTTAAACCTATTGAATAATCCCTTTTTAAACAAAGGGACTGCTTTTACAAAAGAAGAACGGACAAAATATGGTATCACAGGGATGCTTCCTAGCACTGTTCAAACACTTGAACAACAATCTGTTCAAGCTTATGGACAATACCTAAGCAAACCATCTGACTTAGAAAAACGTATTTTCTTAATGAACATCTTCAACACAAACCGTACATTGTTCTACAAATTAATGGGGCAACATTTAGTTGAATTCATGCCAATCGTTTACGATCCAGTGGTTGCGGATTCCATCGAACAATACAACGAAATCTTCGTTGAACCACAAGACGCTGCTTTCTTATCAATCAATGATCCAGAAAGCATCAAAGACAGCCTAAAAAACGCTGCAGACGGTCGCGACATTCGCTTGATCGTTGTGACTGATGCAGAAGGCATTCTAGGAATGGGAGACTGGGGTGTTAACGGTGTAGATATCGCGATTGGTAAATTGATGGTCTATACTGCTGCAGCTGGTATCAATCCTGCACAAGTATTACCTGTTTCTATTGACGCTGGAACAAACAATGAAACATTATTGAATAATCCACTTTATTTAGGGAATCGTCATGCACGGGTTGAAGGCGATACTTACTATGACTTTATTGATCAATTTGTTGAAGCTGCAACAGATCTTTTCCCTGAACTGCTATTACACTGGGAAGACTTTGGTCGGGGCAATGCCGCTAACATTTTAGAAAAATATCAAGACAAGATCACCACTTTTAACGATGACATTCAAGGGACTGGGATTGTCGTACTTGCTGGTGTTCTAGGCGGATTGAATATTTCTGGCGAAGCATTGAAAGACCAAACAATCTTAACCTTTGGTGCTGGTACCGCAGGAGTTGGCATCGCAAATATTTTATTAAAAGAAATGGTTCGTCAAGGAACACCGGAAGAAGAAGCACGCAAACACTTCTACCAAGTCGACAAACAAGGACTATTGTTTGAAGATACTGAAGGCTTGACACCTGGTCAAATCCCATTTGCTAGAAAACGTGCTGAATTTACAAACAGCGAAGCATTAACAAACTTAGAAGCCGTGGTAAAAGAAATCCATCCGACAATTATGATCGGTACATCTACGCAACCTGGAGCTTTCAGTGAAGCAATCATTAAAGATATGGCTGCCCACACTGCTCGTCCAATCATTATGCCTTTATCAAATCCAACAAAATTAGCTGAAGCGACAGCAAAAGATTTGATCGAATGGACAGATGGTAAAGCATTAATCGGAACTGGGATTCCTGCTGATGATGTTGAATACAATGGGGTTACTTATCAAATTGGTCAAGCAAACAATGCTTTAATGTACCCTGGCCTAGGTTTAGGCTTAATCGCTTCAACTTCTACTCGCGTAAATGATGAAATTATTTCTCAAGCAAGTCGTGCATTAGGCGGTATCGTTGATGTGACAAAACCAGGTGCATCTATCTTGCCTCCAGTAGCAAAAATTACTGAATTCTCACAAATCATTGCTGAAACAGTCGCAAAATCTGTTGTTGATCAACAACTAAATCGTGAGGAAATCACTGACGTCAAAGCCGCTGTCGAAGCTGCTAAATGGGTCCCTGAATACCAAGATTAATCTAAACCATTCATCCCTCTCTCATTGCTTAGTTTATTAGATAAATAGAAACACTCTCTGAATACGGGAGTAGATAAAATGCTACTCCCGTTTTTTATGGGATTAAACATCGCTTTACTAAAGAAAGGATCTTTTAATAATGGCACAAAAAGAAACATCAACTGCAATGCCAGTTGAAGAAAAAAAGACCGGCTTCTGGTCAACAAAAATTTCCGGTGTTAGCCTGCCTATTTACTTGATCATGGTCGTTGTTTTGATCGTAGCCATGGCCTTAGGCAAATTACCAACGAATATGATTGGACCAATCGCTATCTTAGTTATTTTTGGGAACTTATTTCATTTTATTGGGAACAAAATTCCTATCGTCAAGAGTTACTTAGGTGGTGGATCTGTTTTTGCGATCTTCGCCTCTGCAGCGATTGCAACCTTTGGTATCTTACCTGATGCTGTTGTTAAATCGACTGAAAACTTTGTAACCAATATGGGCTTCTTGGATTTTTACATTGCCGCTTTGATTACAGGTAGTATCCTTGGGATGAACCGTAAATTATTGATGAAAGCCTCTGTTCGTTTTATTCCTGTCGCTCTTATTTCAATGGTTGTTTCTTTCTTCGCCGTAGGAATCGTCGGCATGCTGATCGGTAATGGTTTTGCTAATTCTGTATTATACATCTCATTACCCGCTATGGCTGGTGGTGTCGGTGCTGGTGCCGTCCCATTATCAACAATTTATGCGCATGTTCTAGGAACGGATGCTTCATCCATTATTTCTCGTTTAATTCCTGCAACAGCGATGACGAATGTTTTAGCAATTATCGGTGCCGCTTTAGTTTCACGTGCGGGTCAATCGCTGCCTAAATTAAATGGTAATGGTAAATTGATGGAAAAAGGCGACCTTGGCGATGGCAAACCTCGGGAAGTAAAACCCGACATTGCTCAGCTTGGTGTTGGCTTGATGGTTGCGCTATCCTTCTTCATCTTAGGTCAAATTTGTAACTTCTTTGTTCCAAAAATTCATGCTTATGCCTTCATGATCATCATTGTCGTAATTTGTAAAATTACGAATATCCTACCTGAATATTATGAAGATGCAGCCATCATGTTCAACAACTTAATTGTTAAAAATCTTACTGCCGCGGTTCTTGCCGGTATCGGTATTGCTTTGCTGAACTTAAATGTTTTGGCCTCTGCTTTAACCTGGCAATTTGTTGTTTTATGTTTAACGAGTGTGGTTGTTATTTCACTTGTTTCTGGATTTGTAGGTCGTTTGTTTGGACTCTACCCAATCGAATCAACAATTACCGCTGGATTATGTAACAACTCGATGGGCGGAACAGGAAACGTAGCCGTATTATCTGCTGCGAACAGAATGGAATTAATCGCCTTTGCTCAAATGGGTAACCGTTTAGGTGGGGCTCTTGTATTGATTATCTCAGGATTCTTAATGCAACTGTTCTCATAAACACACTCTCCACAAAAAAATCAGCGATAACCTTATATGGTTATCGCTGATTTTTTGTTTACATTCTTGTAGGGCTAATATTTGTTTTTCGATACTTCTGTAAAAAGTAAAAGGAAAATAGCAACGTCAGTCCTTCAGTGATTGGCAGGCTGACCCAAGCACCCGTCAGCCCCAAAATTCCTGCGAGTACAATTACCAATGGTACTAAGAAAAAGTATCCACGAAACAACGCCAGTGCAAAGGCTTGTTTAGCATGACCAATTGCAGAAAAGAAAATACTGAATACTAAATTTAATGACGAGCCAAATAAAGACAAGAAGAAAATTGGAATGCCGTACGCTGCTAACTGAATCAGCATCGGATCATTCTCACGGTTAAAGGCAGAGATGATTGGATACTTAAGGAAAAACAGAATCAGATAGAGTCCTACTGCCATCACAAAGCTGGTTCTTAAGCCAAAATTCAATGTATTTTGAACAGTCTGTGGCTCTTTTTTGCTTACGGCGCGGCTTATCAAGGGTTGAATTCTCTGTGCAACGCCAGTGAATAAGGACAGAGCTACAACGAGAATATTCGCTAATACGCCGTAAGCAGCAATGGCGATATCTCCTCCTAAGCCAGTCAGTACTTGATTAAAAACCAAAATACTAACTCCTGTACTCATTTCTGCAAGAAAGGAAGAAACCCCTAGTTGAATACTCTTGATGATTGTTATGAGTTGAGGCTTCACCCAGCTCAGCGAAATTCGCCGTTTTGGAAAATGTCGATGGGTGCTTAAGATAGCCAAACTGAGCACTGGTGATAATACAGTTGCCAACGCGGCTCCAGCCATGCCCATATTCAGTGAAAAAACGAAAATGTAATCAAAAATCATGTTAAAAATACTGGAGCAAATCATGGCCTTCATAGCCAGTTGCGGATTTTGATCATTTCGAATAAATGCCAAACACAGATTATTGATGATAAAAAATGGTGCCATCACCAAAATGAAGCGCATATACATCGTCGTCAAATCTACCGTTGCTCCGCTAGCACCTAGTAATAGCGCCAAGAATCGGCTAGAAAAGAGACCCAGTAGCGTAAAAATCAGTCCAATGATCCCACCGACAATTAACAGTTGAGAAAAATAGTTCCCTTTTCCACCCTTTAACGCAAAAAGTGTCGCTCCGCCCATCCCCAACAGCAGTCCAAGCCCAGTCAGCAGATTAAACAAAGGCATAGCGATATTCAAGGCAGCTAATCCCAGCACCCCTACTCCATTTGCGATAAAAAAAGTATCCGCTAAAATATACAACGACAAGCCCAACGTGCTTAACACACTGCGTGTAACGTACCCTTTGATCTCATTCATTTGATTCCCTCCACAAAAAAATAGCATCCTACCCTCCATTGGCCTAATGGGTAGACTGCTACTCAAAACAAAACCCGGCGATTTTGCTAAAAGTTCTTCATATTTTCCATTCATTTTAGCAACGAATCACTGAAAAGGCAATCATATATTTATTAAACCTCCAAATACATGATGCGTTCCCCATTTTCAGGATCATATTGATGACTGTCAATAAAGTCGAAACGTTGATAATAAGGAATTATTTTTTTATTTTCCTCATGGACACTTAAATAAATCCGCTTAATCAAATAATGTGCCTTCATATAATCAATCAGTAACGGTATAAAACGACCACCATAGCCATTTCCCTGAAAGCGCACATCGATCATCAATCGATCCAGCCACATGCTTTCACCGTTTCTGGCACCAATCATGGAAAAGCCAACAAGTTGGTTCTCATCATATAGCGCCAATGGTCGCCAATTTAGCGAAACATCGTACGCGGCCTCTAGCAAGGATTGCCCATTACTTTCGATAAACTCTTCCTGATTTTTCGCTACAGAGAGCGCCACAACTGCTTGCCAATTTGTCTCATCTATGTCTTTGATTATTAGATTCAACCTCTGTTCCCTCCTTCATAGATAGTTAATCTTATAAAACACAATAGCAAAAAAAAAGTAAGAACGTCAAAAAACAGCCTCCGATAAAATCGAAAGCTGTTTAAGACCACAATGAAATTTTTACTCAATAACTTCTTTACGCTCTCGCATAAAAATAGCCGCACCAACTGCACCGATCAAAACAATCGTTCCAGCAACATAACAAATTTGGATCAATCCTTTGTCAAAAGCATTGACTACAACCTTTTGCAATTCATGAGCAAACGGCACCTTACTTAACGCATCAGAAAAAGCAAGTTCATGACCAGAAAATGGCCCTGCTTTGATTAGGGCGTTGGTTAGTTTTTCAGGCAAATGCATGGCTGTCGCATGTTGATTCACAACAGCCGCATAGCGATTGGCTTCGACTAATCCCAAAATCACTACCCCAAAACTGGTTCCGAATTGACGGAAGACATTCAGCAGACCTGATGCCATTCCCATCTCTTCAGGAGCCACCCCTTCTAATCCAGCAGAATTCAACACCGGATTAACAATTCCATTTGCGATCCCGATCATCACAAGGGTTGGCCACAATTGGGCATAGCCCATTGTTGGTGACAATTGACCAATCAAAAAGAGAAATCCAGCACCACTGACTAATAGTCCTGCCACGATCATCCACTTCTTCGAGAATTTATTTCCAAGAATTCCAACGACTGGGCCTAAAATTAATGACCAAACAGACAATGCTAATTGGCGAATTCCTGTATCAAAGGCGGACCAGCCGATATAATTTTGCATAAGCACAGTCAGATACGTATTAAAAGCATAAATTCCTGAACCTAAGGCAAAAGCGACTAAAACAGAGCCAATGAAATTGATATTCTTGAACATCTTCAAGTTCATCATCGGATTTTCAACTTTTGATTCAGCAAAAATGAATAGCGCTAAAAGAATAACGGCCAAAAGCAGCCAACCACCTACTTTAGGATTTGTCCACGCCCAGCTGATATGAGTTTCTTTTTGAATCAGTCCATATATCCCACTGAATAGCGCTGCCGCGGACAAAAACATTCCGATGAAATCGATTTTCTGGTCTCTTCCATAACTCGGCGTCTCATTAACATAACGAATCGTCATTAAAACCGCAATAACTCCGATGGGCAGATTAATAAAGAAGATCGATTCCCAGCCAAACGCGTCCACTAGCAATCCTCCCACTAAGGGACCCGAGGCAGAGGATAAACCAATAACTGAACCTAGTATTCCTAAAGCTAGCCCCCGCTGCTTGCCATCAAAGTTAGAAGCAACCAGAGCCATAGATAAGGACATCATCCCAGCGCCACCGACTGCTTGCACACCGCGACCAATATCTAAAATGAGTAATGATGGTGCAAAACCATTCACTACAGAAGCAATCACAAATAAAATTAAACTAGCTAAAAAGACTTTCTTTCGCCCGTACATATCCCCCATTTTAGATACAATTAATAAAGTAACCGCAAAAACTAAGGTATACGCATTTAATACCCATTGCAATTGGGTAAAAGGTTCATTGAAGGCCTTTTGCATTGTTGGTAACGCCACATTCACTACGGTAACGTCCAAAAGTCCCATAAAGACGCCCAAAGACATCGCGACTAATGAAAACCATTTTTTTGAAGAATTTTCCATAAATTGTTAACACTCCTACTAGCTATAAATATCCATTGCTTGATCGATCATCCTTTATTTCCGATCAGCAATTTGTTTCTTGATCCACGTTAATTTTGTCAAAGCGAGTTGAATATCTAGTTCATAAGCCTCTGCCAGAACTCGGAAGCGCTCCACATTTTCTGGAAAACGTGCTTGATACTCTACCATATCCGCCTGGGCTTTTTGATAGAAAGCCAAGTCCTTTTCAATAAATAATTGAAACTCCTCTAAAATATTCAGCTGTTCCGATCGTGTCACACTATCTAATGAGCGCAGCTTAAAATGAATCATGTCGTTGCGTTTCGCATCAGAAGGGATTTTTTCTTTCATCAGCTCAATAAAACGATCGACGCCTTTTGTGGTAATATGCCACATTTTCATCTTTCTTCCATCTTCATAGATGGTAGAAGTGACAAGGCCCTCCTTTTCTAATCTTTCTAATGAAGGATACAATACACCGCTGGAAACTTTACGCATTGGCTGTAAAGCAGAGCCCACGATTTTTTGTAGTTTATAGCCGGTCTTATCCCCTGAAATCAATGAACCCAAAAGTAGTAAATCGTACATGTAATCCTCCCTACCGATAAATTTGTTTCAGTCTTTTAGATATATCAACGTGCTAATTATAGGTTTTTTAGACATATTGTCAACAGAAAAGTTCTCTCCTTGTAAACTTTAAAAATAATCTAGCCCCAGCAAAAAAACTCGCGCTTCTTTTCATTAAGAAGGCAAGCTTTTCTCAAATTAGGTTGAATCTAACTATTTAAGCAACAGACATTTGTGCTCTTTTTCATCCTAAAGTAAACTCATTAATTCAAATCCAGTATTCACTTTGGAATAAATCGAGCAAACCACAAACAGTTGTTTCCCAGCAAACTCAGTCTTTTTAAAACGACGTGATGATGCAGGAATATGATGATGTCCATGAATCACTCCGATAATCGGGTATTGTTCAAATAATTTCTCTATTTTTGGCTCCTCACAGCTATAATCTTTATTGTAAGCGTCGCTGGTTTCGGGAAGCAAACTCAGCTCATTGAATAACGGCGCGTGCGAGACAATTACTGTCGGAGTCTCTGGATCTTCTGCCAACAATTTCTCTAAAGAATTTAGAATATAGTGCTGCTGCGCTTTTTTTCTCTTGACCAATGCTGCTGGAATCGTAAGTCCGATATAACGAATTCCCTCATGAACAACACTTTGATTGTTCAACACATTCATTTTAGGGAATCGTTCAGCCAGCTCAGCCTCGACCACTTCATAAAATGGATGTTCTCCTGTGGGTAGTAAATACCACGCCTCATCTGGGTCTTGCAGCAGTTCTTTAAACCATTCATAATTGAAAAACGGGCGCCACTTCTCCCACTGTACATCCGTTTGATCCGTCGTTTCAGGCAGCACATCCACTAACTCATGCCCGCCGATAATATAAAGACCGGAAACTTCTTCGTCCCTCACATGTGAATCAGAAACATCCCCCGTTAAAATATTGAAGTGACGATTAAGAAACGGCAGCTTCCCGTCTTTGGCATGAATGTCAGAAACCACATTGATCAGATTACGATTTTCCGTGGAATGGACATTTTGAAAATATTTTTCCGCCTCATCTGGATGAACACTGTGTGCAATATAATTTTCTCGCAGCCTAGATAATTCTTCGCCATATTCTGAGCGTAAAAGTGGTTGCGTGTTTATTACTCCAGCTGTGTTTGCTGAAACGAGGGCATTTTCGATTCCTTGCTTCACTTCGCTTGGTAGCAAAGACAATGCTGATTCAATATCAGAATGAATGGATAAGGTTTGCTCGATAAACTGCTGATCTTGCCCTGCTTTTTCCAGCAACTGTACTTCTTTCCCGTCAATCATTAAAGGCAATGAATTCGCCACTTGCACAACAAAGTTCAAGTATTCAGAAATATAGCCAGCAATTCCGGTTTTGATATTTTCGCTAAAGAGAAATTTTCCTGCTAGATTGGCAGACAGCGGTCCGGTTTCATCATGCTGCATTAATCGCCCAGCAATCTGAATTTCCAATAGCGGATTCTGTAAAATGGCATTGTAGGCCTGCTTTACTTCAAATGACTGTTCATCCACTCGCTTGCCGGTCACTTGAAAAATACTTAACGTCAAATATTTTTCTACAGTTGTTTGATGCAGTTCGATATAGCGGCGGATTTCTTCTGGATGAAGCAAATACTGAATCGCCGCTCGTTGAATATAGTTCCTAGCCGTATCATAAGGGATCGCTGAATAAACAAGATCCCCTTTTGAAGAAATAGCCATCGAATGGTTTCTTGTATTGTAGGTTAATTGAAAATAGTCATTTTTAAAGACTGTCTTATTCACAGGTCGGCGTTTATTTTCCGGATAACGCTCGATTCGTTCGGCCAGTGCCGGTGGCAACATTGTTTTTGTTGGCAAAGATGGCATACCTTTTCTGACCATCAATTCTTTCTCATTTTCCTTTGATTTCATCAAAGCACCTCTATATTTAAAGAGAATTAGTTTTCTCCATTTATATAAGTTTGTATAATATCTCTATTATAGCGTTTCTCTTTGTTCCAAGCTTCTGAAATTATCAAATCAATAAATTTTTTTAGGAAATGTCTGCTTCATTGGTTCAACTAATGAATAATAACAAGTAAAACGCACTATTAATTATTTCATTTCCTTATAAATTATTGAAGAGAATGTTTTAGCTTTCAATGTTAGCATAGCCACAGAGAGGGATGAGTAATTGATGGAATTAGTTATTGGAAATAAAATCACCACCTATGATTGCCATGGAGAAAAAGTAACAGGAATCATTGAACAAATTTACGTCAATACAATAATTGTCGGAACAAGTACAGCAAAATACGTATGTCTTAAAAAACAACTTACTGCATAAAAAGAAGACAACGCGTTGATTAAAACCTCTTTAGTATACTTAAATAAAATGAGAAGGCTTCTTTTGTTTAGTTCATCGAAAGGAATTAAATGTTCGTTGCTTTTTCATTTTGTTTTATTAGTTCCTTATTTCTCTGATCTAAACCATACCCAATCACCCGTTTTCCCTAGTTTTTTAAAATGTTTAAAAAAATGGAACGTCCCTCCTTCACCTTTCTTTCGTATAATAAAAGAAGAAACAAAAGCCTTAAAGGAATCAGGTGATGATCTTGGAAAAATATGTATATTTAACTGTACTGTCCTTTTGTATTTTTCTACAGCGAATGTCATTCATCAGCTTTTCAGTCTTTTTACTATTATTTGGTATTATCTCTGGGATCGTCGCTGGCCGTGTTTTCCTTTTCCGTAAATACGAGCTATTTCTATTCTTTTATAAAGATACATTACTGAGTGAAAACGGAAAGATTATCGTCTTGTGTACAAGTGTTGTCCTATATATCCTTTCTCTTTCTTTCATTGCTATAGGCTCCTGGCTGTGTGTCCAATAATCTTTCGTTTACTAAAAAGAGGAAGACTGTCTTAGTCTTCCTCTTTAATAGGTACTTCTTTTTTATTGCCCTCTCTCATATTTACCACAAGGACATCCTCTTTTGATAAACATAATTCTTTTATCAGCAACGACTGCATTTCCTCTTTAGTGATAACGGATTTCCCCTTAAAAACACCCTCACCATATACTTCCCAAGCTGCTGCTTGTTTTATTTTCGGATGTTGAAGGATATTAGGCGCGGGCGCTACCTTTATCGAAACAATCAAATCATAGGTGACAACGTCCGCCTCTGTTTTTTTTGATTGCTTAATAAACAGAACGATTATGACGATTGCAGCTATTAAACTAAAAATCAAAAATATCTCCATCGTTTCTCCCACCCCACGATACTCGTCCTTCACGCTTTATCTCAACCAACTATTTTAAGAACCTGTAAAACCATACTCATGAATCACCTTAATTATACCAAAATAAGACTACAAATAATAAATTTCGCTTATTTCATTTTTCGAATTTTGTTTTTCCGTTACTTGTCATTTGTAAGGTTACTTTAAGGTTAAGTTTGGTTCTATGCAAGCTTGTCTCTTTATACTTCTTTTATCAAGTAATGGAGGGATAAAACATGGCAACAACGATTTTAGAGATCAAAGATCTGCGGAAGAGTTATGGATCAAACGAGATTTTAAAAGGGATAGAGCTCCAGCTACTTCCTGGAAAAATCACAGGATTACTGGGGCGCAATGGTGCAGGAAAAACCACTTTAATGAAATGTGTATTGGGTCTTACCACAAATTATCATGGAAAAATGACTTTTAATGGAAAAGACTTAAATACCACGGATACCGAGACAAAAATGAAGATTGGTTCACTTGTCGATGTACAGTTTTACGAAGATTTGACTGCCTACGATAACTTACTACTTTCCCTTCGGTTAATTCAATCCCTTTCACGAAAAGAACGTAAACAATTGATTCAAGAAAGCTTGGAATTTGTAGAACTCAGTAATGCGGCGAAGAAAAAAGTCAAAAACTTTTCCTTTGGAATGAAACAACGGTTGGCCTTAGCCCTCTCATTAATCACAAAACCGGACCTGTTGATTTTGGACGAACCTTTTGTCGGCCTTGATCCTATTGGTGTCGAAGAAGTGAAGGAACTGCTGAAAAAGCTTTGTCAGGAGCGAGGAACGGCGATCCTCTTTTCCAGCCATCAGATGCAGGAAGTCTGCGAATTGACGGATAATATCTTGGTATTGAGCAATGGTGTAATTAGTTACTCTGAACACAATGAACATTTTGACAACCAACAAGCACAGTTAATCGAGTTAATGAGATAAAAAAGGAGCGAGTAATTATGGAGATTTGGACAATATACAAAATGGAAATGATTAAAACATTGAAAAGAAAAAATAGTTTGATCCTGTTAATTCCGTCAATTTTGGTTGGTATCATGGCTTTTGGTATTTCAACTGGAGGGCTGACTTTTACTGGGGATGCCTTATCCGCTGATGGAAAATTTGCTTGCTTAGATTTTATTACCACCCTATGGCTCTTCTTTAGTGCCTTAGGTGTTTGGGGAATCCTATTGATCTTAATAACCGCCTTTCAGTTTTCAGGAGAAATCTCCAGCGGTCAAATAAAAATGACGCTATTACGTATCGGAAAACGAGGTCCAATTGTTTTTGCAAAATTTTTGGCGCTGCTAACAACTACTTTTGGTGCATTTGCTTTGTTTACTCTCACAGCTGGTGGCGGGTACTATCTTTTTATAGCAAACTCTGATGTTGGAAATGGGCATTTTTCTTCCTCCATGATTGATTTGCCAACGGTGATCGCCACGATTGGATTCATTTTTCTACATCTTGCTTTGTTTATGGCAGTTACGCTGCTGATAGGGTTGTTTTTGTCCCCTTTCATTGCATTTATCTTTTCACTAGTCAGCTTATTTGCTGTAAATTATTTGATCAATACGAATGCACTTGAGCTTTTGAAATATTCTGCTTTATCTATAAGCAACAACCTGATTGCGGGGAAAGTGGAGAATGTGTTCCCTACATTCCTTCTGTCTATCGCACTTATTATTTGTCTTTTACTTTTGACTTCCCTACTTTTTAAAAGAGTAGATATAAAATAGCCGATTAGAAAGGTATAATAGAAGGAACTATTTTGTAACGGGGGTGCATTTAATGGGGTTCTCAATTTTAGTAGCGGATGATGAACAAGGGATTATTGATTTTGTTACCTTATATTTAGAAAAAGACGGATATACGGTAGTATCGGCCACTAATGGTGAAGAGGCATGGACCTGTATCCAACAAGAGAAAATCGATCTCGCCATTTTAGATATCATGATGCCTAAACTCAACGGCTATCAATTAATCAAAAAAATTCGGGCAGAAAAAAATATCCCAATCATTTTTTTGACCGCGAAAGATGCCGGTGCGGATAAGGTTCTTGGTTTAGATATTGGCGCAGATGACTATGTGACGAAGCCTTTTGATCCCTTAGAATTAGTCGCGCGTGTCAGTGCTCAGCTTCGTCGCTTTTATTCATTAGGTTCGAGAGAAGTTCATCTGCCTAAAATTCTCAAACTTCATGATTTGGCTCTTGATCTTGATCAATGTCTCCTTTTTAAAGAAGAAGAAGAAGAATAAATAAACTTAACTTCGATTGAGTTTAAAATCCTGCGTTTGTTGATGGCTTCTCCAGGAAGAGTATTCACAAAAAAGCAGATTTATGAGGCAGTTTGGGAAGATACTTATATCGTCGATGATAACAATATCATGGTCTATATTAATCGACTCAGAGAAAAATTGGGAACTAGAAAGGAGGAATCTTATATTCAAACAATTCGCGGATTAGGATATAAGATAGTGCCATGAAAAAAAAGCCCAAGACATTAGGACGGTTCCTAACAAAGAAGTATATTACGACTTCGATTTTGTTACTGGGGTTAATCTCTATTTTCACTTTTTTTATTCAAATATTTTTAATTGGTAACAATTCGGATGCAAAGGCTTTATCTGCCAATAAAATTGTACGATCTGACTACCAAAATATTAATATATCTGCTCTTGAAGATGTTGGTGGTTGGTTGGAGATACTTGACGAAAATAATAACGTAATCTATACCAAAGGAAACGTTCAAAAAGCGAAGACTCATTACACACAAAATCAATTATTAGAAATGGATGGTTTACAAGCTGTTATTGATAAAAAAAATTATCAGTTTGGACCAATGTTTTTAGAAATAAATAATCCAAAACAAAGTTACATGGCTACTTTTGCACCATTTAAAGGAGAAGATAGAAAGAACTACACCTGCATAGCTAAAATTCCCAAAAATGGATTAAGAGGAAACATTAATCCTGTTTACCATAATCTAACTTCTATGGTTACCTCTTCAAATTTTAAATGGCTTCCAGTTATTCTACTTCCGCTCCTGCTCATTTTCATTTTTTGTCTTAGACGTTACTCAAAATCGGTCAAAGAACATATCGTCGCACCAAATACCATTTTAATTGATGGGTTACGGACGATTAATGAAGGAGATTATAGTAAAAAAATCCATGTGAACGCGGAATACGAATATGTCGAAATCGAAAATTCCTTCAACCATTTGGCGGATCAGCTAAAAAAAGCCGATCAGCAGCGAACTTCTTACGAAAAAGAGCGGCAGCTGCTTTTTGCCAATATGGCCCACGATTTACGTACTCCCCTTACTACAATTCAAGGAACTGCTAAAGCTGTAGCAGATGGGTTAGTCTCTGATGACAAGCTGACTCAAACGATGGAAACCATTATGTCAAAAACAGCGCATATGAATGAACTAGTCAATCGCTTATTGATTTTTTCTAAGCTGGAAAGTCCTGACTATCAGCTCCACTGCCAAAATCTAGACTTAGTCGAATTGATCCGAGAAGTTTTATTAGAACAACTTGATGTCGCAGAAAAAAATAAGATCCACTTAAATTTCGACCTGCCAGAATCCGCGTTAGAGATTTCTGGAGATCCAACTGAATTAAGGCGTGTTTTTGATAACTTGATCGGAAACAGCATCCAGCATAATCCGCCTGAAACAACAGTACAACTCAAACTCTATACACTTGATAATCAACTTGTTTTTGAAATCAAGGATGATGGCACTCCCATCCCTAAAGAATTACAAACGCAATTATTTGATCCCTTTGTCAGCGGTGACAGCTCACGTTCTACTCAAAATGGTAGTGGACTAGGCTTAGCCATTAGTAAAAAAATTGTTGAGAAGCATGGTGGTAATATTTTATTTGTTGAAGTAAATAAGCAGGAGAAACTATTTCAAATATTTTTGTAGTTCTATTTTGATGGACTTTTTTATTGAATAGTGTGGTTTCTTCATTCTCTTGGTGCTTTTCAACTCTCTCCTTACCTTGTTGCGTTCATATAGAAATACTCTTCTTTCAGGGTTGACCCAGCTTTTCCTCCGGCAAAATCTCTGCTATCAAAAGAAAATGTCCCCTTTATAAATGAAATGACTATTATTTCTATAATTCAATAAAAAAATATCCAAGGAGACTTAGTCACTTTAAGCCTTCTTGGATATTATTTTTAAGTTAATTTTAGTATACGCGGACACCGAAGTCTGGTGCGTAATATTGAGTTGAACCATATTTCACGTTTTCACCTGGTTGTGGTGCGTGGATATATTGATCGCCCCCAGCTGAGATCGCTACGTGATAGCTTGATCCTTGGTCGCCCCAGAATAATAGGTCCCCTTGTTGTGCTTGACTGACATCGATTGTCGTACCTGATGATTCTTGTGCTACAGTCCAAACACCAATATCTTTACCCGTTACTTGCTTGTAAACATATTGAGTAAGACCAGAACAGTCGAAACCGCTCGTGTCTTTTCCACCCCATACATATGGTGTGCCGATATATTTTTCCGCTTCATTCACGATTTGTTGACCGCGAGTCGTGTCGGTTGACTGATCAGTCGTTGTTTGTTGCTGATCTTGTTGTGTCTGCTGTTGCTGTTGATCCTGTTGTTGTGTTTGTTGTGTTTGTTGTTCTTGCTGCACTTGTTCAGGTTGTTTTTCCGGCGTTGTTGTCGCTGGTGTCTCTGCTACAGGTGTTTGTACTGCTTGTTCCTCCTGTACAGGCGCTTCTTCCTGTTGAACCGGTGTGGTTTGTGCTACATCAGGAGTTACAACCGGCGTTTCTGGTGCTGGTGTTACTTCTGGTGTTGATGTAGAATCAACAATTGGCTGTTGATCTAAGATTGGTTGTTGATCCACAATCGGTGTGGTATTTTCTAATTGGGTTGTTGGTGCAACTGTCGCTGGTTCTTCACTTACTGTACCGTTGCCCACAACAACGTTTTGACCAGCATAAATGTTATTGTCTTCAATATTGTTCCAATCATTAAACTCTTGTACACCAATTCCGAATTGATCCGTGATAGAATTAACCGTATCGCCAGATTGGACAGTATATTCAGTCGGTTGAGCTGGTGTTTCTACAGCAGGTTGAGCGACTGGCGGTGTAACTGGCTCTGTTGCGTCATAGCTAGTTAAATTATGTTCTTGGATAGTTGACACTAATTTTTGAACATAACTTTGATCATCATTGAAGCGTCCTTCTAAAGCTGCAGCGGCTGTTTGGTAGTCCTTTGCGTTACTGCGCCAAGTACCACTAAAGTAATTTTCGTTACCGTCACGAGAAGTTGTTTTGATGATTTCAATATAGTCCTGAATTGCTTCTTTATAAGAACCGTATTGTTTCATCTCTTTCTTTTCAGTTTGACCAGTTTCTGAATTTTTCTTATCCAGCATTGCTGATTTGCCTTTATACTGACCTTCTAATCCAAAAAGGTTGTAATAAGGGGCTTGCGCATAGTCGTTTTGTCCCCAATCACTTTCGACGATGGCTTGAGCAATCATAATAGAAGCGTACAGGTCATGTTTCTCAGCTAATGGCTTGATCTCATTTGAAATTTCATTGATAAACGCTTTTTTATCAACATTTGACGTAGTTGCAGTCGTTTTTCCTTCAACAGCTTCTACTTCATGTGTGTTTAGTAATGGTGCCGCTACCGAAACCGTTACTAAGGCAGTACCTACTACAGCAGACCCTTTTTTAAGATAGCGATAGTTCGTGGTCTTCTGGCGTTTCTGTTGACGTAGTTCACGTCGGGTTAAAACTTTATTTGACATTTAACATCTCTCCATTCTCTCTCTCATTGCTTTCTTAACAATATTAATTATAACACAATGGAAATGATAGGTCATTGTTAATGAACTGCATTTCTTGATATTTTAGATTATTTTTTAAGAGAATAGACCAAAAAGGCCTATTTTTCAATTATTTTCAAATTTGTTAAAAAAATGATTCTGGAACAGCTCGTTTAAAAGTTGTTTAAAAATCTTTTTTGTTAAATCGAACAAATGAGGTGAATATGTGCTAAAAGAGAAAATTAAGAATTTACCAAGAACTCCCGGAATTTATAGAATGAAAAACACTAGCGGGGAAGTAATCTACGTTGGAAAGGCAAAAAACTTGAGACAACGTGTGAGTTCCTATTTTGTTAAAAACAAGCAACACTCCCGTAAAGTTCAAGAAATGGTCCGCTTGATCGACGACTTTGATTATGAATTGGTGGCAACTGAATTTGATGCGCTCTTATTAGAATGCCATTTAATTCATCAACTTCGCCCAAGATATAATCGAATGATGAATTACTATGAAGGCTACGGCTACTTTCAATTTCTTAACAAACCACCCTACTTGAAAGTTCTGAGTGAGTGGTCAGAAGATGGGCTAGTCATTGGTCCCTTTTATAAGGAAAGTAAAATTCAAGAGCTGAAGGAAATAATTAATAGCACCTATCGTCTAGATGGTCCTTTAAAGTATGTTGCCGGTATCGTCAAGAGTTACAAGGAAATCTCTCCAGATGAGGAGTTTGAGTTGCGTATTCAAGAAATCAAAGACACCTTACTTGGTCAATCCACTGCTCTGCTTACTCGAATTGATCAGCGGGTCCAAGCAGCTAGTGAGCGACACGATTACGAAGCTTCTGCACAATGGTGGAACAATTACTTGACTGTTCAAAGGTTTCTGCGCCGCAATAAGCAGTTGATCCAAATCATGCAAAACCAAACTTTTGTAGGAATACTACCTGAAGAGGGCGGCTATTACTGTTACCTTTATGCTAAAGGAGAACTCTTGAATCGAGTCGTCTATCAACGAAAGCCTTCCTTTAAACAAGCAAAAAAGAGATTAGCTCAAGGTGTCTCCGCCAAAACGTGGCAACGACTCAATGAAAAAGATCGGTTAGAAAAGGAAGATGTCGATCTCTTCCCCATTTTCTTTAACTATTTGAACCAGCACGGACAAGTTCTAGGATTTTCTACTGAGGAAGAATAGCTCCTATTTGTATTCGATTTCATTCCTTGTTACAATCAGCGTAGGAGTTTATGAAATGAGGGATGGCTATATGCAAATTGAAAAAATCACTAAACCAGCACAAACAATCGTTTCGATGTCTACTCATATCTCACATGAGCATCTACCAGATTATATCGGAACTTCCTTTATGGATTTGTTAGAATATATTCAAAAACACGGAGCTGAGCTCGTGGGAACACCGTTTATTTCCTACTTAAATCTTGATGATACAGGGCAGCCTAAAGATGAATTATTAGATGTAGAGATTGGTTTTCCTATTGATAAAGAAATTCCTTCAACAGAAAAATTCCAAAGTTATGTACTTCCAGGATATCAAGCAGTTCGGACGCTTTATGTTGGGGATTACGATGATTTAACAGCATCTTATAAGGAATTGATCGATGCGATTAAGCAAGAAAATGGCATCTTCACTTTCCGCAGCTATGAGTACTTTTTAACGGATGCTTCAGTCCCTTTAGAGGATCAAGAAACGATGATTGAATTGACTTATCGCTTAAAGCGAAAAGATCTATTTACAGAATGATCTCATCAACATTAGAATAAAATGAGAGCCCTTCGATTAAAAACTCGAAGAGCTTTTTTCTTGTTTCTTCTTTTCCAAAGTCTTTTTAATCAGGCAAACGACGTTTTTTTATTTTATCGGCATTCAATTACTTACATAATAAAAAAACAAAAACAGAAAAGACTTTAAGAAACCTTTTAAAAGTTATATGTAAGTTACCTTTCTTTTTCAGTTTAACTCTAGACGAGTTTCGGTAAAAATTATCTTTTCTTCAATCACTTATAAGGAAAAAGTAAGTGAATCTTAAAGAGTTGCTAAGTTATCTTATGTCATTTTTTATTATTCTAAGCAACAAAAAAACGTCCATAAATAACTAAAATAATTATATAGACGTTCTTTTCTAAATATGTTTAAATTAATATATAGTTCTTTTTGAAAATGTTAAGATTGTGTTAAAATCATTACAAATTGAATTTAACCGTCTATTTATAGATGGACAAGCAGTATTTTTTCATTATTTACTAATCTCCTTGATTAGAAGGTTTGTCCCCACGTCTCGATCGCTGTTTTGTCTGTTGAATGAGTGAGAATCGTTAGGCTTGAATTTTCTAAGATTCCTCTCTCACGAATTTTTGCTAGTGGCACTCCATTCAAGGTATTCAATAGAGCCATTAGCAAAATCCCATGGCTAACGACCAATATTTTTTCTTTCGGATATTTTTCTGTCACGCTGTCAATCACTGCTTTACTTCTTTCGATTAAATGTGAATAAGATTCCGCGTGAAATTTCTCTGCGTCAAACAAATCTGGACGTGTGCGATAATTTTTTAAATCTTCCGGATAGGCTTCAGTAATCTGATCAATCTTCTCACCATCCCAATCGCCTAAACGCATTTCTCGCAAATCCTCAATAATCGTCAATTCAGGCGGCCGTTTATTTTCTGAAAGAATGATCTGCGCAGTTGTTTGCGCGCGCATTTGAGGTGAAGTCAATGCAACATCGAATGGAACATCCTTAAGATATTGCGCCATTCGCTTCGTTGCCTCAACTCCTGTTGGAATCAATGGAGAATCAACGGTTCCCCCATTAAATCGTCCCGCTTCATTAATTTCTGTTTTTCCGTGTCGAACAAAATAGAATTGCGTCACACTCTCACTCCCTGTACTCATAATCCTCAAAATAGAGCAATCAGCCAAACTGATTCAACAACCTGCAGCTTAACTTTTGCTTCAATGGATTTCTCCCACCCAGTATACACCAATAATCGGAGAAAACGATCAAAAAAAAGAAGTTCCTTGATAAATTCGACAAAAAATAACTGATTTATAAAACGGATGCGGCGAATACACGTGACATTGTAATCGGATTCATCTATAATTAAAACAACAATATCTACTATATCGCCTTGTTTTTAATAGAGATGTTTGTAATTGAGCAAGAAAACTATAACTTTTTAGTATGAAATTAAGAGCACAGAACTTATTTTACGAAATGGAGGGCATCGTATGGAAAAAAGAAAAGAACAGACCAGTACAGATTTGGCTTTGGCCACAGCGGGTATTTTCAGCTTGATTCTTTTTAGCATCTTAATGCTCGCACGTGTCGTGGAGCATCGCGAGGTCATGGATCTGTTTAGTCTCTTTACAGGTGCTGCCTCTGCCTTCTGTTACGGAAAGTTCCTATGGATGAAGCAAAAAAGTTGGTTAACATTATCGGTCATTCTTCTCATCTGTTGTCTTTTCTTCTTTGTTCGCTATTTATTTTAACTCTTCCCTGCCGATAATTTATCGGCAGTTTTTTTCTGTCTGAAAGTTTGCTACTATTTATATAGAGTTATTCAGTGCATTTATTAATAAGGAGGCAACTATGTCTGATTTTGCGATACTCGTGGACTATCTAACGACCATCCCGGAAAATCCAACTTTTCAATCTGATACATTATTGATTGCTGGAAACAGCTTACCTCAATTGATTATTTCCGCTGCACAATTTTGCCAGAGGGAAAATGCTGTAAAGCGTGTCATTTTTGTTGGAGGAATTGGTCATGGCACAGAACCTCTGATCACCAATTGCAAGAAATTTTATCCGGCGCTTGTTCGACCAGAATGGGATCAGCTTTCAGAGGCAGAAATTACCCAAGAGATATTTCTGCAGTTTTGTTCGCGCAAGCTTACTTTTCTATTAGAAAGAAAATCCACCAATACTGGGGAAAATGCCCGTTTTTCTTACGAGCTTTTTAATAAGGATACACCAAAAAACTTTTGGTTAGTTCAGGATCCCATGGTCCAAAAACGCAGCCATGTCACCTTCAGCAAAGAATGGCAATTGCCTCTATCAGCAATCCAGCCGCTCTTTTTTGAACAACCAAAGCTGATTGATTTTGATACACGCCCACATTTTAAAAATTCTGTAATGGATGACTGGTGGGCACCTGATTATTTCTTATCTCTCGTTGTTGGTGAAATTCGTCGATTGAATGATGATTCCGAAGGCTATGGACCAAAAGGCGCAAATTTCATTCCTCATGTAGAGGTTCCTGAGAACGTATTGGACAGCTATCGCCGTTGTCGAAAATATTTGGAGAATATCGAACGGAAATAACCCTTCCTTTTTCTATTTATAAAAAGATCGTACTCATCTAACAGAGTACGATCTTTCTTTATTCCTTACTTTTATTTTGCATCTCCTTTTCGCTGTAAAAGTGATCAGATAGTTTGGACTCTTCCTAATCCTCAGATCACCAAATTTTTTATTTTTAACATGTTCAGGCTCTTCGTATTCCGTCACAAACCGAATCAACCCGTCCTTTGCGCGAATGACGATAATAGCAACTGTCGTCATTCGATTTTGCCATTTACGTGCCTGCAAACTTAAAAAATTTGCTTCAGGCTGGCCATTAAGACGTAGATTGATCTTTTCTACTTCATGAAAAAGGTCATAAACCGAGTGTAAAAACTGCGGTTTCCTCTTTTCTTCAGCATGCTTAAATTTTCCTCTTTTTTTCTTTTCGATCGTGACCCATTGTTCTGAGGCTTCTGAGGTCATTCCCATGGCCCATCCCTCCTGCTGTGCACTAACAAATTTTGCCTTTCACCTTAATTAGATTATAGCTGGAGTTTGCTGTTTATCCTGAGACAATCTTTATTTCGTATAACTATTCTTTTTCAAAAGTTTAAATTTATTGGTTTTTTTCCAGAAAAAAAGGCTGCAATCAACTTTGCAGCCTTTCATCTATTCTTTTTATTCGATCACAGTACCTACAAAGCCCGCTACCTTATCAAACAGATCTCCGAAGAAACCAGAAACACTTTGCCACAATCCGCCAAAATTAGGATTCGCAATAAAATTTTGAACCTGAGAGATCACTTGGTCCTTATACACATAAATGATGAAGAGCAAAAACAAGACGCCGGCGATACGCCATAATACAGAACCAACCTTCACGACAAAGAAAACCAATAATGCGATAAACGCAAGAGCGATTAATTGATCCATCTTCAAATCCTCCTTTACTAACTATCTATATACTTCAACCATCAATTGTCTTTACGATCAACTTATAGGTATAGTATGCCTCTTTTCTTACTATTTGGCATGGGTCGAAAGTCTGATATCTGATCATAAAATTCAAGAAAAAAGAATTCTAAGAATTTTGTAATCGTTTTCTTTGCTGCTGTATCGCTCTTTTTAGTATTAAGAAAAAGAAAACGACTCTTATTTCTTTGTATTTTAACAGAAACTTTCTCATAAACTCTAAGCGTATTTACGCTATATTAAAAATTATTCTCGTTACTATGGAAGCAAATAAACCGTTGAAGGAGTCGTATTTGTGTCTACAATTACTGAACAAGCCTTAGAAGAATTAAGTCCCTTTGAATTAAGTCTCTTTTTGGAACAAAAGATCCACGAAAATAAAAAGGTTACCAACCTTTTGAACGCTGGACGAGGAAACCCTAACTGGACCGCTCCTACTCCGCGGGAAGCTTTCTTTTTGCTTGGTCAATTCGCTACGCAAGAAACGTTATATGGCACAGGGGAATTGACTGCGGGAATGATCCAATCTGATACAGGTCGCGGACAACGCTTCGTTGATTTTTTAGCAGCACATCCAGGTAAAGGCGCCGATTTTTTAAAAAAAATCTGGTTTTCTGACAATAATTATCTTGGAATGCCAAAAGACGCCTGGTTGACTGATATGCTGGACCACATTATCGGGGACAATTATCCAAACCCCGTTCGTTGCTTAACTGCCTGCGAAGGACCTATTAAAGCTTATTTGAATCAGGAATTATTTTCCGACAGCAGCATACCTTTCGATATTTTCGCTGTTGAAGGCGGAACTGCGGGGATCTGCTATATTTTTGACACCCTATTAAATAACTTCTTATTGAATCGTGGCGATAAGATCGCTTTGATGCTGCCGACATTCGCGCCTTATTTAGAAATTCCAGAGTTACCAAAGTATTCCTTTGATATCGTCAAGGTTCAAGCAAAACAAACAATGATTGACGGAAAAATGACGTACCAATATCCAGACGAAGAAATCAATAAATTGCGAGATGCTGATATTAAAGCTGTTTTCGTCGTCAATCCAAGCAACCCGACAGCAAACGCACTAGCACAACCAACCATTGATTTACTAAAAGATGTTGTTGCAACAGATAATCCTGAGTTAATGATTTTGACAGATGATGTTTACGGTACATTTGTTCCAGTCTTTACTTCTCTATTTTCCGAACTTCCTTACAATACCGCCTGCATCTATTCTTATTCGAAATATTTTGGTGCTACCGGCTGGCGTGTAGGAACGATTGCTGTAGCTAAGCACAATCTTTTTGACGAATTGATCGCAAATCTACCGCAAGAAAATATTGAGCTGCTAAATGAACGATATGCATCATTGACTGCTGACCCAACGACAATCACCTTTATTGATCGAATCGTGGCAGACAGTCGTGACGTGGCATTGAACCATGCCTCTGGCCTTTCTGCACCGCAGCAGGTCATGATGGTGATGTTCAGCTTGTATAGCCTACTAGACGAAGGAAAAGCCTATAAAGCTGAAGTCATGGATATTTGCCGCCAGCGGGAAAAATTACTATTCCATACTTTAGGTCTACAAGAACCATTAGAAGACTTAGATACTGCTTATTATTGCGAGATCAATTACGAAGAGTGGACCCGTAAACGATACGGCAACGCCTTCGCAGATTATTTGAAAAATAAATGGACCGTTACAAAGGTTCTAACCTCTTTAGCAGAAAAAGAACAATTGATGCTATTAAAAGCCAATGCTTTCGGCAGCAGTGAGTGGGCCGTGCGGGTTTCCTTAGCAAACTTAGCCACTAATCAGTACCCAGAAGTTGGCAAACGAATCATTCGTTTGACGGATGAGATTCGTGATCAATGGATGAAAACAAAATAACTACCTTTAACCTTGAGCCTAGCTCAAGGTTTTTTCTTTTTCTTCTGCTAGTGGTACACTTTATTATGTAAATTGGCTGAGGGAAAACAAAGCCAATTGGCTGTTTTCAGCTGAGAAGTAAAAAGCTATCCTATAAAAAACAAATGGAGCGTTTCTATATGAAAAAAGTTGCAACCATCGCCGGCTCTGATGCTACAGGCGGAGGCGGTTTAGAAGCCGATCTAAAAACCTTTGAAGAATTTGGTACCTTTGGTTTGGCGGCGATCACTTCGATTGTTACCTTGGAACCAGAAACTGGGGCGCATCATTTACGCACCCTTCCATTAGAGCTGATTCAAGAACAAATCGCCTCTATCTTTGCGGGACCGATTGACGCGATCAAGACTGGCCTGCTGCCCTCGCAGGAAATCATAGGTCTTGTTAGTGAGATTCTTCCGAAAGATATTCCACTGATCGTTGATCCCGTTATTGGCGGCAAAGGAACCCAAGACTTTATTAAAACTGACCAAGTTCAAGCATTACGGGAAAATTTATTGCCCCAAGCACTAATCACAACCCCTAATTTACGAGAGGCCGGTATTTTATCCGAATTAGGAGAGCTCACTTCAGAAGAACAAATGAAGAAAGCGGCAAAAAAAATTGCTTTGCTTGGGGTCAAGCATGTCGTAATCAAAGGTGGTGCACGTTTGGCTTCGAAAGAAACCTTAGACTTGCACTATGATGGCAGAAATTTCCAGCGCTATCCCCATGCTGTGATTGACACACCGTTTAATCATGGTGCCGGCTGTACTTTTGCCGCAGCCATCACTGCAGCAATCGCAAAAAACTATCCCGTTGAGGCTGCCATCAAGCAAGCGATTGATTTTGTACAGGCCGCGATCACAATGGGTGAACAAATCAATCCATATGTAGGACATGTATGGCATGGCGCCTACACCCACGGAGAAAAACGATTGGAGTATTCAGATGAACAGTGATAAACGAATTCAAAACTTAGTCTTGGTCGCGCTCTTTGCGGCACTTACCTTGATGGGAACCATGATCAAGATTCCTTTGCCGACTGGCGCCTTCATTCATTTCGGCAACTCAGTGGTGCTTTTAGCTGTCCTATTAGTCGGCTATTGGCAAGGCGCTTTAGCTGGCGGGATCGGTTTTTTTGTCTTTGATATTTTAAATGGCTTCGCCGCGGAGGCCCCTTACTTCTTAGTAGAAAGCTTTGTAGTAGGCGCCGCAGCTTATGTTGCCTTTTCTATTTTCAAACGCAAACCTACCCGCATTTGGCAGGTTATCATTATCGGGATTTGCGCCGGTATTGCGAAATTCGTCATGTCGGTCATTAAAGCAACAGTGATGGCAATGATCGCTGGGGCACAGCTGAAGCCTGCCTTCTTCGCTGCATTAGCCACTATGCCCGCTACTGTCATAAATATTTTTTCAACGATTCTAATCGTAAGTCTCGTCTACTTCCCATTAAGACGGGCCATGCAGTTGATTTTTCATAATCAACCTGTCTAATTTATGCTATAATAGATGTCCTTGGCAGGGGCGAAAGCTAAAAATACGACCTGAAATTTTCAATAATTTCAGGTCGTATTTTTAGCTTTTTTGTATGCAACTGGCTGAAAAACATATATCAATCGTTACATTTTACAGAATCCTCCTTCATCGAATCCAACTGCTTTTTTGAATCACAGAAAACTTGCCATGTTTTGATTTGCTGCCCTTTAGTTTCCACCTTCCATGCAGCTGGAAAAGCCCAATGATTCTCAGGTTTTCCTAAATAAGAGCCACTGGCCTTACCGATTATCATCGTAAATCTCTCATTCACTGCATAATCATCAATTTCAATTCGGTAGTCTGGAAACCACTCAAAATACCCTTGCCAGCCTAGCTTCATCGCTTCTTTTCCTTCTCGATCACCATATGTATCAATGAATTGAAAATCCTCCGCCATCTTCTCAATGATCTGCGGAAGATTTTGCTCGTTGATCGCTGCAATAAATTCCTCAATTACCTTTTGTTCCATGCCCACTTCCTCCTATAACCTTTTATGCTTCTAGTATAGCAAGAAAGGCAACGTACTTTTTGCTGAACCCTTAAACGAATCGTCAATAATCATGATAAATATTTCATAAAAAGAGCATTTTTCTCATTTGAATTAGTGTATATTGTAAGTATTCTGTAAAAATTCTTTTCAAAAAAGGAGGATGTTTATGATCTCTATCCACATCTGTGAAGATGATCCAACTATATTGACTTTTTTACAGAAAAAAATTACCGATATTTGCATGATCGAGGACTACGATTTCACAGTAGAGACCGTCACTACCTCTCCTCAAGAAATAGTAGCCGCACTCTCATCTAATCCTAGACAAGGCATCTATTTTCTAGATGTTGATTTAAAAGATGAAACAATGAATGGGTTCGAATTAGGAAAACAGATTCGCTCACTGGATACTCGTGGTTTTATCGTATATGTCACGTCTCATTCGGAGCTTTTAACTGAGACATTTAAATATCGGCTAGAAACGTTGGATTATATCCCCAAAGAAGATGAAAAGCATATGCTGGAAAGAATTGCTTTATGCCTTGCAGATATTAATGAACGCTGCAAAAATGACAAGCGTGAGAAAAAAGAATTTTTCGCTGTTCAGCGGATGAATGAAACCTCTTATGTCCCGCTGGAGGACATTGTCTATTTTGAAACTTCAACGAAAAAGCACGTTCTAAATCTCGTGGCAGAAGGAGCCTTTATTGAGTTTTACGGTAAGCTTGCAGATATTCAGGAGCAGCTAGGCGAAGCGTTCGTTCGCACCCATCGCTCCTATCTAGTTAATCGTTCGTTTATCTCAGGGATAAATAAACAAAAGAAATTGATTCAATTAACAAATGGCAATACTGTTTTGCTTTCACGTACTAAAAAGAATGAAATTTTAGCGCTTTTGGAAGAGTAAGGGAGGAATATGCGTATGACTGAATTTTTACTGTTTCTAAAATCACTTCCTTTTCATGCTCCACCTCTATTTGTGACAGATCTTATCAGCTTTTTCTTTTTATTAAAAGTATTCAATTTACATGTTGATGGCAGGAAACAGCGGGCGGTCAACCTGTTTACCATAGGCAGCTTTTCAATCGTCCAATCCGTTTTTGTTTTTCTATTGAGTGACAGCAGCTTAACGTTGTTAGCGCGAATAGTAGTCTTTTCCACCTATTCTGCCTTTTTTGTTTTTGCTATGTCTCTATTGATTCATTTAAACGCTAAACATTTTCCACTGTATAAAATCACGATGCTCTCTATTTTGATTTTGCATCTGAACATTCTGGTAGAAATGATTTCGGGCTTTTTCCTGCTTTTAATTGTCTTGATTGCGAATCGCGCCGACATTCTACCAATCAGCAATGCGTTTGCTCCACTATTTTTTTATCTATTTGACGCCCTTCTTCTTTTAGGGGCTTTCGCTATTTTGTTGCGTACTCGTTTTTCTAATTACCTGAATGAAATTTTTGAGCAACGCTCACTATGTATCAAGCTTTGCTGGGTGGCGGCGGTGATTCAAATTGCTTCTTACTCTCTTCTGCATGCTATGAAAAATACGCTGTATTGGAGTCTTGCGATTTCTGGCATTATCGTGATCAGCTTCCTACTTTGTCTGTTTTTAATCGCGGTTTACTCAAAAAATTTAAGTAAAACATTGGAGCTTAAACAATCTCGTCTATTGCTTTTGCAGCAGCAAGCCTATATGAAGCAGTTAGAAGCCATTCAAAATGAGTTGCGGGCGATTCAGCATGATCATAAAAACCTTATCACCGGACTTTACCTCCACGCAAAAGATGGTGATACTAAGGAAATTCAGCGCTATATTGAGAAATTCTTGTTAAATATGGATGAAGGAATCCAAGAGCAAATGAAATGGAGCAATCAATTAACCAGCATCGCTTCCCCAGAACTCAAGGGACTGCTGCTTTCTAAAATGCTTTTAGCACAGCAACACGATGTTTTCTTTAACTTGGAAGTCGCTACAACGGTAGAAGAGATCAAAATGGCCACCAATGATTTTATTCGTTGCATGGGTATTCTGCTGGACAACGCAGTGGAAGCGGCCCAATGTGAAGACGAAAACCGCCGAGTGGACATTCTTTTTTACAAAGAAGAGGACAAATTGACCCTTGTGGTGAAGAATCCTTGCCAAGAAAAGGTCAATCTCGCCAAAATTAGGAATCGTGGTGTCTCCACGAAAGGAAGCGGCCGCGGTTTAGGCCTGTCCATTTATCAAGAGGTTGTTCAAAAATACAGCAATATCTTAAGTGAGACGAAGCAGCAAAATGGTGAGTTTATCCAGGAGCTAGCGATATTTGACTCTTAATTACCGTCGTTTAGGACAAAGAATCAACCGTTTAGGAAGAATGCATCGCTAAGGATGACTTTTCCTATATCCTTACTTTTGTAATATGATTTTTTATGAAGGAGTGAAAAAATGTACGAGGATGAACAGAATGAAAAAAAGCAGTTGACCATTTTTTCTGCAATTGCTTTTGGCATGCCTGTCATTATGGGGTTGTTTATGTGGTATGGCTATAGCCAAGGGAAAAATATTGATTTATTTTCTATGACTCATATGTACTATCCTGCTGCTGGAGCGATGATCGCATTGATGATTGGCGGAAGAGACAATAAGCTTTTGCCTAAACCTTTCTTTATTTGCTATTTATTGCAGACTGTCGTGATGATCGGCTTCAGCTTAATGGGGCTGTTTACCGATAGTAAGGCTCTCGTTCAACAAGCAAGTATCATTATGCTGGTGGGTGGCCTGCTATTGCTGATTTGCTTAGGGATCGCCAAAAAGGAACGACGTGCGGCTTATGGGTTGAGCCGAAAAAATTGGAAAGCAACGATAGGAATGGTCCTGCTGTATCTCATTTTATACGTTGCACGAATGCTGGTCGCTTTTCTTTTTGAAGGTGGGATAGACCCATTAATCAAGACCTTCTCAGATTCAATGACCTGGATCGCTCTTTTTTCAACATTGGCTTCTTATATTCTTTTATTCGTCCCTTATTTTGGCGAAGAATACGGTTGGCGCTATTTCTTCCAGCCAATCTTACAAAAAAGATATGGCTCGATTAAGGGCGTTTTACTTCTCGGACTTCTTTGGGGGTTGTGGCATTTACCATTGAATTTCTTCTTTTATACGTCGCCAGCGGACGGCATTATTTCAGTAACCAATCAGGTTGTTGTGTGTCTGGCATTGGGAATCTTTTACGCTTATGCCTACATGAAGACCGATAACATTTGGACAGTTGTTGCGATGCACTTCTTAAATAATAATTTAGTACCGATTTTTTCTGGCGATCTGACTGGTGAATCAATGAAGGGTTACAGCATAACTTGGAATGATGTAGCACTTATGGCCGTTATCATGACCCTCTTTTATGCTTGGCCAGCCTTGACAAAATTCTTTAGAGATCGCAGGAATCTCAATCCAACACCTGAACACCGAGCGGATCAGGTAGCCTATAGCTTAGAAAATGAAAAAGATATGATTAGGTAAAACATACATTCCATAAAATAGTAACCTTAAAAACGCACCTTCAAAAGTTAGAGCGATGGTCTAATTGATTGAAGGTGCTATTTTTATTGAAAAAGGCCTTTCGATTTAACCTGATTTGTCACCCATTCCTCCTTTCAACAAGTGACCTTCTACTAATCAACGACTTCACTATTTACTCTGTTCGTTCAAAATCTAAATAATTAAAATAATTTATGAATACAAAACTCTTTTATTATTATATTTTAATGTGTTATACTTTTAATTGTAAGCTTGTTATTAAATAAAAGAAGGAGAGGAGGAAAAGACATGACCTTTTTCGAACAAGAAAAGCCTTACCGTGTAACATTTGATCTGGAAGAAAACATCTTCATTGTTTATTCTACTCTTACTGGTCAACAAGGAACTGGAATCACCATTGAACAAGCGATCTATGACTTAAAAAAATCTGCCTAAGGAGCGCATCTCTCAATGAATGAAGCCTATAATTAAAAGCCTCTGCTTATGAATGGAAAGCAGGGGCTTTTTTGTGTCTTCGTCTTACATAATTGTTCGTTCATGATAAGGTAAATCCATGTCTTCTTCTGCTTGATTCAAGCTATACTAAAGCAACAAAAAAATACGGAGGTTGAAAATCATGAAAAAAATGTTATTTCCATTCTTCGCAGTAAGTTATTTCTTGGCTCATGTGACGTTGCATCTGACCCTTCATCCCATTCATTGGGTGGCTGGTTTGTTTAATTAGTGAGGAATCGAATATGATTGATTTAATAATCGACTTTTTTATCAGCTTAATCAGCTGGAGCGTGGAATTTTTTGGACAAATGATTGATATCATTTCGGATATTATTGTCTATTTATTCTCTGCCCAGCTTTAAAAAAATTCCGGAGTCCTTAAAAAAGGGCTCTTTTTTTCTTGACTATCCCCTTCTTTTGTTAGAAGATGAGAGTTTGAGTAAGAAAGTAGGAGAAACATGAGTATCTTAGATTTAACAGGCATCGCCCAACAATTTGGTGACAAAATCCTGTATGAGGATTTAGAATTACATTTGAATAAAGGGGAACACCTTGGGCTGATTGGACAAAATGGCGCAGGAAAAAGTACCTTGATTAAAATCATTACCGGAGAACAGTTGCCGGATGAAGGCACCATTTCCTGGCAAAAAAATATCCATGTAGGGTATTTAGACCAATACGTTGAAGTTGATCCAACCCTGTCTATCAAGGCGTTCTTGAAAACCGCCTATGCGGCAGATTTTGAAAAAGAAGCAAAAATCGGTGAGCTTTACATAGCCTACAGCGAATCTATGGATGATAAGCTGTTAGAAAAAGCGGGTCGCTTACAGACAGAGTTAGACCAAGGAGATTTCTATCAAATTGATACCTTGATCGCTGAAATGAGCAGCGGATTAGGCTTAGACGTTTTAGGTATGGACACCCCGCTGGAAGACTTGAGCGGCGGACAGCGCTCGAAACTGATTTTAGCAAAATTATTGCTGGAAAAACCAGATGTCCTGATCTTGGATGAGCCGACAAACCATTTAGATGATGAACATGTTGCATGGCTGAGTCAGTTTCTTCAAGATTTTGCCGGTACCTTTGTGGTGATTTCTCATGATCGTGATTTTTTGAATCAAATTACCACGCATATCGCAGACATTGAGTTTGGGAAATTAACCAAGTATACAGGCAATTTGACGAAGGCGCTAAAACAAAAAGAACAATTCCAAGAAACCTATATGAAACAATACGCTGCACAAAAACGTCAGATTGAAAAAACAGAAGCCTATATTCGCAAGTACAAGGCCGGTTCACGTTCAACAATGGCGAAAAGCCGTCAAAAGCAATTGGATAAGGTGGAACGTTTGACTCCACCCTCTTCCAACGCAGTGGCTCACTTTGAATTTCCTTATGCGCCGATTGTAACAACACTAGCACTTGAAACTACTGATCTTGAGATCGGCTATCAAAAACCGCTGTTGGCTCCCATCAACATTACTTTACGTTATGGGGAAAAGGTCGCGATTCGTGGATTTAACGGAATTGGTAAATCCACCCTACTGAAAACATTGATTGGAGCAATTCCAAAAATAGCGGGTGAATTCCATTTTCCAGCCAATACAAAAATTAATTATTTTGAGCAGGACCTGCAATGGGAGAATCCGTACCAAACACCGCTACAATATTTAAGCGAGCATTTCCCAAAAGAAACCGTGAAAGAATTGCGGAAGCATCTTGCAAAAGCAGGGTTGCCAAATCAACTCGCTCAGGAACCACTTAGTACCTTAAGTGGTGGAGAACAAACCAAGGTCAAGCTATGTCAAATGACCATGCAAAAAGGTAACTTATTGATTCTCGATGAACCAACCAATCACATCGACCAAGCCACAAAAGATAGTCTGCGTGAAAGCTTGGCGAACTTTGCCGGCACTGTTATCGTCGTTTCCCATGAGGAAGGTTTTTATCAGGATTGGACCGATCGTGTGATCGAGATCAGTCAGTAAATAATCTACTAAATTAGCCTATAAGAATTGCTCCAGCAACTGCTCCTATTTCTAGGAAGAATTGCTGGAGTTTTTTTGCGTAATTGGATTCAAGAAAAATTTTGAGAGAAGCTCCTCGTTTTTCTATCCACGATAAAACGGGATGTGATACTATTTAATTAGTAATACTAAGGCTCAACTGTTAGTTGAGGGCTTTTTTCACGCGTTCAATCAAAGGTTGATTGCCTATTGTATATCTTGGAGGATAAACTAATGGTAGAGATCGGAACAACTATCAAAGAATTGAGACAGGCTAAGAGAATGTCCCAAAAAGAGCTAGCAGAGCATCTGCACGTTACACCTCAAGCCGTGTCCAAGTGGGAGCTTGGTAAAAGCTATCCTGACCTAGACACTTTGCTTCAGCTGAGTGACTTTTTCCATATCTCGACAGATAAACTGCTGGGGAATGCTTCACCATCATTCCTCGAGGCCCTCTTTTCAAAGAAAGGAAACAGGACTATGAAAAAGAATGCCCCTGAATCAAAACCAGAGTATCCAAAAGGACCCGTTCCAAAAGCGATAAAGGTAGAGAATGCCGCTAATTATCTAATGATCACTTTTGATAATGGAGAAACGCGCTACTTAAGATCTCATTACCTTGATGACTACTTAGATGCCTATTCTCTAAAAAAAGGACGAGGAAAAAGACACCTGCTGTTGGGTGGCCCGGCAAACATATGGTTTGGTTCAGAATTTGAGATTCTGGAGGATGGTACAGTCCTTTTATTCGGCAAAGACCGTTATTCTCCTCAAGAACTGTGGTATGAAAGCCGGTCTAGAGCCATCGATCTATCAGAATAATGGAAAAAAGGGCTTCCCATTTCGAAGCCCTTTCATATTGTCTTTATAACCATTGAAGTTCTTTACATTCCTTTAACGTCAAGCCAAAACTTTCGTAATTCTCCATCACGCGCTGACGTAAACTTGGATCTTCCGTCCCTTCTTTGATCAGCACATCAATTCCTGCTGGTGTAACTAAAGACTTCTCAAACCGAATGACCAATAGATCTCCCTTCATTGTTACGACTTTCCAATGACTACTTAATAATCTCAACATACCGACTCCACGCCAAACAAACTGATCTCCCGCTAAACGATCGATTCCTCTAATTTGCTTCGTTTTGCCGTTGGCTTCATATTCCACCAGATCAAGTAGCTCTACTGTCTTTTTCTCCGTTCGTTTGTAAGTGATTCGCGGATGTTTTCTTTTCTCAGACAACCACATAGGAAACGTCGTACCTTTGATTGTCCAAGTGCCATCAAGCTGCGTCTGCCATTTTTTCATGCTTCCACCTCAGTTTCTTCTTTTTAGTGTAGAATACATTCGTTTTTCACAAAAGAAATATGCTTTTTCGTAATTTTAGGCATGCCGAATCTTTTTCTTTTCATTTCCTGATTTTGGGTGTATGATTGCTTCGTAGAAAAGTTTATAGAAAGGTGGGAGCTTTTTGAGTAAAAACAAACATCCCATTTTAGAACATACAAACGGACTTTCTTTAGAAGAGGTCAATGGTACGATCAAGGTACCGAAAGGAAAAAGTTTCTGGCGGACATTGCTCGCCTATTCAGGACCGGGGGCACTCGTTGCTGTCGGGTATATGGATCCAGGAAACTGGTCAACCTCGATTACTGGTGGGCAAAACTTCCAGTACCTTTTAATGTCAGTTATTTTGATTTCTAGTTTGGTGGCGATGCTTTTGCAATATATGGCGGCTAAACTAGGAATTGTTACTCGCATGGACTTAGCGCAAGCGATTCGCGCGCGAACCAGCAAATCATTGGGACTTGTTCTTTGGATATTGACTGAGTTGGCGATTATGGCAACAGACATTGCGGAAGTAATCGGAGCTGCCATTGCCTTGTATCTCTTATTCAATATTCCGCTGGTCATCGCTGTCTTCATTACTGTTTTCGATGTCTTTTTATTACTGCTGCTGACAAAGGTCGGCTTTCGAAAGATTGAAGCAATCGTTGTTTGTTTGATTTTTGTGATTCTTTTCGTTTTTATTTATCAAGTGGCCTTGTCTGATCCTAACTGGGGGGATGTCTTAAAGGGCTTTATCCCAACAAGCGAAACATTCGCCAATGATCCTGCAATTGGTGGGCAAACCCCGTTAACAGGAGCCTTAGGAATTATCGGGGCAACGGTTATGCCCCACAATTTGTATCTTCACTCCGCGGTTTCACAAACTCGCGAAGTCGATCATGACGATGAAGAAGATGTTGCAAATGCGGTTCGTTTCACCACTTGGGATTCGAATATTCAATTGTCTTTAGCCTTTTTAGTCAATGCTCTCCTATTAATCATGGGGGTAGCAGTCTTTAAAACAGGCACTGTCAAGGACCCCTCATTCTTTGGTCTTTATGAAGCCTTGTCAAATCCAGCTACTATGAGCAACGGTATTTTAATGAGTGTCGCAAAAACTGGCGCACTTTCCACCTTATTCGCGGTTGCATTACTAGCCTCAGGTCAAAACTCGACGATTACTGGTACCTTGACTGGACAAGTAATCATGGAAGGCTTCGTCCACATGCGGATGCCAATCTGGCTTCGTCGTTTGGTTACTCGTCTAATATCGGTCGTGCCTGTATTGATCTGCGTGCTGCTTACTCGTGGCGATACAGTGGTTGAAGAGCATGAAGCCTTGAACAATTTAATGAATAATTCGCAAGTCTTCTTGGCCTTTGCCCTCCCATTCTCCATGCTGCCGTTGTTAATGATGACAAACAGTAAAGTCGAAATGGGCGAACGGTTTAAAAACAAACGAATCATTCAGTTCCTCGGTTGGGTCTCAGTGGTGGGCTTGACGTATTTGAACTTGATTGGCTTACCTAGCCAAATCGAAGGCTTCTTCGGTGACAATGCCACCGCAATGGAACTCGCAACTGCCGATACCATTGCCTATGTTTTGATTGCCGCAGTATTGGCTCTGCTAGTATGGACAGTCGTTGAACTACACAAAGGCAATAAACGTGTTGCATTGGCTGCTAAAGAATTAGATGAAGATTTATCGGAATAATAAAAAACAGAAATCCCTATTTAACAGGATTTCTGTTTTTTTATTTGCTTGGATACCAATTAATGTCGGCCTTTTTCGCTTGTGAGAAAAGTTGGCGATAAGTTAATTTGTAGTCGTTTCCATCCTTGATGAAATGGGTGCCGCATTGACGAAATTCAAAGGGAATGTTCCGTATAATGGCTTCCTCCCTCACCTTCAAAATCCAATCATAATTCAAGGGTCGAGCATTTCTATGGTACTCTCCGCCTGCCACTACTAATTCCACATCGTCGAGATAGTCATTGATGGTCACTTCTTCAATCAAAGGTTGGCAGATAATATTTTTATGCTTAATCGGCAGCTGCTGCAGCAAGGGCAATCGTTGATTTGCGCGCGTCTGGTTTTCTACAGATACACCGATGGTCACATTGTCATAGCCATCGCCCCAATCCTCAGGAACCACGTCCATTAACCGTTCAATGCGCTTCGTTAAGAAAATGAACTCTAAATCTTTCCGTTCTTTGATCATCTGCCAGCAGTCTTCACGCCACGGATCCGCTTCTTCAATCAAAAAATCACTGGAAAAGCAGACGTAAACCTTTTGCCCACCCTTCATTTTGTAGCCATTTTTCGTTTTTTTGATCGGCGCGTCAAATTGAGCAGATTTTTCAATCTTACTTGTATCAATCGCCCGTTTTTTGTCCCCTTCATGAATAAAACAGTATTTACAGCCCTCGCTAACGCGGCGACAGCCTCGCCACGGGTTCCACATTGCCATGTTCTCACCTGCTCGTAATATATATTTTGAAGAAACTTTCATTCCTTCAATCGCCCTTAGGGGCTAT
>OBUQ01000440.1_pt1 | contig 35343 bp, 36 predicted proteins | sample 1494951 | NCBI WGS metagenome assembly OBUQ01 (sample SAMEA2579938, study PRJEB22360) | human gut metagenome | biome: human gut; feature: human-associated habitat; material: faeces | place: Denmark | collected 2008/2010
AAATATATAGAAATATTATAATTATATGCTTTAATATAATAAATATTTTTGGAGAGATGTGTATGCAGCGAATTGATTATTTGGACGGGTTTCGAGGAATTGCAGTATTAATGGTTTTATTGTTTCATTTAAATTTGTTTTCACAAGGTTTTGCTGGAGTAGAGCTCTTTTTTGTTATTTCTGGCTTTATCATTACGTATTTATTAAACAGGGAACACCACATGAAAGGAAAAATTAGTATTGGTCAGTTTTTTGAACGAAGAATCTCGAGAATTTATCCACCATTGATCCTCATGTTAATACTAGTAGTATTTCTTTTCGCGAATTTCCCATTGGTTAGTATTCAAAATAAATTTATCACACAAGCTATTTATACTGCCTTTGGTGGAGAAAATTGGTATGAGATCATTCATCAGAATGGCTACTGGGAACAAGGGGTACAGTCACCCTTGCTACATATGTGGTCAATTGGGATTGAAATGCAGTTTTATGTTTTTTTCCCTTTTATCTTTACATTTTTAACAAAGAAAAATACTAAAGCGACGCAAAGAAAATTTTTTCTCATGTCAATTCTAGGACTTGTCTTAGCTATGGTTGTGGGAACATTCATTGCTTCTTATTATTTTAGTTTTAGCGTACTCTATTATTCGACAATAACCAGAGTGAGTTCGTTCCTGATTGGTGCATGTTTTGGTTATGCGTCGTATGATGAAAATGAGGGAGCAACGAATTCAAACGATAAAACCAGAAAAATTCAATTTCTATTGTATTTGTTGATATTGGGCTTATTAGTCCTTACAGCTGGTTTTAAACTAAATAGTCTTTCATTATTTCGTGGACTTATTTTCTTATATGCTACAGTTTTCGGCGGTATTCTTTTTCTTTTAGGTCGTACGTCTAAAGAAAAATGGATACGACGCTTCTTCGAAAATCCATTCTTTTTATTTTTTGGGAAAATTAGTTATTCTCTTTATTTGTGGCATATTCCAGTCATTATTTTTTTGTCGAAAGAATGGATTCAGAACACATTGAACATCACAATACAAAATGAATTCTTGCTGATGTTCATTCAATTTTCAACCTCTGTGTTGATCGCTGTTTTCTCTTATTTATTAGTTGAAAAAAAGGTTCGAATCCGTTCCTTTAAGGTTGCTGGAGCAGTAGTCCTTTTATTTCCGTTGTGTATCACTATTTTAGTGGCGAATCCAACGTATGCTCATCTAAAAATTATTGACCTTCAGGCCTCTGTATCAAAAAAATGGATTGAAAGTGATCCAATAGTTACTAAAGGAGAGGAGCCGCTTCTTATTGTGGGAGATTCCTGGTCAAGAAGACTAGCGTTTGGCATGAATGTGGCACAAAAGGGATCTGAATCTGATTATCAGCTTATTTTGTATGGTGTAGGAAATGGGAGTATTATGGATCCAGAATATTTTCTAACCAATGGTGAGAAATCTTATCCATATAAGTCCTTTGATGGTTATTTAGCCTACTGGCAAGCAGCGATTGATCAGTACCATCCAAAGAAAGTATTGCTGGTATTCGGCAATGCTGATCAATCCGAAATGGTCGTTAATGGACAAAAAATGCGGGTTGGTGAACAAGAATTCAAACAACATTTTGTAAAGCAATATCAACGGATAATCGACTTTTTCTACACAAAAGGAATTAAAATCTATTTAACAAATGTAGAAAATAATGCTCACAATGCAGATGAATTGGCATTAAACAAATACTCCACTGCTATGAATATATGTATCAACGAAGTAGCTAATAAAAGTAAAGGAAAAATTCAATTATTAGATTTACACGGATTATTGTCCGATGGATCAAAAAAATATTCTCCAAGTATAATTAACAATCAATTTATTTATGATGAGACCAACCATCCATCCTATTTAGGATCAAAATATATTGGAGAATGGTTGATAAAAGTTATGGAAAAGTGAATAAGAAATAGAAACCGATTATTAAAGAGGATTGAAAAATCCATCTTATTGAAAGTTTTTTTGTGATGAAAGCGACAAGTAATTTTCAAAAACTAATAGAAATTATCCTAAACTAAGCAAGTGAAGGTTAATATAAAAATGTGATGAAGATATAAACCGATCGTCAATACTTAGATATTTAGTCTGAGTATTGACGATCGGTCTAATTTTTGAAGCGTTTATACGTTTTTAACACATGTTGTCCAATCGTGATATAAATAATAAAATCGGCCGTCTTTCATTATAAAAATAAACTACAAACGAAACACACAATAACCAGCGGCTAAAAGAAAGACTATCCCGATAATAAAGCTAAACCATAATCCCAATAGGATGAAGGGGGAAGTGTTCTCATTACCATCTTTCTTTAGACTCGAGAATGAGCGCTTCGTCATTGCCAATTGCCAAATGCTAAGCAATAAGAAAATAACACCAAACAAATAATTCATCTGCAATCTCCTTTTTATACTAGTTTACTCTTATGCATATATTCCTACAAACAAAAGTCAAAGAACATGGTTCTGAATAACTAAAACATTAAACATAAGACGATTTATAGAGGACAAAAAACTGCTGAAAATCCCTAAAGGTTTCAGCAGTTTTTTGTTGTTGAAGATGACTTTAACCAAAAATCAATCAGCGATCAGGACTGTTTCGAAGTTAAACTCACTAGGTATGTGATTGGCGATCGAGAATTCGAAGATACGACCATCATCTAGATAAGCCACCTGTTCGACACTCATCAAAAAATCATTGTCAGTTAGATTTAAATAACTTTTTTCAAGGATCGAAGGTCGAATCCCAGCGATGTGAACGTGAGCACTTTTGACCTTCAACTTTAATGTGTCGGAAATATATTTATAAATCGACGTCTCTAATTCCTTCATAGTTAAGCCTGTAATCACATTGGTAGGCATCCAAGTATATTCAATAATCGACGGAACGCCTTCTATTTTTCGCATACGAATGATTTTATAAACAAGTGTTTCTTCGCTGATACTGAGTTTTTCGGCCAAAGCTTTATCTGGAATCTCTGTTGAAAACCCAATAATTACGGATTCTACTTTGCCGTCATAAACAGAAAAGCTGCCTGTTAATGGAGAAAACTTCGTTACATTTCCATTTTGGAAATCTTTAACAAAACTTCCTGATCCTCTGCGTCGCACGACATAGCCTTCACGCACGAGGACATTGAGCGCTTTTGTGATCGTTAATTCACTTACCTGATATTTTTGAGCTAAAAGCCGGCCTTGTGGTAATTTTTCGTTGACCTTATAGACACCAGATTCGATATCTTGCTTAATTTGCTGATAAATCTCGGTATATTTTTTGACTGTTGTAGACATTCTTCTTCTCCTTGTAAACGTTCTTCAAGATTAGTATAACACGAATTCAAAATATTTAAACTATATAGATATAAATATAGTTAAGTCGTTTATACATCACCGATTTTATTTTTTTAGCAAAAAAACTATTGACATACTATTTACAAAACTATATAGTTTTAATCGAAGAATGCGCTTTCTGAATTTGGTAGGTAGTTGGAGGTGGAGAGACCGGATAACAGGGATGACGATCAAGGACTTATTTTTTATTTTAAAGAATGACTGGAAAGGAAGAGAGTTATGGAAGGTATGGAGGAAATTTCGTTTAGGATTATTGCGGCTGTTGGGGAAGCAAAATCATTGATCATGTCAGCAATTGGGTTAGCGAATGAAGGGAAATTTGATGAAGCAAAGGAACAATTGACTGCCGCAAAGGAAAAGTTTGTTAGTGCTCATAATGCTCATTTCGAAATGATTCAAAAAGAAGCCGGTGGCGAGAAGGTGGAATTAGGGCTGCTGTTGGTACATGCAGAGGATCAATTGATGACTACGAGCTTGCTGCATGATATGGCAGGAAAAATGGTTGAGATGTATCAAAAAATGTACGAGCTTCACGATGAAAAGGGGGCGTAATGAATGAAGAAGGAAAATAAGGTGTTACAGGGAATCAACAACTTTGCGAGAAAAATGGCCTCAATGATTTATTTTCGAGCATTGCGTGACGGATTTGTTTCTACTGTGCCGTTTTTAGTACTGGCAGGGATTATGATTCTGATCAATAACATCATTATTGCACCAGATACTGGCTGGATCGCCGGTTTTGTTTCGGCAGATACTTTGACAACGTGGCAAGAATTAGGGAATAAGATTATTAATGGGACATTGAATTGCTACTCCCTCATGATTGGTGCATTGATTGCCAACAGCCTAGCGAAGAATCGTGGCGAGGACAATCCAATTTTCAGTTCATTAGTGACGATTGCCGTAATCATGATTTTCTTACCGCTATCTAATTCAGTGGTACCAAACGGGGCAGAGAAGGCAGTCGAAATCAGCGGGGTCGCACCATTTTCATATTTAGGAACGGCGGGAATTTTTGTAGCGATATTCGCTGCGATCTTATCCACTGAGCTTTTTGTCAGAATTTCACAGAGTGACAAGTTGAAATTAAAATTCAGCGGAAACGGAATTCCGCCAGCTGTATCGCAAAGTTTTGAAGCAATGGCGTCAATCATGATCACATTATTGATCTTTGCGTTACTTTCATTTGGTATTCACCAATTGACGAACATGGAAATTCATGAACTTATCAACAAAATTATTCAAGCGCCATTGATTCATTTGACGACCAGTTTGCCAGGCTTCATTATCCTGTGTTTCTTTACTAACTTGCTCTTTGCATTGGGGATCCATCCAAGTGGAATCGTAAACCCTATCTTGGAACCCCCTTTGTTAGTTGCGATGAACCAAAATACGGCGGCATTTGCGAATCATCAGGAAATTCCGAATATTATTGTTCTTCCGTTTCGTGATCTTTATGGACATATCGGCGGAACTGGATCGACCATCGCATTAATTATCGCGATCTTCATTTTTAGTCGGAAGAAAGTGAACCGCCAATTTGCTGGAATGACAGGACCATTAGGGCTCTTTAACATCAATGAACCGGTAATCTATGGATTTCCTGTCGTGTTTAATCCGCTGATTATGATTCCATTCATTTTAGGCCCATTGATTTCATTCACGATTGCTTACTTCGCGACTTGGGCAGGACTTGTTTCCAAGATTGTCGTCTACGTGCCGTGGTCGATGCCGCCAGTGATTAATGCTTGGGTGGCGAGCGGTGGAGACTTTAGAAACGTCATCCTACAGGTGTTGTTGATCGTAATGATGGTGATGATCTACTTCCCATTCTTACGAGCGTATGAAAACAGCATGGGTGTTGAAGTAGAAGAGCCTGTGACTGAGACGCCAAGTGTCAGTAGTGAGTCAAACACAGAGCAGCAAACGGCAACAGCAACCTCTGCTGCATCAGCAGAAGCATCAGATGAATTTTCAGACTTCACCGATTTTATGTAACGAATCAGTAGAGTTATGTAAGGGTGTTTAACAGAAAATCACGCAATAGTAAGAGAAGAATATAAAGTGAGTTATCTATTTTTTGGGAGGAACGGATATGGAGCATTTGCAATTAAGAGCCTTCCCCAGCAATTTTTTATGGGGATCTGCCTCAGCGGCGTATCAGATTGAAGGTGCGTGGAACGAGGATGGAAAAGGAAAATCCGTTTGGGATGAGTTTGTAACGATACCAGGCAAAACGTATAAAGGAACGAATGGAGCCGTGGCGGTAGACCATTATCATCGCTGGAAAGAAGATATCCAATTGATGAAGGAGCAAGGCTTGAAGGCGTATAGATTTTCAGTAGCCTGGACACGTATTCTTCCCCAGGGCCGGGGCGAAGTAAATAAAAAAGGCTTGCAGTTTTATATTGATCTGGTAGAAGAACTGCTTGCGAATGGGATCGAGCCCGTTTTGACCCTTTATCATTGGGATCTGCCGTTAGCATTGCAGGAAGAATATGGCGGTTGGGAAAATAGAAAGATCATTGATGATTTTGTCAACTACGCAGAGATTCTCTTTCACACCTTTAGAGACAAGGTAAATTATTGGGTGTCATTGAACGAGCAAAATGTTTTCACTCACCAAGGCTGGCAGATTGCAACACACCCGCCAGGTAAAAAAGATCCGCAGCTTTTCTATAACGTCAATCACATCGCCAATCTAGCAAATGCGAAAGTGATCCAAAAGTTTAAAGAAATGGCGATGCCCGGCAAGATTGGTCCGTCCTTTGCTTATACGCCACAGTATGCCATCGATAGTGATCCGAAGAATATTTTAGCCGCTGAAAATGCTGAAGAGCTATTGGCAAATTTTTGGATGGATGTGTACGTATATGGCGAGTATCCAAGTGTGGTACTACGGTACTTAAAGGAGCAAGGGATTACCATTGATATCAGACCGGGAGAGATGGCGCTGCTGCGTTCTGCGAAGCCAGACTTTTTAGGACTGAACTATTATCAATCAGCGACAAATGCCTGGAACCCATTAGATGGGATCGCCAATGGGGATCACTATCAGATGAACACCACGGGGAAAAAGGGAACTGCTGTTGAAAGTGGTGTTCCAGGGGTTCAAAAGACCGTTAATAATCCCTTTGTTGAAACGACGAATTGGGATTGGACGATTGATCCGATAGGCCTAAGAATTGCCCTACGGAGAATGAATAGCCGCTATCGGCTGCCTATTTTGATTACAGAAAACGGCTTAGGGGAATACGATAAATTAGAAGATGGCGAGATCCATGATTCTTATCGGATCGACTATTTAAGACAGCATGTACAGGCGATTCAAGAAGCGATCTCCGATGGCGTCGAAGTTATCGGGTACCACACATGGAGTTTCACAGACTTGTTGAGTTGGTTAAATGGGTACCAAAAACGATATGGCTTCGTCTATGTGGATCAGGATGAATCAATGGAGGGAAGCCTTCAGAGAATTCCGAAAGATTCTTATTATTGGTACAAACAGGTGATTCAAAGCAATGGAAAAATACTTTAAGGAGGAACGATCATGGTAAATATTTTATTATGCTGTAACGAAGGAATGTCCACCTCATTTTTGGTCAAGAAGATGCAGGAAGTCGCGGATACGAATGGATTAAAAGTAAAAATTTGGGCTGTTTCTGAACCCAAGGTAGATACCGAAAGTAAAGAGGCGGATATTGTCCTATTAGGTCCGCAAATCGCGTTTATGCGAGACACGATCGCGGAGCGTTTAGGAACGAGAATTCCTGTTCAAGCAATCAATGCCGAGGATTTTGGCCGACTAAACGCGAACAAAATTTTAAAAGAAGCTTTGATGCTGATCCGAGAAAATCGTGAGAAGCAAGGCGAATAGAAAAAACAATCAGGATGGATTTGGAAGGAAGAAGATCATGACAGTTACTATGGGTTTCATTGGATTTGGAAAGAGTGCCAATCGGTATCATTTGCCGTATATCACTATTAGAGAGAACCTGCGGGTGAAGAAGATTTTTGATCTAAACATTAACGAAGCATTGGCTGCGCCGTATCGGGAAAAGGGTGTTGAATTTACTACAGAGATTGACGAGTTGTTGACGGACTCAGAGATCGAATTAGTAACAATCTGTACTCCTGCGCACACGCATTATGAATTGGCGAAGAAGGTTATTCAAGCTGGGAAATCTGTCATTGTCGAGAAACCTTTTTGTGATACCTTGGAGCATGCCAAAGAACTTTTTGAACTTGGCAAAGAGCAAGGCGTATTAGTTATGCCTTATCAAAATCGGCGGTTCGATGGGGATTATTTAGCAGTGAAGCAAGTAGTCGAACAAGGCTTTTTAGGTCAGTTGAATGAAGTAGAGACGCATATTGATTATTACAGACCAGGAAGTATTGCCGAGCCTGGGGTAAAAGAAAACGGTTCTTTTTACGGATTAGGGATTCATCTGATGGATCGTATGATCGCGCTCTTTGGCCGTCCAGATAAGGTAGCCTATGATATTCGGAATAATGAAGTAGAATCAGGGGTTGATAATTACTTTGATGTCGATCTGCACTACGGACATACATTTAAAGTAAAAGTAAAAACCAATCATGTCGTAGCCAGCAGTTATCCGCGATTTATTCTTCACGGGGAAAACGGCTCCTTTGTAAAATATGGAGAAGACCAGCAGGAGAATGATTTAAAAGCTGGAATAATGCCGGGATCACCAGGATTTGGCGAAGATTCTGTCATGTACTACGGAATCGCACGTTATAAAAATGCCAATGGCGATTGGATCGAAAAACAAATAAAAACACCAGTAGGCGATTACGGACGCTATTATGACGCTGTCTACGAAACGTTAAAAAATGGTGCGGAGCCATTAGTATCACAAGAAGAAGCATTAACGAATATCCAGATCTTGGAAGCAGGGTTCCATCAATCCAGCCCAAGTGTTTACACAATGGAGGCGTTAGTATGAAACGAATTCTAGCCTGTACCGCTTCAGATTATGGAAAAGACGCGACACCCTTGGAATTAAAGGAAGCCATTAAAGCCTCAGAAGGAAGAGTCATCTTAACAGATATCGCGGCAGAAACGACGCCGTTATATCCTGAAGTGACAAATGGAGAGATGGCAGCTGCCTTTGGTGCAGATTTATTATTACTGAAGGCAATCGATGTTCAAAAAATGACCATCAGTGGCATCGGTGAGATCAATCATTTATCCCGCTTAAGAGAATTAACTGGGACAGGAATCGGACTAAACTTAGAGATCGCAGATGGCATTCCGACCTTCAAACAAGTAAATAAAGAGTCGATCCAAGAAGCACTCTCGAAGGGCCCAGACTTCCTGTCCTTAACGGCTTACGTGAAGCCAGAGGCGACGCCTGAGCGGATCATCTCTGATATTCGATTAACAAGAGAGCATTATCAAGGACTGTTGATGCTGAATCCCGTATACAGTCATGGAATGGATATGTCCCTAGATAATCTATTAAGCTATGTAGAGGCAGGTGTTGACTTGCTTGTGCTGCCATGTCCTGGTGCAGTTGCCGGAGTTACTGAAGCAAAACTTTCAGAAATCATTTCGGCAGTAAGAGCAAAGGGAGCGTTAGTTTCTTGTACAGTTGGAACCTCACAAGAAGGTACGGATAAGGACACCATCCAACAAATGGCGCTTGCGGCTAAGCGAGCCGGAGCAGATGTCTTTGAGTTAGGTGATGCTGGAGTCTCTGGGATGGCTGTACCTACTACAATTTTCGAAGCTTCTGTAGCTATTCGCGGCAGACGCCATACGTTTGTTCGCATGGCGCGTTCAGCCAATCGATAAGACCTAGAATAAATAAAAACTGCTGAAACTTTAACTAAGTTTCAGCAGTTTTTTTGTACGGAGAAGGAGGGATTTGAACCCTCGCGCCGGTTTCCCGACCTACACCCTTAGCAGGGGCGCCTCTTCAGCCACTTGAGTACTTCCCCAAAAGAAGGAGGATAAGGGATTCGAACCCTTGCACGGTGTTACCCGCCTGACGGTTTTCAAGACCGTTCCCTTCAGCCTGACTTGGGTAATCCTCCATTAGGATCAACGGTTCCGACGGGATTTGAACCCGCGATCTCCTGCGTGACAGGCAGGCATGTTAACCCCTACACCACGGAACCTCTATGACACAAGAAATAGTATAGCGAAATACTTATTCATCTGCAACTGACTAAAGCTGAAATAAATAACGAAAGAAGTATATGTTTTTATTGAAATGAACAGTAAAAACAAAAGAAATATAAGGATTAAACAACGTTTTAGAAAAGATATTAATAGAAACCTTGCAAACTACTCAAGAAGCTTTGCTTTATTGGCGTGATATTTATTAATTATTATTTATCCATTTTTTTACTAACGAACATTTTTTGCAGTTAAAAATACTTTTTGTTAGTACTTATTCTAAAAAATTATTCATTTTATTGATGTATTATGCTATTTTATTAATAGGTAATAAAGTTTTTTTGAATATTTTTCTGCTCTTTAATCAAGTAACTGAAAAGAGTACTAATTAGGAGTGTATTAGCTTAGAAGGATATGTAGGGGTTGGTGTTTAGGCTAATAAAAATAATAGGAGGGTTTATTATGAAAAAGATTGTAAAAATGTTGGTTATAGGGGTAGTGCTTACGAGTTTAGCAGCGTGTTCTGCTAACGAGAGTGGTACAAACGCAAATAACGCTGCCAACAAAGAATCATCCACAGAACAAAAGTCAGAATCATCATCTACTGTCGCTTCATCTGAAATAACTTTCGCAGAGGAGTCTGCCAGTCCTGAAGGGGAGAATTCGAACTCTAGTATATTCGATTTTATGATTAAGGCGGCACAATCTCAACTTCCTAGTATGAAGGAACAGTTCAACGGCGTATATTCGAATATAGAAATTCTCGCCGGAGAAAACCATACGATTGTTTATCAATTTACCTTCACAGAAGATAATGGATTAGCCATGGACGCGGCAGCATTAAAACCAGTGATGGTAGAACAAATGAAGCCCATCATGGATTCTGTAAACGGAATGATTCCTGATGCCAAAATCCAAGTTATCTATCTAAGACCTGATCTAACAGAATTAGGGAATATTATGATTACCCAAGAAGATACAAATGCAATTTCTAGTGAGGAAGATCCCATATAAAAAATCGAAGGCTTGGAGAGTATACGAATGAAAAAATTATTTATTTTAACATTGCTGCTAGGCGTACTAGCAGCTTGCGGCTCTGGTGGAACAAATGAAACGGATAGTTCAGAAAAACAGACAAAGGTATCTTCTTCAGTAGAAACTTCCTCTTCGAAAAAGAAGAGCGAATTAAAAGAAGTTGATTTTCAGCTTGAAGGAACAAAATATAAAGTAAAAATACTAGATAACTGGGAAGTTCTTCAAGACGAAGAGTTTGCTTTTAGTGCAAGTGATGAAGAGACTACAGATGGCTTGATGATCTATGGATTAAAGAAGACCGATGTCGATGGCTTTGATACATTTAAAAATAAGATACGAGAACAAATTACTTCAACAGAAGAATTTCAAATAAATGAAGAGACTGTCAAAGAAGAACCGTATCAAACGACTCATTATAAAGGTGTGCTATACGACTTAACTGGAAACTCTGAAGGGATGAATGGAAAGGTTCGTTTCTATATATTAGAGACCGAGACAGATTATGTAGTTATTAACATGATTGGTCTTCCTTCATTCTTTGAGAGGAACAGCGAAGTTGTTGATGAGATGCTGAATTCTTTTGTTGTTGTGTAAAAATATATGAAGCTTGAACAGTGAATGTTTGAGCTTCATTTTTCTGATTATGGAGAGAGAAAAAATAGGATTGAGGATTTAAAAACTACAATAAGGCAGTGAAATCTGTTTTGAAACGGTATTAGTGGTGGTAGCCGCTAATACCGCTTCTTTATAATGTTCCAGTAAACAAGCTCAAATTTAATTAAATCAATGAAACTTCTTAATAGCTTCCAGAACATCCACTTTGATATTGCTCACATGAATATATTTCTTTCCTTCTTCAGTAAGACTTTCGATAGCGAATTTTACGGTAGCTCCAGCTAAACAGGATTTCGAGCAGCAGTGAATGGCTTTTTTGTGTTTCCAATCCTCGTAAACAAAATAAGTTCCGATAAGGTTTATAGCATGGGGACGGTATGAATAAGTGTAATCACCAAGATCCTCTAAAAATACATGCTTGCAGTTTGGACAAAGGTACCATCGTCGGCCTGGATAATGACTAGGGACGATTCGTTTTTCCTTAATGCGAAGAAGCCGAACAGGATAACGACTGGCTGTAGGATAATGCTCATTCAGAAATACTAGATAATCAAGAATTTTTTGTTCACGAAAGGTGTAAACTTCTGGCTCTCTGGATAATTGCCTTTGATTCATAGAATCCCTCCTTTTGCCTTCAATTATACGGATTAGTAGCTTGATAGAATCTATTATCAACAAGTTTTATAAATAAGGTGTTTTTTGTCACACTTCCACCTTTATGCAAAAAATTTTTCTTTGCGAAGTTTCAATTAAATTGTTCATCACATTTAATAAAAAAGAGCACCGTTAAATAAAATGGATATAGAAAATAAGCTTGCGAATAGATAGAAGTTAAATTAACGAACAATTATTTATGATTTTTGTTGTATACATAAGTTTTTTCGCAGGTTGATCACCGCCTGTGATGTATTGCTCAATGCTGGTAAAATAGGTATTCTTTTTATAAGGAGTATTGAAAGAGTAAACGAAACTCAAGATAGGGAAGGTGATGGGAATGACAGAATTCAAAAAGGAACAAGAATTGTCGAATGAGCAAATCGACTACCAAAAAAGCTACTGTAAGAAGCTAGCTACTCGTTATGATGACTATACAGAAGAAGCGTTAAAGTTTGTTTTTAGTGCGTATTATCAACCAGAGGTATGGGAAGACGCGAGTCAGGTTTATAAAAAGGCGATTACTGATTTTCTTCCTTTGGATAAAAGTGAGATTCCTGTTCTTTTCGTAGGTGCAAACGCACAAAATAGAATTACTCGAAAAGCTAACGCAACGGGCTTTCTTCTGACGGATCACATGATCTATGTAAAAGAAGCGAGTATTTTTAATGACACATTGCCGCTAAGCTATCCTTATCCGGCAGCAAAAATTGAGGCAATCGAGGTATTGGAAAAATCGATGAAGGCCTTTGATTGGGAATACCTTGAAACCATTCTTCCTCCGCAAATCAAAAAAGAACTGACCCAATTAATGAGAGAAGCGATTACCGATATTCTTTCTGTGAAGGAAACGCTGGAGATTGCTCACATCGAACGACTCAAAGCCGGAGATGTGGAAGGAAGATTTGCTGAATTAGGGCTTAAGAATAATTCCCTGATAAAAATGGGAAGTGATAAGTCCCATCAGAAGCATTTCCGAAAAGTCATTAAGAAATTTGGCATCCCACAGGCCGAGACGATCCAATTTGCCATTACGGATTCCACATTCGTTGGTCCCTACGGACTGGTTGTCACAGAGCAAGCCATCTATTCGAAAGACACGCTTGAAAAGCCTGAACGTACGAAGCGAAACGACCTAGAAAAGCGTTATCCGTTTAAAATCGTTGAAGACAGTATTCTATTAGGAACGAATATCGCTCATATTTTGCCTAGCAGCTTAAAAGAAAGCGAGAAAGAATCGGTTAAGACGGTGCTGCAGGAGTATCTCAATGAGGAGATTCATTTGTAAAAAGGAGAAAAGATGAAAACAATTAAGCTTCTGCTAGTAGTTTTCGCAGGATTAGTTGTTCTTAGCGGATGCAAAGAAAGCATTGATACGAGTGCCTCTACTTCAAGGACAGTCGAATTATCAACAAACAGCTCAGAGTTTTCACAAGAAAAGATTACTCAATTCGAAGTTGGAGAAAAACTATTTCGGATGACTATTTCCGATTTTAATGTAATACCGGATGGAGAGATAAGCGATGAGAATGGGAACACTTGGCTAATCTTGCAAAGTGATAAATATCGTTCGTTGTTGATTCAATTATCACTACATAACAAAGCTGCCGTTGAACGACCGAACGCCTACTCTCTAGAGGAGCTAGATATAGAAAGAACGGATACAACAATGGTAAATTATCATCAATTCAATCGGGAAGAGTTATCAGAAGCAGTAAATGCTACAGGTAAAATCTATGAATTTGAAACAGAAGAAATCAATGGTCAGTTGGTATTTCTGTCTAAGCAAGAGCTAACGGCAAAAGAAAAGGAGTACTTCGATGAGATGATTAAAAGCATAGAAATCGTCGATCGTTAAAGATCGCTTAATAAGCGATCGAGAAGTTTTTTCCAATAGCTCTTTCTTGCATTATAGGAATGATTGTTTGACCAGTTCTTTTTAGGAAGCATCTGCGATCATGTGATCGCAGATGCTAGTATATACAGTCGTCACGGATCACGCCCGCTCAACCAGTGGTTGACCAGGGCAATGATCAGCCCCACAAAGAGCGGAGCGAGGACATATCGAATCAGCTCGCTCAAGGTGCATCACCTCCTCTCCGATGTGGAGGCTGACGACTTGAGCAAGATAGACCTACGCATTATTTATTTGAGAAGGGCAGAATTTAGCTGCTGGGATCACCATTTCGAGAACGGATGTCTGGGTCGTCCTTGTTCCGATTGATTTTTCGACGTAGCTGAGCGAGAAAGCCTTTTTGCCGACTCTCCTGTTCGGGAACATCTGACTGCGCAGCCGACAGGTTGGAAGAATCCTCAGCAGAAGAATTTTCTAATGATGTAATTGTTTTCTCTCCGATTTGTGGTGCATTTATTATTAATGAAGGGGAGTAGTTTCTCGTTTCTGCTGGTTCTTCCAAACTTTTAGCAATCGCAGTTCTCGATGTATTGAACAAATAGTCGTGGCTGTTTCCTGATTTAACAGCGGGCATTTCCGGTTCTTTCTCTATTTTTGGAGAAGGAACCGTTTTTTCTTTTTCACAAGGGCGGTCTTCTTTAGGTTCCTTTTCTTTATCAAAAATCTCGGTTTCTTTAGTAGTAATGATCTTCGCCGTCACCACGGAATCAAATAGTTTTACGCCATTTTCTTCAAAAATATCCAACGTCGTTAAGAGTTCGCAAGCTTCTTTGATGACGGGGATCGGCAGATCATTCTTTAGATTGTTATATTTCCAGTCATGTGTTTTTCCTAAACCGTTGGTAAAGGTCGCCACTAAATCCTGTCTCATAGCCTTCTTTTCCTTTCTCAAATTTTCAGCGTAGATCATCTTCTATCAAGGTTCTGTAGTTTCTTTTGGACGTACTTTAGAAATCAAGGAACGAACAAATGACACGGCTTTTTCACCGAAGTTACGGACAGGAAAAGTTCTCATTTTCAACGTTTGCCATTCAGGTGCCATGAAGTAATCCTGAAAGTAATAAAAGAATCGCTTCATGGTGCGAGTAGCTTTCGTGTTCATAAAAATCTCACGGACAAGATCCTTCAGAATGAAAGCAAACTCTTCCGCACCCAGCTGGTGTCTCACGCGTAAAGCTAAAATATATTTGATGGTTAAGCTGCTGTTTTGTGTATTGTAGTAATACTCTTTGATACGTTTTTCTAAGGTTGTTGATTTCAAATGGAACAATTGACGGTACGAAAGTGTTTGTTCATTCATGGGATGATGCCCTCCTTTTTGTTTAGTAGAGGAAGGCGGCTAAGCCGCGCCTCCTCAAATTCATTGATTAAAAAATGATTGTTTCGACCGTTTCGACGTACTTGGCGCTAACGACTTCGTTATACAGTTTTTCGCCATCTTTATTGAATAAATGTAACAACGTCATTTTTTCTAAGATACTGCGGATATCCTCTGGCGCTTTGCCTTCTCCTGGGTTTGGATAGCTCCAAGTTTGAGAGCGACCGCCGCTGGTTTTAAAGATCGATACAAGTTTTTTCATCTAGTTTCCTTCTAATTTTTTGTCACGCGAGATTGGCTGGTGATGATCACGCCATCTAACAAGGTGTCGTCTTGGTCTAATTCCGTCATGATTTCCCCTAATTGGATGATTTCTGCTTCCTCAGGGTTTTCCACAACGTTTGAAAAAGTGACTTTCTTTAATTTTTCCACTCCTGGGACAGATAAGTGGACTTGTAGTTTGGTGCTTAGTTTTTGGATCATGTTCATTCCTCCATGTTTTTTTGTTCCGGCCGGTGACTACAAGATAAAGGATTTGCAAAAAAAATGCGAACCGCAATTTCGAATCGAAACCTTCAATTTCGAATGTTTAAGTCTTGGAAATGTTGAAAGACCGTTTCATATGATCGAAGTTGTGGGGGAAGCATCGAAGTTGCCCTTTGACTTGCACTGTCGAAAGAATGTAAATTGTAGAATTAAGCATTATTCATTGATTTATGAACCTTGAATCATAAATTTGAAGATAACACAAAAAATGGCTCATAACTAAACTCCAAATACACTAGGTTTATCAAGAATACTACAAATGATTTGTTAGTTATGAATCCGAATGCTTGAAACTTATAATAATTGAGTAAAAATCGTACTATGGATGACTGTTAAAGAAAAATTATTAATAGAAATAAGCTTGTTACTAGATTGAAGATCGTTAATATTTTTAGAAATTTAAATCAATTTAAGCTGTCCAGCAGTATGATCGGAGTTGAAGAAAATAGGAATATTCTCCGTATCAATAAGCAAATGAAAAAAAGCAGACAAAACTCTTAATTTAAAGTTTTGTCTGCTTGTATTTCTTTACAACGCACTCTCATGCGCCATCAGTTCTGGGTAATACTCGAACTCCTCAAAAAGTGTCGGATCGTAATCAACGAAGCGTTTGACCCAATTCTTAGCTTCGAAGAAATCAAGGATTTCTTGATCGGCTGGATGATAAGGGATATTCAAGAATGCCGTCAGTTTACTTAGATCTGGTTCGATCATGAAGACATTTCTTGGATCGTATAGGCGATAAAATGGCAGCATCGCATTCGCTGTAACAAGTTTCTTCTGTAAAAATAAGGACTCGAATGTTCGCAGAGTCACTCCGTATTGTCCAGCACGTAGGATTTCAAGGATGCCTTTACTGCGTTTAACTAGCTGCAAATAGTCGTTATAGGGCAAGTAGCCTTCTTGCTCGTTGCCGCGTTTTGGCAGTATATGATAGTGGGTGGATAGGCCAAGGGATTCGAAACGGCTCTTTAGTTCCATCGCCTGCTGCTTGCGGCCATTATCATTGGCGCCAAAGAAAATATCGTATTCAGTCTTATGCACGGACTCACCGACTGATTTTGTGTAAAAGGAGCTGTTATGTTTTAGCCCTAGATCTCGGGCTTCTAATGGATCGAAATGGTAGATCTCATCGATCGCGGGTTCTTTTTGTGCGTCGTTCAATTTTCGATAATGCTCTAATTTGAAGTGATTCCAGAAGAATAGAACGATCTTGGCTTTTGTGAAGGGGCGGATTCGTGCCGCCATTTCTGGTTCAAAGCCGAAATCTAAAAATATGATCAATTGAAAGTTTTTCAAGTAGTGACGTAATGTCTCGTTGCTTGCTGCAAGTAATTCTTTCCCTGAACAAACACTCATTTCTGAGATGGCAGGGAAAAAGTATAGTGAACGGTCCTTAGGGACAATCAAAACATCAGAATTTTTCATTTTTCTCCCAGCTTTCTTATTAAATTTGACCTAGCATAGCGCTTTCCAAAGTCAATAGCGATAATTATGCTTGAGAAAAATAACACAGAAACCTCATAAGAAATGAAAAAATTTTGTTCACGTGCGGTTTGCATCACGCTGTACTGATCGAACAGGTCTACTTTCTTCTTTCTAAAAAAGCTGCTCTTACCCTACTTATAATGTGAAAATCGTGAATGTCAAAAAAAAGAGGCTGTCTATGGGATAAGACAGCCTCTAAAGGAATTTACGATGTGAAAGAAAGAACTACTTTCAAACAAACGTAATCTTTTCTATAAAATTAGTGTGCGCGATTGAAGCGTGCGATCCATTGCTTGTAGGGCAATACGCCCCCTAAGAAATAGGTGATGATGGCTTGGATCGGAATCCAAATCACGGTTTTGATCAAACGTGGTGCCCAAATTACCCAGCTGTTCAATGGCACATGGTACATCATTGCCAGCCAAAGTGGAGTTAGGATCAAGTTGATCACAATCGTCGTAACTAGCACCGCTTGAATCGAATTTTTCCAAGTAATTTCTTTCTTATAGAAGAAGTACCCGTAGATTGCTCCTTCTAGAAAGGCATTGATGGTAAAACCAATGAAAAAGGGTGCCTTTGCAAAAAGTGACATACCGATAAAATCAGCGATAACCGCACCGATCCCCGTCCAAAATGGACCGAAGAGCATTCCCATGATAATTTGCGGGATAAAGGTAAAGCTGACTTTTAAAAATTGCGTCTCGATTCCTAGTATCCGAGACAAAGTGACCATCATGGCGATCAATAGCGCCATCGTTGTGATGCTTCTAGCATCGAGGTGTTTCTTCATTTCTAGCATCTCCTTATAGAGCTGCTACATCTTCATGCAGCGAATGCGAAAATAAAACCGCAGACCAAGTCTTTCGTCCAGAAGGCAACATCCCATCCCTCCAGCACTTAACGCTTTATTTTCTACTCTGATTTATTTTTGGGAGAGTTCCCCCGAAGAAATACTAGCACAGAATGAAAAAGGAAACAATCTTTTCAAGCGTAACTTTCAATTATCGGAAAAACTTTTTTTTCACTATTAATTTTGGGTAATTTTCGGCTTATTTTAGAGGTATGATAGAACTATAACTAAGCTATAGAGAAAAGAGGTCTGAATATGTCTGTAAAGCCGTTGAATGAAAGGCAGCTGTTTCGAATGAAGCGGGAGAACTTGGAAAAACGGATACAGCAATACTATGAAGAAACCCATGATACAGATGCTGTACTGGAATATAATCTGGCGGTTCTAGTCTTTAACGCGATTACGATGGATGATTATTCATTTGTCTGTCAAGAGTTGATCAAGGAAATTTTCTTAACAAGTGAACCAAGTGATAAATTACGAGATTATTGCTTGTATTTCTATGATTTCTTTGATTACCGTGAATGGGAGCTTGTAAGAGCGAGATTGTTCAAGAATAGAGCGGAATTTTCGGAATATACACGCTTGATTCGTCCCGAAACGACGTGTGTTCGAGCGGCATCTGCGCCTACGGATAAAGCACGGGATTGGCTTTTTGAGCGTTATTACGGTGATGGGAGTCATACCCATCAAGCGAAAGAAAGCTGCGACTACTATTTCGAAACCGTTTTTAAGGATGCACAGGGGAAAAAGCATAAACAAAAATTTCAAAACGCCGATATTAGCATGTCGACTAAGAAGTTAAAGGCACTGCTAACGATTCTGACAAAGCTGACAATCTTTGAAAGAGATGGGATTCGAAAGTTTGCGGAGGTCGTGTTTCCCGACTGCAAAACAGTTGTGGGAGACCTATAAGCTAGAAAAAACAATAGTATTAGAAAGAGGGGAAAAACGTGCAGCCTTTACAGGAAAGACAACTGCTTCAAATGAATCGAGATTCTTTAGAAAAGAGGATTCAACAGTACTACAACGAAACAAAAAATGAAGATGTAGTGATCGAATATGGGTTGGTTCTTCTAGTGAGAAATGCGATGGTGATGGATGACTACTCCTTTATTTGCAAAGACCTGATCTGCAAAATCTTTTTAGAAGGTAAGCCCAACAATACAAAGCGCGATTTTTGTTTGTATTTCTACGACTACTTTGAATACAGTGAATGGGAGATCGTACGAAATCGACTGTTTAAGAATCGTGCGGAGTTTTCGGAATGGACACGAAGGATTCGTCCTGAAACAAAGTGTTTTCGCGCGGCTGCGGCACCGACTTATGACAAATTTGATGAAATCTTGAGCTATGCGACACAGAACTATCCAGAAGAACAGAGAGCTGCTGCTTTTGCTGATAAGGAGAATTACGATTTTTGTTATAAGGCATATTTTGCTGATGCGAATGGCAAGAAGCATATGGTGACCTTCAAACATGCCGATATCAGCAAGTCAGGGGCGGAGCTCTATATATTATTTGAGATGCTGACAAAGCTGACAATTTTTGAGAAAGACGGGGTTCGCCGATTTACAGAAATTATGGCTGACGACTGCAATGAAGTGACTATCCACTCATTGATCCGTTCAAAGAAAAGAGCCCATAGTCGTTAATTTAAAGAAGCAGGACGAGAAGAACGTCCTGCTTCTTTGAATGGGCAATACGTTGAAGACTAGTATGGTCCAGAAAATTAGAAAAAATGATTAATATAATGAGGAGTGAACATCATGAATTTCACTTTGTCGATTTCAAGTTTGTTTTTTAATAAACGATCTCTTTTGGATCCGAATGCGCCAAGACAAATTCTTTGAAACTAATGACCGCTGGTGTTAGATAGGCTTCTTTGTTCGTAACTAGATAAAAGGAACGATCCTGTATCACATTTTTTAGGTGAATCGTTTTCAACGGCAGGTGCTTCAAGATGGACATATTTGGCACAACAGCGATCCCAAACCCTTGACTGACAAGACCGGCAATAACCTGGTCAACGGTCACCTCATATACGATATTGTAGCTGCAATTATTTTTTTTGAATATTTCATCAATCACATTCCTCAGGCCGCTGCTTTTGCTGAAGCCGATCTGCTCATAGGGCTGTGTTTGCTCCAAATAAATATTGTCAAACTGCGCCAATGGGTGATCAAGGGGCGCGATAACGACTAATTCTTGGCTAGCGATGGGTAGAAATTCTACGCTAGGTTCGTCGGGTAGGTAGGAGGCGATGCCAATATCGTAGTGCATCGTTTTGATGCCATCCACGATTTCTCTTGTTACCCCAGAGGAAGTGTGAAAATCAAAAAGAATCTCTTTATCAGGATTTGCGTCATGAAAGCCTCGAACAAGCTTTGGTACAAAAGTCGTTCCTAAAACGGGCAGGAAAGCAAAGCTGATAAAGCCGCTGCCTTTACTGATTTTTGTCACTGTTTCTATCCCGTCATCCAGCGTACCCAAAGTACGGGCGATGTAATCTTGAAAGATTTTTCCTGGTTTTGTTAATACGACATTCCGGCCTTTTTTCTCGAACAAGGTGATGCCCAGCTCATCTTCTAAAGAGGCGATCGCATTGCTCAAGCTTGGCTGTGTAACATTCAGTATTTTACTGGAACGGGTATAATGCTGCTCTCTGGCCAATACATCAAAGTATTTCAAATGTTGTAAATTCATCTGCCTCACTCCTGCTCGTTTCTCGACTTTATAAAGCTTTTCTATAAGTATAGCAAAACCTATATGTTTTACCTATAGGTTCTTCGAGAAAAACCAATTAGAATTTTGAAAATTCTCACGTTAAAATGAATGCAAGATTTGATTGTGAAAGCAGATACATTATGAACCCTATAGTTTTCACGTCAAAAAAGCTTTCATACATTAAGGGACTGCAGCCTAGCATGTGAAAGAAATAACTTTTGAATAACTGAGAGACGATTTAGGAGGAGAATAAGAAATGAAAAAAGTACCATTAACGATCAGCTCGTATACTTTAGGTATGGAAATTGACTTTGAAGAACGGGTGAAAATTGCGAAAGCAGCAGGCTTTGATGGCATTGGTCTTCGTGCTGAAACGTATATGTTGGCTATCAAGCAAGGCTATTCTGACGAACGCATGTTAGAAATTTTAGAAGAAAACGACATGAAGGTAACGGAAGTAGAGTACATCACCTTATGGGCGGATCCAAATAAAACGCAAGAAACACCAGAAACGCTATTGCAGCAATTTAAAGAACAGACCGTTTATCATATGGCTCGTTTGTTTGGCGTAGGTCATATCAACTGCGGCTTGATGGAAAAATATCCAGCGGAAGTTCATATCCAAGCCTTCAAGGAATTGTGTGCACGGGCGAAGGAATTAGTGATCGGCTTAGAATTCATGCCATACAGCGGTGTACCCGACTTAGCGAGTGCTTGGAATATCGTTAAAGGTGCGGGTTGTGATAACGGCATGCTGATCTTAGATACGTGGCATTGGGCACGGGCGGAAACATTAGCAGAAGATTTGAAAGATGTTCCGGCGGAAAAAGTCGTATCCGTTCAAATCTGTGACGTGCTGGAACGCCGCTACCCAGATACGATTTTACGTGATGAATCCATGCATGACCGTCTTTGCCCGGGAACAGGCTGGGGAGATACCGTTGGCTTCTTGAAAGCCATCAAAGAACACGGCATCAAGCCTCGGGTGGTTGGTACCGAAGTAATCTCTGATCCGATCTTGAGTTTAGGCTATGAAAAGGCGGCTCAAATGAACTATGACACAAGTATTGATGTAATCAAACAGGCTTGGCCAGAACTACTAGAAGACTAGAAAAGGGTGGGTAAAATATGTTAGAAGGCGTTTCAGGTAAAACACAATTATATGGATTGATCGGTAGTCCGGTAGGTCACTCAGGATCACCAGCGATGTACAATTATGGGTTTGAACAATTAGGCATTGATGCTGTTTATCTTGCGTTTGATGTGCAAATAGATGAAGTAGAACAAGCGATTCAATCTGTTCGTACCTTCAATATGCCTGGGGGCAACGTGACGATGCCTTGTAAGGGCGAAGCAGCGAAATATATGGATGAGTTATCCCCTGCGGCTCAGATGGTCGGTGCGATTAATACCTTTCAGAATAAGGATGGCAAATTAACAGGCCATATCACGGATGGAATCGGCTTTGTCGATAATCTGAAGGCGAATAATGTTGATCCTAAAGGAAAGAAATTCATCGTTTTAGGAACTGGTGGTGCGGCAACAGCGATCCAAGTTCAATTAGCGATTGAAGAAGCGGCAACTATTGATATCTTCAACATCAAAGATGATTTCTTTGTAAAGGGTGAAGAAACCGTTGAACGAATCAAGAAGTTCTATCCAGATTTAGCGGTTGCCATCCATGACTTAGGAGATGCGGAATTATTGAAACAAAAAATCGCTGAAGCAGACGTTTTAGTGAATGGTACGACTGTTGGAATGGGCGAAGGGTCAACGAGAACACCAATAAGTGATACGAGTATGCTTCATGAAAAATTAGTGGTGGCGGATGCGGTATACAATCCTCCAGTAACACAGTTGATTAAAGATGCTAGGGAAAAGGGCTGTGACACGGTGACTGGAGAAGGCATGCTGTTAGGGCAAGGAAAAGCTGCATTTGAAATTTTCACCGGACAACCTCTTCCAACAAAAGAAAAATAAACGTTGGAGCTAAATAAACGAGTAGGAGTAATTATCATATGAGAAAGAAGTATTTACCGTCACTGATTTTTGTATATTTGGCCTATTTTACTCACGGAATGCAAACACTAAGCCTGAGTCAAAATGCCTCATACTTTTTTGACAAATGGGGATATACAGATGCTACCGCTGGGGCGGCGGCTGTTTCAATGGCGATCACGTTTACAGGTTTCGGGAAGCTGATCTCTGTTTGGATCGGTGGAGAAATTTCAGACAAGGTTGGTCGTAAAGTGTTGGCTGTCGGCGGATCTGTGCTATATCTTCTGTTCTTCGTCGTTTTATTATTGTCAACTAACGTGTATATCGCCTATGTTGCGGCATTCATTGTTGGGATCGCAAACTCTGGTATGTGGGATGCGGCGTTGTATCCGGCAGCACAAGAAGCGACACCTAAATATGCGGCTTCAGCACTATTAGGAATTAAATTATTTGTCTCCATCGCTGGGGTAATCTTCCCATTAATGGTTGTTCGTTTTGCAGAAGCTGGACAAAACTCTATGAGTATCATCGTACCGGGAGTATTGGCACTTATTTGTGTGATTATGTCGATTCTTTGTCCATTTGCTTATGATGATGATATGAAGGCTAGTAAAAAAGCGAAAAGTGATTCTTCCGTAGAGGAAGCATTAGAGTCTTCAGAAGATTTGGTTCAAAAAGAAATTGATGAAGCAAAAGCGAAGATGCTGGTTCAACCCAACAAGCTGGTTAATTTTACAACGATGTTTTACGGTTTTGTCTGCATGTTCATTATGTACGGCGGCCAGCAATACACGAAGGCATATGGTTTGAGTAATGTCGGTATGACAGAAATGCAGGCAGCGAGCTTGACGTCTGTTTATACGATTGGTTCCATTATCGCTGTTCTTTTCTGGGCCTTTATGATGGGTAAATTAAGATGGAATCCGGTGAAGGTATTGTTCATCGATGCAATCTTTACAACGATTCCTTTGGTTGCTGTGTTGCTTATTCATAATATTACGGTGATCTATATCAGTATCGCTTGCTTAGGATTCTTCGCTGCGGGTGGTGCTTTACAGGCAGGACTTAGCGTTCGTCAAATGTTCTCACCAGGGAGAAAAGGTAGAAATACCGGGATCTATTATACTTGGATGAGTATCGCCAGTGTCGCTTTACCATATTTTGTTGCGTATATGACAAAATCGGCAGGTGAAGGACAAGCGGTATATATCATGATGGGCTTGTTGCTAATGTTTGGGGTCATCTCAATCGTTATGATGAGTTACTTAGTCCTACAGCACAAGAAGATTTTTGGTTACAGTGCTTTTGAGAAGCTGAAGGATTAGCAGGAATTGAATAATACTTTCGGAGGAAAGGCTGATTTTTAAGAATCAGTCTCCTCCTTGTTTTCATATTATGAAGTATCATGTGAAATATTTTTCAATATTCAACTATGGAAACAGAGACTCAGGGTTTAAAGGAGGTACCCATGGATATTTTAATTGGGATATTGTTAATCTGTTCCTTTGTAGGAATGGTTATATTTTGTATAAAAGGACACAACTTGATGGTCGGCTTTTTCATTATGGCGACCATTTGGACCGTGCTGCCAATCATTGGAAATTTGATTTCACCTAACGAGGTATTTGCCGGCATGACAATCACGGACATGCTGAAGACGGTCTATCAAACGGCGCCCGAAAAATATGGGGCGTCACTAATGAACATTTTCTTGGGTGCTTTTTTTGGCCGAATATTATTGGATACTGGAATAGCTTCTACGATCATTCGAAAGAGTGTGGAATTAGGTGGAGATAATCCAGCAATCATTTTAGCGATTGTGAACTTAATTACAGGTTTTATTTTTACTTCGATGACTGGAGCAGGCTCCGTTATCGCGATTGCGGTAATTATTCTGCCGATCTTGTTTTCAATTGGGATTCCGAAGGTTATCGCGTTCTTTTCATTTACTGGTTCGGTGGCAGCTGGCTTGTTTTTGAATCCAATTAATTTCGCGCAATATTCTGCTTTCTTTTTGAATTCAAACGGCGGCGCCGAATACTCATATAGCGATTATTTTCCGTTTGGAATTTTGGCATTTCTAGTAATGATCGTTGTGGTGTCTATAGCGGCGATGATTTATTTGCGAGTGGAAAGTCTGACCTATGCTTGGGCGGCGACGAAAGAAAGTAAGATTATGGACGCACCAGGGATTTCGCTGATCACGCCCTTTTTACCAGTAGTGGGAGTTATTCTGCTGGATCTTCCGGTGATTCTTTGCTTTATTTTAGCTAGTTTGTATGCTTTGGCTGTCTGCGGTGTGCTGAAGGGCGGCTTTAGAGAGATTTGTCGAACGGTTTCTCGTATTTTTACAGAAGGGGTCAAGGACACCTCCTCGTTGGTTGCCTTTTGGATCACTTTAGCCATGTTTAATGATGCAGCCTTTTTTGCGGCACCATACTTTGAGAAAATCATCGGCGGCATCATTCCAACGGCCCCCTTAGCATTATGTATTCTGTTTGGTATTTTAGCGCCATTAACGTGGTTTAAGGGACCGCTATCTTTAATTGGATCTGGTGCGGCTTTGTTGGCGGTGGTGAGTCAAACGACGAATTATCCAACAACATTTCTCTATCCGCTATTTGCCTCTGTATTGATCGGCATGGCGCATTTTGATATTACGATTTCTTGGAATGCATGGGGATTGAGCTTCAACCGAATCAACGCGATCGATTATATGAAGGTGACATTTGTCCCTGGGATTATTGTCGCGCTGATCTTGGAAATTGCGAACTTCTTGCTAAATAATCCAGTATAAATGAATGAAAGAAGGGGAATCTCTGAATGAAACGAAGAGTTCGAATAGGGATTGACGTAGGCGGCACCCATACAAAGGCGGTAGCAATTAATAATGATACGCAGGAAATCATTGGAAAATCTTCTGTTAAAACTACCCATGATAATGAGAAGGGCGTAGCAGAAGGCGTGGTCAATTCCTTCTTAAAATGTTTAAAGGATTACAATATTGATCCTGAAGAAGTTGTATTTGTGGCACATAGTACCACGCAGGCAACGAATGCTTTACTAGAGGGAGACGTCGCAAAAATCGGCATTATCAGTACGGCGAAACCTGGAATAGAAGGCTGGTTAGCACGGATTCAATCCAATTTAAAGGACATTGATTTAGGAACAGGGCGAAGTATTCATATCTCCTCACGTTTTGTTACTCAAAATGAATTAAAGGAAGAGAAGATTTCAACCATCATTGACGAGTTATTGGCTGATGGCATGGATGTTTTGGTTGCATCTGCAGCTTTTGGCGTGGATGACTTATGTTTAGAAGAACAGATCGCTGAGGTAGGTAGGAAGAAAGGGATTCCAGTCACCTTAGCTTCAGAAATGACCAAGCTCTATGGTCTATCTCGAAGGACACGTACAGCAACGATCAATGCATCAATTCTGCCAAAAATGCTGGAGACGGCTAATTCTACTGAAGAAAGTGTTCGCTCTTCTGGTGTGGATGTTCCCTTAATGATCATGCGAGGGGATGGCGGGCTAATGGATGTTGTTGAAATGAAGAAACGTCCGGTATTAACGATGCTGTCAGGTCCCGCTGCTAGTGTCATGGGGGCTCTGATGTACTTGCGCACCTCCAACGGTATCTACTTTGAGGTGGGAGGCACCTCTACCAATCTAGGTGTTATCAAAAATGGACGTCCGGTGATTGATTATTCAGAAATATCTGGTCACAAAACTTACGTGAATTCATTGGACGTGCGCGTATTAGGTGTCGCAGGGGGAAGTATGATCCGGGTGAACAAGAGCGGTGTCAAGGACGTTGGTCCGCGAAGTGCGCACATTGCCGGATTAGAATATGCCGTATACACACCAGAAGAAGAAATTGTTGATCCAAAGCTGGAGCTCTATTCACCAAAAGAGGGGGATCCAGCGGACTATGTAGCGATAAGATTGGCGAGTGGAAAATGTATCACGATCACTAATTCCTGCGCAGCAAATGTTTTAGGCTATGTTACGGAGGAAGATTTTTCTTACGGGAATGTTGCTTCTGCTAGAAAAGCCATGACTCCTTTAGCGGACTATTTGAATACCACGGTGGAGGATGTCGCGCGACAGATTTTGTCGAAGGCGGTGGAAAAGATTGAGCCAGTGATCCGCTCATTAGCCAAAAAGTATCAGCTAGAAAAAAATCAAATGACCTTAGTAGGTGTAGGTGGCGGTGTCGCTGCATTGATCAAATTCGCTGCAGAGCGAATGGAATTGAACTATAAGATTCCTGAAAATGCTGAGGTGATCTCTTCGATTGGTGTCGCGTTGGCTGCTGTACAAGACGTGGTTGAACGAATCGTACCAAATCCTACGAAGCAGGATATTCAAGCAATCAAGCAAGAGGTTACAGATATGGCAATCGAGAGTGGGGCGACAGAGGATAGTGTCGAAGTTCATATCGAGATCGATCCGCAAACACAAAAAATTACCGCCAGGGCTTCGGGTTCAACAGCGGCACAGGCGACGGAAGTCCAATCAGTTGCCACTGAGACAGAGGCACGCGAGATTGCTGTACAGGATTTTCGTTTGCCGGCTGAAGAGGTTCAACTGCTTGATTCTACCGATCATTTTTACGTTTATGGCGCCAATTCCAAAAAAGGGAATGGTGTTCGGGTAATTGACAAGAAAGGCTTTATTCGAGTACAGCGTGAGCATGCGGAGGTAGTAAAAACGTCTATTCAAAATTACTTTGAACAGGTGACCTATTTGTGGGAAAGTATGGCAAATTATCAGAGTGATTTGATTATCCGTCCAGATTTCTATTTCTGTGTGGGACCACGGCTATTAGATTTTTCCAGCACCGACTTTACACAGTTGACGATGCTGATGGAGATTGAAATGAGTGAAATCGTTGGCGCTGAGGAAATGATGATCATTGCGGCGAATCGCTACACTTAAAAGGTTGATGGAGGTTTGACTTATGGAGGATCAGATGAAACAGTTGTCGCAGTTAAGAGATGAGCAGATCGGGCATTTTTTACTTTCACAAGATCATCTTTATAAAAAAATTCCTGAAGTCAAACGCTCCGAAATGCTGCATCAAGCCATTGACTGTGGAAAAAGGACGGCACAAGATTTTGCTGAAGAGGATTTGTGGAAATATTGTCAGAAAAACACAATTCAGGTTGAATACTTTACTGAAGACTTGAAGGCGGAAAACTTTCGTTTTGTATTGGCAGAGTTTCAATTGCCTAATCGAATTCGAATCAATCAAAGCCTGTTAAAAGAAGCAGAAGTCCTTTTTTTAGCCCAACAGGAATTTCTACAGGGTCAGAAGAAAGTGAAGGAGATTTTATTAGCCCACGAGCTCTATCATTATCTGGAAAATCAACAGGAATCCTATACGACGCAAAAGCAGTTGACCTATCAAACAGGGCCATTTAAACGTCAGGCACGTGTACATTCCTTGAGTGAAATCGCGGCGACAAGCTTTGCAAAAGAGTTATTGGATTTGAACTTTTCGCCAATTTTATTAAATGTACTTTTGCTTTATCCAGTCGCTCCTGATTACAGTCAGGAGCTGGCAAAGCAATTGCTGATGATTGATTGAACGAGGCTATAGATTGATTGAAAAAAAGAATTAGTATCCATTGATAGGATTCAGTATATTTAAAGAAAGAAAACCTTTAAGGAGCGGAAATAATGGAAAAATCATGGTTAGATTTAGCAGGCGACGTGGTCGTAATCACGGGAGCTTTAGGTGGAATGGGGCGCAAAATCGCGAATGACTTCGCGGAGCAAAAGGCAAACTTAGCTTTAGTCGACTTAAATGAAGAAGCGACAGAAAGCTATGCGAAAGAGTTAGCCAAAAAATATGGCGTTCAGGCGAAAGGCTATGCCTGCAATTCAACAGTTGAAGAGCAAGTAGACGCATTAGCGAAAACGGTAAAAGAAGATTTTGGAAGAATTGATGTGTTGGTTCAAACAGCAGCTATCTTGACCTTCAGTCCATTAGAGGACTTAGCGTTGGATGAATGGAAGCGTACAATTGATGTGAACTTGAATGGGTATTTCTTAGTTTCACAACGAATTGGTCGTGTGATGATCGAGCAGCAATCTGGTCGGATGGTCCACATTTCTACGATCGCTTCGATTGCACCGGAAACTTACTCAGGCGCATACAGCCCAAGTAAAGCGGGTGTGAACATGCTGTCTAAGATGATCGCCGGTGAATGGGGACAATATGGTGTACGCAGCAACTGTGTATTGCCATGCTTCGTAAAAACACCATTATCAACGAAATTCTATGAAGACGCGGAAGTAGAAGAAGGCAGAAGAAGAATGACTGCCAACCGCCGCATCGGTGAAGTACAAGATATTGCGAATGCGGTGCTTTACCTAGCCAGCAAACGTTCAGATTATACGAACGGCCACGAATTACGTGTGGAAGGTGGCTTCGGGAATATGATCGGCGATCTTGTACCGAAACCAGGCGGTCGCCGTCAATATGCTATTGATTCAAAGAAACCAAAAGCTTAATACATCGCCAGAGCCTTGACAACATTTGTCAGGGTTCTTTTTTTATACGGTTTAAAGAAATACTTGCAGTTGATTTAACTTGATATCACAACGAGAGATCTCAGGAAATATAATCAATTGCTAATCTCCATAACTAAAAAAGTTCGAAGAAAACAGGGAGTGCTTTCTTCGAACTTATTGTTTTAAGTAAAAGAGATTACCAAATACTTACCCGTTTTTCTGGTGCTAAATACATCGCATCTGTTGGTTGGATATCAAAGGTTTGGTAAAAATCTGCCAAGTTCTTCACTTGAACGTTGGCCCGTAATTTATTTGGCGCATGCACATCAATTGATAAAAGTAGTTGTGTGTATTCTTGGCGCGCCTTCATGCGCCAAATGGTTGCCCAATTAATAAAGAAGCCTTCAAGGTCAACGTCTTTGTCCTTTTTAGCAGCTTCAAGTGCACAGCTCAAGCCACCCGCATCGGCGATGTTTTCTGAGACCGTCAGCTTGCCATTTACTTTTCCACCGGCAATTTCTAGACCGTCAAATTCAGCGATCATTTGATCAGCTAGTTCCTGGAAGTGTTGCTGATCTTCTTCTGTCCACCAATTGTTTAAGTTCCCATATTCGTCAAAGAGTGAGCCATTGTTGTCAAAGGCGTGAGAGATTTCGTGAGCAATTACCGCACCGATGCCTCCGAAATTTTCACTGCTGGATTGCTCTAGACTGTAAAATGGCGCTTGAAGAATCGCTGCTGGAAAAACAATGATATTGCGGAATGGGTGGTAATAAGCATTCACTGTATCTGCACTCATTTCCCATTCATCCCGTTCAACAGGTTGATTCCATTTAGCATAGTCTTCTTTCCGTTTAAGATGACTGAAGTGCAGCGCATTATCTAAAAGAGTGCCGCCTTTTTCTGCTGGTGTTACTTTAAATTGTGTATAGATTGATGGGATCTTTTCTGGATATCCAACATGGATACCTAATGTACCTAACTTAACGATGGCTTTTTCACGAGTTGCCTGACTTAACCAAGTATTATGGTTTAGACGCTCTTGATAAATGCCGACCATTCGTTGAACCATTTGTTCCACGTCTTTTTTTGCCTGTTCGCCGAAGTATTTCTTTCCGTAGTAGTCGCCGACGATTTGGTCGAAGCGGCCGGAAGCCAAATAGAACGCCGCTTTTTCTTGTGAACGGGCTTCAGGGGCACCAGAAAGTGTGCGGCTGTAGATGCCGCCGACTTGACGAAACTCCTCGCTGAGATAAGCGGTTAAAGCATTGATGGTCATCACTAACATCCAGCTTTTCATCTGTTGGAAGGTGGTTGGATTCACTAATTCATCTAGCTTGTCAAAATAAGCAGGTTCAGTCACGATGATTTTTTCGGGAACCTCACCGACCAATCCAGTCAATAGCTTCTTCAAATCTAAATGCTGGCTATGCTTAATGAAGGCGTCGCCGCTTTCAGGATTGTACATTTTACTGTAGTCGGCATTTTCCTCTGCACTTTTTACGTGAGGAGCCAACAATTTGTCGTATTGCAGGGCTTCATCGGTGATTTGTTCTGCGACAGCTGTTTCATAGCCTGCAAGTTCAAAAAGCTTCATTGTCATTTCTTTAAAGACTGCCAGCAATTGTGGCGCTTGTGGGTGCTCCGCCTCGTAATAAGTTTTATCCGGTAAGATCAAGCTAGGAGCACCAGCAAATAAAGCATTGATTTTTGTATTTTTCATATCCGCATCTACGTCAACGCCAAAGGGTAAAGGCAGTCCGTCCAGCACCCAACTGGTTAATTGCTGTTCGATCTCCGTAAGGTCCTTTACATCTTCCACGCGTTTCAATAAAGGAAGCATAGGTGCTGCGCCATCTTGATCCCGTTTTTGATAATCATTGGCTAGTCGATAATAGGCAATGTATTCTTTCATCAAATCATTGGGAATGAGTGAAGCGTCCTCACTCATTTTTTTGGTATCTGCCATTAATAGCTCATCAATGCCATCTACAAGGTCCTGGAACCCGCCGGTTGCTGGTTTGTCTGCTGGGATCGTCGCTTCCTTGATCCATTCGCCATTAACCGCTTCATATAGATCTTCTTTGATTAATGCTTTGTTCAAAATAGATTCCTCCATCCTTTTTCTCTAGTTCTTTCAGCTACTATCCATTATGATATAACTTAAGAAGATACACAAAAGAAAATGATTCGGAGGTGGCAAAAATGAATTATCCAATGGATCAATGGATAGAGCTAAACAGCTTTGAACCCTACCGTGATTGGAAAACACCGCGCGGTTTTTTATGCGGAACTTATGCCAGTAGTGTTCTGTTAGCCTATTGGCAAGATCAAATAGATGACCGTATTTTGCCGAATGGGTTAAGAAAAAAAGAGAACGAACAAAACGAAGCGCTGATTCAAGCGCTGCAGCCTTTGTTGCAGCCGATCGATTTTCCAACTGTACCGCTTCAGATTTCTTTAGGCTTAAATCGCTTTTTTCGCCGCTATCGAATTTCTTATCGTGCTCGCGGAACAGTGGCGGGGTCTTGGCAGCGTGTGACCAAACGCATTTTGAAGGGAGAGCCTGTGATGATCGGACTCTTGCAATTGTTTGGCAGCAGCTATAAAAATCATTGGGTGGTTGTTCACGGATTCATGGAAACCTCAGACGGACAAAAATTTTATAAAATCCACGACAATTGGGGTAAAAGTGCTGCGGTAATTCCTGCTGAATGGGGAAACGGCACGATATCTTTGGTGGCACAAAGAGGCTGATCGCGGATTTCATTAAAGATTTCAGATCAAATTTTTCAAAGCATCGCTTTTATCCGCCTAAACAAAAAGTAAAATCTACATCAAATAACTCAAAATATGTTAAACTGGTGGTACAAAAATACTTGGAGGGACACCATGTCAGAAGAAAGTAATGAAAAGTTTAAAATTTTTAGCTTAAATGGAAATAAACCATTGGCTGAAAAAATCGCCGATGTCTGTGGCGTGCCATTAGGGAAAAGTACTGTCAAGCAGTTTAGTGATGGAGAGATCGCTATTAATTTGGAAGAGACAGTTCGCGGATTCGATGTTTATTTGATCCAATCAACCAATGAGCCGGTGAATGATTATTATTTAGAATTATTGATCATGATCGATGCGTTAAAACGAGCAAGTGCGAAAACAATCAATGTTGTCTTGCCTTACTATGGGTATGCTAGACAGGATCGTACAGCAAAGCCGCATGAGCCGATCACAGCAAAATTGATTGCGAATTTACTTTCAGACGCAGGGGCAACAAGAGTCTTGACTCTTGATTTACACACTGTGCAGGTCCAAGGATTCTTTGATATTCCAGTTGATAATTTGTTTACGATGCCATTGTTCGCGCATTATTATCGTCGCCGTGGAATGGTTGGGGATGATTATGTTGTTGTTTCTCCAAAAAATAGTGGTGTTCAGCGTGCCCGCAGTCTAGCGGAGTATTTGGATACTGCTATCGCGATTGTGGATGTTGCAGAAGAGGGGAATCCTGAATCTGGTTACGTTATCGGTGATGTCGAAGGTCGCTGCTGTATCATGGTGGATGATATCCTGAATACAGGGGAGGTTTTCTCCAATGCGTCAAAAACATTGAAGAAAGCTGGCGCTAAAGAAGTGGTTGCCTGTGCCTCTCATGGACTACTATCACCTCCAGCAAAAGAGAATTTAGATGCCGCGGACATCAAGGACATCTGCATTACAGATTCTGTCTTGACTGATCCAGAACGCCATCCAGAAAAATTATCCATTATTAGTTGTTCTGTGCTGATGGGAGAAGCAGTCAAACGTATCCATCAAAATGAATCAGTCAGCCCATTGTTTACGATGGAACAAAAAGATTTCGAATAAAAGGGCATTAAGCCCTTTTTTTGTCGAAGCACTGACTATGAAGAGAGGTTTAAAAGTTTGTGGAAAATATATATTTAGATCATGCGGCGACAAGCCCTATGCATCCAGAAGTCATCGCGACGATGACAGAAATCATGGCGGATACTTTTGGTAATCCATCAAGTGTTCATTCTTTTGGCCGACAGGCTGCCGGAAAATTGGAAATGGCGCGAGAGGTGATCGGCAAGAGTCTCGGTGTGAAATATCATGAGATCATCTTTAACAGCGGCGGAACAGAAGGAGATAACACGGCTATTTTAGAGACTGCTTTTGGCCGACAAGCAGAAGGACGGCATTTGATCACTACTCAGATTGAACATCCTGCGGTAATTAATACGATGAAGTATTTAGAGACGCAAGGGTTTGACGTGACCTATTTGCCAGTAGATCGCAAAGGCAACATCTCCTTAGCCGATTTTGACGCCAGTTTGCGGCCAGATACGATCTTAGTTTCCATTATGTATGGCAATAATGAGATCGGGAATTTGATGCCTATCAAAGAAATCGGAGAACGGTTGAAGGAGCATCCGGCGTATTTCCATACGGATGCGGTTCAAGCTTATGGCAATCAATTCATTCGTCCTCATGAATTAGGGATTGATTTTTTGAGTATTTCCGCCCATAAGATCAATGGGCCAAAGGGAGTTGGCTTCTTGTACAAAAGTGACGATGCCAAGTTACCCCCATTGCTTCGAGGCGGCGAACAAGAGGAGAAACGTCGTGCGGGAACGGAAAACTTGGCCGGGATTTGCGGTATGGCTAAGGCGGTTGAATTACTGACTGAAGAGGAACGAGAAAAACGTCGCGCGCTGTATGATCAATTCACTCATAAGATTTTAACTACCTTGGATCAAGCAGGGGTCGACTATCAGGTGAATGGCGATTTGAGCAACAAGCTGCCTCATGTACTGAATCTTCGTTTCAAGGGAATTATCAATGATTTGTTGTTGATGAAGCTGGATTTACGAGGCATTGCCGTCTCAACTGGTTCTGCTTGTACAGCAGGAACGATCGATCCTTCCCATGTATTAGAAGCCATGTATGGAAAGAACGCTCAGGAAGTAAGGGAATCACTACGTGTAAGCTTTGGCTACGGAAATACCATGGAGCAAGTGGACTATTTTGCTGAACAGCTCGTTGCGAGTTTACAAGAACTAACAAAGTAGATTGAAATGGCTCATGCTTATCTTTATAATTAAGAGTGAAAGAAAAAAACGATGAGGTGAGTAAATGGCATTTACTGAAAAAGCGACGATTAAGGGATCAAAATATCAATACGCGTTAGCACCAACGGCTAAACGCTATACACTGCGAGACAATGGCTTTACAGAAACAAGTTCTGGTAACTTCCAATTGGTTCGTCCTCTACAGGCAACACCACAAAGCAAAGAAGGCTTCAAACTAAAAATTACGGTATCAAAAGATATCCATACGATGAAAATGTCGGTAACAACGGCAAATGGCTTAAAAGCAGTAGATATCTTTAAAGATTCGAAGCAAGAAATGGTTCAAGAAAAATTTTACTTTCTGATGGACGGTATGATCGATCGTGGGCTCTTTGTAAAAGAAGAAGTTTAATTGTGAGATTTAATGAATGAGGTCTGTTTTTTTGCCAGTATTTTTTAGCAAAACAAAAAAGGACTGAAGCGAATGAGTAGAAAAGTCATTTGGATATGGTCATTTAATAACCGTCAGCAAACTGTTGGCTCGCCTAATGGAATGATTGCGTTGAGGCATCCCTTTAAATTTCAAAGAGGGATAAGACAAATACTAGCGCCCGATTGGACGGTTGAATTTATCAGTGATGATTTTTCAGAAGAACTCCCACAGGCAGATGTCATCGTTATCCCTAGATCAAATAGAGCACTTTACGCAGAACGAGCAAAAGATGCGAAGGTTGTATGGGTGTCAGGAAACGAGGTTGTGGAGAACGATTTTGAAGGAATCAAGAAAAAATAGTTGAAGCTTAAACAGCAAGGGGAGTCATCAGTTGCTCTGCCTATACAAGTAGCGTTTTTAATGAAGTAAGAAGAATCATGTGAATATTGAAAAGAGAAGGCTTCTTAGGGTGTCCAAAAGTTGTGATGAACAAACTTTTGGGGCTCTTCGTCAATGAGTGTTGGTGAAGAAATTCAATAGAATAATCAAGTCATTCACACGGCTAGGCAGCTCTTCTGTCTAGCCGTGTTGTCGTTCTGGTCTTGTTCATTTGGGTGGTTTTCTTGAAATA
>OBUQ01000450.1_pt1 | contig 34748 bp, 26 predicted proteins | sample 1494951 | NCBI WGS metagenome assembly OBUQ01 (sample SAMEA2579938, study PRJEB22360) | human gut metagenome | biome: human gut; feature: human-associated habitat; material: faeces | place: Denmark | collected 2008/2010
AATTATTTATGCCTGTTGAGCCTTTTTCTTTTTGATTACAAAAGCAACGATTCCAGCGATTATTGCAACAGTTGCAAAACCTCCACCGATTACATAAGCAGTATTATTACTAGTTGACTTATCACCCTTTGCCAATGGTGTTTCATTTTCATCAACTACTTCAGTTTGTGGTTCCTCATATGGAACGATTTGTCCATCTTGATCTACTGTTGTAACTGTTCCATCTGGATTAGTAATCATTGGATTACCAGTTCCACCATCGATTGTAAAATTAGTTCCTCCTGGAGTAGTAGCAGCCAAATACGTCCCAGTTTCACCAGGAATAAATTCTATTTCATTTTGTGTATCATTAACATCACGATAAACCATTACATAGTTTCTTCTTGTTGAATAAAAATCATGTGAATAACTAGTTGCTTGTCCGCTCATTAATACATACGTTGTTCCATTAGCCTCATATTGTGCAGGAACTTCAATATTTAGTTCTTGACCAACATTGGCTTCTAATTTAGTTGTGTATAATGTATCTTCTCCTACATATGTGTTTGAAACATTCATATATGTTACAGATACTTCATATTTATCAACTTCTAAACCTTTTTCATTAAAATAAACATTGTATTCTGTAGTTTCCTCACCAAATTTATGAGTAATTGTACTTTCTTGATTTGGACTTAAAACATAAGTCTTACCATCAATCTCAACAGTTGTGTCAACTTCAATTGTTTTTGTTTTTCCAGGATCAACTGTATATTGATGAATTTGTAAATCTTCTCCAGTTGCTAAATCAACATAATTTACTTGAATTGGTTGTGGTGTATTTTCATCAGTAATAACTTGTTTATATTCTACTTGGTATGTTTTTGTTGCATCACCAAAAGTATGAGTAATTTTAGCTCCATCAACTACCTCGTATTGTTTTCCACCCTTCATAAATGTTTTAGATGGTGTATGATCAACAGTCTTATCTTTTTCTACTAACAATTTTTTCGTTAAAATTGCACTACCAGTAGCCTTATCTACATATTGAATATAGATATTATATGGCTTACTAGCTACATCATCTTGAACTTGATAGCGAACAATTGATCTCATTTGACCTTGTGCATAAGTTTGACTTACTGTTGCTTTTTGCCCAGCAATTCTTTTATAAGTTCTACCATTGATTGTTGAAACGAACGTTTCTGGTGTATTAACAGAACCACCATTAGCTTCTGTTACTTGATAAGAAAGTATCTTATGCTCAACACCATCTTGATCAATCAAAGCAACTGTACTAGTATATGGTGTTTGTGCTCTTTTTGTATACTTAAAATCAATTGAACGTGTTCCATAAGGAACAGATATATAGTTATTACCATTAATATCATAAACACTGCTTCCAAGTGTGATCGTACTTGGTGCAGTATAGGTTCCATTATTGTTATAAGTACAAGTTACTGTTTTAGCACTCATTAATTCTGTCCCATCAACTGTACTAAATGTTACATTAATATAGTATTGATTTAAACTAGCAATTTCTTGAACGGCCGCAGCATCTTGTGCTAATACTGTCAAATGTGAACTACCATTTACAGCAGGTACTTCAATTCGCTTAGTTTCACCTCTTGCAATACTAACACCGTTAGTCTCACCTGTTCCAGTTGCCTCCCATGCAAATGTAGTTGCTTCTCCATTGTTTTTTACTGTGAAAACTCTAGTATCAGGATTGTTAGAAACAGCTGTCCCTAACATTAAATTTGAAGCAGCTTCAGCATTGATCATCACTCCTGTAACTGGCATAACAATCATCGCTAGAACCACTAATAATCTGAATAATTTCTTTTTCATAGGTCATTCCCCCTTTAAATCTTTCAATCCATTTCCTTTTTACACACTTATAATAGCATTCGAGTATCACACTCTTATCACAAAAAACAATAAAATTAGCAAATAGTCAAAAAACTTTAATTTATCATACAAAGAGGCAGGTTTTAATCTGCCTCTTTATAAATTAGCTAGATTTTCTCAGCTTTTTTAGCTTTTCTTTTTTTATTTGATACAAAGTATACTGCTCCTAAAGCCAATATTGAACTAAATCCTAAGACAACATATCCATTTATATCAGAACTATCACCAGTTGCAGTGCTGCCTGTTTTAGTTAATTTTGTATCTGTTGGGTCATATACTCCACAATCCCATGTCATATCATATCCATCTTGATCTAAATAGAATGAACGGGTATAATACCAAACTCCATCTTCGCTATAAATACCATCACTATCTTCAGCACTATCTTCACCTTGAGTAGACAATGTAACTTTGTATTTTGATGGAATTTCAAATTTAACTCGATAATATCCTTCTGATAGCTCATTGAAAATATAATATCCTTGGCTATTTGTATAAGTTGTACCTACTTCTTGCCAATCATTTTCATCAGCAATATTACCTGTTAAATTAGTTTCTAAAATAACTTTAATACCTTCAATACCTGTTCCATTTTCATCTTGAATGCCATTGACATTTGTATCATACCAAACATAATCACCCACAGAACCTTTTGATTGAACGATTCCAGCATCCCATGTTAAATCTACTGTATTATATGCTAAATCAATAGTTTGAGTTGGGAAACCAAGTCCTGGTACATATTCATTTAAAGCATTAGAATCTAGTTCTGGATCATCCCCAGCATATGGAACTGTCAATTTTGTAGTAAGTGGTAAATCAAAGATTACACGATATTCAATACCAGTATAAGTTGAACCCTTTAAGTTATCAAAACGATATCTACCATCTTGATCAGTTATTGTATTTGCAATTGATGTCCATACTTCTTCACCTTTTTGTCTAGCAAACAAATATACTGGTACATCCGGCATCACGATATCTGTTTCATCTTGAAGACCATCAGCATTAACATCTTTGAAAACATAGTCTCCTAAACTGCTATACAATCTTGCACCACCATCAACATTATCAACTCTTGTATTGACAGGAATATTAATAACTCCTGTATATCCCGACATCCTATTCTCATTAGTCTCAATATGATAAGCCACATCACTATCAAGCGTATCATCATCACCAACATCTGCTTCAATAACCTTATATCCTTCAGGATATGTGAATTTAACAACATATGTTCCAGAATCTAAATAATCAAATAAATAGCTTCCATCTTCACCAACTACAGTAGATGCGACTAATTCTGTTGGGATATTATTTTCAATTCCAAATTCTTCATCAACCCGATATAATTCAACAATCGTACCAGGTAATTTGATATCAACATCTTTACCATCACTATCTTGATAATTTTGAATATCAGAATAATCACGATCTTCAAATGCAACACCAGATATTGCACTATAAACTGTTAACCCAGCATCAATTGTCATATCACTTGTATGATAAGCTAAATCAATTACTTCACTACGAGCAATTAAAGTATTCTTATTTTCATCAGTAATAGTTGGATTAGAATCAATTGCACTATCTGTTGTTCCACCATTTTTAGTAAAGTAGAAACGTTCCGCGTGTCCACCACCCATTGTTGGTTTAACACCACGAATATCAAATTCAACAACATAACTTCCATCTTCTAAATCAGTAAATAAATAGTAACCATTTTCATCAGTTCTAGTAGTTTTTTCTGGAGTACCACTAACCTCACCATTAGTTACTGTATAAAGATTTACAATCACATCTTTTATACCAGTTTCTTCTGGATCTTGAATACCATTTTTATTTTCATCAAACCAGACAAAATCTCCTAGAGATCCTAATGCAACGTATCCTGCATCTAATGTTAAATTAGTTTCTCCTACTAAGCTGCCATCAGCTTGTTTAGTTGCGGTCAAAGTAAATAATTCTGTCTTACAATAATCATCCTTATTAAGATCATTTCCAATATTAGAATCAGCTTCAATTTGTGGTTTTCCATCAACATCTTGAGCGTATCTTTGAGTTGGCTCATATTTATATAAAGACTCATCTTCTGGAATAGCAAATTCAACTTGATACTGATAATACTTGTTACCAACATAATCATTTGGATTAGTTGATGATGAATCCGTCTTACCATCTTTTAAAACATTACAATCTTGATTTGTAAATTCATATTTACCACTGGCATCAGTCAAAGTTGTTTCTGAATCTAATTCTTTAGTTACTTTTCCTTCATTTTGATTAATCGTTGTAACAAATTTATGCAATGTTACATTTAAACCTTGAACCGGTAAATCATTGCTATCTTGTAAACCATCACGGTTCATATCATAGAATGCATAATCACCGATTGTTCCTTTAGGTAATGCAATTTCAGCTTTAACTTCAAGATTTTCAACAATATCACTGTCATTTACAGTATCTAGACCAGTACGTTTAACTGCAACTAAAGCAGAGTTAGACATTAACTTACCAGATACTTTCTCTAAATCTGAAGTACTGTACTCAGGAGCAGACATGTTGACATGCAATTCAATTGACTGATTAGGTTCTAATGGCGCATTAGAGAAATCAAATTCAACAGCAATAGCACTAACTAGTCTTAAATCAATATCATTTGATGCTTCTATCCATTGATGAGCGCCGCTTGTCCAATCATCATCATCCATATTACCATATACAATTGGCAATTCTTCTGAAGCAGTTTTACTTGTACGGGCATCTTGTTTCCATTCATCCCATTTAGTATCTTCACTTTCACCAACACAATAGTAGACTTTATAAGAAACACCTGGTGTTAAACAATCTACATAATTTAAAATTGGTGATTTATCAAGATTTGTAACCCTTGCAGTATAGTTATCATTTGTACGATTAACTAACGAGTCACCTTCAAATGGTAAAATATCTACAACACGCGCCTTACTAACAGCACGATCTGATTTTTCACCATTTTTAAATACAATCTTATAATCCAAATCTTCGCCAGGAGCTGTTTTAGCAATCTGATTATTATTTAAATAATCATCATCATAAATACCTTTAACTTGTTTATAGATTGATAAATAATTTTGTTCATTGATTTTAATGATTCCGTTACTATTTGGATACTTTAATCCATCACCGGTTTCATCTGGTTTATTAGTAATTTCATCTAGCACACTGTCAGCAACAAGTGTATTGTAACTAGAACCTGTAGCGGATTCGACAGTAAAACTATTTCCATAAGGATTTTCAGCTGACAAAGCAATAATTTTTCCACTAGTAAAGTATGATGGTGCCCATAATGTTGTGCTAGTATCATTAATTGAACTAGTTCCTTTATAACTAATCTGTATCTTCATTCCAGGTTTAAATTTAAAATCTTCACCTAAATCAATTGTTATCTTCTTAGTTTTTGATGTCGTTTCAACTAATTGATTATTTTCAACAACACGAGCAGGAACATCATTAGTATAAGTAACAGTATATTCATCTGGTTCTAATGCTTTACCTGAGGTATCTCCATCATGTTCAAATACTATTACTTGGAACCTAGTTTGTAAATCTCCTATACTATAACTATTATTATTTAGTGACATACCGATAGGTAAATCAAAACTAATAATTGGTTGTTCAATAATTTCATTTTCCTTAGTTGATTCATTTTTAACAGTAATTACACTTTCAATAGTTTCACCTGGCTTATAAGTTTTATCCTTCTCACCAGAAACAATTCCTAGTGAAACTCGAGGAGTTACTGATTCTTTTAAAGGATAATATAGATTTACTATATCTGAAACTTTTGTATACTGCGCATTTTGATCATTACCTTCATTATCTTTAAGTGTATAGTTATATGTTACACTTGTTTGGTTTGAAACTCTTCTAACTTCATGAACAGTCGCATCTGAAGGACGTTTATTAAATGTCACATTCACATCAATTCCTGTAGCATTAAAATTCTCTGCAATTAAGTCCTTGCTAACAACATTTGTATATACTACTTTGATTTTTAATGCATTTAAACCTTCTAAACTAATTCCTTGACTATTCGTTGAGACATCAGCAACTAAACTATTATTAGTCATCCATTCATCACTACCAGCTGTTTGATAGTATACTCGAGCTTGAATCTTATTACCATTTTTATCAGTTGCACTATGAACTGTTACAGTATTAACTACATAAGGTGCATCTGGCATATATTCAACCGAATTACCATTAGCATCATAATAATACATTTTAATTAAACTATCTTCCACTTCAACACTTCTTACTGGTACATCATTTTTAGCTTGAGCATATTCTCTCAATAAGAATGTTTCTGTATCCGCAGCATCTAATAATGGTGTTTCAACAGTCTTTGCAGTTAATAAAGTGTTATTATCACCATCAATATACTTTATGATCTTACCATCAATATCCATAATATCAGATTGCTTTTTATTCTTAAATTCAAGATAGTTTTTACTCTGTTCTGATAAAATAACTGTTTCATCTTGGACTGGATATACTTTTACAGATTGTTCGATGTCATGATACTTGTCATCAAGAGTATAACCATCAGGCGCTTTAATTTCTGTAACTACATAAGTTGTACCTTCTTTATTAGCTGGCAGTAATTCTGTTTTAGCTATTCCATCTTCATTTGTAGTAATAATAATTGGTACAAAACCACTATCGTTAGGATTAGTTATTTTAAATACTGCCCCTGCTAAGTTTTCATTAGCATCACTTGTCTTTTTAACAACTATTTTACCCATATTAGAATGGTTGATTATTTTACCATCTGTATTTGGTAAGTATTCTTTTACTGTACTTTGTCCTGATTCAACAGTAACAGGATACACAATAGTATCAAGTTCAAAACCGTCTAAAGTCGCAACTTCTTTTACATAATAATTTCCAGCAGGAACATCAGTCCATATAATTTTACCATCTTTACCAGTAGTTTTTACTGTTTGAACTAAGTCACCAGATTCTTGGTACAATCCAAATTCAACACCTTCTAAGACTTTATTTCCCACATTTGAATAGTTACTGCGATCATCATATTTAGTAATAACCACTTTACCAAGGGCTTGATTAACCACTGTATTTGCATCTTTAGAAGTAACTGTTGTCACTTTGCCGGCTTCAATCGTAAATTCAATTGGCTGCATAATCTCGAAATTGTCTGGCGCAGTGATTTCTACTAACTGATATTTACCAGTTTCAATTACCGAAGATTCAAATTTACCATCTGTATTTTCTATCGTAAATGAATCCAAATAATTCTCATAATCTCCATCTGTATTCTTTTTCATCAATTGGAAAGTAGCTCCACTTAAACCTTTTCCTTCAGGATCAGTTTTAGTAAATGTAAACTTACCAGCTGTTGTCGTATTAATAATAGGACCATGATTTTGAGCATCATCTGTTTTTCCAGCTTCGGTATAAACAATATTTTGTTCTCCTTCAGTTACCTCAACAGCATATACATCATTCATAACTGTTTCATCATAACCATCAGGAACCTTCGTTTCAACAAATAAATATTTTCCTTTTTCTAAATTATCAAAGATGACAATTCCTAAAGTATCACTATTTTTTACTATTCCATTAACCTTTTCATCATCTTGCAGTTTACTATCACCATTTACATCTTTATATAAAGTAAATTCAGCTCCAGCTAATGGGAAACGTGTAGTCTTACTATCATTTGCTCCATAAATAGACCATTCTGATATCTTTTCAATTTTAATACTTCCTAAAGGTTCATTTTCAACTTCAATAGTTGTTACTTCTCCATTAGTTTTGGTTGTAACTTTAATTCGATTAGAATCTTTGATTACATAACCATTTGGTGATATATCTTCTTGTAAATAATAAGTAGTGTTCGGGCGTAAATTATCAAAAACAATTCCTTTATCTTTTTGATACGTTGCAGTAGCAACTAAATTCCCATCCGTTTGAGCATCATATAAACTAAATGTTGTACCGTCTAACTTATCAATTTCTTTTCCAGTATGACTATCTTTTTTAATTACTTTAAGTGATTGTTTCATCATATTAGTAATTTCAATTTTTCCATCAGTACCAGTAACTTTTAGAGCCTCTACTGTGTAAGGACCATAAAGAGTATCATTTAAGAAATAATCGTTATTAGTAGATTTTTCTTTTAGTGTATATTCCCCAGCCGGTAATAATTTTGTTCTAGCAACACCATTTTTATTTGTTTTAATTGTATCGACTAAGATTCCGGATTCATTAAACACTTCAAAAACAACATCAGCTAATTTCTTTGTTTTATCATAATGATCAACTTTCGTAATTTCTAATTTGCCATAAGATGAAGTATTACTGATAACATTATCGGCTTTACCTGATTCATTACCATTTTCGTCAACTTTGACAATCTCTTTTGTAATATCTCCAGGTGTAATGGTAAACTTACCAAGATATGCATAATCCGCAAAACCATTATTTTTATTTGTAGTACCTACAGTAGTTTCTTGTAAGATATAATCACCTGCTTCTAACCACTTTTTACTAGTAACATCAGTTCCATTAACTTTGAACTGAAGCTTACCATTAGATTGTGATACTGCTGTTCCAACTAAATTAGTAGACGATAAATCTAGGGTACCGTCAGCTAATTTAACTGATTTATATACATTAAAGTTTACTCCACTTAAAGCAACCGGATTAGTTAGACCATTAGCATCTAGATAGGTTCCTTGTTTTGTTAATTCAACACTACCCTTTGGTACATTTGTTACAACCAATGGGTTCTTGACAGCATCTGAAACCGTAGTATAAACGCTACCATCTAAACCAGTAACTTTATCTGCTTCGATTGTAAATTCACGTGGTGTTGGATTCAATACATACCCATCAGTACTAATCAAACTTTCAATCAGCACATAATTTCCAGGTTTCAAATAGTCTGTCAATACAGCATTTTGATTACCATTTGTCGTGATAGTTGAAATTGGTGTATCTTTACTATAATCATGTCCAGCCTCGTCATTTTTAGCATAAATATTGAATGTCGCTTTTATATAAGTATTTGAATTAGTACTAGACACCTTATTCAATGCTAATTTACCATAATTACTAGTATTAACAATCACATTAGAAGCATCTGCTTGATCTGAATAGAGATCCGTATTATCGGTATCAAAACCTAAATTAACTAAATATTTAGTAGTATCTGGTGCAACGACATGCTCTGGTAATGAAGTTATATCTTCTTCAACTACATATAATCCAGCTGGAGAAGGAGCTGTCATAAAGCTGCCTGTTTTCCCTGAAGAAATAGTACCAGTTGTATAAGTTACTTCTTCTCCCGTTTTAATATACCACTTATCACCTATTTTAAATGCATCAGCAACGCTTTCATTCGATTCTACAACTGGATATACTTTGAAATTAATTCCTGTTAATGCTGATTGTTCACCTGCAAATTTTAAAACTTTACTAACCCAGATCTGACGATATTTATAATTTATAAATGTAACCGTTTCATTAGTATCAGCATCCTTTAAAAAATACACCTTACCATTGACTTCAACAGTCACTTTACGAATATCTGTGTTTTTATTATAGCCAGCTGGCTGTTTTAATTCAGTAACATAATAAGTTTGAGTAGAATCAATATTTTCAAACTTGAAGTACTTATCAGTAGATACAGCTGTACTTACCAAATCATATTCTGCCCATTTTTCTGAATCAGCAATTACCTCATCTATTTCAGTTTGACTTAACTTATTCAATCTATCTGCACCAGTTTCAGTACTAAACAATCCCATGGTAGCACCAGCAAGTAATTTTTCTGCCTCATCGTATTTATAACCGATTGGATTAGTCAATAAATAGTTCTGTACTTCGATTTCGCTAATATGTTGTGCTTTGATTTCACCAACATACCACCATTCGTGGATTATTCCATAATAGTCTGGAGCTCTTACTTCTTGTAATACTACTTCTTTACCTGGATCAAGGAAAACTGAATAACCAACCCCAGGATCTTTTGAGGATTTACCATTTGCATCATATAAAACAGCTGTTCCCGAAATAATCTTTGTTGAAATCCCACTATCACTTACAGTATATTTTTTACCATCATTAGCAGTAATTGTTTGGCTTCCATTGCTATCAACGTAATAAATTTTAAACTCTGCTCCATCTAATAGAACTGTCTTATCTTCATTTGTTTTAGTTAATTTTATTTTTCCTTTTTTAGGTGTGTTTTCAAATGTAACATGCGTTGTTTTACCAGCCTCAAGTTCAACTACTTTTGGTGGTTGTTGTTCATAATCATTTTGCTGCTCAGCAGTTAAATTTTCTTCAACAATATAGAATCCCGGCTCTAATCCTGAAACCGTCTTCTCTACAACATCACTTTCAATCGTTGCTAAAGCATTACCATCTTTAACATACCATTTATCATCTTTACTAATTGCGCCATCTTCATCTGATGATACTTCTTTTGCTTTATAGACACTAAATTTTATTCCTGCTAGCGGTTCACTAACATCTTTATTATCCTTATCTAACCATTTAGCTGTTTTAACTAAACCAAGGCTGCTGTATGGCACATTTTCAATTGGATTTTCAACATAAACTTTATTTGTTTTACCTTCAACAATCTCAAATTCATGTGGAGTTGGATCAATTGTATAGTTTCCAACCACAGCTTTTTCAATTAATACATATTTCCCCGGTGCTAAGAATTCACTAGTAACCACATTACCATCAGCTTTTGTCGTAAGTACATACACTGGATCACCAGTATAATTTCCTGTTTCATTCCATTTATAAACATTAAATGTCGCTGCTACTCCAGTATCACTGTCAACTGAGCTGACCTTTTTAACTGCCACCTTACCTTTGATCAAACGGTTGACTACATCAACATTTGATACTAATTTATCATCAGTATTTGAGCCAGGCTTTACAGTTACGACCTTTGCATTACCACCTTCAACTTCAAATTCTGATTTAACATTTTTTTCAACAACCCAATATTCTCCAGCATCTATTATTTTTGAAGTAGCGATACCATCATTATTAGTTGTAACTGTTAAAAGCGTCTTATTAGTATCAGCAATTTTACGGTCCTCATCAATATTCGTACTTAACTTAGGAAAATATTCAAACGTTATATTTCCCGCTGGTTTAGCGATAGTTTCATCAATATTAAATGAAGTCTTTGTAATTGTAAACTTACCTTTAGGAACATTTTCAACAATCTCTTTGCTCTCATAAACTAATGAATTATTTGTATCATTAACTTGTGGTGCGGTAAATGAATATTCAGTCGTATTTAATGTATATCCATCCGGTGCTTTGGTTTCAACGTAATAATATGTTGCTCCAGGTGTTAATCCAGTAAAGATTACATACCCTTGACCATTAGATTCAATTCCTTCATCAATTACCTTTTTATCAGCATCTAATAATTTAAATTCCGCTTTATATAAGCCAGTATTATGATCTAAAGATGACACTTTTCTAATCATATATCCAACTAACGGATCGTTAGAAACAGTTTTACTAGTTTCTTTATTATTTTCAATCTTAAAATCAATATTTTTCGTATTAACAGCATAGCCAGTTAACTTCGAAGTTTCCTTTAAGTAGTATTCACCAGCTTCTAAAAACTTAGTTTTAGCTTTACCATCACTATCTGTTTTAATTGTATCAACTTTAGTATCATCATCTTTACGGTAAACATCAAATGTTACATTGGCAAGTGGCTCCTTTGTTTTAGAATCTATTTTAGTCACTTCTAAATATCCTAATGTAGTTGATTCATTCATGATCTCTTTAGTAGCTGTTTTTCCAGATTGAATTTCGACTGTAATTACATCTGTTAATTGATTATAGCCACTAGGCGCTTCAAATTCTTTTAAATAATATGTTCCAGCAGCTAACTCAACTTTATTAGAATTTGAACTACTTGAAACCGAATTGTTAGATTCAATTACAATTGGATTACCCGCATCATCTTTTACAAGGCTATCATCTGTAGCATTTTTATTTGTATAAACATGGAATTTAGCTCCAGCTAAATTAACCGTAATAGTTGGATAATCTTTTAATGATCCTTTTTTCAAGATTTGTAAATATCCTAATTCTTCATTTTTTACTGTAACTTCATTTAATGTTTGCGTTTTTAATTCTGTCACATAATAATTTTCATCAAGTTTATAATGATTGGGTGCTTTAGTTTCTTGATATACATAAAAACCTTTAACTAAAGCTTTTGATTCCTCATTACCATTTAAAGTAAAACTGTCCACACTACTGAAATCTTCAGACTCAATAGCTATATTAGCGGTTTCTTTAGATTCAAAAGGCCCATAAACAGTAAATTCAGCACCATTTAATTTTTTTGTTTCTGTCAATGCATCAACTTTATTAATAATTAATTTACCTTTGTTCGAACTATTTACAACATATGGCACCCCAGTATTGTGATCTTGTAGCATTAAAGATGGATAGTTTACTTTATTTGCTTCAACTTTAACGTCCCATTTATAAACATCCGGTTTATCATATTCTGCACTTGAAAAATCTTCCTCAACAGTATAATCACCTGCAATAATTCCTTCAAATAAGACTAATCCTTTATCATTTGAAACAGTTTCATATTTATCTCCAGTTACTTTATTGGTCAAAATAAATTTTACTCCCGCAAGCGGTCCATACTGGCTATTCGTTGCACTTGTTCCCACTTTATTAAATGCAACATAACCAAATCCTTGAGCAGTTGTAAGATTATTTATTTCTAATTTTCCATTTTCAATTTTCTTACCATCCAAATAAACTACAGCTTTATTATTTTCATTTTTAACTTCAATTTTATAAATCGTTTCACCATTAGCACTATCAACACCATCTCCAATAAATGGTAAATTGCCAACAGTTTCTTTCAAATAATATGTTCCTTCAGAAATTTTAGCAAAATTTACTTTACCATCCTTATCAATAACTTTGCTATTGCCAACTGTGTTACCATCAATATCAGTCGCAGCATTTTGACACGCTTCATCAGTATACAGTCCAAACGCTATACGTGAATCAGTATTTTGATAATAACAATCTTGTTTTTCTTGATCAAAAATAAATTTATTATCACCAACAATATTGTTGTCACCATTAACAGTAACATATTTGGTAATATCCAAATTTGTTGTTGGCGCATTTTCATCTACCCAGCCAACATTTACAGGAGCATTAGCACTTACATACTTAGGCGTATTTTCTCCCAAAGGAAGATATTTCAACTCAACCTTATTATCCAAAATAAACGGAATATCATCTTTTTCATTTGGTAAGACACGATAAGCATCTTTGCTATAATTCGCATTAATCGTATAAGTAGTTAGCATTGCAGCACCATCTGGTACATAATTAGTATCATCCGGGTTGCTTTCGTAAGTACTTATATAATAAATTTTAATTGCTTTTACAGTACCATTTTCATTTAAAACTAATTCATAATCTTTATCAGCACCTTCTTCTAGTACTTTATCTCCCACTTTGATAGAGATATTAGCAGCTCCCCCATCTTCACGTCCTGCTGGAGCAACCGGTAAAGTATCCACTAATTCAAATGTCGTACAGTTAAGCCGACCATAATTATTACCTAAATCCGTAAGATTACTACCTGGAGCGGCAGTTACTTTGTAATCGACACTATAATAGTCTTTCCCATCTATTGATTTAATCGTGTAATTATTACCATCTGCTTGCTGAATAACATTTTTCCCTACAGTCCATTCTTGACTGGCTTTTGCGGTAACTGAAGCATCAGGTACAGAGACTGGGTTAATTGTATAACTTCCATTTTCATTAACCATAGAACCTGTCATTTTCATATCAACAAACTTAGCAGTTGTGCCATTCTTAGTTGTCATATTCTTAAAATGCATTTTTAAATATAACGTACCTGATTGTCCAGCCGCCAATTCTTTACTTTTAATTGATAGAATATTTTTCCCTAATGATGTTCTTTGTTCAATTGAATCAAAACCAGTATTACTAATATCTGTTGTTTCATCGAACTCAATATCGTTTGGCAACGTGATACTCAACGTACACTCAGTATACTTGGAAGCATCTGTACTTGCTGAAACAGCATAATAAATTGCCAAAAAGAATGAATCTCCTGAATCAGCTTGTGAAACATCAACATCCTGTCCATTGACTTTTTCTACGATTCGTGAGTTAAATGTAATGTTCGCATCAGCATTACCATCAACCGCATTAATTATGGTTCCATTTGACATCACCCCAATTAACATAGCCAATACTAACGATAAAATTCCAAACTGTTTAACCATTTTGGTTTTCTTGAGTTTTTTCATTAAATTACCCATTCTCTAATTCTCCCCCTTTTATTTATCTGATTTTCTTCAAATCATTTGTTAAAATAATCTCATCGTGTTTCTTCTTTTCATTATAACGATTAGTAATGCGATCAACCGCTATTTTTGCGCCATCTAAATCCGGTGAGGCAAGAATCAATGAATATTGTGTCATATTAAACTTTGAATAAACATCATTTTTTCTCAAACTATTTGAAATCACTTCTCTTAAAATATCTGCTTCTTGGCGAATCGCCTTTTCGTCTAAACAACCACTTGTATCAACGATCGTAAGTAAAGTTAAAATTCGTGCTTTCATCGAACGTCTTGCTGAACGAACATTGATTTGATAAATATTTTTAAAAACGTCAAAATCACAATAAAATGTATTATCATTGTTATCATCAACTGTTAGACTCTTTTCCAATTCTTCAACATCAATTTGTGTCGCAGGAGAAGTATCTAGAATCATTTCATAAATTTCTTTCAGTCGCTGTGACACTTCAATTCCATATTTACTATAGTAATAATCTACGATTTGACGATAAAATGATAATGCAAGATCTGTTTTACCTGTCTTATAATAAGCATAAAGCTTCATTTCATATAATCGTGTATCCATTATTTTTTGACTGTTTTGGTGATTACAAATTTGTAAAACCTGTTCATATAAGTTATTGTTAGCTAAAATCGTTAAAGTTTTTAAAATTGCCTCTAAACAATTACGTTCTAACAAATTATTTATTTCTAAGATCCAGTCATTATAATTAAACTCTGGTAAAACCTCTCCATGATATTTGTTGATCATTTCTAAACAGCGTTCATGCTTGCGGTAAGGATCATCTTCCTGTTCAACACGACGACAAAGTTTCAACATCTCCTCATAATCAACTCGACATTCAACTTCAGGATTCCAATAATAACTTCGTCCCTTAGATTTAATACAATCAACTTCTTTAAAAAACTGTTTCATTTCCTTTCGAGCTCGATAAATCAGATTTCTTAATGCTCCTTCCGGTTTATCAGCATTTCCATCTGGCCAAAGAAAATCAATCAGTTGTGGATTAGTTATATTAGCATTTCGATTAAGAATTAAATATACAATCAACAACTCAACTTGGGCACTTCGTTTCTTTTCTTGAGGAAATTCATTTTCCCCATCAGTGATATGCAGTCTACCTAAGGTCTTGATTTTTAATACTAATTTTTTATCCATAAAAATCACTCCCTTGTTTACATGTTTCAACATCATAATTATACTATATTCCAATTATGATATTTTCTTATTCAAAAAAATAAATCGTCTTTTTTCAAGACTTTAAATAAAATATAACCGTTTTGTAACCAAAATAATATATAATTAAAATTTTCTTTCAATCAAATTCGGATTTGATGCATACATGACTGCTGTCTCTTTTGTAATCTTATTTTGTTTATATAAATCAACGATCGCATCATCCATAGTAACCATACCAATTTGGCGATTAGTAGATATAGCATTATCAATTTGGTGCGTTTTACCATCACGAATCAATGTTCTAATTGCTTGATTACAAATCATGATTTCAAATACGGGTATCATTTTACCATCAATACCTGGTACTAATTGTTGGGAGATGACTGCATTAAGTACCATTGCCAGCTGAACTCGAATTTGCTGCTGCTGTGAAGGAGGAAACACATCAATCATTCGATCAATCGTATTAGCAGCACCAACTGTATGCAAACTTGAAAAAACCAAATGCCCCGTCTCAGCTGCCGTAACTGCAATATCAATAGTTTCTAAGTCACGCATTTCACCAACTAAAATAACTTCTGGCGCCTCCCGTAAAGCTGCTCTTAACGCAGAAACATAGTCATGGGTATCGTGATAAACTTCTCGTTGTGAAACGATACTTTTGTCATGACTATGCAAATATTCAATAGGATCTTCAATTGTAATAATGTGTGTATTTCGATTACGATTGATCTGATCAATAATACAGGCTAATGTCGTAGATTTACCGCTTCCTGCCGGGCCGGTTACTAAGACCATTCCTTTCTTTTGATTAGCTAGGTCAGTAATTACTTTTGGAATATGCATTACTTCAGGATCAGGAAGTTGAAAACTAACAACACGTAATACTGCGGCACAAGAGTTTCTTTGACGATAAGCATTGACCCGAAACCGCCCTACATTAGGAATAGAAAAAGAAAAATCATCATCGCCACTTCTCATAAATTCTTCAATTCCAGCGTTATTAGCAATTTCATAAATATCACGAATCATCCGCTCAGTATCATGTGGTGTCAAACGTTCATCGCTATATTTTGAAATTCTCCCATCTATCTTAATAGCACAAGGCGAACCTGCAACAATAAAGATATCAGAAGCCCCTTTAGTTACTACTTCTTCTAATAATTTTTTTATTTCCATTTTATTCCTCCAGATTAATTGTTTTTAAACTAATTATTTTGAGACTATCATTTTCTTGCACAAATGACAGCTGTAAAACTTGAGAATCATTTATTTTATCTTCAAGCATATATAAATCATCTTCTTTTTGATACTCGATTTGAAGATTTTCTAAACTATATTCTAAATTTTGACTATCTAATTGATAATATTTGGTTAACAGCCGTGACTCACTTTCGTAATATTGACTAGTAATATTAGCTTGGCGAACGCTTGACTCATAATAAGAATTAGCTCGCAAATATGATAATATTGCCAGTACACACATAACTAAAATCACAAAAATCATAAAAATTGATGGCGCCCCAATTCCCAAACGCATTGAAGTATGTTTCTTATTCATCGTGATTACCTCCTAATACAAAAGGCAATTCACTGATAACTTCGTTTTTATTCTTTATCATTATTTTTCCTTGAGTAATCATATCTCTATCTATTTCAATAAAAATATTATCTTTTTGATAATGATTCTCATCGATTTTTTCTACTTCCAATAATTGTTCTAAATCAGCCTGCGGATAAGCTTGCATTGTTTCAATCATACTTTGCGCCTCAATTAATGCATTTTGCAAATTAGTCCCTTGTACTTGTTTATTTTTAGCTTGCACTATAAATGAGGCACATACTGTTGTTGAAGCAGCAAAAAAGAGGATAACTATGATTAATTCCATTAAAAACGAAAATGACTGTACTTTTGATTTCATACTTTCCTCCTATCCATGTAAATAAATTGAAATACTTTTGCTAACTTGATCACGTGTAACTGTAAATTTAAATAAACGGTCTTTTTGTTCTATTTTAAAATCATCTAATGCAAATAACTTACTACCCTCTTGTAACCCCGCATGATAGTCATTACTTGTATATAATTCCTTGAGATAACCATCTTGACAATAAATATAAGTAACCGTCTTAGCAGTTTTAATTTCTAAACATTGCGTATTATCTATTTCAACAATTTTAGTCGAATCGTCACTATCATTTGCTTTTAACTTCGTGTTTAAATAAGCCAAAGGCACAATTAAATCATCTTCTTGTTGACACGTATCATTAATAACTTGATATCCTTTTATTTCATAAGTAACAATAAAGAAAGACCCAATTACAAAAAGCAAGAACAATGACAGCGAAAATAATACATGTATATTACGATGTTTATTCATAGTTCTTCTCCTTTTTAAATACCTTGATTCGTGGTTGTAAATTATCTCCTTCATAATAATAAATAACCTGATAATCTTCATCATTTAAAAGCAACCCATAATTTTCCTTCAAATACTCAATATCTTTAGGATATTTGCCTTCAATACTATAACATTTTAAACTAAGTTGATTAATTGTATCACTAACCCGTTTTAGATCCTCATTTGATGAATATGTTGAAGTAGAATTGAAAGCATAAATGCTTACCATGATTATAACTATCAGTAAGATTATCTTTAACATATTTTTCATAAATAACCTCCTATAAAGAGGACATGATACTAATTAATGGCAACATTACCGACATCAAGACTATTCCCACTACTAAAGATAACAAAGTTACAATCGTTGGTTCTATGATATTTAAAAATTGGTCTATCGCACGACTAACTTCTTCTTGAAAACTATTTGATAATTGTTTCATGATTATATCAACCTGTCCAGTTTTAAAACCGACCTGAATCATATTTAACTGCATTCCTTGATAAATTTGATATTTTTTGATAACTTCAACGAAACTATCACCATTTATGAGATCTTCATTGCATTTTTCTAAATTAGCCCTAAGCTGTTTATCATCAACTAATTTTGGTACAAACTTCATTGCCTCTTGTAAATCATAACCACTAGAAATAAACAATGACAAAGCATAAGTAATTTGAGCTTTATTTAATGCTCTTGACAATTTCCTTGTTAAAAAAGATTTCTGCACTACGCTTGACAAGACATTTACATGGGTAATGCGCTGATATAAATATCCAGCAATAATTACTATCACCAGCACTAACAAGACCGCAAAACATATCAATGAAAAAATTTGACCAAATTCCATAAAACTATTAGCATACGATGATAAATCACTGCCTAGTCCATTTAAAACATCTTTAAAAATTGGTAATACTTTAAATACAATGATTCCTACAACCACCACCATCATAATAATTAAAATGATTGGATAAGTTAAAGCCTGTTTCAGTTTATTTGTTATATCATCAATTCGAGCATAATATTCACTTAATGATTGCATAACATCATCTAAATTACCGCTCGTTTCACCCACTTTGACTAAATTAACCATATAGTCATCAAAAGCTTTAGTTAGATCGATTGCTTCACTAAAACTTACTTGTTCATCTAAATATTTAGCAACTTCTTGAAGAACCCCTTTAATGTTTTTATCATCCATTTCTTCATATACCATCGTAACCCCTTGATTAAGACTAAATCCCGATTCTAAGATCATTGCCATCTGGTTACAAAACATATATTTTTCACTCATCGTCAATTTCATCGTTTTTCTCCTTAATAACGTGCTGTTTCAACGTATTTTCCCTCATAATCATACTTAGTGCTTGCGAAAGTCGGATCCATAATCGTCCATGTATCTTTATCCATAAAAATATCCGGATTGACCCAACCCTGCCCTTTAACATAAACTTCTAACCAAGAATGATATTCATCTTTATCAGTCCCCCCACAAATCAGTCGGGCTGGAATATGATTGATTCTTAACATTGCCGTCATCATTGAAGCATAATCAAAACATATGCCCTTTTTATTGTTAATTATTTCATCTAAATTTGGAATCAAATACTGCTGTTTTGCTAAAGCTACTTTATCATCGTCATAGTTTATGTAATTAGCCACAAATTCATAGACTTTTTTTATTCGTTTTAAATCATTATCTTCATCCTTCACTTCATCAATAGCTAACGTCGTAATCGCATCACCCGGTTTATAATTAACCAAGATATTAGGATATAAAAAGGGGAGCAGTTCGTTATCTAAAATAACATCAACTTCCACACTTTTTTTTATTGCATATTGGGTACCCTCAATATTTTCTAAAATTTTAATCAAATATTTTCCATTTCCCAACTGGAGTGGATAACTCACTCCTTGTTCATCCGTTAAATCATAATTTAGTTTTTGTTCATCTTTACTAATTTGAATTTTTATTCGTTTACTAACACCTGGTTTTAAAAAGGCCATTACATATCCTTGATTAGTATTAGAATAATCAACCTTCGCTACATCACTATCTAAAACCAGTGTCCCTGATGCTTCAGGATAAAGAATCTCATCAACTGTATAACTTTTTGATGTTGGATAATCACTTGGGTATTCTTGATTACTGTTATTATCACTTGAACATCCAGTAAGAAGACATGATAATACAGTGACTACCACTAGTATTCGCTTGTACATTACCATTATCCTCCTTAATTTTAATTATACACCGAAATATCTGGGATTGAAAAGAAAAAGGCAAAAAGAAAAACTCTCTCTACCTTAACTAATTCCTATATAATATAAACCAATCTGTATGATTCCAGCTATTACCATCACTGTAATCGGGTTCATTTTCTGTTTCCTTAATAAAACCAGAGCAACTATAAATATGGCTACAGAACCAAATTTCAAATTTGCAAAGTTTACTGTATCTCCAAAAAAACAGCTAACAATAATCAATAGTCCTGAAACTGCAATCAGCGACACTACAGCCGGACGAATATATTTTAAAATATTTTGAATAATTGACATTTGCTGATATTTTAAATAAATATAAGCAATCAGCGATACAATAATACATGAAGGTAAAATGCATCCCAATGTCGCTACTATAGCCCCATAAAAACTATCTATCTTTAATCCAACAAATGTTGCCGCATTAATTGCAATCGGTCCAGGTGTCATCTGGGATATCGTTATTAAATCTGTTAACTCATTCATCGTCAACCAATGATATAAATCAACTACTTGATGCTGAATCAGCGGTAAAGCAGCATATCCTCCTCCAAAACTAAATGCACCAATTTGAAGAAAACTGAAAAACAAAGTTAAAAGTTTCATTGTCTTTCCCTCCATCTGCTTACCATATTTTGTATAATTCCAATAAATCCACAACTTAAGATTACGTAAATAACATTTACATTAAAAAGATATGTTGCAATAAAAGCACATACCATAATTATAATTGGTAAGATTTCTTTTTCTTTAACAACCCCTACTGCCATATCATAAGCAACTGAAGCAATTACTGCCCCAACTCCAGCCTGCATTCCAGAAAGCATTAAGGCAATTATCTCATTGCTTTTAAAAATTTCATAAAACACTGACACTAATGATAAAATTACAAACGGTGGCAAAATCGTCGCTAAAATAGAAACTATCGCACCTTTGATTCCCGCTAATTTAAAACCAACTACAATTGCACCATTTACTGCAATTGCCCCTGGGGCAGATTGGGCAATGGCAATCAAGTCAAGCATTTCTTTTTCATCGATCCAGTTGAACTCATCAACATATTTTTTCTTCATCAATGTCACAATTACATAGCCACCGCCAAATGTAAAAGCACTTAAATAAAGATTTGTTACAAAAAGCTTCAACAACATTCCTTTTTTCATCATATCACCTTCCCTATAGTATAGTGCTAAATTATGATGATGTAAAACAAAAGATAACATTACTATTGCAATGTTATCTTAAACAATTCCTTTTTTCTATCTTTTAAAAGTAAAGATTAACTATTAATTTCATCAATAACTTCAGTAAATATACTAATCATCTCATCAACATCTTTTTCTTCAATGATGAATGGCGGCAACATTCTAATTACATTTGTTCCCGCAGTAATCAACACTAGACCTTTATCGAGAGCTTTTTGAATATATGGTTTGACTGGATGATCAAATTCTAAGCCAAGCATTAGTCCTAAACCGCGACGTTCCTTAATAAAATCATATTTTTCAACTAGTTCATCTAATTTAGTAATCAAATATTCACTGACATCTTGAACATGATCAAGCATTTGCGTTTCTTCTAAAATCTTAAAGACTGTCTTACAAGCTTTTCCAGCCATAGGGTTACCACCATAAGTAGATCCATGATCACCAGGTTTTAAAGCATCTCCGATTTTTTTATTTGCTACAAACGCTCCCATTGGGAAACCAGCCCCAATTCCTTTAGCTAGACAAACAATATCAGGCATGATTCCATATTGGAAATATGTCATGATCGTTCCTGTTCGTCCCATCCCACATTGAACTTCATCAAGAATCATTACAATCTCATGCTTATCACATAATTGTCGAATTCCCTTCATAAATTCTTGGGTGCAAACATGGATCCCCCCTTCCCCTTGAACAGGTTCTAAAATAATCGCAGCTGTTCTTGGGGTGATTAACTTAGCCACTGAATCCAAATCATTAATATCGCCATATTTTACACCCGTAATTAATGGTCCAAATGCAGTTTGATATGCAGGAGTTCCTGTTAATGTAACCGCTCCTGTAGAACGGCCATGAAAAGAATGATTCAAACTAATAATTTCACTATCAGCCTTTCCATGTTTTTCATAATAATATTTACGCGCTAACTTCAACGCCCCTTCGGTCGCTTCTGTCCCACTATTAGTAAAAAATACTTGATCAAGTTGTGTTGCTTTAATTACCGCTTCAGCAGCCTCAATTGTTTCAACACTATTAAAATAATTTGATATGTGCATTAAACGGTGCATCTGTTGACACATTGCATCTGTATACAGCTGATAATCATAGCCAAATGAATTAACACCTATTCCAGAATAAAAATCCAAATACTTTTTACCGTTTGTATCATATAAATAAACTCCATTACCGTGATCAAAAGTAACATCAAATCTACCATAAGCTTTCATAAAAGCATTATTAGCTCTATCAAAATAATCCATTTTTAGTCCCCCAATTTAATCTTATCTGCTAGACGATAATATAATTCTACTGCCTGCATCAAGACTTCTTCATCAAAATTAAATGTTTCTGTGTGTAAACCGCTAAAATATTTTGGTGTTTTAGTTCCTACATAAAAGAATATTCCTGGTACCTCTTTTTGATAGAAAGAAAAATCTTCAGCTAACATTAACGGCTCTTTTAATTCCTCATAATTCTCATCAGTTAATCTAACAAATTGCCGATATAGATCATAATCATTTAAAACCGGTGGATACATTGGCGGGCAACTAAATTCAATGGTACAGCCATAAGTTTGCTCCATCCCTTGATTAATTGCCTCCATCGTATCTGTAATTTTTTTAAAAACTGTCTCGCTGTAAGTTCTAACTGTTCCTTTAAAAGTTGTTTGATCAGCAACGATATTTCGCACAGTTCCCCCCTGAATTTCTCCAATATTAATTACGCAGCTTTCAACAGGTGCTATTACTCGAGAAATAATACTTTGATATTGACAAATTATTTGACTAGCAATCATGATTGAATCAATTCCTAAATGATATAACCCTGCATGAGCACTTTTGCCAGTTATTGTCACATCAAGTTCACCATTTTGAGCCATCAATGGTCCCGGTCGACAAGCAATCTTTCCTGCTTCGATTGTCGGCATTAAATGTAAACCAAATATTGCTCTTACATTATACTGCTTTAAAATCCCAGCTTCAACAATTAACTTTGCACCACCTGGTGATTCTTCTGCCGGCTGAAATATCAATAAGATATTATGCTTCCACTTTAAAGGCTGCTCTTTTAGTTTTTTAGCTAATCCAAGTAAAGCAGCCATATGACCATCATGACCACATGCGTGCATATAACCATTATGACATGATTTAAAACTACAATTAGTTTGTTCGGATATTTTCAATGCATCCATATCACTACGAAAAGCCAAGGTTTTATCTTGATGATTATCAAGATAAACAAGAACCCCTGTATCCAAGATTGAAATTGGTTCATATCCCATCTTAGTTAATTCATCTTTAAGATATTTTGAAGTCTTAAATTCTTGTAAACCTAGCTCAGGGATTTGATGTAATTCCTGACGCCATCTTTTAATTTCATTTAAAGCGTCCATAACTGATCTCCTAAATTTTTCTTAAATCATCCATTAACTGAGTTTTACCTTCAGTTGTTTCATCTTTTTGTTCTTTAATAATTCGAGCTGGATTTCCAACTACCACTGCCCCTGCCGGAACATCACTTGTAACAATCGAACCAGCACCAACAACTGCACCTTTACCAATGTGTACTCCTTCAATAACTACAGCATTAGCTCCAATCAATACATCATCTTCTAATATTACTGGTGAAGCACTAGGTGGTTCAATAACTCCAGCTAAAACTGCTCCAGCACCAACATGACAACGTTTCCCAACTTCTACACGACCACCTAAAACAGCTCCCATATCGATCATAGTTCCTTCACCAATCTTGACTCCAATATTTATAACTGCACCCATCATAATTACAGCATTATCGCCAATCGTTACATGTTCGCGAATAAAACATCCAGGTTCAATACGAGCATTAATATTAGTCATATCTAACATTGGAATTGCACTATTACGACGATCTTGTTCTAAATAAGAATCAACAATAACCTCTTTATTTACCTCCATATAAGCTTTAATAGCCTCTAAATCACCAATACATACTTTACTATCTTCTCCACCAAACATTTTAAATTCAGTTGCTTCTGGTAAGTTTTTCCCTTTTAAATAAACTTTTACCGGTGTTTGTTTTTTAGCATCACCAATATATTTAATTATCTCTTCTGCACTATTTAACATATCTATCTCCTTTTCTATATCTCTATTGTTCCATTAAAAACATTTGTTGCAGGTCCAGACATCATGATCGTTTCATCTACATATTCAATTTCCAAACAACCACCTAATAATTCCACTGTTACCTTACTATCCGTATAATGATTTAAATAGCATGCATACATAACTGCACAAGCACCAGTACCACAAGCCATAGTTTCACCCGAACCGCGTTCCCAAACACGCATCTTAACATAACTTTTGTTAATGATTTGAACAAATTCAGTATTAACAGATGCAGGAAACAATTGATGGTGCTCAAATTTAGGACCTATTGTTTTTAAATCCAAAGTATCTAAATCAGAAACAAAAGTCACAGTATGAGGATTCCCCATTGAAATAGTAGTTAAACGATATTCTCGCCCACCAATTTCTACCGGTTCATCAATCATTTTCTCTTTAGCATATGTACAAGGAATATCTTGACAAGTTAGGACGGGTTTGCCCATATTAACCTTTGCTCCAATACACTCATCGCCATCAAATAATAATTCTACTGTTCGTAATCCTGATTTAGTTTCAATTTTCAATACATGTTTATCACTCAATTTATGATCATAGATAAATTTAGCAAAACAGCGGATTCCATTTCCACACATCATTGCTTCACTTCCATCTAGATTAAACATTCGCATTTTAAAATCATACTGATCCGATGGTAAAATCACGATCATTCCATCACTTCCAATACCGAAATGACGATCACTTATTTTCATGATAAATTCTTTATCCATGGGAATCTCCTGATTTATTCCATCAAAGTAAATATAATCATTACCAATGCCTTCCATTTTTGTAAAATGCAGCTGCATAATTCCCCTCCTTTTCATGTATTTACAAGATTTTATCAAATTGACTAATATTTTTCAATTCCAAGATTATATTTATTTAAAAAAGAACCTTTGCACATTTTAAAGGTTCTCTTCAGCCAATATTTCCATTACTTTCAAATACGCTCCATCAGCTTCAACCGGCTGACAAATTGTCCCATATTGATATAGTTCAGGAGCCGCATTTTCCATCACATAAGGATGCCCCACCATATTAAAAATTTCCACATCATTAAATCCATCACCAAAAAAATATGTGTTTTCTGTTTCAATTTCTAAGCGTGTTAAAATTGCCTTTAGCCCACTTGCTTTAGAATGGTACTTATTTCTAATTTCAATCAGATCATAATCATCCTCAAAAGCTAAATTAAAACAGCCAAATTGTTCAATAATCTCATTTTGTTTTTTCTTTTGACAATGAATATATAATTTAAATACCTGATCATCATATTTTTCATAATTAATTTTGTTCATATCAAAGTTAGCTTTTTTTAGAAATGGTGCAATTACCCCATCTTTTTGTAAATAAGCCCCATCTTTAAACAATAAACCATACTCTAAAGTTAATGATCGTGCTAATGAAATAGTTCGTTCAACATCACCATGATCTAAAGGCTCTTTAATAATCTCTTCACCATTTAAAATAACATGCGCTCCATCACTTAAAAGATATCCATCAAATTCAAATCCTCGAAGAGGTACTGTGATCAAAGGTAACAATCGTCCTGAAGCAATCATTACTAAAAAACCATGTTCGCGTAATTTTTGAAAAGCTTCAAACATTTGTTTAGTTGGCTTATCGATTCCCTGGCGCCAGTCAATTAATGTTCCATCCATGTCAAATAAAATTAATTTTTTCTTTTTCATTTTATCACCAGCGTCATTATAACAGTTATCTTCTCAATAAGGAATTAACATTTGTCATATTATTTCATGTTAAATATTAATAAATCAAACATATATTATAATGGTGATAGTATGAGATACATGTTTAAACGAGTTAATCGCGTATTAACTATTATTCTTTCAACTCTTATTTTCATGATAATTTGTTATTGGTGGTAATAGTGCATATTTAATGCTAGTAAAAATAGAAACCGTTATAATGATATTGAGGTGATAACCATGGAAGACATTAATAACGTTGCAGTTGAAGTTAAAAACGGTGAAATGGACGAAGAAGAAATAATTGCTTATATCAAATACTTAGAAAAAAAGTTTCCTGATGAAACACTTAAATCATTATCAATTAAAATTGACGGTGATGAGGTTGATTTAGATTATACTTTTTATCCTTTGGGTTTTGAAAGAATCCGTCGAATCACTGGATATTTAGTAGGTACTTTAGATCGGTTCAATGATGCTAAAGCTGCTGAAGAAAAAGATCGGGTCAAACATGCATAAAAAAGCAGCTCAAATCGAGCTGCTTTTTTAATCTAATTCTAAGCCACCAGTGTATAACTGATAATAAGTTCCTTTTTCTTTAATCAATTTATCATGGTCACCACGTTCAATGATCCTTCCTTGATCAAGTACCATGATGGCATCAGAATTTTTAATTGTTGATAAACGATGAGCAATAACAAAAACTGTTCGTCCTTCCATCAGTTTATCCATTCCACTTTGAACAATACTTTCTGTTCTCGTATCAATACTTGATGTTGCTTCATCTAAGATCAATACCGGTGGATTAGCAACCGCAGCCCGAGCAATAGCTAGCAGCTGACATTGTCCTTGTGATAAACTTGAACCATCACCACTCAAAATAGTTTGATACCCATGTTCTAAATGCATAATAAATTCATGAGCATTGGCTAGTTTTGCAGCTTCTATACACTCCTCATCAGTAGCATCAAGTTTACCATAACGAATATTATCCATTACTGTACCAGTAAATAAATGTGTATCTTGCAAAACGATTCCTAACGATCTTCTCAAATCTGCCTTTTTAATTAATTTAATATCAATTCCATCATAAGTTATTGAACCTTTTTGAATATCATAAAAACGGTTGATCAAATTCGTAATAGTTGTTTTACCAGCTCCTGTAGCTCCAACAAAAGCAAGCTTTTCACCAGGTTTAGCAAATAAATTCATATCAAAATTGTTTTATTTTCATTATATCCAAATGTAACATCATGAAAACGAACATCACCAGCTAAACGGACATATTCGATTGAACCGTCTGGTCGCTTATGCTCCCAAGCCCAAAGTCCAGTACGTTCTTTAACTGGAGATAATGTACCATCAGCATTTTCTTTAGCATTAACTAAAGAAACATGACCAAGATCATCTTCAACCTCTTCATCCATTAATGCAAAGATTCTTTCTGCACCTGCCAATGCCATCAACACCATATTTATTTGTTGAGAAATTTGTCCAATTGGCTGATTAAAAGAGCGGTTTAATTGTAGAAAGGCAGCTAATGTCCCTACCGTTAAATCCATATAGCCATTAATCGCAAGAACACCACCTACAACCGCAACTAACACATAACTTACGTATCCTAAGTTTCCAATTAACGGCATTAAAATATTAGCATATTTATTTGCTTGATATGCACTTTCAAATAATTCTTCATTGACTTTATCAAAATCAAATTTAGCTTCTTCTTCATGAGTGAAGACTTTAACAACTTTTTGTCCTTCCATCATTTCTTCAATAAAACCATTAACTTTACCTAAATTAGTTTGTTGAGCAAAGAAATACCGCCCACTACGATTAGTTACATGTTTAGAAACTAATAACATTACACAAACCATCAAAACACTAATTATCGTCATTGGAATAGACATTACAATCATTGAAACAAGAACACAAACGATCGTTGTTGCTGAAACAATAACCTGAGGTACACTTTGCGAAATCATCTGTCTTAAAGTATCAGTATCATTAGTATAGATTGACATGATATCCCCATGGTTATGAGTATCAAAATAACGAATCGGTAATTTTTCCATATGTTCAAACATCGTATCACGAATTTCTTTTAACGATCCCTGAGTCACTTTAATTAAGAGCTTATTATAACTAAAAGTAGCAATTACTCCTACTGCATAAATTGCAATCATTTTCAAAATCGCATTCGTTAACGGTCCAAAATCAGGATTTGCCATATTAATATATGGTGTAATATAATCATCGATTAAGCTTTTGATAAAGATTGTTCCCATAACACTAGCAATACTACTAACAATGATTAATAACAATATTGCAAAGCAGGTCTTTTTATGTCTTTTAACAACAAATTTAAACAATCTTTTCATTGTTTTTCCCCGACTATTACTCACTTAAAGTTCCTCCCTTCTTTTGTGTTTCATAAATTTCTTTATAAATTGCACTAGACTCCAATAGTTCATCATTAGTACCCATAGCACTGATCTGACCATCATCTAAAACAATGATTAAATCAGCATCTTCAACTGAACTAATTCTTTGAGCAATAATTAATTTTGTTGTTCCAGGGATAACTTTTTTAAACGCACTACGAATCAATGCATCTGTTTTAGTATCAACTGCACTAGTTGAATCATCTAAAATTAAAATTTTGGGTTTCTTTAGCAATGCACGAGCAATACACAATCTTTGCTTTTGCCCCCCAGAAACATTAGTTCCGCCTTGTTCTATATAGGTATCATATTTATCTGGGAAACGTTGAATAAACTCATCTGCCTGAGCTAATTTACAAGCCTCCACAATTTCTTCATCACTAGCTTCTTTATTACCCCAGCGCAAGTTTTCTTTAATTGTTCCAGAAAACAAAACATTTTTTTGTAATACCATTGCAACTTCATTTCGCAATGTTTCCAAATCGTATTTTCTAACATCTTTACCGCCAACTAAAACTTCTCCTTTAGTTACATCATATAACCGTGGAATAAGCTGAACAAAAGTTGATTTAGCACTACCGGTTCCACCAATAATCCCGATTGTTTGTCCAGATTTAATATGAACATTGATATCACGTAAATTAATTTCTTCTTGATCATCAAAATATGAGAAATTAACATTATTAAAATCAATTGAACCATCTTTAATTTCATAATCAGGCTCAGCAGGATTATGCAGCGTTGATTTTTCATTGATTACTTCACTAATACGTTGGGCTGAAGCAATTGACATAACTACCATGACAAATACCATTGAAAACATCATTAAACTCATTAAAATCATCATTACATAGGTAAATAAACTAGTTAATTCTCCAGTAGTAAGATTTCCCCCGACAATTAAGTGTGCTCCAAACCAAGAAATTCCAATAATACATCCATATACAGTTAACTGCATTAGCGGCATATTAAAAACTAAATAGTTTTCTGCCTTTACAAATAGTTTATAAATCAAAGTTGATGTCTTTTTAAATTTCTCGTCTTCATGTTCTTCACGAACATAAGCTTTAACAACCCGAATTCCATTAACATTTTCTTGAACTGAAGCGTTTAAATCATCATATGTGTTGAATACTCTTTTAAAATACGGATGAGCTCTAGTCATAAAGAAAACTAAAAGAACTCCTAAAAAGATAATTGCCACTAAAAAAACCATAGCAATCTGAGCATTGATCGTAAAAGCCATGATCATGGCACTAACCATCATCAATGGGGCACGGATACAAGCTCTTATTAACATTTGAAAAGCATTTTGGACATTAGTAACATCCGTCATCATTCTTGTAACCAATCCAGCAGTTGAATATTTATCAATATTAGCAAAAGAAAAATCTTGAATATTGTAATACATTGCCTTTCTTAGATTTTTAGCAAAACCTGTTGAGGCCTTAGCGGCATATTTACCAGCCAAACCTCCTGCCGCTAAAGAAATAAAGGAAGCGAGCAATGTAATGATTCCTAATTTAACAGCCATATTCATATCTCTAACTTCTATTCCCTTATCAATGATCATCGCCATTAAAAGTGGAATTACAACTTCCAAAATAACTTCAACCACAACAAGTACAGGTGTTAAGATCGTATCTTTTTTATACTCTTTTATTTGGGCTAAAAGTGTTTTTAACATTTATATACCTCCCTAAAAATTAAATAGCGTGCTATGAATAACAGTAAAATAAATATTAAGAATTACTTCTTAATATCTTAATCAAATAACTTTGTAAATTGTCTATTTCTTCTTTTGATAATGATTCAACTAATTTTTCATCAGACTGTTGGAAAACAATCCGTAGCTGTTTATCCAGTTCTAAGGCCTTTTCAGTTACTTCAATATTTTTAGCACGAGCATCATGACGACACGGTACCCGGGTAATTAATCCCTTTACTTCTAAACGATTCAAAATTCCAGTAACTGTAGGATTAGAAATATCTAATTCTTTTTCAATATCTTTTTGATTCACACTAATTCCTTTGTCGTGAGATTTAAACAAATAAATTAATGTAAATGTCTGTGAAGCAGTTAATCCAAATTTACTAAATTGTTTATTTAAATGCTGTTCATGTAAATAAAAAACTTGTTTGATTAAAAATCCAATTTTTTTATTTGGCATTTTACCACCTCCAAAATAAATAGCACGCTATATATTATATGCAAATATTAGCAAATGTCAACTATCTTTCAATAATTATTTATCATCTTTATAAGAGCTGATAAACGATAAAAAGCTAAGAATCATCTTAGCTTTCTTCATCCTCTTTTCCCCATTGTTCAATCCATAATTTAGATGAACGAGACATTTCTTCAATAAATGGATCAGTCCATTTGCGATTATAAATATCATCGACAAAACTTCGTCCCCCACTGCTGCGATTAGCTAAAACTGCTCGATCATCAAACATTTTTACTAACTTTTCATCATCAAATTTTTCATAACGATCAACACTAACAACATATTTAGAATCAAAACGAGCAGGCTTAGTTCGATGTTGCTGCTGTTCTGTCGGATAACCCATTACAAGCATCCCCACTGGAGCTGTATATTGAGGTAAATTTAATAATTCACGATGTACTTCATACTGCTCAATGATATCACCGATAAAACAACTTCCTATTCCTAAACTTTCAGCTGCAACAACGGCATTTTGAGCTGCAATCAAAGTATCACTAAATGCTAATAAAAAATCACCATATGATGGCGAACGCATCTGTTCTTCACCATGATAATATTTAAATGCATCATACCATTTTTGATAATCAGCAACAAAGATTAAAACTAGGGGTGCTTTTGCAATAAACGGCTGATTATCACACGTCTTCGCTAATTTTTCTTTAATAGCCTGATCTTGTATATCAATAATCGAATATAATGTCATATTCCCTGCAGTCGGAGCCTGAATGGCTGCATTAAAAATTAATTGTTTTTCTTTAGCCTCAATTGGTTTATCTTGATATACACGAACCGATTTACGCTCAAATAACTGCTTAATTGTATTATTCATAATTTTCCTCCTGAAATCCCTATTGTCTATATTATACACAAAAGAAAAGTAGATACCTAGTATCTACTTGTTATTTTCTTTATATTCTAAATATTCATCATATGTTGATAAACGATCTAAAATACCATTTTCATTAAATTCAATAATTCGATCAGCAATTGTTTGAACAAACTGATGGTCATGGCTGGTAAATAAAATATTCTCCTTAAAATTAATAAGTCCTTGGTTTAGGGCTTGAATTGATTCCAAATCAAGGTGATTAGTTGGTTCATCTAAAACTAAAACATTAGCTTCGGCCATCATCATCTTAGCCAGCATACAACGAACCTTTTCGCCTCCTGATAATACCGAAGCTTTTTTTAGCGCTTCTTCACCAGAAAACAACATTCTTCCTAGCCAGCCCCGAAGATCTTGCTCATATTCATCTTTAACCGAGAATTGACGCAACCAGTCTACTAAAGTTAAATCACAGTTATTAAAAAACTCGGAATTATCTTTAGGAAAATATGATTGTGACGTCGTTACTCCCCATTGGAAAGTTCCTTCATCCGGTTCAATTTCACCCATAATGATTTTAAAGAATGTCTCTGTTGCTTTAACATCGCCGACGAAAGCTACTTTTTCTTTAGGATTAATTGAGAAACTAACATTATTTAATAATTTAATACCATCAACTGTTTTTGATAATCCTTCTACTTTTAAAACAATATTTCCAACTTCTCGACCTGGTTTAAAAGCGATAAACGGATAACGACGAAGAGAAGGCTTAATATCAACCATTTCTAAGTTATCTAATAATTTTTTTCTTGAAGTTGCCTGCTTAGCTTTAGAAGCATTAGCACTGAACCGCGCAATGAATTCTTCCAATTCTTTTTTCTTAGCTTCTGCCTTTTTATTTACTTCTTTAGCTTGTTGTAATTGTAATTGGCTATATTCATACCAAAAATCGTAATTACCAACATATAATTGAATTCGCGAGTAATCAATATCAGCAATATGTGTACAAACTTTGTTTAAGAAATAACGGTCATGGCTGACAACAATAACAGTATTTTTAAAATTCAATAAGAAGTTTTCTAACCAGCGAATACTGTCTAGATCAAGGTGGTTAGTTGGTTCATCTAATAATAAAACATCAGGATTCCCAAATAATGCCTGAGCAAGCAAAACTTTTACTTTTTGGTTTCCATCTAATTCTTTCATTTTTAAATTATGTAACTCTTCACCAATCCCTAAACCATTAAGCATGATTTCTGCATCTACTTCGGCATTCCATCCATCCATTTCTGCGAATTCACCTTCAAGTTCAGCTAACTTGATTCCGTCTTCATCATTGAAATCAGGTTTAGAATATAATACTTCTTTTTCTTGCATAATTTCATAAAGACGTTTATTACCCATGATAACAGTTTCTACAACACCATTTTCATCATAAGCAAAATGATCTTGCTTCAAGACCGATAAACGTTTATGTGGTTCTAAAATTACTTCACCTTTATTAGGCTCAATTTCTCCAGCTAAAATTTTTAAAAAAGTACTCTTACCAGCTCCATTAGCACCGATGATTCCATAACAATTACCATCAGTGAATTTAACACTTACATTTTCAAACAAGGCACGATCACCATATTGTAAAGATACATTTTGTGTAGATATCATTAATTAAACTCCTTTTTACTAAGTCACATTATTATGTCATAAAGCAATGATTAAATCAATATAATTTATCATAAGATTGTTCAAATCAAGCTAATTATAACAATATTAGTATCTATCTTCATCATTATTTATTTTCCATAACAAAAAATAATTTAAATCTCCCATCTAAAATCAATATCAATATTTTAATGATGTAAAAAAAGCCGAGCTAATAAAATCCTTTGCCCAACTGAATTTATTACAACGAAAATCGAACAAATAATAGAATAGAAGAATAAATTCAGTGATCTATTGTCCCTCCCATTGAACCGTATGTACGGGTCTCGTATACGGCTCTACATTTATATCGCTATCACAAACTCTTAAGATAGTAATCGAGGGGATTGACTAAACCTAGTTTGTCTCTTTTCTTTATACCTAAAACTTTTGATGATATTGTAAAATTTACGACATTCATCGCACTTCTTCTATACCATCCTAATCTTGTATTCACACATTTATATATTTCTTCTTCACTAAACCCGCATCGACATGCCTTGTTTAGCTTCATTAAATTTCTATTCGTAACCTCGAAGATTTTGTTACACTACTTCTTTCACCCATAACATCGCTGTTAATGACTTGCGGTTCACTATACTTGGCGGTAAATACCCGTGGTTGGACTTTCACCAACTAGATGTATGCCATGCGCGGCACACTTAAAAAAAACAATACAATGAAGTATCTCATTGTATTGTTTTAATTTACTTTTTATTGCATTTACCATTTCTAAATGCTGGATTATAGGCATAGTAATTATCACTGTTTAAATGCCCTTTAACGATCTCCAACGCTTCAGCAAATCTTTGATAATGAATAATTTCACGTTCTCTTAAGAAACGAATCGGTTTTTTTATTTCCTCGTCATCAACAAGAGCTAAAATGTTATCATAAGTTGTACGTGCTTTTTGCTCTGCCGCCATGTCCTCCGTTAAATCAGTAATTGAATCGCCTTTAGATTGGAAATAGGCCGCTGTAAAAGGTACATTACTTGCACCTTGTGGATAAATTCCCAAAGTATGATCAACAAAATATTTATCATAACCTTGTGCTTTTATTTGATCAATTGTTAAATCTGTAGTTAATTGATATAAAATGGCACTGATCATTTCAACATGGGCTAATTCTTCAGTACCAAAAAGATATACATAATATTTTAGTTTTTTATTTCCTTAAATTATACCATATATATATAATAAGGATAGAATAATACTAGTCGATATAACTTGAATTATTAATAAGAGAATTACTATAATATATTTTGAGGTGTTAAATATGAATTTAAAGGACAGAAAACTGCAA
>OBUQ01000451.1_pt1 | contig 34726 bp, 28 predicted proteins | sample 1494951 | NCBI WGS metagenome assembly OBUQ01 (sample SAMEA2579938, study PRJEB22360) | human gut metagenome | biome: human gut; feature: human-associated habitat; material: faeces | place: Denmark | collected 2008/2010
TCCGTACATGTTCGGATGAATATGGGAAGTGTTCGGATGAGGTTGCTAATCAAGGAAATCGAGCGAAATGTCTCGTGTAGACCCGACATGCGGTTTCTGTTATAAAGATGTCGGTACCCTCGAATAGAGGGGCCTCCAAGAGCCAGGGTCTTACCTCCGGCATTTTTTATGCAATACGAGGCCTGCCCATTAGACGACAGCCTTCTTTCTTATTTCTTTTAGTAAGCCTTTTTTAAACGCAGTACTACCACCAAAAAACTTCTGGTCAGTATTAGTCTGCTTATTCGCCTGATATTTCAGACTCGTGAACTCAATGGTACAGATATAGTCCGCAGCCTGAGCCAAATAGTAATCCGATGAAGTTGTCGGCTTATAGATAACTGCATTTTTAGCCAAAGCGTAATCGATTGCCTTGTGAAGCGCACTCGAAACCGAACCCTGTCCTCCGTCGTAGTAAATCTTCACAGCATCAAACTGCTGAAACCAACTCAAATTATCGAATATGAAATCGATGATTTCACGCCGCATCGCATCAGCGATCTGTTTGAGAGTTCGATACCGATGCGTCTTGAATACAAACACCTTGTACGAGATGGGCAAATGTCGAAACATAACTCGAAATAGTGAAAACAGCCTTTTTCTCTCACTGATGTCCAAGTCCTTGAACTGATCTTTTCCATTCATGAGAGGAGAAGCATGGAACGGAAGGAGCGGCAATCCGCTATCGGCTACCGCCCTTTCATATTTCTCTATTCCCTCAGCGATGGGAGTATTTTGTTCATGAAAAACAAAGGCAACAAGATAGTATTTTTCACGAAGATCATCGCTTCCAGATTCATCAATAAAGATACTCAGATCTCGCATGGGCAATCCTTAATAAAAAAGCCGGGGAAAACGTCCCCGGCACTTGGAAGCCCTCTCTTAAGAGATGACCACCTAATTTATACCATGAAGCTGGGCGTATATTCAAGCATGAGTATAAAATACAAACATATGTTCGTCAATAGCAAAGGTGGCCATCATTCAGCGTCGTCGTCGGCAGCAAAGTCGCGGAGATCGAGGCCTTCGCGCTCGGCTCGTGCCAGCAGCTCTTGGGGCGACTCATCCTCGATATCCACTACGTCGAGCATAGCGGCCGGAAAGCCCACGCCGGTTGCACTCCCAACACGGTCAAGCAGACTCTCGCGCAGCTGGTCAGCATCAATGTCGATCTTCATGGTGAAACCTCCTATCAGGCCAGGCCCTTACTCGTCAGCGCCGAGCGCATCCACGGCAGCGACAAAAGCCGCAACCTGCTTGTCGTCCATCTGCACCGCCAAGTGCCCCGCCGGCTCGTCATAGGCAAACTGCACCTTATCGATAAAGCAATCCCAAGCGCGCTCATCCACGCGCACAGCGGCCTCGCAATACTGGCTGAGCTTTTTGAGTCCATACCAAAACGCATTCACATGGCGCGCGGGATACTCGTCCAGCACGCCATCGTAGCGACGCCCGTTAAACTCGCGCATGCGCGCCACGGCAACCTCGAGCGTGTCGCCGCCATCAGCCGAAGTCTCATCCACCAGCTCGGGAATCGCGACCTCACGCCGAACATCGTGCCTGGTAGCGCCGTCGTACTCGCCCACCAACACGTCTTCGTCAAGCCGAGAACCGTAGTCGAAATAACTACTGCCCTGGCAAATGCCGTGCGGGGAGCCCGTGCCAAACGCACAGAACAACCCGCCGTCGGCAACAACGCGACGGTAGGTCTCAAACGACTTCTTAACCTGAACGAGCAACTCGGAAAGCAAACCGGCATCGCATGTCGCCTTGCACGCAACGCAAACAGGCTCCGGCAACGACTCCGGATCCACCGTACTCCCCGCGACGCGGGCGGCACGCTCGGCCCGATACGCCTGTGCCGCCAAGCGCGCTCGCTGCGCAGCGCCGCGCACGTTCGTAAGTTCACGCTCCAACGCCACGTCACCAGCTACATCGCCAGCCAAATCGCCCGTAAAACCGTCAGCGCCCTGCGATCCCGTCGCACTCAGCTCAGATTCAAACGTCGCTGCAATCATGCCCGCAAGGTCCGTCGCATCGGCGGCACAACGCAGCTGCTCCAGCTGCGTACACAGCAGGTCGGCATCCAAAGGCACGGCATCCACAACGCGCAAGTCACTCAGGCGTGCCACGTCCTGCAGCACCATAGCCCCCGCAGCATCGTACGCCGCGCGCACCTTTTCCGCTGTATTCGCACGCAGCTTTACCTCGATAAACGAAAGCGTCTGTTCCAGGCGCGTCAGCAACTCGGCCTTGTCCTCCATGCGCAAAAAGGCAGCATGGCGGCGCTCCATCCGCAGCGGTCCAACAATGCCCGCCTGCTTGCGAGCGCGTGCAAGCGCAGCGCTCTCAACACGGCGAACATACCCGTCAACAGCCCGCACGGCAGACTCGCGCGCAGCGCGCTCAGCAGCCTCGACGCCCCTAAGCACACCCAGTAGCTCGCGAGAGCGCGCCTTGCGCACCAGCTCCCCGCGATCGTACTGCTCAAGCGCCGTCTGACGCTTGGCCACCGACTCAAAGCCAAACAGCTCGTCGAGCAGCTCACCAACAGAACGTTCTTCCGCCATGGCAAGGCCTCCTCACGCGCAGCGCGCCACCATGCTCGCGGGCTCACGTGCGCATCAAACGCCTCGCGCACGCAAGCCCGCACGCTCGCACCCCTACAGATCCAGCGCCTTCTTCGCAGCATCGACCGGGTCGCCATCCATGTAGAACACCGGGCTCAACCCCGAGATAATCTCGGAGGAAACGCTCTGCAGGCCTGCGATGGCGCTCAGCGGCAATATCACGCGCTTGGCGCCGGCGTTTTTGGCCACGCGCATAATGTCCTCGAGCCCGCGGATCTCGTCCATAGAACCCGACATGCGCAAGATTCCAGGAATCGCCAGCGCGGGCATCACCGGGCGGTTGCAGGCCGCGGAGCACAGGCCCACAAACTCGGCAAGCGAAACTTCCTCGGACAGGCCCTTGCTCTGCAAGTCGTTGTAGAACAGCAGGTAGTCCTTGGAGCCAATGTGCATGCCCGGCGCTACGCGGTTCGCCAGGTTCACAAAGTTGTCGAACGCCGCCTCCAGCGTATCGCGCACCGGCTTGTTAAAGGCCACGCCCTCGTGCTTAAACTTGCACTCGCCGGCGACGGCTTTGTTCTCCAGCTTGTACACGGCAACCTCGCCGCCCTGCGACCTGCCCACGCCAAACACGTGACCGGACAGCAGCGGCCCGTCGGGAATCAGCGTGTCCTCGCTCTGCTCGGGCACGCGCACCACATGCACGTCCTGCGGGTTGTCGGCATCCATATAGCCCAGGTTGACGTCGATAAACTCGACGCCCGCCATAATCTTGAGCTGCTCCTTTACGCGGCGACGGCCCTCGATGGCGTAGTCCAGCAGCCAGCGCACGTCGTCCTTGTCCATGGCCTCATCGGGGAACAGCAGCTTGGCCAGGCCGCTAAAGGTCTTGCGCACGGCGATTTCATCGCGCTTGTTAAAGTCGCTGTTAAAGCGGAAGTAACGGTCGATATGGTGCGTAAAGTCCTTGCGGCGCATCTCCTTGCAAAACTCCGACAGGCAGTCGGTGATCAGGCCATAATGCCCGGTCAGCAGGCTCGAGCGCATCTTGGGAATCTCCCAGCCCGGCAGGTAATAGTGGATGCGGTCAAAGAAAGCCGAATCGTTGTTAAACTCCGGCGGGAACGGATCAAACAGGTGCGTGGTCTTAAGGACGTTTTGCACGGTATCGTTGATGTTGCCCTCAAAGACCATGGAGGCATCGGCGTTGATCTGGTCGCGGCCGCGTGCGTAACTGCCACTCGCCATGTAGTCCTTCATGATCTGCACGGCGTTGGTGTCCTTAAACCGCATGCCGGCGACCTCGTCAAACGTCACACAGTCCCAGTGTCCCACCAGGCCCACGCGGTCGGCGCGCATAGAGTTCATACGGCCGAATAGGTTGGCCGTGGTGGTCTGGCCGCCCGAAAGCAAAATGGCGTAGGGCGAGACCTCTTTGTAGATATGGCTCTTACCGGTACCGCGGGGACCCAGCTCGCACAGGTTGTAGTTGCGCTCGATGAGCGGCACCATACGCTCGATAAAGTGCAGGCGCTCTTTCTCGGAAAGCTCGCTGGGCTCATAGCCGGCAGAGCGCAACAACATGTTGAGCCACTCGTCGCGCGAGAAATACTGGCGCTCTTCGACCATGGCATCCAGGTCCAGGTTGGGCATCTGGATGGGCGTGAGCGACGCCACGCTAAACGGAGAGTCCTCGGGCCCACGCTTCTTACGCTTGGCCTTGGCGCGGCGCGGCGCATCGTCGCCAAAGACCTCCATGCCAAACTCGTCTTCCTCATCCAAGGGGTGACGATACTCGATGCTCATAATGCACCAAATACCACCCTGCAGAATCTTGGAATAGTCGCGCACGTACTCGGCCGGCATCACAAAAGGCTCGATGGTCAGATTGGCAAACGATGCCACGTAGATGTCTTTGTACTCGTCGAGCTTGGCCGTCACCTTGTCGATGATGGTAAAACGGCCCAGCTCACGGATCTTGGACTTAATGCGCTCGGACTCGTCGGGACGCACGTAGTTATCGGTGAGAATCCTGCGGATGCGATCCAGGCCCTCTGCCACGGCTTCCTCGTCATCGGTCGAGCAGTACATGCCCAGCAGATACTCCAACACAAAGGTGGGCACGTTGGCACCGCGCTTCATAAAGGCCGTCAGGTCCTTGCGCACGATCTTGCCGCCAAAGTGCTCGAGCAGCTTACCGTCCAGCCCGTCCATGTCGTAGCCCTCATCCTCGGGAGCCTCGGCCGCAGCCTGGTCATAGCCATCGGTCGAGGATTCACCCTCGGCGGGCGCGGCAGCTTCAACGGGCGCGGCAGTCTCAGCCTCCGCAGCAGGCACGGCCACCCCTGCAGGCACCGCAGCCTGCTCGGGCACATCCGCATCAATCGAGGAGACTTCCCACAGATCGTCGTCATGGCTATCAAACATAGGGCACACTCCTAAAAACCAAAATCAGCAACGGGGGCAAATGAAACAGCGATGGTGTACGTCTCGCGCCAAACGATCTTGCCCGTCTCGCGCTCGCGGCAGACCAGATAGTACGGACCCTTGGCCGAGAATCCATCCGCTGCATGCAACGCAAACTTGGCATGCACCACGCGCTCCTGCGAGTTAACAGAAGTCTTGTTGGCATGCGCCTTGACCGTATTGCTCACCTCGTTGCCGCTTGCATCGGTAAACACCAGCTCGTACTCGCACGGCAAGACCTTGCCTTGGGCGGGTTCTTCCTGGATCAAGTTGACCGAGAAGAGCGAGTTGGTCACTCGACGCCCCTCGCTCAGTACGCGCAGCGTCGCCGCGCGCGTATCGACAAAGTCCTTGGAACCCGAGCGCGCACGCCAAAATCCGATAACGGGCACGCAAAGCTCCTGCAAGCTCATGCCGCCGTGGACGTAGTTGTTAGTACCGCCGGGACGCTTAAAGTGCACGTTCTCGCGCGGGGCAAACCCCTCAAAGCCGGCACCCAAACGTCCCATGTCAACATTAACAAACACCCCGCGCGCGTCGTCCGAAAGCTTAGCCACGGCCTCGTTGGGCACCACCAGATGACGCTTACCGTGCATGACGGGAGCGTCAAGGAAGGGAAGGTCTGGCTTGCCGAGCATCTGGCACTCGTTGAGCTCCCGACGCGTGTAGATAAAGCCGTGATCCGCCGTTATAACAACACGCGCGCCCGGGGCGTCGGTGCACACGCGGCGCGCCAACGCGGCAAGTTCCTCCACGGTGTCCGCGCAGGCATCGAAAACGTCATCCTGCGTAGCGGCCTTCTCGCCCGTGGCATCGATCTTGTTGTGGAAGAGATAGACGAGCCTAGAGTCCTTGAGCAGCGCTTTGCGCTCGGTTCCCGCCATGTTGAGGTATGCGCTCTGGCGCAAGGCACGGCCCGTAGACTCAACGTGGGCAAGCACTGCCTCGCGCTGCGGAGTCGTCGCAGTGGGCATGCCGTCAGCCAGCACAAACGAGCCATCCGCTGCAAGTTCAAGCGCCTGGTGCGGCAGCAGCGCGGGCATACCCACCTCGGTAATGGAGGGAAAGACCGCCTGCATGCTAGAGACCTTGACGTTACCGCCGCGCTCGCGCTCGAGCAGCGCCGCGACGTCGCGGGCCACCTCATAGCGCAGCGCGTCGCTCACGATAACGACCGTCGTTTTGGCAGAGCCCACAAAGGCGGGCAGCACGTGCCAGTAGAACTCATCCTGTCGTTCGGGCCCCTCGATGTAGCCGCAATCGGCCCACTCCCCTTGCGCAGCCGATGCCCAGCATGCATTGGCATCGGCCAAGAACCAGTTACTGTAGAGATTCTCCGCCCAGTCCACTACGGCTCGGGCAGGTTCCTCGAGCACATCGCACTCGATGGAGCGTGCCCGCAAATACGCGGTGCACATATGGCGATAGGCAGCGTCCATGACATACCAATCGGACGTGTAGGCATCCCACACCTGCTGGGGCTGCGCCAGATGGAACCCGCCCGCGTGCACCTGCCTAAACGCGCACATATCGGCCACGGCGACAAGCAGGTCAAAGTAGCTCTCAACACGGTGGTACCAGCTCAGGTCGCAGCGACGCGCCGCAAAGGTGCGCGCGTCCTCAACACGGTCCGCGCCCTGAGCAAACGAGCAGAACAGCTGCGCGAGCACAGCCTCGTTGACGCACGGGAACACATCAAGCGAGGCCAGCACATCGATCGGCAAGGCCTCAAACCGTGCAAAGAGCCCGCGAGCATCCTCTACCAAACGGCAGATCTCAAATAGGTCCTCGCTCGAAGCCTGAGCATCGGCAGCCTGGTCCCACGTACGCACTGCCTCAAGACAATAGGGACCATAGGCAGGAGCCACAAAACGCTCGAGTCCCTTGAGCGCTCCCTCGGGAATCGCTGTGGATGCCGCCGTAAGGAACACGTGGGATGCCAGTGCAAGCAGCGAATCACGCTCATACAGCGGCCCCTCAAACCCATAGCAACGTACAATGAAGGCGGAGAGGACATGGTGCACGCAGTACTTGTCCGCCAACTCGGCCAGTGCCTCGGGGCCCTCGTGCAGCAGCGTGGTCATACAGCCACGCAGTACAAACGCGGGCTGCGCGTCCCCAACCTCTTTACCACCAAAAATCACCGTAAGGATGCCGAGTTCGATATCGGATGCGCACGAGGCATGCGGAACACACGCGGCAAACTTAGCGCAGCGGGTCTTGGCATCAAAGAACGTCTTGTGCTCGCGCAGACTCTCGCGCACGGCGTCGATATTCTCGATTCCCAGCTGATCGGCCAAAAGCGAAAGATAGTCAGCCTGGAACTGATCGGCATACAGTTCAACATCGGCAAGCCAATCGCCCTCAAGCCTGCCGCGCGGGCAACGACGATACAGCAAGATATCGTTCGTAAGGTCATCGCGGTTGATGAGCTTCTTGACGGCAAACATGCAGCCCTCGCAAGCCTCAACAAACCGCACCGGGCGCTCAAAGTCACCGTGAGCGGGCATAACGCCGTCATCGGCCCCCGCGCCGTCGAAACCCTCGGCAGCCAATCGCTCAAACTCAGAAGCAAACTCGCCGTCCGCATCGCGCCAAATCACCACACGGCGCAGCATACATGCGGTCAACGGCTGCAAAAACCGCAGCTTGAGCTGTTCTTCTACATCGATCTTGGGCATGAATATCCTTACCGTATCTGCAGTTATTTAATCTTCGCCAGCACATCCTGAAACTTGGCGTAGTTGACCTTAACGCCGTCATCCAGGTCGATCTTAATCAACTGGTCTGCCAAGTGGTGCAGCTTCTCCTCGTAGCCAATGGTCTCTTTAAGCTGGTCATTGAGCTTTTTGACGCGCTTATCCAAGCGCACGCGCTCGCCGCGCTCGGCACTGGCAAGGGTATCGTTGGCATAGCCGATCTGCGAGCGATAGCGCTCCTGCTGCTCATGCACATAGTCGGTGCGGATGCGAGCCAACAGGTCGGGCTGATAGCGATGCATATAAACAAGGCACTTAAAGCCGTTCTTCTTGCCGCTGTCGAACAGCCAGTAGATGGGGCGCTTCTTATAGGTCTGGCAGTGGTCCTTAAAGAAGTCCTTCAAAAAGTAGGTGCGGATGACCTCGCGCGAGGCACCCTTACCGCCGAGTGCCTCGGCAATAAAGGCCAGGTTCTGCTCGAGCGTCTCCTCGCCATACACAGTGCGCACAAAGTCGATAAAGTAACGCACGATGTCGTCATCAAAGTACTCGTCGTCGGTAATCGGCAGCACGTTGTCGCTATCGGGCATAAAGGCCACATGCGCCGGGTCGGGCATCTTGGCCAGATAGTCGCCGACCGTGGCGCCCTGATCGGCCAGGACCAGCCCATCCACATCCAGGGAATAGCGGCCAAACATGCAGCCCACGGCATAGCTTATGAGCGAGGTGATCTCGTCGCGCTTGGTGCGCACATACTTGTTGCCCTTGTAGCTCTCGGGAATCTCGTCGGCGGTGTCGAAGATGCGCGCCACCGACACGTACTTGTCCTCGACCTCGATGGGCACCTCCCCCTCCATGTTGTAGATCTTGGCAAAGATTCGGTTGAGCTCTTCCTCGTTAGCGCGAAGCTGCTCAAAGCGAGCATTGACCTCGGCCTTGCGAGCCTCGTATTTATTGGCCAAAAGCGTTGCCATTGTGCTGCCTTCCGTTTCCATGGTCTTGCAATTAATCGGTCACCGTAAAGGAATCAGGCTCGAAGCTCAGCCCTATGCGCCGCGTGGCACCGGCGCATCTCTTGCTCGAAAGCAGCTGATTCATCTTAATTGCGCGATATGAAATCGCTCTCCTATCCAATGGAAGCTTTCAAATCGACTTCATGCCACACGTATTTGCCAAACACTCCCAATGCTGGACTAAACTCAAATGCGCTTTCTCGAGATTCGCTCCCTTCCGAAATTACAAGGAGCAATCGAGATCCCCCCAACAGATCGAGAGCGTTCCCACAGCGACAAATCGCATGGTAATCTTGCGAACCGACTGTCTTCTCGGTAATCAAAAATGAAAGCGTCGCTAAACCAGATGGATCAAAATAAGGGGTATTATGAGCGGATACATTGCACACGTGCGGCTCCCCGCACATTATTAAATCGAGCTGCAAAACCGCATCCGCTATCGCAGAGTCCTCTGACCTTTCCTGCTCAACGCACTTCAGCTCAATGCATATTTCCCTAGTCTCACCACGCAGAAAACGATCAACCGCCTGTCGGTCGTAATTTTGAGGTTCATAAATACAACAATTAGACATGGTTATTACCTTTCGAAACTACAGCCTCCTTGCGGAAGCAGCTTATCTTTGGATAATTTGATCTATTGCACTTCCGGCAATAATACCCACGGCATCGGCAGTCCACTTCAGCGCCGTAGGCGTCTCTTTTAAAGCCTTGTCATGCCGACCGCGGCCAATCAAAGCAAGGCCCTTTTTCGTTATTTGTAAGCCAACGCTTTCTTGTGAAAACGCCAAATAATCGGCATCTTTCAACGACTGAATGCACCCAGCAACATCGACTGCCGGAATACCCCAAGCAGAAACGTCGATTTCGGAAATACGCTCGTTTTCAAGCTCGATAATCTGCCACAGCAGCTCCCTAATGATGTATGCATCTATAGGACGCTTCGCATCACAGGGGATGATCCACCTGAATGGGAAGGAGGTTTCTTTTACCGCACCAGAAATCAAATCAGCCCTACACCAGGCGGAAACATCTCGTTTATCGGCGTTCCACTTTTCAGCACACTCCGCTGTAGTTCGTTTCGTCTCTTCGACAAGTTTGTAGGATTTGGCCACAATGCTCACCTACAACAGCGGATGACGTTTGAAATCCCAAGAGGTTTCAAACGAGTCCCAGTCAATCTTCGAAATATCTGACGATTCGGCAGCGATTCCACTCACTATGCTCACCGATTTCGGGTCGCCTTCAACATAGGGGGCCGAAGCTATATCAGACACCTGCATATTCATCGTTGGATTCTGCGCCGAAAGACACAGAGCAGAAAGAGAGCTGTTCAACAGGCCCAATATATAATTGAATTGTGGCTCCTTCGGAAAACAACAATGTGCCGCAATGTCATAAAAAGAATCTTCAGGAGCAGACCTGAAGCCAGGTCTTCCCGACGTCAGCATTGTGCATGTAATCTTAGGCTTACGCAGCATTTCGAGCGGTAAAACGCGGGCATGAGGTTGCTCGAGGATGTAATTCGGATCATTGTTGTAGAAAAGCAAATACTCTAGATTGCCGTTCCATTTTCGATATTTACCTCCCTTAAGGTATTTAATCCACTTATGGTTCGAATCGTTTTGAGTCGGTGACCAATCTGTTTCCCACCACAAACGTAGAAACTTTTCGTTATTCGAAGTTTGCATCCCGACTTTAGGATGGGCCACCTCGTCAATAAATCGTCCGGAGGAATAAGCCTCCAATAGCCCATCCCCCAACCAGTAGGCTATGGGGGTGCCGGGGATCTGCTTGAAAGTGTCGGCGTTACGGCGGTAGAACCAGCCGCAGTCGGGGTTTTGGATGGCCTCCAGCGCCTTGGGAGCCTGAACCGCGGGACCAGTAAAATCGGCAAGACGAACGTATCCGCCCTTATAACCATCGATATGCGAGTTGTGATAGGTAAACGTGCAGATGGGCACGGTTGCCCCTGCAAAACCAGAATACTCGAGCTGAATGAGCGTGGTTAGGGTCTTGTCATCGATAAGCCTATTTCGAAGCTTCTCGTAGCTACCGATAAACATCCAAACAAACGGAGTCATCATTCCGATTTCGCCGTGCTCGCCAGCAAAGTCCATAATGCGCACGATGAACGAAGAGAACAGGTCGCTCTTCACGTCGGGATAGTTCTTCTTGACCCATTTGCTCATAAAGGGGTTAAAGCTGCTGCTGCCCATATACGGAGGATTCGCCACGACGCAGGTAAAACGACGGGACAGCTTCTCGCAGATGGCGGCAGCGTTTTCGAGCTTAGTTTTGGTCGCAGAGGCAAAAAGGTCGTCGGAACAGTTCGCGGCGGCAACCTTGAGCTCGTCGATCTCGCCCTCTGAAGGATTAAGCAGCGAGCCAATCTCGCCCAAATGACTCAACTCCTCGGCGAGCTTCTTGTTACCCGGCAGCTCATCCTCCCCCAGCGGAATGCTCGTGAGCGCGGTAACATCGGCGCGAACGCCACGCCTAAAGAAGCGACGGTCGTGCTCGCGAGCACACATGGCAAGCGCCAGCTCGGCAATCTGAGCCGCACGGGGATCGATCTCCATGCCAGCGAGGTTTTTGGTCAGGATGAGCTCCGGGATCTCGCGCTCGCGGTAGCCGCGCTCCTCGTACATGGCAAAGAGCAGCTCAAACGCATAAACCAGGATATGGCCCGAGCCGCACGCTGGGTCGCAGAGCGAAATCACCTCGGGACTCGAGATGCGGATGAAATCCTCGTGCTCAGCACCGGGCTCGATGTAATATTTCATGCGCTCGCGTAGCGAACTCCCCGGGTTGTTGAGCATCCACAGACGGCCGAGCGAGTTCTCGACCATGTAGCGCACGATCCACTCGGGGGTGAAGAGCTGCGTGGCGGGAGCGATGTCGGCCGCTGTGGCCTTGCGCTTGGACTTGAAGAACTCGTCTTTAACGTCGGCATTGTAGTACTGATACATCCAGCCCAGAACGGTCACGCCCTCGCGCCAGTCCTCGTCAGTGAGGACGGCATTGAGTTTGCCCACCAAACTGTCGGCCATCATGAGGCCTTGGGGCAACAGCAGCTCCATGGCTCCGCCCACGCGTTCAAAGACGCCCGGCAGGCAATCGGCGAGCTCCTCGCACTGAGCAACAAACAGGTAGCGCCACAGCGGTTCATCCAAGCCCGCCATCTTGAGCTCGGCTATGCGATCGGTATCGGCCGTCGCTATCTCCACGTCCAGTGCGTTCTCCACGGCCTCGCTGCCATGGCTGCCGTCCGCACGACTCAGCATGCGCATACGGCTGGGGAGCCATCCGCGTGCATCCATAAAGCGAATGGCCACGATACGGTTGAACCAGGTGTAGGCCGCTCGGTCGCAGAGCGCTTCGTGACCCACCTTCGCCTGCATGCGCAGCAGTTCATCGCGTTGCTCAATCTCAGCCGGGCTTAGGGGCAGGCCGTTGACGGTCTCGGACCCAACGGGCGCGGGTGCAGGTTCGGTGATGCCGTAGCGCACCATCTGTGCCTCCACGCCTTTGATGAGCTCCATACGGGCCCAGGTGCAGAAGCTCTTAAGAGCAGAATCGTTCATGGTTGATGAACCTTTCTAAACGCCATAAGCCACCGGCGCGCGCTTTGGCACCGGTGGCTCCGCGGGTTAGTTGATACGGATCTCGTCGTTTGCAGCGAGCTCCTGCATAAGGCGAGAGCGCAGGTCGTCCACGTAGCGCTCCACGTCCTCTGCGGACAAGAGACGACTCGGCTTGGCCAGATCGGCGCGGCGCACGGTCTTGATCTTGCGCTGGGGCTTGGGCGCGGGCACGGGAGCAGACGATGCGGCGCCCTTGTTGGAGACCTTCTTGACCACCTCACCCGTACTCGTGACCTCAGTGGTGCGGTGCTCGTTGTCCATACGCACGCGGGCCTCATCCACAGCGTCGTACATCTCGTTGGCTGCCGCACTGAGCCAGTCGCCCCAGTTAGTTGCAACAACGCTCAGCTCGTTGAGACTTTGAGCGCTGTGGGCGCGGTTTTTGAACGACTCGTATTTGGTGCCGGCGCCTGCTATGGCATCCTTGGCCTGATTGACAAAGCCCTTTTGACTCTCGGCCTGCGCCCGCAGGTCTTGCAGATCGCTCTCGATGCGACACAAAAACTCATTGCGGCGGATGCCCAACAGCTTTTTCATGTCGTCCTCGACGGGATCCATAAGCGGCTGCAGGTCTTTAATATGGCCGTAGGGCTTGGGATCTTTGAGGATCTCGCGCACCTTTGCCACGCTCTTCACCGCGCCGGGAATGTCATCGGAGGCATACTCGATACCCTCGGTGCGGCTCAAGAAATCCTTGGCGTGGTCAAACGCTGTTCGCTGGTTGGACTCGAAGAACTCAACCACCTTGTCAAAGTCTTCTTTGGCATCGAGCAGGCGGTCTTCGTGCTTGGTGAACGTGGTCAAAAACGCCTCGGACTCGCTCTGGTCCTTAAGAACGTTGACGACCTCAGAGCGCATCTTCTCGCACTCGTTCTCGCCAGGATACGGATAGGCGGGCTTGATGCCCGTGTAGTAGTCACGTGCCATGGCGACGCACACCTCACGCAAGCCCTCAAGACGCTCCTTGAGCTCGGCCACGAGCTTATCCTCGTTGGAGGGCACGGTCTTGAGATCAAACAGGTCACGCATGAGCTCACCCGCACCACTCAGCAAACGGTCGTTCATGCGCACGCGCAAGCGCACCTGGGCCTTATCGGCATCCTTGCGCAGGAGTGCCACCATGCGGCTGTCGTTAGCTTGAACCGTTTGACCGCCAAACAGCACCTGCGCGCGTTGCTCCACCACAAGCTGCGCCACCACATTTGCGATATCGACCTCGCGCCAGCCAAAGGGCCTTTGCTGGTACTGGCGCTGGATATCGCCCATAGCGGTATCCAGGTGGCGCTGGTGCTGAACTTTGAGGTAGTCCTCGACCTCCTTGAGCGCACGCGTGTTGCCCGCGTCCATGCCAGCGAGCCCCGCTTGAACGTTGCCCGCCAGCGTGGAGCGGATATCGGAATCGCTCGTGACCGGCGCGCCGATATAGTCGGCCTTTTCAAATACCACATCGCACAGCTGCGCCAGCACCTGCTCAAAGACCTGGACGGGTTTGGCCGCGCGGACCTCAACCATGCGGCCGTTGACCGCGCAACGTGCATGGAGCACGGCCTCGCTCAAAAGGGTATCGGCCTCTTTCTCGCTATAGGCCGCCTCGCGCATCTTGGACTCGACGATCTGGCGCGTACTCGGCTGGAGCTCCTGGAGATTTCGCGTCTTGGCGTACTTGCGAATCTTGGCGGCGTTGACGAGCGTCTCCCAATAATCCGCCTCGTCGCTCAAGGCCACGATGGCTTTGCCCGAAGAAGCCAAGGCCAGCTCGGTATCGTCCGCACGGCCCAGGTCGCTCGCCATAGTCGCTACGTAAAGCTCCATGCCACCCATGCTGGCACCGTGGATTGAACCGTCCACATAACGGTCAAACGGGAAGTCGTTGGCCCCGCGGTTGAGTTTGCGCGCGGTATAGATGCTGTCGAACAGGCGCTTTTTGATAGACTCAATCACCTGCGCGTTATCGATCGGGGTGCGTGCGATCTCCTGTGCTATCTCCTGCTCCTCGTCGGTGAGGAAGCTATAGGTATCGCCCTGGCGTGCCACGTAGTTCTCGCGCTCTAGGCGGGCAAGGGATTCCTTGACGCGGTCCTTGAGGGCGCGCTTGTCCACGTCGAGGCCGTCGATCATGAGGATGGAGATGTTCTCGACCGTGGCCTTGACGTAGCCGATGTAACGAATCAGGTACAGGAGCTTGAGCACCTGCACGTCATAGGGCTCAAGGCCCTTTGCGTCCTTGGCCGCACGGATCGCGCGGTCGACCACCTGGTTGATGCCGTGCTCAAGGTCTTTGGAGATAGTGTCGAAAAAGCGCCAGAACGGCACGAGCGCACCGGTCTGGTCATGCTGGATGGCCTGAGCGCTCTCCTGGAACGCGCTCAGCATGGAGCGCTCGCCGGTGGACATGTGCTTGGCCTTGACACCGTGTTTGCGCACCTCGGTCATCACGTCGGGTAGGAGCTTAAACTGATAGCCCACAAACGGGTAGCTGGCCACAAAATCCTTGGAGTTGGCGTAGCCGGCAAGATCGGCACGCGACCCTTCAAAGGTGAAGTTGTTTTTGAGAACAGCGGAGTCCTGCTCATAGACCTGGGCAAGCATATCGGCCGCCGGCGCGATCTTCTCGAGCACACGGCGCTGGATAACCTCGTCCACGCTGGAGCTGGAAAGCGAAAGGCGGGTATTGAAGCGGCCTTGGATCTTTGAAAAGTCGTTGCCCACGGGCAGACTCAGGTTGTCGATGGCCTCCTGGCTCGTGACCATCACCCACACGCGGCCACCGCAGGCGGCACCCAGCTCCTCGACGATGGTCTGAAGGCTCAGCATAAGGCTTGGGTCCTGGTCGTTTGTAATAAACTGACCCACCTCATCGACCATAAAGAGCAAACGGAAGTTGCCACCGTGGGCCGCTGCCTGAGCGTCCACGTAATCCTTGACCTTTTTGGCAAAGACATCGGGGGCCAAAACCTCGTCCTCAGAACCCTCGAGCCAGTTCCATGCGGCCTTTTCGCTCATGCCGAGCACGCTCTGCAGCACCTCGACGACGTCGTCCTCAAAGTAACTGTAGGTGTCGCGGCTCTGGAGCCAGGACTCGCCGTTGACGCGCTCAAAGGCCTCGCGGAACTCCTGGGTCTTGCCCAGGGAATCGATGTAGTCCTCGAGCTTTGCAAGCTTGAGGTCCTCGCCGTAGAAGCCGCGCGCCTCGTAGAACATGCGCTCAAAGCCGCGAAGCAGCGCCGTGGGAGCCGTATCGCCCTGCTTCCACTGGCCCGCCTTGCTATCGATGTTAAAGAGGATGGCCTGCGTGGGCACCGAGCAGGCGCGCTCCATGGCGGCCGCGACCATGGGGTCGACGATCTTGCCGTCAAAGTAGCGGATGGCACTCTTACCGCCGATCTGGCGATTCTCGAGCAGGTAGCTCAGCATCTTGAGGAAGTGCGATTTACCGGAACCAAAGAAGCCGCTGATCCACACGCCGATCTTGTCGGTGCGCGCATCGATGGCATCGCCGTAGGCCTTGAAGAACGTGGCAAAGTGCCCCTGCAGCTCGCGCGTCACCACGTACTCGTCAAGCTCCTGACGGATGGACTCGTCTTTTGAATCCTGGACCTTGACCACGCCGTTGATGGAGCGGTTGATGTCTTTTGCAAAGAGATCGCGAATGATCGTGTTGTCCATGGGTGCTCCTTTGGGTTTGGGAACGTTATGGCAAAGGGTTGTTACCGGCGGCAGAGCCTTGTCTGCGGGGAGCCGTGCTTACGAGATATCGATGGCGCGGTAGTAGTTATCGGCCGGCAGACGGTTAAAGAGCTGGAAAGAAGAGCCGTTGAAGCTGCCTGGATAGGCGGCGATCACCGGCAGGTCGGAAAAATCGACTTGCATGCAGTCGAGAAGGGTGTGAATACGAAAAAAGGGATAGACCTCGCCGGCACCGGTCAGAAGAATGACGTCGCCAGGTGCATGAGGTTCGGTTTGCTCGAGGATGAACGCGGCGATCTTCTCGGGCGAACAAAACTTGGCCACGTCCTCAAGCACACGCTGGGTGCCGCGGCGCTCCTCTTGGCGCGGAATGGCCTTGAGGACACGGCGCTTTTCGAGGATCGCCAGCACGGCGTCGTAGAGGTTTACGACCTTGAGCGTGCACGGGAGCTTGCCGGCCTCGGCATCGCGTGAAAGGGTGTCAAACAACGCGCGCGCCTCAAACTCCAGCGCAGGGTCGTAGCAGAAGGTATGGAAGCCGATCTCGTTACCTATGCCCTTGTTGGCCAAAAAGTCCTCGCTGCACAGGCACTCACGCAGGAGCTGCGCGCGGCGCTCAAATTCTTGGCGGGCGCGCTCGGAGCGGGCATGCGCCGCCACGACGCTCTGGCGGGAATGGATGCCGATATTGGTGGTGATGTCCGTCGCCGGGGTGATAGCAGGGTCGATGGCGCTGTTGACGGGAGCCACGCTACATCACCGCCCTGCCGGTAAGGGCCGCGATAAGCGACTGCTCACCCAGCTGAATCAAGGCTCGCTCGACATCGGAATCGAGGAAGAGTGGTGACAGGCGCTCGGACTCCGGGCCCTGACCCTCGCCGAGAAGACCGGCATGGCGGAGCGTCTGGCGCAGCGAGCCTTTGATGCGCGTGACCGTGGACTCGGTCCAGCGGGCGGCGTCCGGATACTCCGTGGTAAAGCGCGTCATAAAGGCGTTGAGGTCAACCGACGTAAAGGCATAATCAAAGTTTTGCAGGCGCTCCCCCACCTCGACGAGCACGAGCTCGCGCACGATGTCGTAGCGGCAGATCATGCTGTAGAAGATGGCCTGGTCCGCCTGCGTGGGAGTGCCAGATGCCATAAGGCTGGTTAGGGATAACGCAGCCTCGGCGGCAGTATTGGGGTCGATGCCGCGCGCGGCGCACGCGGCGTCCGTGGGCATCATGGCGTCGAGGCGGCGAAGGCACACGGTTGCGCGGTTGGCAACCATGCGCTCCGTAGGATATTGAAAGAGGTTATCGCTCTTTACGCGTACAATGACCTGCTCGTCGCTTGCGCCCTGCGTGCGCAGAACAGCGACGATGCGCATCTCATGCGGGAGGAATTGCTCGCGGGTGAGCACCCCCCCCCCGAACGCTTTTTGTGGTTACATCCACAGTGCACGCTCCAAGGGTGTCAAAGGCTGTCACAAGTGCGCCGCAGCCCGGCAGGCAGGCGCGGCGCACATGACAATAATCATACCTGTTGGTAAAAAAGTTACCACGACCAGCGTGTCAAATGTTGAGCAACAAAATTAAATCCGGTTAACGGTTATTTTCGCAGCTCAGCAGCTTTGACGAGATCGCCCCAAATCACACTTGCCAGATAAACGCGCTTGCGAATGCAGACACGCACACGCCCAAAGCCACCTCGCATCGGACCCCCACCCTCCACTACACTCAACATTGAGTTATACATATGATTCCATGTAAGGAGCTTCATATGCCAGACGTAAAGCCTATTTCCGATCAGACGGGCGCACTAACCGCCATCCAAGAACGCGAGTATCGCATTCAACGTGCCATCACGCGTGGCTACGACGATCTGGTAAACGGTCGCATTTGACCCTGGAAACAAGCGAAGATCGAGGCGGATCAGATGCGAGCCTCAAGACAACCCTCCCCCATGTAACCATCCTGTAAATCATAGCGGCGCACTCGAGTTTTACCGTGATACGGTCGCGCCTGGCGCTCCACTGTGCTAAAGTATCCCGAACGTTCAAACGACTACGAGGGGACCTAGAAGATGGCACGTGTGCACAACTTCTCAGCTGGCCCGGCCGCACTGCCCACAAGCGTGCTCGCCGAGATCGCCGACGAGATGATGGACTACCGCGGTTGCGGCATGTCCGTGCTCGAGATGAGCCATCGATCTAGCATGTACCAGCAGATCATCGACGACGCCGAGGCAGCCCTGCGCCGCCTGCTGAGCATCCCCGACAACTACCGTGTCCTGTTTTTGCAGGGCGGTGCCACGCTGCAGTTTGCGGGCATCCCCATGAACCTCATGCGCCGCGGCCGCGCCGGCTACGTCGTGACCGGCAACTTTGCCAATAAGGCGTTCAAGGAGGCCGCCAAATACGGCGAGGCCGTGCTGCTCGCGAGCTCCGAGGACACCAATTTCGACCGCATTCCCACCATGGCCGGCATCAACGCGCGCATTGCCGCCGAGGCCGCGGGCGACGGGCTCGACTACGTCTACATCTGCCAGAACAACACCATCTTTGGCACCATGTACCACGAGCTGCCCGATTGCGGCGACGTGCCGCTGGTCGCCGATGTCTCGAGTTGCTTTTTGTCGCAGCCGCTCGACGTTGACCGCTACGGGCTCATTTACGCCGGCGCACAGAAAAACGCCGGCGCCGCGGGCGTGACCGTGGTCATCGTGCGCGACGACCTCATCGCCAAAGGCCCCGCCTTTGCGCAGACGCCGCAGTACATGGACCTTAAAACCCAGGCCGCCAAGGGCTCTATGCTCAACACCCCCAACACTTTTGGCATCTACGTGTGTGGCAAAGTGTTCCGTTGGGCTGAGCAGACCGGCGGACTTGCCGCCATGGCCGAGCGCAACTGGGCCAAGGCCAACCTGCTCTACGACCTGCTCGAGCACAGCGAGCTGTTCCATGGCACCACGCAGGCCGACAGCCGCTCCATCGCCAACGTCACCTTCCGCACCGACGACGCCGAACTCGACGCGGCCTTTGTTGCGGGCGCGGCAGAGCACCAGATCCAAAACGTCAAGGGCCATCGCCTCGTCGGCGGCATGCGCGCCAGCGTGTACAACGCCGTCACCATGGAAGACGTGCAGGCACTGGCCTCGTATATGAAGGACTTCGAAGCGCAGCATAGTTTGAGTCCGCGATCTAACTAGCCCGCAACGAGCGGGCCGACCAGCCACTTCAAACCACTTGTTATAAACAAATCCGCTAAGGAGTTTTTCATGCGCAAGATTAAAACCATCGACGACATTACCAAGGACGGCAAAGTCGAATTTGGCGAGGGCTACGAGTTTGTGGGCACCGCCGAGGAGGCCGACGCTATTCTGATGCGCTCCACCGACCTGCACGGCTACGAGCTGCCCGAGGGCATCCGCGCCATCGCCCGCTGCGGCGCCGGCGTCAACAACATCCCCGTCGAGGAGTACGCCAAGAAGGGCGTCGTCGTCTTTAACTCCCCCGGCGCCAACAGCAACGCCGTCAAGGAGCTCGTCCTGGGCATGCTGGTGCTTTCGAGCCGCGGCGTCGTGCAGTCGATGAACTGGGTGCGCAACAACGCCGACGACCCCGAGATTCAGGTCGATGCCGAAAAGGCCAAGAAGGCCTTTGTGGGCCGCGAGCTCAAGGGCAAGCGCATCGGTGTCATCGGTCTGGGCAACGTGGGCTCCAAGGTCGCCAACGCCTGTGTCGATCTGGGCATGGACGTCTACGGCTACGACCCGTTCATTTCCGTCGAGCACGCATGGGTGCTGAGTCGTGAGGTGCAGCGCGTGGGCACGCTCGAGGACCTCTGCCGCGGCTGCGACTACCTCACCGTGCACGTGCCCAGCAAGGCCGATACCATCGGCATGATCAGCACCGAGCAGATCGACCTGCTGGCCCCGGACGCCGTGCTCATCAACTACGCGCGCGAGACCATCATTGACGAGGACGCCGTCGACGCCGCCCTGCGCGCGGGCAAGCTCAGCTGGTTTAGCTGCGACTTTGCCACGCCCAAGACCGTCAAGATGCCCAACACGTTTATCACCACGCATTCGGGCGCCGGCACCGGCGAGGCCGAGGCCAACTGCGCCGACATGGCCATCAGCGAGCTCAAGGATTACCTGGAAAACGGCAACATCGCGCACAGCGTCAACTACCCCGCCTGCAGCATGGGCAAGGCGCGCGCCGCAAGCCGCATTGCCTGCCTGCATGCCAACGTGCCCAACATGATCGGCCAGATCACGGCCATTCTCGCCAAGGACAACGCCAACGTGCAGCGCATGACCAACGAGTCCGCTGGCGAGAACGCCTACACCATGTTCGACACCGATGAGCACCTGGACGGCAGCACGATCGAGGCGCTCAAGCAGATTCCGTCGATGTATCGCGTGCGTGTGATCAAATAGCGCCGGTGCCAAGCCTGCCAGGCAGGCCATGAAGCCCATTCGGCCCCCGTTTTCACGAAACGGGGGCCGATTTTGTTGCTCCAGACGACTTTAAAATGATACCCAGAACAAGTTTTTTCAGATAATCGATAGTGAGGCTCAAGTCGCTAAGCACACCCGCTTTGATAAACAGCTTTATCAGGGACTTTAGTAGGTAAAAATCGATCTCTATGTGCCGAATGTAAGTTGACTGTCCATTTTCCGAAACAACTTATTCTAGATAGCATTTTTAAGGCCCCTCCAAGGCGAAATATAAGTCTTTTTGTGACCAAAACTCTAGTCCGCGCGACCGTTTTCCACCCGCGCGGCTACATTCCTGCCCAATCGATAAAAATCTCCTCACGAAGCCGCCGTTCGAGCTCCTGCTGTCGCGGCGTCTTGTCTTTCAGCGGCACATCGAGATAGGCCATGATGAGCTCCATCACCACGCGGAAGGCATCGGAGTCGGCCAGCTGACCATAGGTCATCAGAATGACGGGATATCCCATCGCTTGCAGCGCCGTCGTTCGATCGGAGTCCGAAATCTTGGATTCTATGGATCCGTGAATGGCTTTACCTTGGCATTCAACCAGACACTCTCTGCTGCCGTCCTTATTTGCCAGCAGGATATCGGCATAGCGCCTATCAAGCCCCGAAATCAGGCGGGCACTGCGCGTCAAGCGAATCTCGACGTTATTGGTAAGGCGCAGCCCTTCGCCGCCGCGCAACCTCGTAAGGCCAAACAGCATCGAAGCCTGGACCTCGAGCGGCGATGCCGCCACCCCCGTAATGCATTTCGCGGCACGCGTGAACGATTTAGCGCCGCGGAGCCCCGGGATCTTATCGACGTGCTCGGTAAGTTCAGAGAGCTCAATCAAGGGAGGTCGTTTCCACAAGTCTGTTGGATTCCCCGAGGTATCCTTTACGTTTTCCCAGCCCGACCGCGCGTCACCCCACCGGCCCCCGTATGCCTGCTCAAGTGCCGACTTTACCTGAGGCGCAATCTTGCACACGGCAAAGGTGCCGCACATCTCATACATGCACATGATTAAACGCTCGTTTGAGACCGAGGAAGCCAGGGTCAGCAGGGTAAAGAGCGGGGACGCGACATCGAGGCCAAACTCTGTCTGTCGCATGGAATCAAACGGCCTCTCCCCGTTCCAAACATGCCTGACAATGCGATCGCCCTTACGTCCGCAGCTGCCCTGCGCCAACACGTGTAACGGGGTGCCCAGGAAATGCGTGACGAGCGGATGCTCACATAGGTGCTCCCTGCGCGGATCGTCCGCAGAATCGGGCAGGTCCGGCATTATTGCCAAGACCTGTGGAGGTATCCGGTGATACCGAAAGGCAGATATGTCGCACAGCATGTCGTCCATGAAGGGTACGTACCCGCTGCGTCGCTTGTGAACCCGCTCGGACGGCAAACGCGCTGGCTCGGCCTGCGAACGGTAAATACTGCCACGCCCACGTCGCGGATCTCTCAGGAGGCTTACAATCGGTTTGGAAAGCAAACTGATTGTGAGGTTGCATATGGTTGATGAGGACTTTGCCTGGCGGCTTGCGCAGGAGCTTGTGCGGATCGAAAGCTCAGACCCGGGCGCGTATGAGGACGAGATCGAGCGCTTCATTAAGAGGCTCATTGAGCAGCAGCTGGCACAACTTGATAGTTCTGCGCTCGATGCCGTGCAGATTGAGGAGCTCGAAGTGCTGCCCGGGCGCCGCAACCTTAAAGTCACCGTGCCGGGCCAAAGCGACGAGCCGCGGCTGATCTATATCTGCCACATGGATACCGTCACCTTGGGCGATGGCTGGGACGCAGACATCGCACCGCTTGGGGCGGTTGTGCGCGACGATAAACTCTATGGCCGCGGTGCCTGCGATATGAAGGGTGGCCTGGCCTGCGCCATTGCCGCACTGGTCCATACGCTCGAGCGCGTGGCGGCGGATGGCGCGCTGCCACGCCGCGGCTTTTCGCTCATCTGCTCGGTCGACGAGGAAGACTTCATGCGCGGCTCAGAGGCCGCGATCGATGCTGGCTGGGTCGGCTCGCGCGAATGGGTGCTGGACACCGAACCCACCGACGGACAGATCCAGGTGGCGCACAAGGGTCGCACGTGGTTCGAGATTGAAATGGCTGGCGTGACGGCGCATGCGAGCCAGCCTTGGAAGGGCGCGGATGCCGTCGCCGCCATGGCCGAGGTCGTGTGTTCGCTTCGTCGCGCGTTTGCGGCGCTGCCCGCGCACGATGAGCTGGGGCCTTCGACCATCACGTTTGGCCAAATCGAGGGCGGATATCGCCCCTACGTCGTACCCGACCGCGCCAAAGTTTGGGTCGACATGCGCCTGACCCCGCCGACCGATACGGCCGCCGCAATCAATATGGTCGAGCATGCCATCGCCGTCGCCGAAGCCACCGTTCCCGGTTGCCATGGCAGCTACACCGTGACGGGCGACCGCCCCGCCATCGAGCGCAACCCGAACTCTCCCCTTCTAGCAGCGCTCAAGCGTGCCGCCGATGACGTAACGGACGCGGACACGACCGTCGGCTTCTTTACCGGCTACACCGACACCGCCGTCATTGCCGGCAAGACGGGTAACCGCAACTGCATGAGCTATGGCCCAGGCTCGCTCGCGCTCGCCCACAAGCCCAACGAATATGTGCCCCACGCCGATATCGTTCGCTGCCAGCAAGTGCTGATCGCGCTCGCCAACAATACGCTCTGGGGCGCAGATAGCCAAGTTGGGGCATAATAAGCCGCGAACAAACCGACTCGCGCGTTAGGACCGTCCATGAAAGCTCTTCCGTTTCCCTGCATCCGCCCGGCTCAGGACCGCGTGCTCGAGGCGCTGCCTGCGATGGACAGCATCCTGAGTGACAGCGGAGCCCTGCGCGGCGCGATTACCGATGGGCTTATGCTCAAAGATCCGGGCGCGGCGTATTACGTGTACGAATGCTCCGGAGAGCCGGGACGCGTGACGGGTGTCGTGGCGATTTGCCCGGTTAACGTGCTGACGGGCGGCGACGAGGCTGCCGCCGAGAGCATCGACGCACTCACCACCGCGCGCGCGATCGCCGAGCTCAAGGTGCAGCCGCGCCCCGTGTCGCTCGCCTACGAGGCGTCGCCCGTCATGGATATCATTTTGAGCGCTGCCAAAGAGGGCGCATCGCTCTACGCCGTCACCGATCCCGCGGGCGTCACACATCGCGTGTGGGAGGTCAAGCGCGAGGACGCCGTTGCCGCCATCCGTGCCATGCTCGATCAGGCGCCCGACCCGGTGTTCGCCGGTGACTCCGCCTATGTCGCCGCACTGGCTGGGGCATCGCAGATTCTGGCCGACGAGGCCCGCGCTGCCGGCGCCTACTCTGGCAAAGAGCCGTTCAACTTTGCTGTAGCCGTGCTGTTCCCCGCCGCGCAGGTCAGCGGCAGCGCGCCGCAGGTTCCGACGGGTCTGCTCACTCACCAGGTCTCACGGTTCTAGCGAACTCAAACGCTAAGCTGGAAAACCCAGCATCCAAACAAACAAGGGGCGGAGATGCAGCAAACGCATGCACCTCCGCCCTTTTCGCATCAAACAATTACGCCGGTAAACCGGGCCGCAACGTCAGCGTTATCCACGCTGCGGACCTGCCGCCGCCACGAGCGGCTCTAGCCCCAGCTCGCGCGCGTAGTCTTCCTGCGTAAAGACTTCGACCAGTTCAAACGTATCGGCCGCATCGTCAAACGCAAAATGCAGCACTGAGCAGTTGCCCGGCACGCGTTCGCGCTCGTCGGCCGCCGCGCCCCGCACGTGGTCCAAAAACTCCTTGATAGCTGAGCCATGACTTACCGCGAGCACGCACGTATGGTCCGGACGCTGCATAAGATCGGTCAGCGTCGCCACCATGCGCGTGCGCACCTGGATCTGGCCCTCACCGCCAAACTGCCGATAGAAGTCGCGCCACGGGCGCTCGGGCATGAGCATCACGCGCTCGGCCTCAAAGTCGCCAAAGAACCACTCACGCAGGCCGTCCAGGCGCTCGTACGCCAAGCCCGGCCACAAGTTGGCGATAGTCTGCTCGGTGCGATGAAGCGTGGAGGTGTAGGCATGATCGGGCTCAATGCCGCGCGCACGTAAAAACATGCCGGCGCGCGCCGCCTGGTCGCAACCCAACTGCGTAAGCGGCGAATCACTCCACCCCTGAATGATACGCTTAAGGTTGAATATCGTCTGTCCATGACGGACCAGATACAGATCTTTATTCATAGGGGTCCTTTCGTTCGTTACCAACCCAAGAGCGAAAACGCCCCGTCGCAATAGCCAAAATGAAGCACGGCACCGTTGTCGGGCAGCTCTCCCCCGCCAGTCACATACTCAAGAAACTCCTGGCAGGCTGAGCCATGGGAAACCGCCAGCACGCAGTCGTGCTGCGGCCTGGCCATGATGCGGAACAGCGCCGCGACCATGCGCGACTGAAGCTGCACTTCCGACTCGCCGCCAAAGGCCACCGGATAATCGCCCCAGGGCTGCGGCGGCATCTCGCGATTTGATGTGCCCTCCAGCGAGCCAAAATGCCACTCACGCAGGTCATCGACCAGCTCAATGGAACGGCCCTCGCCAACGATAAGCTCGGCCGTATGCCGCGCCCGGCCCAACGGCGAGGAATACACATGATCAAAGGCCACGCCACGCGCCGCAAACGCCGTACGCGCCGTCAGCGCCTGCTCGCGCCCACGCGCCGTAAGCGGCGAATCGTGCCAGCCCTGCAAAATGCTCTGCACATTGAGCTCAGTCTGCCCATGCCGCACCAAATACAGATCTGCCACACGCCCTCCCCTCGTACCACCACAAAGGGGACAGGAGCCTTTGTGGTGATTTTGCCGCCGGATTGCACCGCAACGACGCACAACTACAGCAGCACGTCGGCAAGCGGACGCTTGGGTACGTGGTGCACCTGCGCCTCGTCGCGCCAATAATTGATGGAGCCGTCGGGGTTGGAATCGATCGCATCGATCACCTGTGTCTCGGCCGGAACGCCAAACGCCATGATCAGCTTGAGCTCATACTTGTCGTTATCGAGCCCCATGGCATCGATCGCGTGGGGCGTAAAAGCCTTGAACATGCAGGCTGCCACCTCGGGCGTGGCGCTGCGGGCGGCGAGCATCATCGTCTGCGCAGCAATGCCCGTGTCGACCTCGGTAATGGGAGCGGCGGGCTTGCCCGGAACGGCGCGCTCGGCCAGAATCGCGATATAGCCGGTCGGGCGCTCGCCCTCGGCAGGACCCGGCCAATCCTTAAGTGCGCCTGCCCATGCGAGCTCGTCAAATACACGCGCGCAATCCTCGGCACCGCTCACCACGTGAAAACGCAGACGCTGAGCATTGGCGCCGCAGGGAGCCAGGCGCGCCAGTTCCGCCAGCTCGAGCAAAAACTCGCGCGGCACGCGCATGGACTCGTCAAAACGGCGGCACGTGCGGGCACGACGGACCAGCGCATCAAACGCTTCCAGACCGAGCTTTTCGCAACCTTGCTTTGCCATCGATTCGACACTCGACGGTGCCTCGGGAACTGCTTCGTTCATAGGGACCCCCAATACAAGCCAATTGTCCTTAGGAAAATCTAACCTAAAACGTAGGCAATAACGAACAGGGCTGCAATGTTCTACACCTGTTGAATAGAAAATCGCAACGTGGGGAACAACGGAAACAATTCGGGGCCTTTGGGTTACGTTTCGCCCTCCCCGACCCATACGTCAGCGCCCTTAGGGGATACTGGTTGCAACGATCAAGGCTTACGCCGCACGGAAAGGAGACATTATGGGCATCTTTAAGAACGATGACCAAAAATCGAGCCAGTTTGGATTTGACGAGAAAAGCATGGCGGGCAAAGCCGTCAAGGCCGTACGCTGGATCTACGCCATCACGGGCGTCTTAGCACTCATTGCTGGTATCGCGCTGCTTTTTGCACCTGCCAAGTCCCTCGTCTTTTTGACGACTGTCCTGGGTTTTTACTTTGTAATCACTGCTGCCATCAGACTATTCACTGCCATTTTTGAGCCGCTGCTGCCCACCGGCTGGCGCGTGACGAGCATCATCTCCAACCTACTCATTATCTTGGGCGGCGTCATAATCCTGCGCAACCAGGCCTTCTCGACCGCGACGCTCACCACGATGGTGATTATCGTGGCCGGCTTTGGCTGGATTGTCGAAGGTGTCATGTCCATTCTGGAGTCCGAGCTTTCGTCCAACCGTGCCCTCGCCATCCTGAGCGGCGCACTCTCCATCATCGCCGGCATGTTCGTGTTTATCTATCCGCTGTGGTCGGCCAAGATGCTCGTCATCTTTAGCGGCGCCGCGCTGCTGGTGTTTGGCGTAACGCTGATTGTTCGTGCTATTCAATTTGGCAAACTGGTGCACTAGATGCCGCGAACGCTCTTTATTGATGCCGACGCCTGCCCGGTCACGCGCGAGTCGATTGACTGCGCGCGGCGGGCGGGCGTCGCCGTTGTTATCGCCGGCAACAGCACGCAAAACCTGGAACGGCACATTCGCCGCGACGACCCGCGCGATGCCGAGCACGCGCGACGCGGCTTTTGGGTCACGACGCTCGACGTGAGCGTGGGCGCCGACAGCGCCGACTTTGCCATTGTCGAACGCCTGCAGGCGGGCGACGTGGTCGTGACGCAGGACATTGGCTTGGCGAGCATGGTGCTCGGGCGCGATGCCGCCGCCATCGGTGTGCGCGGGCGCGTCTACGACAAAGCGACCATCGACATGCAGCTGTTTATTCGCCACGAGGAAAAGAAGGTGCGCCGCGCCGGCGGACGCACTCGCGGACCGGCGGCATTTACCAGCGAAGACCGCATCCGCTTTAAACGCAACCTCACCGAGCTACTGCGCTAACCAAGGTAGATTTTTGGGACATGCCTAAAAATCTACCTTTTTGTTTTGAGCGGTGTGAGCGCTCGGAATCCATGGCTCAACAAAAAACGGGCTTCAAAATGCCATGCGTCGCCGCATTGCGCAGGCGCTGAGCATGGCTATTTGAAGCCCATTTTTTAGGCCTACTTAGAGGCCAACGGCGGAGAGGATGAGGCCCCAGCCAGCGCCGATGACGTACATCATGATCAGGAACACGGCATTTTCGCGGGCGCTGCGGTTGGTGCGGAACAGCACCAGATAACCCACGCCGGCGGAAATGAGCGTGCCGGCGAGCATCGGCGCCAGTTGCAGCGCGCCTTCCAGATACAGCTGTGTAATGACCACGCTCGCCGAGCAATTGGGAATCAGGCCGACGAGTGCCGAGCCCAGGACCGCAAGCGTCTCGTTGCCGCGCAGGAACTGCTCGATTGCGGACTCGCCGAACGTCTCGAGCACGGCAACCAGAATCAGCGTCACCAGGAAAATGAATACCGATACCTGCACGGTGTGGGAGATGGCGCTGCGGATAATCGACAGGACAGGCGTCCCTTCGTGGGAATGGGAGTGACCGTGACCATCATGGTGTTCATAGTCGCCCTCATGACCGTGATCGTGGCCATGTCCGTGTTCGTGCTCGTCCTCGTCTTCATCACAACCGCAATGGTCGCGCTCGCACAGCTCGTGGATGTGGTCGGCGCTCACGCCCGCCTCGGCCACCTCGTCGATGATGTCACCGCCAGTGTGGTCGTCGTGCGCGCAATTCACGTGGGCCGGGTTGGCCGCGGTTCCCAGCACGGTGCGGCGAATCGCCGCATGCGCGCGAGCGTTACGACGCAGGCCGCGAATGGCGGCGTCCACGATAAAGCCCGTGACCAGCGCGATCAGCGCTTTCGAAGCCAAAAGCATCGCCATAGTCTGCACGGGAACCTGCTCGGCAAGCAACAGTGGCAGCATCTCATCGGAGGTCGAGAGGAACACCGCCACCAACGTGCCCAGCGTCGCCACACGGCCGGCGTACAGCGTTGCTGCCATGGCCGAAAATCCGCACTGCGGCACCATGCCCAACAACGAGCCAACCACGGGGCCGGCGGCGCCCGCGCGTTTGATGGCGCCGTTGACGCGGTCGCCCGCCACATGCTCCAGCGTCTCGAGGGCCAGATACGTCACCAACAAAAACGGCACCAGCGAGAGCGTGTCCTTACCGGCGTCGAGCAGAATATCAATCAGTAAATCCATGACGGATGGAACCTTTCGTGTCTTTCGGCAGCATTGTAAAAGTCCTAGCGGTCAACTAGGGTATTGTAGTTGTCCCGGGCGCGGTGCCAATAGTTGCCTATGGTAAACTATCATCTCGCCATAACTCAGTAACCTCGAGCCGCACAACGCGGCCCGTCCAAGGAGTAGCATATGAACGTATCGCAAGCACTCGAATACGAGCGCCAACCGTTTATCCCCATGTTTATCTACGGCGACCACGGCGCCATGGAGTCCGAGCGCCAGAAGGGCGAGGAGGCCCTCAAGGTGCTCGAGACCGAGTACTTTACCGCCGAGGGCGACCCCGGCTTCGACTTTGCCACCGTGCGCGACCTGGCCGACCGCAACCGCGACCTGTGCGACCAGATTGGCGAGGCGCGTCTGCGCAACGTGACGCCCGCGACGCTCTCGCGCGGCCTGTCCGATGCCGACACCTGCGCCGCCATCGGCAAGATGCAAAAGCGCACCGCCGCGTCCGTTATGCGCGAAATCCGCGGCGACCGCGACGCGCTCGGCGTGGCCTACGCCCGCAAGCCCATCCAGGGCACCGTGCTCGGTATCGACATCGAGACCACCGGCCGTGCACCCGAACGCGGTTATATCATCAACGTCGGCTGGGAGATCATGGAACTCACCAGCGACGCCATCCCGCACGACGCCGAGGCGCACTACTGTGGCCTGCCCGACATCTACCGCGGCGAAGATGTGCCGCTGTCGAATATCCACCACATTACCTGGGACGACATCGACGGCAAAACGCCCTTCCGCGAGAACAAAGAGCTGCAAAAGCAGCTGCTCAAGCTTATGAAGAAGTACCCGTACATGGCGCACAACGCCGCCTTTGAGGACAGCTGGTTCAAGATTCACCTGGACGGTTACGCCGAGGCACGCCGCGCCGGCAAGATCATTGTCATCGACTCACGCCAGATCTGCCGCAGCCTGGACGCCGACGTGCGCTCGCTCCCCCGCGAGTCCGCCCCAGCCGCGCTCGAGAACTGGGCGCGCCGCCGTGGAACCCTCGCCGCCGACGCCAACGAGCAGCACCTGGGCCTCGACGACACCGACCTCATGCTCCGCACGGTGCAGGCCGAGTTTAACCTCAAGAACCTATTCGCGAAATAGCAACGTCTGCGACAAACACTGCTTGCTCACGAGCGGCCTCGCAGCGGGAAACACCGCAGCGGGGCCGCCCTACGTTCCACAGATAGATCTGCCATCACAAATTCTGAACCCTCATTTTGAACGATTCGGCCAATTCCCGACACGTAATTCGTTGTCGGATGGTGATGCATCGATATCAAATGTGCAGCAATTGAGTATTTATATGCCATAGCTAAGCTGCGAAAACTTTTATTTAGGACATACCAACCCATAATTGCGTCAAGCTTTTGGACAGCATTTGGTTAGACCTCTAAAACGGCTTTTCCACTCAGCGCCATCAACACGGCATTAGCTGACACGATATATACCATGAGTATCGTATTGTCACATACCACTGCAAAAGCGGTCTACCAGGCCGCGTATTCAGCGTCTGCGAAAGACACCGAGCCCTGTAACCCTGCCGCGATTTACGGATCATGTCCCACCGGAACGCTCCTTGACGCAGCCGCAGAATGGCTCACCAAACATGATGTTTCCCTCGACGCAAATGATTCCCTCGAGGTGATGGTGTTTGATCGCAGGAATGCGCGCTACGCAATGAACTGTCAATGCCACGTTACGTCAAAACGATTCTCGAACTCACGCTTTATAGAGCTCAAAGATGGCATCTTCATTGTTGGCGTTGAGCTTTGCGCGCTTCAGGCCGCCACCTATCTCCCTTTTCGCGAACTGGTGGAGTACTACTTTGAATTGTGCGGCGCTTACTCCCTTGGAACCGGCTCTTCCACCTCGTATAACGAGCGTTTCGCGCTCACCTCGACCGAAAGGTTAAAACAGTTCTTTAATTCCATTACCAGATGCGACGGTCTGGCCCTTGCCCGAAAGGCGATCCAATGTGTGCGCGACGGATGCCGGTCTCCTATGGAAACAGCCTTTGTCATGATGCTAACGCTGCCTAAAAGCGAAGGAGGGCTTGGTATTAAGGGAATTGAGACCGATTGCGAGGTGCAGGTCACCGCTGCCGCAAAGAATCTCACGAGACGCAAAAAGTTCTTTATGGATGCGTATCTAAAGAAATCTCGCACAGACATTGAATACAACGGGTTTTATCATGACGCGGAAGAAGACCGCGCCATCGATGAGGAGCGTAAGAATGCGCTTGCGTCCATGGGATACGGAATCATCACCGTCAGTCGTTATTCCTTTATGCATGCCAGCGCTTTCGTTAGGGTCATGGAGGCGATCCAACGGAAAGAGGGCATACGTCCCTCGCGTCTGCCAAAAGACTTTCAAATCATGCAAGAGGACCTGAGACAGTTTGTGCTCAGAAGGTTTATAGAAGAGAAAAGGCGAATTCAGAAGCAGCTTCGCCAGGATTCCGAAGATCGTCAACGAATTGACCTCGAAAAAGCAACACTCGAAGGTATCACGCTGGATGACCCGACAATAAATGAAGTTCCGGCAATCGATGACATGCAGACTGTCGAATCCGACAGCCCATCATTTGCCCAAATAAGCAGCCTCGCGCCCGAGGGCAGAATCTTCGGGGCCGGAAGCGAGACCGGCTAACAAGGTGGGTACCCTAGCGATGTGCAAAATTGCGAGTATTCAGCAGGATCGGCCCACCAGCACCCACAAGTTAATCCAAACGAGAAACAAAAACGCTATCGAACGGGAACGTTAGGCAACATTTGAGGAAGACCTTGTCTGTTTACCGCCCTTGGATAACTCTTGAGCGGCTTTATTTGGCCTGGAATAGATTAACGGACCCCCTATAGTTGCAGAATACTCCAATTTTTGCACGGCGCGGGGGCACCCACCCCGGCATCGGCTATCAAAACCGCTCAGTCCGGAATCTCGTCCACTATTCCCCATCATTTTGTGCGACGAATTACCTGAACGTCATTGACATATGAACATGCGCTCATATAATCGGAAATAAGTTATATGAGCGCATGTTCATATGAAAGGATGTTGCAATGGGCAGCCACGCTGATGAAACAAAGACTGGCATCGAGGCCACCGAGCCGATCGTCCCCACCGCCTGCTCGCCCGAGGACCTTCCCGACGAGGAGCTGTTGTACGACCTGGCCGACCTGTTCAAGGTCTTCAGCGACACCACACGCATCAAGATTCTCTACGCCCTCATGGGTCGCGAGCTCTGCGTGGCTGACATCGCCGAAGCGACCGCGACCTCGCAGTCTGCGGTGTCGCACCAGCTGCGCACGCTTAAGCAGTCGCACCTGGTCAAGTTCCGCCGCGACGGCCGCAACATTCTCTACTCGCTTGCCGACGATCACGTCTACACCATGCTCAACCAGGGCATGAGCCATATCTGCGAATAGCAATCAACCACGGTATCAGCGCGGCCGGCACCCGGACCGCTAACACAGGGAAAGGAACCCACCATGAAAAAGCAGTTTAAGCTCGACGAGATCGATTGCGCCAACTGCGCGCGCGAGCTTCAGGACGAACTTGCCAAGCTCGAGGGCGTCAAGTCCGTTTCGGTCAACTTTATGACCCAGAAGCTGACGCTCGAGGCCGACGACGCCAAGTACGACGAGGTCCTGGACCGCGTCGTTGAATTCACCGCCGACGCCGAGCCAGACTGCGAAATCATTCTCTAACCCGCGCATACGTTGACCTGCAAGGCCGCGCTTGCCGCGGCCTTTGCTCGCGAAATTATATGAGCAAGTGTTCATACACTCAAATGGGAGGTTTGAATCATGGCAGCCGCCGATCCCAAAAAGAAAAAGAAGAAGCGCAAGAAGAAAGAGTCCCTTGAGCACAAGCGCAACCGCATCCTGGTAGCACTGGGCGTTTTTGCCGTTGTTTATGCCCTCGACGAGCTCGGCGCCCTCACTATCGCATTTGGGGAGCCCGGCAACATCTACGCCAGCTTCGCGCTGTTCCTCGTGCCGTTTTTGATTGCCGGCTACGACGTGCTCCAAAAGGCGTTCAACAACATCCGCCGCGGCAAGGCCTTCGATGAGAGCTTCCTCATGGCCGTCGCGACCATCGGCGCGTTTGCCATGGTGCTCTTCCCCGACACCGACCCACACATGGCCGAAGGCGCCGCCGTCATGCTGTTCTACCAGGTCGGCGAGCTGTTCCAGGCATACGCCGTGGGCAAGAGCCGCAAGTCGATCAGTGCCATGATGGACATCGCGCCCGACTACGCTAACGTCGAGCAGCCCGACGGCACGCTCGAGCAAGTCTTCCCCGATGACATCGCCGTCGGCACTGTCATCGTCGTCAAGCCCGGCGAGCGCGTGCCTATCGACGGCGTCATCGTCGAGGGCGAGACGCAGCTCGACACCGCTGCCCTCACGGGCGAATCGGTCCCCCGCCCCGCCAAGTCCGGCGACGATATCATCAGCGGCTGCATCAACATGACGGGCCTCATCCACGTGCGCACCACCAAGCCCTTTGGCGAGTCCACCGTCGCGCGCGTTCTGGAACTCGTGGAGAATGCCAGCGAAAAGAAGGCGCGCACCGAGAACTTCATCACGCGCTTTGCCCGCGTCTACACGCCCGCCGTCACCGGCGCGGCCGCGGTGCTCGCACTTGGCGGCGGCCTGATCACCGGTGCCTGGTCCGACTGGATCCTGCGCGGTCTGACCTTCCTGGTCGTCAGCTGCCCGTGCGCCCTCGTGATCAGCGTACCGTTGAGCTTCTTTGGCGGCATCGGCGGCGCGTCCAAGCTGGGCGTTCTCATCAAGGGCTCCAACTACCTCGAGACGCTCGCCGACGTGGATACCGTCGTCTTCGACAAAACGGGCACCCTCACCAACGGCACGTTCTCAGTCGTCGCGGTGCACCCCGAGGCTGGCCATACCGAACAATCGTTGCTTGAAGTCGCAGCCCTTGCCGAATCGTTCTCCGATCACCCCATCGCGCAGTCCGTGCGCGACGCCTACCAGGGCGAGGTCGACCCCAAGCGCGTTAGTGACTCCGCCAACGACGCGGGCCACGGCGTGACGGCAGCCATCGACGGTAAGCACGTCGCCGTTGGCAATGCAAAGATGCTCGCCGCGGCCGGAGCCAAAGCGCCCGATTGCGAGGTCGTCGGAACGATTCTGCATGTGCTCGTTGACGGCGTGTACGCCGGTCACATCGTGATTGCAGACACCGTTAAGGCCGATGCCGAGCAGACAATCCGCGACCTGCACGCCGCTGGCGTCAAGCACACCGTTATGCTCACGGGCGACCGCGAGGAAGTGGCTGCGTCCGTTGCCGAACAGTTGGGGCTCGACGAGTTCCACGCGCAGCTGCTGCCGGGCGACAAGGTCGAGCGTGTTGAAGCGCTGCTCGCGGGCGAAAGTGGCAAGGGCAAGCTCGCCTTTGTCGGCGACGGTATCAACGACGCACCCGTGCTCACCCGCGCAGACGTTGGCATTGCCATGGGCGCCATGGGTTCCGACGCCGCGATCGAGGCCGCCGACGTGGTGCTGATGGACGACAAGCCGTCCAACATTTCCCGCGCTATTCGCGTGGCGCGCAAGACCATGACGATTGTTTGGCAGAACATCATCTTTGCGCTGGGCATTAAGCTACTGATTCTGGTGCTTGCGGCGCTCGGCATCGCCAACATGTGGCTTGCCGTCTTTGGCGACGTAGGCGTGGCGATCATCGCCATCCTGAACGCCATGCGCGCGATGGGTGTCAAGAACCTGTAGCGCCTGTGGTCCCTCCGGCCGGGGCCGGGCTTGGTTTTGAAAACGTCCTCGACCAATGAAGCGCCCCCGTTCTGCTCCTTCGGAGCTACGAACGGGGGCGCTTCTGGTCTGCGGAATGTTTTCAAAACCAAGCCCGGCCCCGGCCTGCGGTGACGTTGTTGGCGGTTCTTGGGCATCGCTTGCTGGCGGGGGTCCCTGTCTTGGGTGGGCTTTGTTTGGGGGCGGGGCGAGG
>OBUQ01000458.1_pt1 | contig 33778 bp, 32 predicted proteins | sample 1494951 | NCBI WGS metagenome assembly OBUQ01 (sample SAMEA2579938, study PRJEB22360) | human gut metagenome | biome: human gut; feature: human-associated habitat; material: faeces | place: Denmark | collected 2008/2010
TATTTCAAGAAAACCACCCAAATGAACAAGACCAGAACGACAACACGGCTAGACAAAAGAGCTGCCTAGCCGTGTGAGTTTTTCGATTATTCTATTGAATTTCTTCACCAACACTAGTTGACGAAGAGCCTTTTTAAATAACACTTTAGTCTTCAGAAACGAATGCTAATAAGCCCATAATACGTGCGCGTTTAATAGCGATCGTTAATTTACGTTGGTTTTTAGCGCTTGTTCCAGTTACACGACGAGGTAAAATTTTACCACGTTCGCTAATGAAACGTTTTAGTAATTCGATATCTTTATAATCGATATATTCGATATGATTAGCAGCAATATAGTCTACTTTACGACGTTTGCGACCTCTTCTTTGTTGTGCCATTCCGTTTCCCTCCTATTCAATTATTAGAATGGTAAATCATCATCTGAAATGTCGATGGAGGACCCACTAAATGGATCTGAATCTCTATCGAAGTCAGGCATAGTGTTCTTAGCTGACTGAGAGGATTGATTATAATTGTTGTTAAAATTATTTCCCCCGCCTTGGAAGCTATCATCAGAACTTGGATTCTGCTGACGTTGTTCACTTGCAGTACGAGATTCCAGTAATTGGAAATTTTCAGCAACAACTTCTGTCACATAGACCCGTTGTCCTTGCTGATTTTCATAATTTCGTGTTTGGATACGGCCAGTCACACCTAAAAGAGTTCCCTTACGCGCATAATTAGCTAAAGTTTCAGCTGATTTCCGCCAAATCACACAGTTGATAAAGTCTGCTTCACGATTACCGCTTTGATTCGTAAAATTACGATTCACCGCTAAAGTAAACGTTGCAACACCTGTCCCATTTGCTGTATAGCGTAAATCAGGATCCTTTGTTAAACGACCAACTAGTACAACATTATTAATCAAAGTAAAGCCAGCTCCCTTCTCGTCAATTGTTTCACGTGAAACAATTATTCTTCAATCTTAACGATCATGTGACGAATAATATCGTCGTTGATTTTTGCAAGACGATCGAATTCGTTAACTGCACTAGCTGTTGTTGGCGCAGTTGCATTGACGATATGGTAGATGCCTTCACGGAATCCGTTCATTTCGTAAGCGAAACGGCGTTTTTCCCAATCTTTTGAATCGATAATTTCTGCTCCATTATCTTTCAAGATTGTATCGAAACGTTCTACTAAAGCAGTTTTTGCTTCTTCATCAATGTTCGGACGAATGATGTATGTGATTTCATACTTCGTGTTTTGACTCATTGATTTTCACCTCCCTATGGACTATAAGGCTCTTAACTTTCTTAAGAGCAAGGAGAGCGATCTAAAAATATATAGACTACTCACAAATATTCATTATACATAATCGTCCTACAAAAATCAAATCTTTCTTTATCTAAAGTTACGAAAAAAGACTGAGATTGCTCTCAGTCTTTAAAAATTTATTCTTCTGTATCTTTTGTAATATCCTCAGATGTTTCAATATTATTCATCGTTTCTACATCATCAGCTTCTTCGTCCTCTGTATCAACGATTGCCATAGTCACAACTTTCGTATTTTCTTCCATCTTCATCAGACGTACACCTAGAGTAGCTCGACCTGTTTGTGAAACACCGCCGACATTGAAGCGAATAATGACCCCTTTGTCAGTGATCAGTAAAATATCTTCATTGCCGTTTACAGTAGTTAACCCAGCTAATGGTCCATTTTTATCTTTTACATTCGCTGTTTTGATTCCTTTACCACCACGGCCTTTAACTGGATACTCTGTAGCCTTTGTTCGTTTACCATATCCTTTTTCAGTGATGACCAGAACTTCTTGCTCCTCTTTCAATACAGCGGAGCCAATCACATAATCCTCATCGCGTAAGCGAATGCCACGAACACCACTTGCTGTACGTCCCATATCGCGAACAGCTTCTTCTTTAAATGTTACTGAGTAGCCATCGTGAGTACCAATAATAATGGTTTCATCACCTTCAGTTGACATCACGTTCACCAATTCATCACCTTCGCGTAATCCAATTGCAATTAAGCCATTAGCACGAATATTTGAAAAGGCTGTGACAGTCGTCCGCTTAACCGTTCCTTTTCTCGTTACGAAAAATAGGAAGTGACCATCCTCTGCTTGCCCATTAACTGAGATCACAGCTTGAATGGTTTCATTTGAATCAATTCCTAACAAGTTGATTATTGGAATACCTTTTGCAGTACGACCGTATTCAGGAACTTCATAGCCTTTCGCACGGTATACTCGTCCGCTATTAGTGAAGAATAGTAAGGTATCGTGCGTCGAACAAGAAATCAAAGTTTTTACGAAATCATCATCGTGAATTCCCATTCCTTGAACACCACGCCCGCCACGACGTTGTGCACGGAACTCTGTCGAAGCCACTCGTTTAATGTACCCATTATTGGTTAGAGTGATAACAACATCCTCTTCTTCGATCAAGTCCTCATCTTCTAAACTTAAAACTTCACCGACTAATAACTCCGTTCGACGATCATCGCCAAATTTAGCAGCAACTTCTGCTAATTCAGTTCGTATAATTTCTTCTACACGTTCAGGACGCGCTAGAATGTCTTCTAAGTCGCTGATTGTCTTCAGCAGCTCTTGATATTCATTTTCAATTTTCTCACGTTCTAAGCCCGTTAAACGGCGCAGACGCATGTCTAAGATTGCTTGTGCTTGACGATCAGATAACTCAAAGCGTTCAATTAAAGTGGCTTTTGCAATATCATCTGACGCTGAGTTTCGAATAGTCGCAATGATTTCATCAATGTGATCTAACGCAATTCGCAGTCCTTCTAAAATGTGTGCACGTGCTTCAGCTTTTTTCTTATCAAAAATAGTTCTACGAGTGATTACATTTTTTTGATGTTCGATATAATTTTCCAAGATCTGTTTTAAGTTCAGAATTCTTGGAACACCTTTTTCAATTGCTAACATGTTGAAGCTGAACGAAGTTTGCAAAGAAGTCATTTTGTATAAGTTATTCAAAATAACAGAAGCACTAACATCTCGTCGAACTTCAATAATGATACGCATCCCCTCACGAGAAGATTCATCACGCAGATCAGTTATTCCTTCTATCCGTTTATCCCGGTGCAGTTCAGAAATACGTTCAATCAGTTTTGCCTTATTAACCATGTATGGTAACTCGGTTACAATAATACGTTCTTTGCCGTTCTTTTGTTCTTCAATTTCGATTTTCGCGCGTACCGTGATCGATCCTTTACCCGTTTCATAAGCACGACGAATACCTGATTTCCCCATAACCAAGCCGCCCGTTGGAAAATCTGGTCCTGGGATGCATTCCATCAACTCTTGCGTGGTTGCTTCAGGATTTTCCATTAATAACTCGATGCCTGCTGTGACTTCCCGCAAATTATGAGGTGGAATATTTGTTGCCATCCCTACTGCGATACCAGTTGCTCCGTTAACTAGTAAATTCGGGAAACGTGCTGGTAAAACGATCGGTTCTTGCTCACTATCATCATAGTTTCCTTGAAAATCAACAGTATCCTTATTGATATCTCGTAACATTTCCATCGCAATCTTGCTTAAACGTGCTTCGGTATAACGCATTGCTGCAGCGCCGTCACCATCGACAGAACCAAAGTTTCCATGACCATCGACTAACATATTGCGGTAGCTGAAACTTTGAGCCATCCGCACCATTGATTCATAAATCGCACTATCGCCGTGAGGATGATACTTACCCATTACATCCCCAACGATACGAGCTGATTTTTTATGGGGTTTATCTGGTGTAACCCCTAATTCATTCATTCCATATAAAATTCGACGATGAACGGGTTTCAATCCATCCCGTACATCTGGTAAAGCCCGAGCTACAATAACGCTCATTGCATAATCAATGAAGGAGTCTTTCATTTCACTGGTTAGATTGACGGCTTGTATATTTTCTCTGCGATCTTCCAAATTGATCCTCCTTACTAAATATCCAAGTTCTTAACATAATGCGCATTTTCTTCGATAAACGCGCGACGTGGTTCTACTCGATCTCCCATCAGCATTTCAAAAACTTGATCGGCCTCGATCGCGTCATCGACACTGACCTGCAACATCAGGCGATTTTCTGGATCCATTGTTGTTTCCCATAGTTGATGATCATCCATTTCACCTAAACCTTTGTAACGTTGAACGTTTGGTTTTGGTGTCGCAGGTAATTCTGATATTTTTTGGACCAATTCTTCTTCGGCATTTTTGCCTGGTTGAATATACGTGATATTTTTACCTTGCTTAATCCCATACAATGGCGGCTGAGCAATATAAACGTAGCCAGCTTCCACGATGGGACGCATATAACGATAGAACAGGGTTAATAGCAATGTTCGAATATGCGCACCGTCGACATCGGCATCGGTCATAATGACTAATTTGTGATAGCGAGCTTTTGACACATCAAAATCTGCGCCAAATCCAGTACCCATTGCTGTAAACAACGATCGAATTTCTTCATTCGCTAAAATTTTATCCATTGATGCTTTTTCAACATTCAAAATTTTCCCGCGAATTGGTAATATTGCTTGAAATTCTCGATTGCGTCCTTGCTTCGCAGAACCACCAGCGGAGTCCCCTTCGACAATGAACAATTCGCATTTTTCTGGATCATTACTTGAACAATCGGCTAATTTACCTGGTAAATTACTTATTTCCAATGCACCTTTTCGGCGTGTTACTTCACGAGCCCGCTTAGCGGCTAGTCGTGCTTTAGCAGCTAACATGCCTTTTTCCACAATTCGTCGCCCAACAGATGGATTTTCCATCAAAAACTTCATAAAATTCTCTGAGAACAAGCGATCAGTAACTGTTCGAACCTCAGAATTACCAAGTTTTGTTTTTGTTTGCCCTTCGAACTGTGGTTCTGGATGTTTAATAGAGATTACAGCTGTTAATCCCTCACGGACATCTTCACCAGAAAGATTTTCATCATTGTCTTTCATGATTTTTTGTTTACGAGCATAATCATTTATTACTCTTGTCAGAGCGGTTTTGAATCCAAACTCATGCGTACCACCTTCATAGGTATGGATGTTATTAGCGAAACTTAAGATATTGGTGTGATAGCCATCTGTATACTGCATCGCAACTTCAACCGTAATATCTTGCTGCTCGCCTTCTACATAAACAGGCTCATCGAAAATCACAGCTTTACTGTGATTTAAATGCTCAACGTAGCTCTTGATTCCGCCCTCATAATGATATTCGCGTAAAACAGGCGTTTCTTCACGTTTGTCTTCAATTGAAATTTTTAACCCGCGATTTAAGAAAGCTAACTCTCGTACACGTGTTGCTAATTTATCAAAATTGAAAATCGTTGATTCAGTAAAAATCTCAGGATCTGGGATAAAGTGAACCGTTGTTCCATGCTTTTCGGTTTCTCCTATCACTTTAAGATCATCTACAACCGCACCTCGACGGTATTCTTGGAAATAGATTTTACCATTTTTGAAGACACGTACATCTAAGCTTGTAGACAAGGCATTAACAACGGAAGCCCCTACACCGTGAAGCCCTCCAGATACCTTGTATCCGCCACCGCCAAATTTCCCGCCTGCATGCAGGATGGTATAAACTGTTTCAACGGCTGGACGTCCAGTTTTTGCTTGAATATCTACTGGAATCCCACGACCATCGTCACTGACAGTGATACTATTATCTTCTTCAATCACTACATGAATATGTGACGCAAAGCCAGCTAACGCTTCATCAATGGAATTATCTACAATCTCCCATACCAGGTGATGCAACCCTTCCGTGCTTGTCGAGCCAATATACATTCCTGGGCGTTTCCGAACGGCTTCTAACCCTTCCAGTACCTGGATCTGACTGGCATCGTACTCTTGCGCACGTTCTAGTAAACTCTTTTCCTCTTCTGTCATCTACGTTTCTTTCCTTTCTATCTGTCCTTGATGGACATAAAAAATATCCGGATGAACCGTCATTTTTCCTTTAACATGATTCAACGTCGTCGTTGTTAAAAACGTTTGTACTTTGTTTTCAATTGTCTCTAATAAATGAATCTGGCGACTATCATCCAGTTCACTCATGACGTCATCTAATAGTAAAATCGGATATTCTCCTGTTTCTTCTTTCATCAAATCGATCTCAGCCAATTTGACACTTAATGCCGTAGTACGTTGCTGTCCCTGTGAGCCATAAGTCTGTACATTTTGCTGATTAACTTTAAATATCAAGTCATCTCGATGAGGCCCTAAAAATGTATTGCCTTTAAAGATTTCTCGCTTACGATTTTTCTGCAGCTCATCTAGAAACACCTTTCGTATCTCTTCAACGTCTTCACTTTTTAACGAAATACTAGCATCGTACTCTATCGCAAGGTTTTCTTTTTGATTTGTAATCTTGCTGTGAAGATCGTTAGACCAATATTCTAGTTTTTTGACAAATTGCAAACGATTCGCTAAAACTTTACTGCCAAAATCAACTAATTGTTCTGTTAAGATATCCAGATATATTTCATCAGTCTGTTTATTTTCAGATAATTGTTTCAAGTAAAGATTACGCTGCTTTAGCGTCTGCTGATATTGAGCCAAATCATAGAGATAGACTGGATTAATTTGGCCTAGCTCCATATCAATAAATCGTCTTCTGATTTGCGGACTCCCCTTCACTAAAGAAAGGTCCTCTGGCGCAAATAAAATGACATTTAATTGACCTATGTAACTGCTCAATTTTTTTTGTTCAATGTGATTGACTTTCGATTTACGGCCTTTTTTGGTCAGCAATAATTCTAATTCTAAACCGCTAGTTCCTCGTTCAATCCGTCCTTTAATATGAGCAAAGTCATCCTGCCAACCAATTAGTTCTTGTTCGCTGCTGGTTCGATGACTGCGGGTCAATGCTAAAACATAAATACTTTCCAAAAGATTGGTTTTTCCTTGCGCATTCTCTCCTAGAAAGACATTCAAACGGTTGGGAAATTCCAAGACAAGTTCTTGATAGTTCCTAAAATTTCTTAACTCAAGCTTATTCAGCCGCATCTTGTTCTTCCTTATTTTTGACCATAAAAAAAGTTCCTACCTCAGGAATTTCAATCATCATTCCTGGATAGAGCTTTCGGCCGCGGCGGTTTTCCAACTCACCATCTACAAATACTGTTTCTTCCGCTAGAAACCACTTGGCTTGTCCACCACTAGAGATAAGATTGATCTCTTTCAATAACTGACCAAGTGTCATGAACTCTGTTTCTAAAAAAATTTTTTGTTTCACATTCATCCCTCATTTTCATGCTAGAAACACCTCTTTATTATACCCTTTTTTAATAGATAAAACAAATTAACTCGTTGTATTTTTCGTTTTAAGAAGTTTTATGCTGTTTTAATTAATTCACTCAAAAAAAAGTAAAAGGTCTTAAAATCGATTTTAAGACCTTTTACTGGAGTTCTGTTTTTTACATGTTTTTTTCATATTTTTCAAAAAATTTGTGAAACTCACTATTTTTTTCTAGTTTGTTCTTACTGGAGTGATTAATTGAATAAAGGAAACATCCCCTTCACTCGGTTCCAAAGTAAATGGACGAATGGCTGAAATAAATTGAATCTTAATACTCATATCACCAAAAGCACGCAAAGCATCTTTCATATAATCAGGATTAAACGAGATTTCCAATGGGTCTCCACTTACCTTTTCGTAAACCAACTCTTCTTCCACTTTACCGATTTCTGGAGAATTTCCATAAAGAACTACTGAATTATCCGCAATTGCCAATCGTACAATATTATTACGTCCTTCATGAGAAAGTAATGATGCCCGTTCGATAGCCGCTAAAAATGTTGGCACAGAGAATGTGATCTCTGTATTGAAGCTCGTTGGGATTAAACGATTTGTATCAGGATAATTTCCCTCTAATAGTCGAGAATAGAAATACATTGTCGGTGTTTTGAACAATACTTGGTTTTCCATAATACTGATTTCAACTTCTGCTTCTTCATCCGATAACGAACGGGACAATTCAACTAAGCTTTTACCAGGAATAACAATATCAAAATCTTTATTTGCATTTTCCACAGGGACAACACGCTGACTCAAACGGTGAGAATCCGTAGCAACAGCTAATAATTGGCCATTAGACATGGTGAAATGTACACCAGTTAAAATTGGGCGACTTTCATGCTGAGAAACAGAAAAAACAGTTTCACCAATCAATTTTGTCAACATGTGGACAGGTAATTTTAATTGATTTTGTTCTTCTACGACAGGAAGATGTGGATAATTGTCAGCATCTAATCCATTGACAGTGAAATGAGCAGCTCCAGATGTGATTAGTACTTGATAATTGTCTTGGACTTCTAAAGTAAATGTTTTTTCAGGCAATCGACGAATAATCTCGCTAAAAAAGCGAGCCTGTAAAACAATTGTTCCTAATTCCGCAATTTGCAGCTCCGCTTTTTCATCATCAGTAGCTAGGAAAGTTTCAATCGAGATATCCGCATTACTCCCAGTTAAATTCAATCCTTCATTGTTTAATTCTATTTTTACGCCAGTTAAGATAGGAATGGTTGTTTTAGTGGAAATGGCCCGTTGTACGGTTTGTAACTCTTGAATAAAGCGAGCGCGATTAATCGTAAATTTCATGATAGAACTCCTTTTTTATTTTTTTCGATAAATTTATTTTACAGGATACCGATCTTCTAAAGAAGACGTTTTTTGTTTTGATCAGCAGTTTATTCTTTTTATTTATTTTAGTTAATTAAGTAATAAAAGTAGTAGGTCTTGTTAATCATGTGGAAAACAAAGAAAAAAGCTTGGTAATTCAAGTTTTCCACTTGTGGATAAGGTGTGGAAAAACAAACTTCTCTTTTTCGTTCTTTCCACAGGCTAGCCAAGAAGTAGATTTTTGATCTCTGCTATTTCTTGTTGGATACTGCTGTCATTTTTCATCAATTGGCTGATTTTTTCATGGGCATGGATCACGGTTGTATGATCTTTTCCGCCAAATTCTGCGCCAATTTTTGGTAACGAACTTTCAGTCATTTCTCTAGCTAAGTACATAGCAATTTGTCGGGGAACTACAATTGCTTTCACACGTTTTTTCCCTTTCAAGTCTTTTACTTGGATATGATAGAATTTAGCCACTTCGTCTTGGATCTTTCCAATAGAAAGTTGTGCATTGCTCGTGCCTTTCAAACTTTTTAAAGCATCTGCTGCGATACTGGTAGTAATATCTGCGCTATTCATTGTTGCAAAAGCCTGAACACGAACCAATGCTCCTTCCAGTTCACGGATATTTGAATCAATTTGTCCGGCAATGTAACTCAAGGTATCGTCTGGAATTTCAAGGTTTTCCGCTTGAGCTTTTTTCCTCAAAATTGCAGTACGTGTCTCCAAGTCTGGCGGAGTAATGTCCACCGACAACCCCCAAGCAAAACGCGACACTAAACGTTCTTGTAATTTAGGGATCTCATTGGGCAGACGATCACTAGTTAGAACGATTTGTTTGTTGTCATTATATAGGTTTTCAAAAGTATGGAAAAACTCCTCTTGTGTCGCCTCTTTATCCGCAAAGAATTGAATATCATCTACTAATAGCAAATCTACTTTTCGATATTCTTGTCTAAATTCTTCCGACGTTTTATTTTTTATGGAATTGATAAAGTCATTAGCAAAAGTTTCACTAGAAACGTATTTTACTTTTGCGTCGGGATTGATTGCTAACATCTGGTGCCCGATGGCATGCATCAAATGTGTTTTACCTAAACCAACGCCACCATAGAAAAAGAGCGGATTATAGATAGAACCAGGTTCTTCTGCTACAACCAAGGCCGCTGCATGAGCCATTTGGTTTCCCTTTCCGATGACAAAGGTGTCAAAGGTGTATTTTGGATTAAGCATGGCACGCTTTGTTGTATCTAACTTGGGTGTCTCCTCTTTTTCCACAATGCTGACGGGCGGTGCTTCATCTGGTGTAACAAACAAAGGCATTATTTCATCCCCTGTCACTTTAAACCCAATTTCGACGATTTTCGCGGCTAAATGTTTTTCCCAATAACGCTTATGTAGATCACTAGTAACTTCAATTGTTAGTTGATTATTTGTTAAAGCTAAGGGTTTAGCTGTGCCTACCCAGGCATCATAACTGGCAGGATTGAGGTCATTTTTATAGCTGTCCTTCAATTCCTGCCAGAAATTGTCCAATGAGGTCAAATAAGTCGCCTCCTATATTATAAAATTCAGATAGACCTACTTTATCATTTTTTCAAAAAGTTTTCCACAACCAGAAAGGAATACGATGAAATTTCTCTTTTTCCACAGAATGTATAAAAATACAAAGAGTGAATAAACAGGAGGGAAAAACATATACACAGCTTACAGAAAAAATGTGGAAAGAATCCTTTTTCCACTAAGGAATTCACAAATAAAGCAAAAATAAGGCGCTGATAGATAAGGTTGAAGAAGAGTTATGCACAAAACTTATCCACCATGTGGACAAGTTGCTAATAGGATTATTTTCTGGGGAAAAAACTTTTGGAAAATCTTGGAGCTTTTTTTGTGGAAAAAAGTTATTCACATTAAGAAGGAGTTTATCCCCAGATTTTGTGGATAAAAAAATGAAGCTGGTTTATTAACCTCTTTTTCATTTCGTGATTGACAAAGTAGGGGAAGAGTCGTTATAATATTCGGGTATGTCTATGTAATGTTAGCTATGGAGGTGTATTTCAATGAAAAGAACTTATCAACCAAATAAACGTAAACGTCAAAAAGTTCATGGATTCCGTAAACGCATGAGCACTAAAAACGGCCGTCGCGTACTAGCAAGCCGTCGTCGTAAAGGAAGAAAAGTACTTGCTGCTTAAGCCACTGCCGGTCAGTGGTTTTTTTTGTATCTAAAATGAGATTCTTAAGGAATTTTTCTGCTGAATAAGGATGCTTCCTTATTTTGAAGTATGGTATTATTGTCAGGTATAGATTTAAAAGAAACGAAGGAAGCTAGATGAAAAAAAAATATCGGGTCAAAAAAGAACGAGAATTTCAAAAAGTGTTTCAAGAAGGTGCTTCTTTTGCGAATCGGAAATTCGTGGTATACCGTCTAGAACCTTCTGGTCAGAAACATTTTCGAGTAGGCATATCCGTCGGTAAAAAGGTTGGAAATGCTGTGATGCGGAATCAGGTAAAGCGGAAAATTCGTGCAATCTTGCAAGAGTTAAAGAATGACCTGCCGCCAATAGACTTTATTGTGATCGCGCGACCAACTACAAAAGACTTGCCTTACGATGAAATGCGTTCGAATCTTATACACGTTTTAAAATTAGCCAAAATATTAAGTTAGGAAGGAAACAGATTTAGGTGAAGAAATATAAAAAAATATTATTAATGACAGGATTATTAAGCCTTGTCTTCTTACTATCGGCCTGTGGGACAGGGGAAGTGAGTGCGCACAGTACAGGTGTCTGGGACCGCTATGTAGTCTATTATTTCGGTCAAGCTATCAAAGGGCTAGCTTTTGGAAATGTCGGAATAGGAATAATTTTATTTACTATTATTATTAGAATTATTTTGATGCCGTTAATGCATTTTCAAACCAAAAGTATGCGAAAAACGCAAGAATTACAGCCTAAAATCAAGGCCCTGCAGGAAAAATACAGCTCTCGTGATCAAGAAACACAACAAAAGCTGCAAGCGGAAACTAAAAAATTATACGCAGAAAATAATGTGAGCCCTTACGCAGGTTGTTTGCCGCTTTTAGTACAAATGCCCGTTATGATGGCTTTGTATCAGGCAATTTTACGAATTCCAGAGTTAAGATCAGGACATTTTTTATGGTTGAATTTGAGCCAATCCGACCCTTATTTCATTTTACCAATTCTTGCAGCAGTCTTTACTTTTGCAAGTAGCTATCTATCAAGTATGAGTCAACTAGAATCAAATGCATCATTAAAAATTATGAATTTTGCAATGCCTGTCATGATTTTTGTTATGGCATTAAATTTAGCGAGTGGTTTGTCTTTATACTGGGTTATTTCAAATGCTTTCCAAGTGATTCAAACGTTGTTAATCAATAACCCATTTAAGATCCGTCGAGAAAGAGAAGAAGTTGCTCGACAAATTCGTGAAAGAGAACGGGCATTAGAAAAAGCTAAACATCCAAAGAAAAAACGGAAAAAATAAGGACAGATATGTTCGAAGCATATTATTTTTTATATAGAATACAACTGAGGAGGTCTAGAAGATGCCTGTTTATGAGGGTCCAACAATTGATGATGCAATCTCAAAAGGACTGCAAGCTTTAGGGGTGAAAAAAGAAGCTGTCGATATTGAAATTTTAACAGATGCAAAAAAAGGTTTCTTGGGAATGGGAAAAAAAGATGCTCGTGTTTCCATTGAACCAATTAACGTCGAAGAACCTGTAATTGCTGCTGAAACGAATAAAAAATCGACAGAAGAGGAACAAACATTTGCTGAAGAAAAGACGGAAGAAAAAATTCAACAAGCAGTTGAATCAAGTAGTTCTGATATTCAGCTAATTGATTTAGATGAAGAAGAAGCAATTAAAGAGCTGGCGCTTTATTTAACGAATATTACCAATGACATGGGCGTACCGGCATTAGTAAAAATACAGCATGAAGCTAACGGTTTGATTGTTATGAATTTAGAAACGAGTAAGCAAGGTATGCTGATTGGTAAACATGGCAAGATATTAAGTGCCTTACAATATTTAGCGCAGGTTTTTCTACATCGTGTAGCAAAAGAAAAGCTGTCTGTAGTCGTGAATGTTGGAAACTACCGTCAAAAACGCGAAGAAGTCTTAACACGGTTAGCACAGCGAACTGCAGAAAAAGTAAAAGAGACAGGGAGACCAGTCTTTTTGGAACCAATGCCAGCGTTTGAACGAAAAATGATTCATTCAGCTTTAAGTAAAGATGAATACATTAAAACTCATTCTGAAGGCGAAGATCCTTATCGTTACCTAGTTGTTGAACCAGCCAAAAAATATTTTTAGAAATCAGAAGCTGTGCCAAATGTTTGGTTCAGCTTTTTCTTTAGCAAAATTTGAAAAAGTAAGGCTATTTCGACAAGTATGCTTGAATTGTCAATAAAAATATGCTAATCTTACACCAGAATTTTGTAGAAAAAGCAGTCAAAGTGCTCAATCTACTCCTTAATCAAGGGGTGGAGTAGGCACTTTTTTTATGTTCTTAATTCATTAGGAGGAAAAAAGTTGGCAGAGATTACCTTAGAATTTGATACGATTGCAGCAATTTCAACCCCGCCAGGTGAAGGCGCAATCAGCATTGTGCGCTTGAGCGGCGATCGAGCGGTAGAAATTGCAGATAGTGTCTATAACAGCGGAAAAAAATGTTTGTTAGATGTGCCATCACATACGATTCATTATGGACACATTATTGATCCCGCGAATCAGCAAGTAGTTGATGAAGTAATGGTCACTGTTATGCGGGCACCGAAGACGTTTACACGTGAGGATATTGTAGAAATAAACTGTCATGGTGGAATTGTAGTGGTCAATCAATTACTGCAGCTTATTTTACGTTCTGGAGCACGTTTAGCCGAGCCAGGTGAATTTACTAAAAGAGCCTTTTTAAATGGTCGAGTAGATCTTTCTCAGGCAGAAGCGGTAATGGATTTGATTCGAGCAAAAACAGATCGGGCAATGAATGTTGCAATTAATCAATTAGACGGCAACTTGTCTCATTTAATTCGTCAACTACGTCAAGAGATATTAGAGACGTTAGCACAGGTAGAAGTAAATATCGATTATCCAGAATATGATGATGTGGAAGAATTAACTACCCAATTATTATTAGAAAAAGCACAACAAGTCGGGCAGCAAATTGATGCTTTGTTATTGAACGCTAAACAAGGAAAAATTTTGCGTGAGGGATTGAGTACAGCCATCATTGGTCGTCCCAATGTCGGTAAATCAAGCTTGCTAAATTATCTTTTACATGAGGAAAAAGCGATCGTGACAGAGATTGCTGGGACGACACGCGACGTAATTGAAGAATATGTTAATGTACGTGGTGTACCTTTGAAATTGATTGATACCGCAGGAATCAGAGAGACAGATGATGTGGTAGAACGAATTGGTGTGGAACGCAGTCGTAAAGCGTTAAGTGAAGCAGACTTAATACTACTGGTGTTGAATCAAAGCGAAGCACTAACGGCAGAAGATAAAGAATTATTAGAAGCTACCAAAGGGTTAAAACGAATTGTTTTATTAAATAAGACGGATCTGCCAAGTCAATTATCACCACAAGATCTTAAATCCTATCTTAGTGAAGATGAAGTATTTGCAATATCTGTTTTGGAAAAAGCGGGTTTGGATCAATTAGAAGAGGCAATCGCAAAACTTTTCTTTGGAGGTCAGACAGCTGAAAAAGATGCTACTTATGTATCGAATACGCGGCATATTGCCTTGCTGGAAAAAGCAGGACAATCATTAAAAGAAGTTCACAATGGTATTATGGCAGGCATGCCAGTAGATCTAGTTCAAATAGATATGACACGTTGCTGGGATTATTTAGGTGAAATTGTTGGCGATAGTGTACAAGACGAACTGATTACGCAATTATTCAGTCAATTTTGTTTAGGAAAATAAAGAGGGAGATGCTACATGGAATATCAAGCAGGAACATATGATGTAATCGTTGTGGGTGCAGGACATGCCGGTTCTGAAGCGGCATTAGCAGCAGCACGCATGGGACAAAAGACCTTATTGATTACAATCAATTTAGATATGGTGGCATTTATGCCATGTAATCCCTCCATTGGTGGTCCAGCCAAGGGAGTGGTTGTAAGAGAAATCGATGCACTCGGTGGCGAGATGGGACGAAATATTGATAAAACATATATCCAAATGCGGATGTTAAATACAGGTAAGGGTCCCGCAGTAAGAGCTCTGCGTGCACAAGCAGATAAGCACGCTTATGCGGAAGAAATGAAACACACGATTGAAAAAGAAGTCAATCTAACCTTGAAACAAGGTGTTGTTGATCGTTTAGTTGTGGAAGAAGGAATCTGTAAAGGTGTTGTAACATCAACAGGGGCTGTCTATTCAGCTAAAGCAGTAATAATCACTGCAGGTACAGCTTTACGCGGTGAGATTATTATCGGTGAGTTGAAATATTCGTCAGGTCCAAACAATTCACAACCATCCATCAAGTTAGCAGATCATTTACAAGAACTTGGGTTAGAGATTCATCGTTTTAAAACAGGGACACCTCCACGAGTGAAATCAGGCTCGATTGACTATAGTAAAACAGAAATTCAGCCTGGTGACGAAAGACCTAATCATTTTAGTTATCAAACACCAGATAGCCAGTATTTACAAGAGCAGATTCCATGTTGGTTAACATATACAAATTTGAAAAGCCATGAAATCATTCAAAATAATTTACATCGTGCGCCTATGTTTACAGGAATTGTTGATGGTGTAGGTGCCCGTTATTGTCCTTCCATCGAAGATAAGATCGTACGTTTTGCTGATAAAGAACGCCACCAATTATTCTTAGAACCAGAAGGTCGTTATACAGAAGAAGTCTATGTTCAGGGATTGTCAACATCGTTACCGGAGGATGTGCAAAATGAAGTCCTACATTCGATTGAAGGCCTAGAAAAAGCTGAAATGATGCGAACCGGCTATGCTATCGAATATGATATGGTCGCTCCTCATCAATTACGCCCAACACTTGAAACAAAAGTGATTGAAAATCTTTATACAGCTGGACAAACGAATGGAACAAGTGGCTATGAAGAAGCTGCTGGTCAAGGATTGATGGCCGGAATTAATGCTGCTTTAAAGATTCAAGGAAAAGAACCTTTCATTATGAAACGCAGTGACGGGTATATTGGAGTTATGATTGATGATTTGGTGACGAAAGGAACGAATGAACCTTATCGATTATTAACATCAAGGGCAGAATATCGTTTGATTTTACGTCATGATAATGCAGATTTACGTTTAACAGAAATCGGGCATGAGATTGGATTAGTAGAAGAGGAGAACTATCAAGCATATTTGACTAAAAAGGCGCATATCGAAGCAGAAATGGCTCGGTTACAGTCTATTCGGATAAAACCCAGCAAAGAAGTTCAAAGCTTCCTAAGAGCTAAAAATAGCGCAGAATTAAAAGATGGTGTCTTAGCGAGCGACTTTTTGAAACGCCCGGAAATCTCTTACCAAGAATTGCTACAGTTCATTCCTGCGAATGAGGAGTTAACAGAAAAAGAAGTAGAACAGGTAGAAATTCAAATTAAGTATGAGGGCTATATCAAAAAAGCGATGGAAAAAGTAGAAAAATTGAAGCGAATGGAAGCAAAACGTATCCCAGAACGAATCAATTATGAGGCAATTAATGGTTTAGCTACAGAAGCAAAGCAAAAACTTCAAAAAATTCAGCCAGAAACAATCGCTCAAGCTAGTCGTATCAGTGGTGTAAATCCTGCTGATATTAGTATTCTGATGGTTTACATCGAACAAGGGAAGATCGCTAAAGTAGGTAGTATAACTGAGTGATGTAAGTCGAAAGCCATGTTAAAACGTATGCAATATGAACGCACAAAAAGAGGACAATCCCAAACGGTTTGTCCTCTTTTTCAATCTATAAAATAAGTAATTCTATAAAAAGAGACATCCATAAACAAACTGATATTATACACATTTGTTTATGGATGTATTCAGATTCGTTTAATTCAATTTTAGTGTTGCCAGCATTTTACGTAACTCGACAACAGGAACCTGTCCAGGAGCAGATGCCGTTCCAGCAGAGCCAAACGTTGCTGCAGAACCGAAAACTTGTCCAGAAACGCGGCTGACCATTCCAAGTGCTCCCATTGACATAGTAATTAACGGAACTTTAGCGAACTCTTCATGCATTTCACGAGTAGCTGCTAATAAAGTTAACACATCAGCAGAATTATTTGGCATTACAGCAATTTTACAGATGTCTGCTCCTTTATCTTGCATAGCACGTAAACGAGTAACTAATTCATTTTTTTCAGGTGTTTTATCAAAATCGTGATTGCACATAATAATTTTAATTCCGTTTTGATGGGCTAGTTCAATGGTTTCAGCAACTTCTTTTTCTGGCATGAATAACTCCACATCCAATAAGTCTAATTCACCCTCGGCTATGATTGTTTTATAAAGGTTAAAGTACTGTTCATCCGAAAGTTCACAGACCCCACCTTCTTTTTTCGTACGAAAGGTAATTAACAAGGGCTTGTTTAAGATAGCCTTCAAATTATGTGAAAGGGTAGCGACAGATTGTGGATCTTGAACATGTTCAAAGAAATCAATTCGCCACTCCACTAGATCACAGTCTAATGTACGAACCTTTTCTGCCTCATCTAATAAATCCTCTTTTGTTTTTCCAACTATTGGTACGATAATTTTTGGCAAACCTTCGCCTATCGTAACTTGATCAATCGTTACTGTTTTCATCTTGTTCCTCCTAATCTTTAAATAAAAGTTCTTTAATATAATTGACGGGCATGTCTTCTCCGGTGAACAGTTTAAAGGCAGCGGCTCCTTGATAAAGCATCATACCAAGTCCATTGATCGCTTTTTTTGCCCCATGTTCTTTAGCAAATTTCAACAACTTCGTTTCACGAGGAGAGTAGACTACATCAAAAACAACTAAGTCTGGACGGATCATTGCGGGATCATTAATTAAACTCATATCTTCCAAGGGTTTCATTCCAACACCTGTTGCATCGATGTAAATAGCACTTTCTGCAATAGACGCCTTGAAACTGTCTTGATCCGCTAAATCCGTCACAGATGCTAGACAATCGGTGTTTTCATTAATTTTTCGAGCAGTTTCTTCAGCATTCGGGAAAACAGCATCGTTAGCATTAAAGATTCGTAACTCTTTGGCACCATCAAAAGCCGCTTGGATTGCAATGGCTGTACCAGCGCCTCCAGCCCCCGTTAAGGTAATGATTTGGTCCTTTACTTCGACGCCCTCATCTTTCAGAGCTTCCATTGCTCCTATCCCATCTGTATTGTACCCTACAAGATGTCCTTTACCATCAATATTAGTAACAGTATTAACGGCTCCAATTAGAGCAGCTTCAGGTGATACTTCATCTAAATAAGGGATAATGGCTTGTTTATTAGGCATTGAAACGTTTGATCCTCGGATGCCTAAGGCGCGAATTCCTTGCACCGTATCTTTTAATTCATTGTTTCCTACTTCAAAGGCTAAATAAGCGTAATCCAGTCCCAATTTCGCAAAGGCTTCATTATGCATTGTTGGTGACATACTGTGGCGAATAGGGGTAGCGATTAGACTAATTAATAATGTGTGTCCAGTAAGTCTTTCTGTCATAGCAGAGTTCCTCTTTTCTATGTTTTTATTGTTCAATACTTCTCAATAGAAGCGTTTTCTATTTTTGGTTATTATGAAACTAATCACAATGTACATTTCTATTGTAGGTTTTAATGAGTTGGAAAACTAATGCTTTATATTGATAAAATCAATAAAACAAATAAATAAAACGATTAGCTCAAGACTAATCGTTTTATCAATTTATTGTAGCGATGGACAATCACAAATGAAGCCATTAGGCCAATGATATTTAAAAGAATGACGAACCAAAAAACATAGGTAATTCCTTGTTCACTGATCACACCTGTAATATAAGGAGTAACCATGATAGAGACAGAAGTGGCAAGTGAATAATAACTGGTGCACTTGCCTTTCTTTTTTGGAAATAACTCTAGCATTAAGGCTAGTCCTAACTGCCAAATTCCGCCAGCCGCAAAGATTCCGATACAAATAGCGGCTATAACTACCGTTATGAAGTTTGGGGATAGAAGCATCAGGAGTAAAGATATTCCAGAAATTAAAAGACAGAAACAGATAAATTTAGGAATGTTGATCCCTTTTTTTACTATACCAGAAGTAAAAAATACGGAAATAAAGGAGCCTGTACTGTAAAGGCTAACGAAGATTAGGCTATTTTCATGAGAAACGATCTGCATACTTTCAGCATATTGAGGAATCCATAAGATGAAAATATTAAATAATGAAACGGAAACAAAAGAAAAAACCAATAAAGCAATGCCATCTATTTTAAATTTTCCGCGATTTTTAGGTTCAACAGTTGTTGTAATTTCAGTGTCTTTTTTTATGATTGTTGCAGAACTGGGAAAATGTGCAAAAAGTAGATAGAACATGTTTACAAATAAACACACTGCGCACAGGATAAATGGCCATCCAAAAAACAGCTTATGTTGTAGCAAATAACGCGTAATAAAAGGCAAAAGAAATTGACCAAGAGAGATAAAAGCCTTATTTAAAACACTTAATGAGCTGTTTACTCGTTCATCTGGATAAGCCTCGACGAGTGTCGGATAAGTACTAGTATCTAGAAAAGCGTTACTAACACCACCAAACATTGCTAAGAAAAATGCTAGCTGATAACTAGGACTTAAAAGCATGCCGCAAAAGAAAATCATATATGAAACGATAGCAATTAACACGGTTTTTTTTCGTCCGAATTTATCTGAAAAATAACCAGAAAAATACAAGCTCAATATTCTTCCAAGTCCAATGGCGCTCATAACTAATGTTACTTGTGCAGTTGAAGCCTGCCAATGTATTCTCAAATTTGTCATATTTTGAGATAAAATAATGGCAGCCATTCCTTGAAAAATATAATTAAAATACAGGCTAGAAATTAAAAGATGGTACTTCTCTTTTTTCATAAGAGACTCCTTTCATGTGATATATTTCACTTGAAGTCACCCACATAGTAACGCAATTTTATTATGAAAACTAATGATTTATATCAATAAAATTGATAAAATCTATTTATCAAATAAGTAGTTACCTTTTAGTGGGGTGAAGTAATGAATTTGCGACAATTAGAGTTTTTTGTAATATTGGCCCAAACAGAACATATGACACAAGCTGCGAAAGAAACGAATACATCACAGCCTAATATCAGTCATGCAATGACGATGCTAGAACAAGAGATTGGTGTTAGACTATTTGAAAAAAAGGGACGAAATATTCAATTGACCCGCCACGGACGGATTTTTTACGAGTATGTCGCTCCAGCACTGGTTGAGATAGAAAAAGGCCAACGTAAATTGCAGGAGATGGTCGATCCTGATTCTGGTGAAATTCAATTTGGGTTCATTTTTACGATGGGAGCAAATCTGGCACCAAAATTAACACAATCTTTTCATAAGAAAGGCCATCAAAAAATTAATTTTGAATTTCAGCAGGGAAACTCCAATCAAATTATTCAAATGTTGCTTGAGGATCGCATAGATATTGGGATTTGTTCAAAAGTAAGTAACGATTCCGAATTAATTTATCAAATTTTAACACAGGAAGAGATGGTAGTGGTAGTCCCATTAGAGCATCCTTTGGCAAAATATGACACTATTTCTTTGGTGGAGACCATCAAATATCCATATGTCTACTATAGTAAGCAAAGTGGATTACGCCCGTATCTAAATCAACAAATAAAAAAACTAAATTTAGATTTAGATATTGTTTGTGAATTGGAAGAGGATCATAGTATTTTAGGCTTTGTGGGTCAAAATTATGGGATAGCTATAATGCCTAATATTCCATCAATCAGGTCTTTTCCTGTTAAAAAAATAAAGATTACAGATGAGCTGGATGATCGGAACATTTACTTAGCGGTGAAAAAAAATAATTTAGAAATTCCGGTTTTGAAAAAATTTTACGATTTCTGTTTAGAAAATGCGAATAAAAAGTGGGATTAAGCCTTTCTTAATCTCTATGTGAAACATACGTAAACCATTGCATGTAAAGCAATAATGCGTTAAAGTAGAGGATAGTCTGTGAAACATTTTGCTGTTTCACGAAAATGAAAGGATTTCTTATGACACCAGAAGAATTTCAATTGGAATTAAGTAAGCAAGGAATTGAACTAAACGATAAACAAATGGAACAATTTGCGGCTTATTTCCGTTTATTAGTTGAATGGAATCAAAAGATGAACCTTACGGCGATTACTGAACACAAAGAAGTTTATCTAAAGCATTTTTATGATTCTATCACATTGGCGTTTTTAGATACGTTTAAACCTGAAGGACAACTGTGCGATGTAGGATCAGGTGCTGGCTTTCCTAGTTTACCGTTAAAAATTGTTTTTCCAGATTTAGAAGTGACAATAGTTGATTCTCTGAAAAAACGAATCACTTTTTTAACAACATTGGTAGAAGAACTGCAGTTGGATGGTGTGCATCTTTACCATGATAGAGCAGAATCTTTTGGAAAAAATTCAAAATTTCGTGAAGGATTTGATTTTGTAACTGCTAGAGCAGTAGCAAGATTGAATGTATTGACGGAGCTTTGCTTACCGTTAGTCGAAAAGGAAGGCTATTTCTTTGCCTTAAAAGCAGCAAAAAGCGAAGAAGAATTATCTGAAGCGAAGCATGCAATTGCTCTTTTAGGTGGTAAATTGATTAACGCAGAAGATGTTTCATTACCCAATGGTGATACGCGTCATATTATTACAGTGCAAAAAAAGAAAGAGACACCAAAAAAATATCCTCGTAAACCAGGTTTGCCTAATAAGCAGCCGATAAAATAATTCATTTAAGTAGTACAACTTATTTTCCATTTGGGAATAAATTTTTTAGTAGGAACTAGGAGGAAATTAGATGGCACGGATCATATCTGTTGCAAACCAAAAAGGCGGGGTCGGTAAAACGACAACGACTGTTAATTTGGGTGCGTGCTTAGCGTATGATGGAAAGAAAGTCTTGTTAATCGACAGCGACGCACAAGGAAACGCTACGAGTGGCTTAGGTGTGCGTAAGCCTGATGTAAAACAAGATATTTATGACGTTTTAGTAAATGAGGTCCCCATCAAAGAAACGATTATAAAAACCTCAAGAGAAAATTTATCAATCGTACCCGCTACGTTACAATTAGCAGGAGCGGAAATTGAACTAACATCAATGATGGCTCGGGAATCTCGTTTAAAAAGTGCTTTAGCAGAAGTTAGCGATGAATATGACTTTATTTTAGTGGACTGCCCACCATCATTGGGACATTTAACCATTAATGCATTTACTGCTAGCGATGCTATCTTAATTCCAGTTCAATGTGAATATTATGCATTGGAAGGATTGAGTCAGCTTTTAAATACCGTTCGTTTGGTTCAAAAACATTTTAACCCGGGATTAGAAATCGAAGGCGTACTGTTAACCATGTATGATGCCCGAACAAACCTTGGTGCAGAAGTGGTTGAGGAAGTTCGTCGCTATTTTCAGGAAAAGGTTTATGATACGATTATTCCAAGAAATGTCCGTTTATCTGAAGCACCTAGCCATGGTAAGCCTATTATTGATTATGATCCACGCTCGAAAGGTGCAGAAGTTTATCAAGCTCTAGCAAAGGAAGTGTTAGTTCGTGAGCAAAAATAAAGGATTAGGACGCGGAATTGATGCCTTATTTCAAGATCTTTCTGAGATTGAAGAAGTAGACATGAAGAAAGATCAAGTGATTGAAATTCCTTTAAGTGATTTACGCCCCAACCCCTACCAACCACGGAAATCTTTTGACGAAACCACTTTGCAGGAATTAGCAAACTCAATTGAACAATCTGGCGTCTTTCAACCGATTATCGTAAGGAAGTCCGCTGTTAAGGGATATGAACTAATTGCGGGTGAACGTCGCTTCCGTGCTTCTAAATTAGCAGGTAAGGAAACAATTCCAGCCATCATTCGGGAGTTTGATGAGGAAGCCATGATGCAAATTGCTGTGTTGGAGAATTTGCAAAGAGAAGACCTTAATCCCTTAGAAGAGGCAGAAGCCTATGAAATGCTAATGAAGAATTTAAAACTTACGCAAGCTGATGTAGCAAATCGTTTAGGGAAAAGTCGCCCCTATATCGCAAATTACTTACGTTTGTTGACGTTACCTAAATTAGTTAAAGAAATGGTGCAAGATGAACGCTTATCAATGGGCCAAGCGCGTACCTTGTTAGGTTTAAAGAAAAAAGATCAAATTTTGAAACTAGCAAACCGTGCAGTAAAAGAAAATTTGACAGTGCGTCAGTTAGAACAGATTGTTAATGAGTATAATGAGGGGAAAGCAAAGGATAAGAAAAAGGTTCCTCGCTTATCCAAGGAAAAACCCTACTATTTGCGTGAAAGTGAAGACAGGCTGATGGACAAGTTTGGAACGGGTGTAGAAATCGTTGAAAAAGACGGTAAAGGTAAAATTTCGATTGAGTATCTATCCCCATCAGATCTTACACGTATCTTAGATATTTTGAATATCCATTTTGATGAATCATAAATGTGTGTATAGCCAAAAGAATGAATGGAATCGAGGAGGTTTGCCAGATGTATGATTTAGGTGATATCGTTGAGATGAAAAAACCACATGCCTGCCAGACAAATCGCTGGGAGATCATTCGCATGGGTGCAGATATCAAAATCAAATGTGTAAATTGTGGGCATATTGTCATGATGACACGCCGTGATTTTGAAAAGAAAATGAAAAAAATCCTTGAGAAGAAAAATGATTTGACTCAAGAATAATTCCTTAGTAGAGAAAGAGTGAAGTTAACCATGGCCTTAACAGCCGGAATTGTAGGGTTACCTAATGTTGGTAAGTCTACCTTATTTAATGCAATTACTAAAGCAGGTGCAGAGGCTGCTAATTATCCTTTCGCGACAATTGATCCAAATGTTGGAATGGTAGAAGTACCTGATTGGCGTTTAGAACGCTTAACTGAATTGGTACATCCTAAAAAAACTGTACCGACAACCTTTGAATTTACAGATATAGCAGGTATTGTAAAAGGAGCCAGCAAAGGTGAGGGTCTAGGTAACCAATTTTTGAGCCACATCCGTCAAGTTGATGCTATCTGTCATGTTGTTCGGTGTTTTGATAATGAAAACATCACCCATGTTGAGGGACGTGTGGATCCGTTAGAAGATATAGAAACAATCAACCTAGAGTTGGTCTTAGCTGATTTAGACTCAATCAATAAACGGTATGCTCGTGTAGCAAAAGTAGCAAAAACAAAAGAAAAAAACGCTGTGGCAGAATTAGCTGTATTAGATAAGTTAAAGCCTGTTTTAGAAGAAGGACAATCTGCCAGAACGATTGAATTTACTGAAGAAGAACAAAAAATTGTCAAAGGTTTGTTCTTATTAACAAGTAAACCTGTTCTTTACGTAGCTAATGTTGATGAGGATACAGTAGCTAGTCCAGATGATAATGAGTATGTGCAAACTGTGCGGAATTTTGCAGCGAGTGAACATTCAGAAGTAATTGTTGTTTGTGCCGAAGCAGAAGAAGAAATTGCTGAGTTAGAAGATGAAGACAAAGTAGAGTTTCTAGAGGCGATGGGAATTGAAGAATCAGGATTAGATCAATTGATTCGTGCCGCATATGATTTACTAGGTCTAGCAACTTACTTTACAGCAGGGGAACAAGAAGTTCGAGCATGGACTTTCCGAAAGGGAACTAAAGCTCCTCAAGCAGCAGGAATCATCCATACAGATTTCGAACGTGGATTTATTCGAGCTGAAACGGTCTCTTTTGAAGACTTAAATAAATATGGCAGTATGCACGCAGCAAAAGAAGCTGGACGTGTCAGATTAGAAGGAAAAGATTATGTCGTACAAGATGGCGATGTAATGCTGTTCCGTTTCAACGTTTAGGGAGGAAAGAAACAATGGAACCAGAAAAGTTACAAACGTTGCAAGCAGAAAACGTTCAACTTGAAGAGAAGCTTACTAAGCGTAACGAGCAATACATTTTTGACTTGAAAAAAGCGTTAAAGGCAGCAAATTTGACGGATGAACAAACTATCGTAGCCTTAAACGAGATGCTTCCCACGTTAGTGGAGGAGCAAAAATCTGGGAAGACAGCCCGACAATTATTCGGAACGGTTTCTGAACGACTTGATGCGATTGTCAATAAACCCGCTGAACAAAAAAAATCGACTACTGCTTCATTGATGTGGCTAGATAATTTTCTATTGTTATTTGGGTTATTAGGAATATTATCAGGTATTATGGGGATGTTTGTTTCACGTGGAACACAAATGGTGACTTATGGGTTAACAACATTAATCGTAGCTTCCGCAGTCGGAGGATTAGTTTTCTACATGATGTATATATTCTTTTACCAATTTGAACAACCAGGAGCAGATAAATCAAAAAAACCAAAAACTTGGAAGTCCATTCTTATGTTAGTTTCAGTTACACTAGTATGGTTCTTAGTCTTTAATGGGGCAGCATTGTTACCTCCAACGGTAAATCCTATTCTAGATCCAATGTTAATGGTTATTTTATCAGCTCTTGCCTTAGCACTACGTTATTACTTGAAAAAACGTTTCGGAATTGTTAGTAGTTTAGCAACCGCACCACGTAGATAGTAAAAGAAGCTAGATTCTGTTGAATCTAGCTTCTTTTTTCTATCCTTTTTTTGTTACTTCAGCAATTAATTTTGCCATACTTTGTTGTTGATATTCTTTGGTAGCTTGCTGTATTATTTTTTGCTGAGTTGCTTGATCCATAGACGGATTCTGTATCATAGCCGCTTCAACTTTTTCTTGAACGAACTTCTTCGCATCATTTTGCATAGAAGTTTTATTTTTAGTTACTAGTTTTGCCAGTTCTTTTGCTTGGTCCGTACTTAATACAAACCAATCCTTTTGGACATTGAACGTATTTTTTTCATTAATCAATTGATGATTTTTACTAGAAAGTCCAAACCAAAATTTTGCAATCTCGTTTTTATATACCCAATATGTTTTAGCAGTAACTAGCTGTGTCTTTTCTTGATTTTTTTTCACACGGTTACTTACATGGTCTGTTCCAGTTGTTTTAGGTTTTTTCTGAGATTCATTGGTTTTGTATAAATAAATTTTTTCTGTTCCATTACCAAGTGGTTGATAGAGTAACATCTTCATATCCTTATTATCCGCTGTAGAAGTTAATGTCTGGGTGGTCGTTTCGGTTACTTTTTTCATGCCATAGTGGTAATGGTCATTAGCAGTAATAAATCCTAAACTAATTAAGAAAATCCCTGCAAAAATTATTGAAAGAAATGTTTGCCAAGTCTTTTTAGCAAAAATATTTATTAAAGCAAAAGCTAGAACACTGATAATGGTTATCGCGAAGATCATTTTGCCACTCCTCCTTCTGCTTTAGTATTGGCTTTCAAGAAAAATGTAATAATGAAACCAATGACCCCAAATATTACTGCTACATAGAAAGCGGCGTGATAGCCAGATAATGTAGCACTAATTGCTTGATTCTTGTAGGTTAAAGGTAAAGTCTTTAATAAATGGGCTGCAGGTAAATTACCTTTTGTGACATTTGTTAGCACGCTGATCAATATTGCTGTTCCTATAGAACTTGCTACTTGTCGGAAGGTGTTGTTGACAGCTGTACCATGACTGATCAAATTCATTGGTAAAGCGTTCATTCCTGAAGTTGTAACAGGCATCATAACCATTGAAATTCCAAACATACGCATTGCATATAAAATGACGATCATAGCGATTGGTGTTTCGGAAGTTAAAAAGGCAAATGGTAAAGTAGCTGCCGTTAAAATTAACATCCCGCTTATTGCTAGGCGTTTTGCACCGTACTTATCAAAAATTGACCCAGTAATTGGCATCATTAAGCCCATGACTAAGGCACCGGGTAGTAGCATTAAGCCAGAATGGAAAGCCGATTCCCCACGGATATTTTGAATATATAAAGGAAGTACCATTTCAGCACCAACCATTGCCATATTGACGACTCCACTTAAAATAGCCGCAATTGTAAATATAGGTGATTTAAATACACGAAGTTCTAAGAATGGGTGTTCCAAATGTAGTTGTCGCCATACAAAGAGTCCGATCACTATCACACCGACAACTAAAAATCCAATAACTTTAACACTGCCCCACCCATCATTACCAACAGAAGAAAAACCATATAATAGGCTTCCGAAACCAATCGTTGATAAAAGAGCTGACAGTATGTCAATACTTGGGTTAGATAATTGAATGACACTTTTCATTAAAAAAGTAGCTAAAACTAAAACTAAAATGACAATCGGAATTACCATGCCGAAAAGATCACGCCAAGTATAGTGATCAATGATCCAACCAGATAAGGTAGGGCCTAAGGCAGGAGCAAGACCAATAACAATTCCGGCCATCCCCATTGCGGATCCGCGTTTTTCCGGTGGAAAGATAGATAGCATGATATTCTGCAATAGAGGCATGGAGATACCGACGCCGGCAGCTTGAATCAATCTTCCAATTAATAATGTAGAAAAGTTCGGTGCAACGAAACATGTGATGGTTCCAATCAAAAAAATAGTCATAGCTGATAAGTACAATTTTTTTGAACTGAATTTATTAATTAGCCAAGCACTGATTGGGATCATAATCCCGTTTACTAGCAAGAAGCCAGTAGTTAGCCATTGAACACTAGAAGCAGATATATCAAAAGCTTTCATTAGTGCTGGAAAAGCTGTTGTTAATAAAGTTTGGTTTAACACCGTACAGAAAGTTCCTATTAATAGCACCACGACTAGTAAAGAACGATTGTAAGGTTTTCCATAAATATCGACCGTTTGATTATTACTCACGATCTAACGCCTTCTCTCTTTTTGAAAATTTTCAGAAACATTAAATGTTCGTTTGTTACTTTACTGCGATTAGAATTTTTTGTCAACTTACTTGACACGTTTGTTATTGAAAGTATAATCGGAGGGGAAGAGAGGGATGCATCGTGAAAAATAATACGGTCAAGCAGCTCCTAGAAAGTGATGACTTGTTAGTAGGAATCAGTGAGTTAAGTAAAGTAACTGGTGTTTCACCACGTCAAATTCGTTATTGGGAACAAAAGGGATTCATTAGCTCTACAGGTGAAAAAAGTGGCAACCGAAAATTTAAATTACCAATGGTAATTAAAGTTGAGATTATCAAACATTTTCTTGATGAAGGGTACACGTTGACTGCTGCAGTTAATAAAGCTCAAGAACGTCAAAATAATATTCATCAAGCAAAAGTGCTATTACGTGAGATTTTTAAGGATATCCAACAAGTTGGTGAACGGTATTTAATTATTCGTTTAGATAACTTTGAAAATAAAGAAGGTTTCTATTTAATTCGAGATACTCTTAAGAATAAGGTGACCTATCAAATAGTCGGTGCCGATAGCGAGATAACCACTGATTTGCTTGAAAAATGGTTCTAATCTGTAGAAAAATAAAGGTTAGATGAGGATTTTGGCACAAGTTATTGACTTCACTCGCTGGTTCTGTTAGTTTCTTTATTAAAAATAATTCTGGGGAGTGGTAACGAACAATGTCTAATTGGGAAACGAAATTTGCAAAAAAAGGTCTGACTTTTGATGATGTTTTGTTGATACCGGCTGAGAGTCATGTATTGCCAAATGAAGTGGATATGAGTGTGCAGTTAGCGAAAAATATCAAATTGAACATTCCGTTGATGAGTGCAAGTATGGATACAGTTACAGATAGTAAAATGGCTATTGCTATGGCTCGACAAGGTGGATTAGGAGTTATCCATAAAAATATGAGTATTGCTGCCCAAGCAGATGAGGTTCGTAAAGTAAAACGTTCAGAGAGTGGGGTCATTATTGATCCATTTTTCTTAACACCAGAACATAAAGTACAAGATGCTGAAGATTTAATGAGTCGATACCGTATTAGTGGTGTGCCCATTGTAGAAACTTTAGAAAATCGAAAGTTAGTTGGTATCATCACGAATAGAGATATGCGTTTTGTAACAAATTATGATATTCCCATCTACGAAGTGATGACCAAGGATGGTTTAGTAACAGCTCCTGTAGGTACTAAATTACAGGATGCCGAAAAGATATTACAAAAGCATAAAATCGAAAAATTACCGATCGTTGATGAAGAAGGACGTCTAAGCGGGCTAATTACAATAAAAGATATTGAAAAAGTTATTGAGTTTCCTAATGCTGCTAAAGATGAACATGGTCGTTTATTAGTTTCTGCAGCAGTAGGAGTTACCAGTGATACTTTTGAACGTGCGGAAGCTCTACTGAAGGCTGGTGCTGATGGTATTGTAATAGATACAGCTCATGGACATAGTGCAGGCGTTTTGCGTAAAATTCGTGAAATTCGCGAAACTTTTCCAGAAGCTACTTTAATTGCAGGTAATATTGCAACAGCAGAAGGGGCAAAGGCTTTATACGATGCTGGTGTGGATATCGTAAAAGTGGGAATTGGTCCTGGATCAATTTGTACAACGCGAGTAGTAGCAGGCGTTGGTGTGCCTCAATTAACGGCGATTTATGACGCAGCATCTGTTGCACGCCAGTATGGAAAAGCAATTATTGCTGATGGGGGAATCAAATATTCCGGAGATATTGTAAAAGCATTAGCAGCAGGAGGACATGCTGTTATGCTGGGTTCCATGCTAGCTGGTACTGACGAATCTCCTGGTGAGTTTGAAATTTATCAAGGCCGTCGCTTTAAAACTTATCGAGGAATGGGATCTCTTGGTGCGATGGAAAAAGGCTCAAGTGATCGCTATTTCCAAAGCGGCGTGAATGAAGCTAATAAGTTGGTCCCAGAAGGAATTGAAGGACGCGTAGCTTACAAAGGAACAGCTGCGGATATCATTTTCCAGATGATAGGCGGACTTAAAGCTGGAATGGGGTATGTTGGTGCTGGAAATCTAGAACATTTACGTGAAAATGCACAATTTGTGCAAATGAGTGGAAATGGTTTGAAAGAATCACACCCTCATGATGTACAAATCACAAAGGAAGCACCGAACTATTCAGTGGAACAATAATAAAATAATTGCTAAAAAGTGGCATCTTCCTACATTTGAAGATGCCACTTTTTTTAATTTATTTATCGTTTCTAATAACTTTTACATTCCCCATATATGGAACTAAGACTTCAGGAATCGTAACTGAGCCATCTTCGTTTTGATAGTTCTCCAAGATAGCAGTTACAGTTCGTCCTACAGCCAAGCCAGATCCGTTCAGTGTATGAGTATATTGGACTTTCCCCTCTTCATTGCGATAGCGAATCATTGCTCGACGTGCTTGGAAATCTTCACAATTTGAACAAGAGCTAATTTCACGATAGGTGTTTTGAGCAGGCACCCATACTTCTAAATCATAAGTTTTAGCTGCTGAGAACCCCATGTCTCCTGTACAAAGAGTGATGACACGATAAGGTAGATTTAGTTTTTGTAAAAGAATCTCAGCATTCTGAGTCATTTTTTCCAATTCGTCATAAGAAGAGTCCTTATCACTGAACTTTACCATCTCTACTTTGTGGAATTGATGTAGACGAATCAATCCACGAGTATCGCGACCAGCGCTACCAGCTTCAGAACGGAAAGAAGGAGATAAGGCTGTGAAATAAATTGGTAAATCTTTACCATCTAAAATTTCATCCGCATAATAATTTGTTAATGGAACTTCTGCAGTAGGTATTAATGTTAAGTCACGATCTTCCACTTGAAAGACATCCTCTTTAAATTTCGGGAACTGTCCTGTACCAAACATTGACTTACTATTTACCAAATAAGGTGTAATCATTTCAGTATAACCCTGTTCATAAATGTGTTCATCCAGCATAAAATTGTAAACAGCACGTTCTAAACGCGCACCTAAACCTTTATAGTAAACAAAACGACTACCTGAAACTTTTGCTCCGCGCTCAAAATCTAAGATGTCTAAATTTTCAGCAACTTCCCAATGAGGCTTTGGTTCAAAAGCAAATTGACGAGGCTTACTCCAGCGCCGAACTTCTACGTTGTCCTCCTCATCATCTCCAATAGGTACAGAATCATGAGGCAAATTTGGTAATGTTGTTGCAATTTCAGTCAATTGTGCATCGATATCAGCTACTTGCGCATCGAAGTCTTTAATGGTCACACCAACTTCTTTCATTTCAGTAATTTTATCGGTTGCGTCATTTTTTTCGCGTTTTAATTTCGCGATTTCACCTGAAACATCATTACGATATTTTTTTAATTCTTCTGTTTTTACTAGTAATTTTCTACGTTGTTCGTCTAAATCCAAAAAACGTTCTAAAACTTCTTTTTTAACACCACGAGTAGCTAATTTTTCATTTACTTCAGCAAAATTATTACGAATCATTTTGACATCTAGCATTACTTTTCCTCCTTTAAATAAAAAAACACCGTTTCATCCCATGAAATAGGGACGAAACGGTGTTGAATTTCGCGGTACCACCCAAATTCAGCATAAGCTGCACTTGATTAACGGATATCGACGTCACTCGGTTTTTCTTTCAAAAAACACAGATCATGAAACTGGATTTCTTTAAGCTGTTTTGTTGATTTACACCAGCCATCAACTCTCTGAAAAAACAAACTTACGTACTTGGTTTCCTGCATGTCTTATTGAAATCAGTATAAGCAATCAAAAAATCAAAGTCAATGATTATCTTGGATAGCTTTAACTTGGTTTTTGTAAAGTGGTAAATGAATAATAAAGGATGTCCAGTTCTCATTTGATTGAGCATAAATATATCCGCCATGAAGATTAACAATGTTTTGAGCAATAGCTAAGCCTAAGCCGGTACCACTAATCTCTTGTGAACGAGAACCGTCAACACGATAAAAACGATCAAATAACTGATCCAAAGCTTCTCTAGGAATAGGAGTTCCATTATTTTTCACGGTAACGACTGCTTCATTTTTAGCTTTTTCTATCTCTATTACTATTCTGTCTGCTTCAGCGCCATATTTTAAAGCGTTAGTAATTAGATTATTAAAGACACGGACCAGTTTTTCAGTGTCGCCGTCCATTATTAATTGAGTTTCTTTGGTTTCAACTTGGATTTGAATATTTTTCTTTTTCGCTTCTAATTCAAAATCAGCAGCCAGCTGTTCTAGTAATTGTACCATATCAAAAGAGATATTATTAACAGGAACAGAGGGTTGTCGAACCTTTGAATATTCAAATAAGTCTTCTACTAATGACTTCATTTGTTTCGCCTTTTTATAGGCAATACTTGTATATTTAAGTATTTCATCGTTACTTTGATATTGACCGTCTTCGATTAATCCAAGGTAGCCAATGATGGAGGTTAGCGGTGTACGAATGTCATGGCTGACATTTGTAATTAGTTCATCTTTTGATTTTTCAATTTCACGTTCATCTTCGATAGCAGCAACGGTACTATCAACTAAACCGTTAATACTATCAACAACTTTACTAAGATCGCCTCGTAATTCAAAAGGAATCCGATAATCGTAATTTCCGTTAGCAATATAATGGAGCTCGTTAATAATGTGTCGTAATTGCATTTGTCGATATCGTCTGATTAAACGCCAAAAAACAACAAGTACATCAATGACAAGAAATAGAGGAATAACAAAGTTTCTTCCACTCCAAAAAATGTCACTACCTAGATTATTAGCAAAAATATCCTTTGAGCGATAAATTGCATCTGTTAAATCTGGCGAATTATTGAGCATCTGGGTAAAAAGAACCATGATTGCTACATTTAATAATAGTAACAAAATAACGGTTACTATTCCTTCAGCAATTAACTCACTAACTTCTTTTGATGTGAGGGTAATTCGCTTTTTCTTTTCCGAGTTATTTTGCATCTATTTTATATCCCACACCCCAAACGGTTTGAATTACCTTTTCACCATCAGTCGCTTCTTCGATTTTATCCCGTAAATGACTGACATGAACCATAACTGTTTTTGCAGAAACGATGCTTTCTTGCTTCCAAACTCGTTCAAAAATTTCATCTGCACTGAAAACACGATTTGGATGGCTCGCTAGTAGATATAAAATCCCGAACTCTAATGCGGTCAATTGAATTTCTTTTCCATCTACTGTCTTAACTTCATGTGAATCCTTATTAATAATCAATGATTGAATTTCAAGAATATCTGGTTGATCTTCTGCAACATGCATTTTTGTTCGACGTAGCAAAGATTTAACCCTAGCCATAACTTCCAAAGGATTAAATGGTTTTGTTACATAGTCATCAGCGCCAGCAACGAGTCCTTTGATTTTGTCCATATCTGTTGTTTTTGCTGTCAGCATAATGATTGGAATCTGTGATTCTTTCCTTAATTCCTTCACGACCTGCATACCGTCCATAACAGGCATCATAATGTCTAATATTAATAAATCAATGTCATTTGTAGTTCTAAGCTTACTTAAAGCTTCTTTACCATCATAAGCCTTTACAACTTCATAACCTTCATTATGTAGATAAATACTAAGAAGTTCTACAATCTCTTTATCATCATCTGCAACTAGTACTTTCATTAAACTGTTCCTCCGTTCATATTAAGTAATAAATACATCATCATTTTACCAAATAAATCATTGGAAGGCGAAAGACAGCATTACTAGTTAAGGAAAAATCAAAATTAAAATGACGAAAATTAATTTATCAAAAAGAAAAAAGAAGGTTTAACAGACCTTAAAAACGAACAAAATAAAAGTATTTTTTTTTATCTGTCGTGTTCTAAAAAAAGTAAATAAAATTACTTTTTTTTGTTGACCAAACTGTATAATACTGCTATATTATTCTATGTTCTTGAGGCAATTAAAATAATTCGGAACACCTAAAATTATTGTTGACAGATGGCTGACTTTCAGTTATTCTATCAAAGTCGCATAAAACGATGACAACAATTCCTTCGAAAAAAACTTCAAAAAAATTGTTGACATTCACTCGGTAACCTGTTAAGATATAAAAGTTGCTGAAACAAAGCGACAAACAATGTAGACCTTTGAAAACTGAA
>OBUQ01000460.1_pt1 | contig 33672 bp, 24 predicted proteins | sample 1494951 | NCBI WGS metagenome assembly OBUQ01 (sample SAMEA2579938, study PRJEB22360) | human gut metagenome | biome: human gut; feature: human-associated habitat; material: faeces | place: Denmark | collected 2008/2010
TGGGGGAAAAGCCCGAGGTGGTAACACCAGAGGCTTACCTATCACTATTCGGGCAAATTCCCAAATTTGATAAGCTGATTGCAACGATACGAAGCAGGGAAATTTCTGCTTCGATTATTTTACAGTCCCAGAGTCAGTTAAAGACCATTTATAAAGATGCCGCAGAAACCATTTTAGGGAATTGCGATACCATGTTGTTTTTAGGGGGAAAAGAAGGAAGCACTTTAAAGGAAATATCAGAAACATTAGGAAAGGAAACCATAGACCTTTATAATACTTCCGATACCCGTGGACAAAGCCGATCCTATGGATTGAATTATCAGAAGACTGGAAAAGAGTTGATGAGTCGGGACGAGTTGGCTGTCATGGATGGAGATAAATGTATTCTTCAGCTTCGTGGAGTGCGTCCTTTTTACAGTAATAAGTTTGATATTACGAAGCATAGCAGATACTGGGAATTATCGGATTATGATAAAAAGAATACTTTTGATGTGGAAGCCTATTTAAAGCATCAATTTGAAATCCGGAAAAAAGAGGAGTTTGAATTGTTTGAAGTAGAGGGAAAACAGGTGGATACAGAAATTTCGGAGCAGGTATAAATATATTGCTCTTTTTTATTGAATAAAACTTTGCGACATGATGGCGCAAAGTAGGAAGGAGTGCTTATTGCAAATTTTTTAGAGAGATGGAGGCTGCTCAAAAAAAGAAAGCACAGCCACCACGATATAAGGGCAGAACCATAAGGGAATATGCCCGCAGCACAATTAAATTTTGAGAAAGGATAAAACGGATAAAAGGGAAAGGGCAGACTGTTGATGAAAATTCAGCAGTTTTTTATTTGTGCAAAAGCAACTTTTATCTGTTTCAAGTGAAGTATGGATTTTTTTAGCTCAGCGGTAGATATTTTACAGACGCTTGTGGTGGCAATCGGAGCAGGTCTGGCGGTATGGGGTGTAATCAATCTTTTAGAAGGATATGGAAATGATAATCCGGGTGCAAAATCACAGGGCATTAAACAGCTTATGGCTGGCGGAGGTGTCGTTTTGATTGGTACACAGCTTATTCCTCTTTTGAGCGGATTATTTTAAGTAAACGAAAGGAGAACCGCCCATGTTCGATGGCATTTTTGAAGCAATCGAGGAGTGGATGAGGGGACTTCTGACGGGAATGGTGGAATCCAATCTGACAACAATGTTTACAGATGTTAATGAGAAAACCGGAGAGATTGCGGCTCAGGTTGGACAGACACCACAAGGCTGGAACGGAAGTATTTTCAGCTTGATACAGAATTTGTCCGATTCTGTCATTGTGCCGATTGCAGGCATGATTATTACATTTGTACTTTGTTATGAACTGATTTCCATGTTTACAGAAAAGAATAACATGCACGAGGTTGATACATGGATGTTCTTTAAATATTTTTTCAAAATGTGGGTAGCTGTGTATCTGGTCAGCCATACATTTGACATTACTATGGCGGTGTTTGATGTAGGACAACATATCGTCAATGCTGCCGGAGGTGTCATTGAGTCGGATACGGCAATCAATGTAGACACAATGCTGGAACAGATGAAAAAAGCAATGGAGTCTATGGAAATCGGGGAACTTGTGATATTGGCATTGGAAACCATGCTGGTCAGTTTGTGTATGAAAATCATGTCTGTACTAATTACGGTAATTTTATATGGAAGAATGATAGAAATTTATCTTTATACCTCGGTTGCACCAATTCCATTTTCCACGATGTCAAATCGGGAATGGGGACAGATTGGAAACAATTATTTCCGTGGGCTGTTTGCCCTTGGATTTCAGGGATTTTTTATGATGGTGTGTGTCGGTATTTATGCAGTGCTGATTGCGACCATTGAAATTTCAGATAACATGCACTCTGCATTGTTCGGAGTGGCAGCATATACCGTAATTTTATGTTTTAGTCTGATGAAAACAGCAAATTTAAGCAAATCAATTTTTAACGCACATTAAAGGGGGAATGAGAATGGGAAAATATCAAGTGATTTATGCAGATCCCCCGTGGGCATATCGGGTTTGGAGTAAAAAAGGAAACGGGCGATCAGCGGAAAGCCATTACCCAACTATGAGCATAGAAGAAATAGCAGATTTGCCAGTAAAAAAATTGGCAGATGAAAATTGTGCATTGTTTTTATGGGTTACATTTCCGCTTCTAAAAGAAATATGGAAAGTAATTGATGCGTGGGGATTTACCTATAAAAGTGTAGCATTTGTGTGGATCAAACAGAATAAAAAAGCAGATTCTTTGTTTTGGGGTATGGGGTACTGGACAAGAGCCAATGCAGAGATTTGTATTCTTGCAACAAAAGGAAGTCCAAAACGTTATTCCAAACGTGTGCATCAGGTTATTGTAAGCCATATTGAGGAACATAGTAAGAAACCAGAGGAGGCAAGAAGAAGGATTGAGCAGTTAATGGGAGATGTACCACGTATTGAACTGTTTGCACGTAGAGAAACACCGGGATGGGACGTGTGGGGAAATGAAGTTGCCTGTTCTTTGGGAACAGAAATATTACAGGAAAATAAAAGAAAGGAAACATCAGAGAAGAAGATGGGAGATTTGCTGAACCTGTGACAGCCATTTTCACTCTGGTCGGAAAAAAGATGGCATTTGTATCCGTACCAAAGGATTTGACAAAGGTAAAAAATAAAGTGGTCTTGAATTTGACAAAAAGGCAGCTTCTTTGCCTTTCGATTGCGGCGGCAATGGGATTACCGTTTTATTTTTTAACGAAAGACTGGATTGGGACGAGTAACGCAGCAACAGGTATGGTCATTCTTATGGTTCCAGCTTTTTTATTTGCAATGTACGAGAAAGATGGAATGCCACTGGAAAAGATTTTGTTCCATATTATTCAAGTGAAACTGCAACGTCCGGCAGTCCGCAAATACGAAATAGAAAATTTTTATGAGAAGGAGGAAAATTTGCAGACGGAGAGAAAGAAAAAAGGAGGGAAGCCTGATGGTAGACAGAATGGATAAGAGAAAACCTGTAAAACTTACAAGAAGTGAGAAAAAAGCCATGAGGCGTACAGAAAAACTGGCAGTAAAATTAGAAAAAGAACAGGAAAGGGCAGATAAAATCCGTAGGAAAAAGGAAGCAAAAAGAGCTGCCCGTGAGGAAAAGAGGAGAAAAAAAGGAAGTAGAAAAAGTGGATTGCAGAGAAAGGATAGGAAACCTACACCGAATAAGAGAATAGAAAAGAAGCATTCTTATTCAGAACAGAAATCTTCTACCGGAAAGGTGAGATGTACCAATGTGAAAAGAAAACAGGAACGGAACATATCAGCACAGAACTCCATTCCATACAGAGAGATGGCAAAAGACGGAATTTGCAGGGTTCAGGAAAAGTATTATTCCAAAACAATCCGTTTTTATGATATTAACTACCAGCTTGCCCAGAATGAAGATAAGAATGCTATTTTTGAAAACTGGTGTGATTTCTTAAATTATTTTGACAGCACCATACATTTTCAGATTTCCTTTATCAATCATCACAGTAATATGAAGGAATTTGAATCCGTAATACAAATTCAGCCGCAGAATGATGCTTTTAATGATGTGCGTATGGAGTATGCACAAATGTTAAGGGATCAGCTTGCAAAAGGGAATAATGGTCTGGTGCGGACAAAGTATATTACTTTCGGAATTGAAGCAGAGAATATCCGGGAGGCAAAACCAAAACTGGAGCGTATTGAAGCCGATATTTTAAATAATTTTAAGGTTCTTGGTGTGTCTGCATATCCCTTGAATGGAGAAGAGAGGCTGCAAATCCTCTATGAAACTTTTAATCCGGAAGAGAAAGTGCCATTTCAGTTTTCTTATGACAGGATATTACGTTCCGGCATGGGAACAAAGGATTTTGTAGCGCCTACAAGTTTTGTTTTTAAAGAAGGGAAAACCTTTCAGATGGGAAATACCATAGGTGCAGCGTCTTATCTTCAGATTTTAGCGCCGGAGTTGACAGATAAAATGCTGGCAGAATTTTTGGATATGAACAGAAACCTAATCGTGAATCTTCATATCCAGTCCATAGATCAGATGAAAGCCATTAAATTGGTAAAAAATAAGGTGACAGATATTAACCGTATGAAAATTGAGGAACAGAAAAAAGCAGTACGTGCAGGGTATGACATGGACATCATACCTTCTGACTTAAATACATACGGAGGAGAAGCCAAGAGGCTGTTGGAAGATTTACAGTCCAGAAATGAAAGAATGTTTTTAGTGACAGTTCTTTTCCTGAATACAGCGAAAACAAAGCAGGAATTGGATAATGCAGTATTCCAGACAGCCGGGATTGCACAGAAATATAATTGTTCTTTACGGCGTTTGGATTATATGCAGGAGCAGGGATTGATGAGTAGTGTTCCGTTGGGAATGAATATGATTCCGATTAAACGGGCATTGACTACCACATCTACTGCTATTTTTGTGCCTTTTACCACGCAGGAGTTATTTATGGGAGGAGAATCCCTATATTATGGCTTAAATGCGTTATCCAATAACATGATTATGGTAGACAGAAAGAAACTGAAAAATCCAAATGGTCTGATTCTTGGTACGCCGGGGTGCTTTACCGGGGAAACAAAACTGCTGTTACCAGATGTAAGAAAAGTCAGCTTTTTAGAATTGTTTGCAGAGAAAGAGGAAGTTTTTGTCAATAGTTTTGATTTCCAGAAGCAGGAGCTTGTAAAAGCCAGAGGGTATGATGTGCGCTGCACGAAAGAGGTTACAGAATTGGTAGAGGTAGAACTGGAAAATGGAGAAACCGTACGCTGTACTCCGGATCACTGGTTTCTTACGCAGTCGGCAGGATATGTGGAAGCCTGTAACTTGAAAGTAGGGGCAAAGTTTATACCGGAACATGAAGTGAAGGCAGTCCGTTTCCTGAGTTTAGAAGAAGCGGTTCCTGTTTATGATATTTCCGTAGAAGGTTATCAGAATTTTCTTTTATCCTGTGGCGTAGTGGTACATAATTCAGGAAAATCTTTTGCGGCAAAGAGAGAGATTGCCAATGTGTTTTTTGCAACACAGGACGATATTATTATCGGAGATCCGGAAGGAGAATATTATCCGCTGGTACATGCACTGGGGGGACAGGTAATTCATATTTCCCCGACAAGTCACGATTATATCAATCCGATGGACATCAATCTGGATTATTCAGATGATGACAATCCTCTTGGATTTAAGAGTGATTTTATCTTATCTCTTTGTGAGTTGATTATGGGTTCCAGAAATGGAATTGAAGCAGAGGAAAAATCAGTGATAGACCGTTGTCTGCCACTGGTATATCAGAAGTATTTTGAAAATCCAATACCGGAAAATATGCCGCTACTTGGAGATTTATATGACTGCCTGAGAAAACAGGAAGAAGTACAGGCACAGAGGATTGCCACAGCGCTTGAAATTTATGTCAATGGCTCCCTGAATGTATTCAATCATCATACGAACGTGGAACTGAATAATCGCATTGTATGTTTTGATATTAAAGATTTGGGAAAGCAGTTAAAGAAGTTAGGAATGCTGATTGTGCAGGATCAGGTGTGGAACCGTGTGACCGTAAACCGTGTAGCCCATAAGTCTACCCGATACTATATAGATGAGTTCCATTTGCTTTTGAAAGAAGAGCAGACTGCAGCTTATTCCGTAGAAATCTGGAAGCGATTCCGTAAATGGGGAGGTAAACAAAATACAATACTTAAAATATTGCAAAGGAGTATTGTGTATGCCGTCTTAATTGAAGCCGAAGGAAACAATTAAGAGTATAAGTGGAGAAGAAAACGGGAAGGGGGTTGCAACCCTAATCCGAGTGGAAGTTTCAGAATAATATTTGAAACACACGCAACGCATAGAGCCTGAACCCCAATCTGTGATGTTTGGGAATATAATGGCTCCACGAGGCTCCGCTGTCGTTTCGGCTTGTGTAAAAACACAGGACAAAAAGATATGCTATGCCGGGAATGAAAGGACATTCCGATGAAAATGAGTGAAAACTCCGGAGGGACAGATAAAAAACTGTCTGTTAATCACAAACAGATACCAACAGGAATTACGCAGAACATTAAAGATCTCCTTGCCAGCCGTGAAATTGAGAATATTTTTGAAAACTCTGATTTCATTTATATGCTGAATCAGGCGGCGGGAGATAGACAGATTTTAGCAAAGCAACTGAACATTTCTCCGCATCAGCTTTCCTATGTGACAAATAGCGGGGAAGGAGAAGGATTGATTTTTTATGGAAATGTCATCATTCCTTTTAAAGACCGTTTTAATCATAATCTGCGCTTATATTCGCTTATGACAACCAGACCTTCGGATTTGGAAAAACACGCAGGAAAAGGCGCTTAGGATAAAGCAGAGAAAAAGGAAGTGATACACAATGCAGGAACATAAATATCAGGCAAGAGAAAAGCCAGTCCGGGAGATAGAACGTGAGGAAAAAACAAAGATCAGACAGGAAGGAAAGGGGCTGGCACGGGATAGACCGATTGAAAAGGTACTATTGGAAAAACATATAAAGGATAAAGAAACCGTGCCTGCAGAGAAAGAAAAGCAGGAAGTTTCAGCCGGACAAAGAAAAAAGAAACAAAACACGTTGAGAAACTTTGCAGGTCACAGAGAAGAAGACGCAGATGGAAAGTTTACCAGAGAACCTGTTACCATTTCAGAGCCGGAGAAGAAAGTGGAAGGAGAGAATGGAAAGGAAGAATTATCAGAACATTCTCTCCGCATGGGAAATCTTCGGGGAAAAGCAAAGAACCAATCTTTAGAGAGTGAGAGTTTGCAACGGGATAGCCGTAAGAAAAAGCTGGTACAGGAACATGCCCGTAAGAGAAAAACAGAGGGAGAAAATTCGGTCAATCCAGAAGAGGAAAAGGGAAGGAAACCTCAGGATAACTCTTTAGAACATGTTCGGGAGAAGAAACAAAAGAAGAAGCGATTGCAAGAAGAAACAGCACGTTCCCAAAAGAAACTTTCTTTTTCTGATGAGGGAAATGGCATGATCCGTGGTGCAGGAATGGGAATTGCAAAAAAAGGAATTTCTGTAACAGCCAGTACCATTGAAAACTCTTTGCAAACACAGGAAACAGATGAAAATGCAGCGACAGAGGGGGCAAAGCAATCCGGAATACTAAGTGAAAAAGCCTTACGTTATGCTGTAAAAAAATCAAGACGACAGGCACAGTATCATAAAGGAAGATATAAAGAGGAAGAATCCGTAAAGAATTCTTTGCATTTTGATTCTGTGCAGGGAACTGCAGACAATATAAAAACAGAGAGAGAAGGGAAACAGGCACAGGAGAGAAAACATCTGTTAAACCGTTTCTGGCAAAAACAGCGCTATAAAAAAGCAAGGCAGGCAGCACAGCAGGGAGAAAAGACAACTGCGGAGGCAGCAAAGACAGCGCAGACTTTTTTAGAAAAAGCGAAGAGCATTGTAACTTCCTTTTTTAAGACACATAAGGGATTTTTGGGAATTGTGATTGCGATTCTTCTATTTGTCCTGATGATAGGTGTGGGAATGTCCAGTTGCAGTGCGATCTTTCAAGGGACTGTTTCGACAGTTGTAGGGACAACTTATGCCAGTGATGATGAAGATATTTATGCCGTAGAAGCTGCTTACTCTAAATTAGAAGCAGAGTTAAATCAGCAGATTAACAGTATGGAAGCCCGACATGAGGGCTACGAGGAATACCGCTATCAGGTGGACGAGATTTCACACAATCCGTATCACCTGATTTCTTATTTTACAGCCTTATATGGGGACTTTACTTATGAACAGGTGGCAGGAGAAATAGAAGAAATCTTTCAACAGCAATACCATTTAACGACAGAAGCAACCAAAGAGGTTGTAACAGAAACAAAGAAAGTAAAAGTAGGAGAATCTCTTGGAAAGGTTGTAACCAGTGGATACTGTAACTGTTCTATTTGCTGTGGAAGCTGGTCAGGCGGTCCGACAGCAAGCGGTGTCTATCCAAAAGCAAACCATACCATTGCAGTAGATGCCAACAATCCGTTTGTACCCATTGGAACAAAGGTTGTCATGAATGGTGTGGAGTATACGGTGGAAGATACGGGAGCATTTGCCCGTTACGGAGTTCAGTTTGATGTTTATTATGACAATCATGCGGCGGCTTCCGCACATGGACATCAGACTTGGGAAGCTTTTATTGCGGACAGTAATGGGAAAAATGAAATTGAAGTTACAACAACACAGGAAGTAAACCGTATGGACATTACCCTGACAAATAGAGGCTTGGACGCTGTTCTTCGCAGCCGCATGGACGAAAATGAAGAAAAACGCTATGACATTTATAACACCACTTATGGAAATCGGGACTATCTCTTTGATAAGAATACCATTCCAATGGGTGGAGGAAATGGCGGTTTTGGATATGAAATTCCACCGGAGGCTTTGACGGATGAACGCTTTGCCAATATGATACGGGAAGCAGAAAAATATTTGGGTTATCCCTATGTATGGGGTGGTGCATCTCCAAGCACCAGTTTTGACTGTTCCGGATTTGTATCATGGGTAATCAATAATTGTGGCAATGGCTGGAACGTGGGACGGCAGACTGCAGACGGATTACGTTCCTGTTGTGCTTATGTTCCGCCGGAACAGGCAAAGCCGGGAGATTTAATTTTCTTTCAAGGCACGTATGATACGCCGGGAGCAAGCCATGTGGGGATTTATGTAGGCAATCAAGTGATGATCCACTGTGGTGATCCCATTCAGTATGCAAATATCAGTACCCCATATTGGCAGCAACATTTTATGGCATTTGGCAGACTTCCTTAAAAAAGAGATGGAGGCAGGATATTGAATAAGAAGTTACAAAAAGTGTTAGATGAAATTGAAAAAACAGAAACAAAGATTGCACAATGGCAGGAACATTTGAAAATGCTGCTGGTTCAGAAGAAGCAGTTGGAAGATACAGAAATTTTAAAGAGTATCCGTTCCATGCACCTTGAGAGCCGGGAGCTTTTGCAAGTTTTAGAAAAACTGCAGAAAGGCGAGTTTCAGCTTACCGGGAATCGTTACGAAAATCCACGCAAAAGTGATTTTTCAGAAAAAGAGGAAACGAAGGAGGAAACAAATGGCGAACGTGAAATTTAAAAAATGGCTGGCAGCCTGTATTGTAAGTATGGGAATTGTTTGCAGTACCAGTGCGACAGCATTTGCATATACAGGAGAAGGAACACCGACAGAACAGGGAACGGAAGCGCCTACTCCGATACCGGAGCAGACATCAGCACCACAGGAGGGACAGACGGAAGAAGGAACCCCGTTTTCTGTTTCGGGGAATGGGCAGATTCTGGACGATAAGAACAATGACAGCACAAAGCAGTTTTTGACGGTTCAGACAAAGAACGGGAATACTTTTTTTCTTGTTTTAGACCGATCCAGTTCTACGGAAAATGTATATATGCTTTCTATGGTAGATGAAAATGATCTAGCAGAATTTGTTCCAGAAAAGAAGCCGCAGACAGAAACCCCGTCTGTGGTCATTCCGGAAACAGAGAAAAAACCGGAGGCAGAAAAGCCAGAGAAAAAAGCAGATAAGGCAGAAAATCAGACGGGTGCACTGCTTGCAATCGGTTTGCTTGCGGCAGGCGGCGCTGGAGCCTATTACTATTTTAAGGTTGCAAAACCGAAAAAGGCAGAAACAGATGCCGAAGATGAAGATTTGGAATTTTATAACGGTCCGTATATCAATGAAGATACAGAGGACGCAGAAGAAACAGAAGAATAGAACAAAACAGGGACAGCTTATGAAAGGGCTGTCCTTTTTGAAAAGGAGAGGAACAATATGTTTTTAGTATTAGGAGAAAAGCCCAGTGTTGCACAGGCATTGGCAGAAGTATTAGGGGCAAAGAAAAGAGCGGACGGTTATCTGGAAGGAGAGGACTGTATCGTAAGCTGGTGTCTGGGACATTTGGCAGAGTATGCAGCTCCGGAAGTATATGATGAAAGGTATAAGAAATGGGAGTTTGCAGACCTTCCAATTCTTCCAAAGGCATGGGAGTTACGGATTGCCAAAGATAAAAAAGAGCAGTTTGATGTATTAAAAGAATTATTAAACCGAAAAGATTTGGAATATGTCGTAAATGCCTGTGATGCAGGTCGAGAAGGGGAACTGATCTTTAAAAGAGTGTATGATTTATCGAAAAGCAGCCTTCCAGTGAAAAGATTATGGATCAGTTCTATGGAAGAACAGGCAATTTGTGATGGATTTTCCAATTTGAAAAATGGAAAAGAGTATGAAAGACTGTGCGAAGCTGCTGTTTGCAGGGCAAAAGCGGACTGGCTTGTTGGCATGAATGCCACCAGAGCATTTACAACTACTTATTATAAGAGAATGGTCGTAGGAAGGGTACAGACCCCCCACTCTTGCTATGTTAGTGGAACGTCAGAAGAAAGTGGAAAATTTTGAGAAAGAAGCCTATTATCAGGTGGAACTTCCGGTGCTTGATTTTTTTGTTACATCAGAAAAAATAAAAAAAGAAGAAGAGGCAGATGCACTGGTAACAATGTGCGAAGGAAACCCCATTCACATTTTAAAAGTGGAACGTAAACAGAAAAAAACAAATCCGCCAAAGCTATATGATCTTACTACGCTGCAAAGAGAAGCAAACCGATTTTTTGGATATACGGCACAGGAAACATTGACAGAGCTGCAGAAACTGTATGAAGAAAAATGGGTAACGTATCCCAGAACAGACAGCCAATATATTACAGAAGATATGGAACAGTCTGTACTGGAACTTTTGGATATTCTTTCAGATATGCTTCCTTTTTGTAGCGGGGAACTGGTAGGGAGAAATGTAGGGGCAATCATCAATAACCAGAAGGTTTCCGATCATCATGCGCTCCTTCCAACAAAAGAAGCATGGAAACAGGATATAGGGACTTTATCGAAAAAACAGAAGGATATTTTCTATCTGATTGGACAGAGATTAGCACAGGCAGTTTCAGAAGCGGCGGTTTTTGAAGAAACAGAAGTATCGGCAGAATGTGCAGAACACCTTTTTGCAACAAAAGGGAAGAGGGTGGTGGAACCGGGCTTTCAAAAAATTTTGAAAGCGTTTCAGGAAAATGTGAGAAAAACAGAAGAAATGGGAGAAAAAGAAGAAAAGGTTTCTATTCCGGAAAATATTTCAGATGGAATGGAAATAGCAGGAAGGACACCGGAAAAGAGAAAGCGTTTTACAGCACCGCCAAAACCGTATTCTGAAGATACTCTGCTTTCTGCAATGGAAACAGCCGGAAATCATTCTTTTGATGTGGAAACCGAGAAGAAAGGATTAGGAACTCCTGCAACAAGAGCGGGCATTATTGAGAAATTAGTGTCTTCCGGATATGCCGTAAGAAAGGGGAAACAGCTTCTTCCTACGAAAGAAGGAATTGCATTGATTTCTGTATTGCCAGAAGAATTAAAATCAGCGGTTTTAACAGCAGAATGGGAGAATGAATTACTTCGTATGGAGAGAGGGGAGGTTACCAGTGAAACATTTATGGAGGACATTACGGAATTTGTCCAGAAATTGATTACAGGTTGTGGGGAAATTCCAAAAGAGGAACGATACCGTTTTTACGAAAAAGAAAGTATCGGGAAATGTCCGGTATGTGGAAGCCCGGTGTATGAAGGGAAAAAGAATTTTTATTGTTCTTCCCATGATTGCAATTTTGCCCTTTGGAAAGAGAGCCGTTATCTCGTTGGAATGAAAAAGACGTTGGATCAGAAAATGGCAAAGGAACTTTTAGAGCATGGGAAAACCCGTGTGACTGATTTTTATTCCCAAAGGACGGGAAAGAAGTTTACAGCAGATTTATTGCTGGAACTGCAAGGCGACAGGGCAAGTTTTAAAATGGAATTTCCAAAAAGAAAATAGAAAGAAGAGGAGGGATTGTTCATGGGAAAACTCTATGAGATTTTGGGGCTTGTCCAATATGAAGCGGAAAAAATCAGCAGTTCTCCAAGAGATTGGCTGTATTATCTGGATACTGCATCACAACTGTACCGTTACTCTTTTTCTGATACACTTTTAATTCATGCACAGCGTCCGGGGGCAACTGCCTGTGCAGAGCTGGAAATTTGGAATCACAAAATGAAACGGTGGGTAAACCGGGGAGCAAAAGGGATTGCTTTAATTGATGACAGATACCCGAAAAAAAGACTACGGTATGTATTTGATGTTTCCGATACACATAAAGTGCAGGGTGGAAAAACACCGTATTTATGGCAGTTGAAGGAACATCAAAAAGAGCTGCTTTTGGATCATTTTTCTGAGGTATATGGTCTGACAGGAGAAGATACTGTTGCCCTTACGTCGGCACTTTGGAAAATTGCACGAGATATGACAGAGGAAAATCTGGAAGAAGCAATGGAAGGTCTGGAATATGAAGTAGAAGGCACTTTTTTAGAAGATTTGGACGAACAGACCATACAGACAGAGTTCCGGGAGTTGCTGCAAAACAGTATCTTTTATTCTTTGTCACGCCGCTGCGGTCTTGATCCTATGGACGTTTTGGAAGAAGGAGATTTTACTGCAATTACAGATTTTCGTTCGATGTCAGTCCTTCCATTTTTAGGGAATGCAACCAATCAGATTGTAGAACCGATTCTTCGGGATATTGGGCGGACAGTATGGAGAATGGACTGGGAAGAACAAAAGGAAAAATCTCAAAAAAGGGTTGAAAATTCTTCTCGGACACATTATAATGAGTTTAACACGTTAATGCAAGAAAGTGAAGAAAATGGAGGAAATGAGAATGGAACTGACATACTACCGCAAAGGGGATTACCTGTTTCCGAACCTGACAATAGAAAACGAACCAGTGAACATCGGGAAGTACGGAATGCTTCGGAAGACATTCCTGAAGGAAAACCGGAAGAACTGGTATCAGAGCATGCTTCTGACAGGAAAATTGGAGAAACACCTGATGGAAATCGAGAAAGCAGCACAGGAGAGAATGAAAGTTCTGATGAATGGACTTCTTATTCAATATCCGGCTCCGGACAAGGAGGCAGATCAGATGAAGTGGGTGGCACACATGAACAATCTCCAGCAGATGGCAGAGGAGAGCGTTTTGACGGAATTGGTATACAATTAAGCGAGGAACAAACAGAACAGGATTTCGATGGAGCAGAGGAAGAAATTGCCTCTGCTCTTTCTTTGCCCCAATTACCTCCCGTAGAAAAACAGATTCGTGAAATTGAAGAAAGGCAGGCTGCTCTTTATGCAAAAGAAGTGACAATTCCGGCAGAAATCGTAGATGAAGTATTGCGCTATGGAGGAAACCGGACTGGAAGCCATTTACGGATCATCTATAATTTTATGATTGAGCAGCCAGAAGAAGCGTATACAGAATTTGTCCAAAAAGAATATGGAAAAGGCGGTATTGGGTTACAGATTTCAGGCAGGGAGTATGCAGTTTGGTATGATGAATTAGGTATGCAGATTGCAGTGGGACATACGGTACATGATACCGTATTAGATAAAGTATTCTTATCTTGGGAGGAAGCCAGTGGAAGAATACACCAGTTGCTCAGACAGGGAGAGTATGCACCACAGGTTGTCTTAGATGCTGCGAGAAAAAATGCGCTGAAAGAACATGCAGACGCTTTAATCTATATGGAACGGGATATGGCAGAGGGCGTCGCAGAACTGGTATTTGAAGATACAGAAGTATTCCATAATACTTTTCCGACGGTTACAGAAAAGGTCTGTGAATTACTGGAGCAGCCGGGGTATTTGGCAGATTTGAATGAGCGATTGGAAGCACTGGCAGAGTATTACCAAGAGGATAAAGAAATCATGCGCTTCCATTTTTACCGTCCGGATAAAGTGCTAGAACAGTTTCAGAAATTTGCAAAAGAGGCAGTTCCTTATCAGGCAAGAGAAGGGTTTGCTTGGGAGGAACATCCTATTTTTATTACACAAGATGAGATTGATGCGTTTTTAGTGGGTGGCGGCTCTTATCGTGATGGAAGGCTTAGTACCTATGCTTTTTTTATTCAGGATAAAAGCGAAAGAGAGAAAGCGGATTTTGTAAAGGAAAGTTATGGGATTGGAGGAAGAAGCCATGCCCTTTCCGGTGCAGATCACTCTCATGCGGATTACGATAGCAAAGGATTAAAACTGGAAAGAGGTTCTTATAGCCACCCGGAGGCTACCGTATTTTTGAAATGGACACAGGTGGCAAAGCGCATTGAGTTTTTGATTGATCAGGATTTTTATTTAAAAGCGGCAGATTATACAAGAATGCCCTTTTATGAGAGAGAACAACTGGCAAAGCGTATTGTTTCTTTTTATTATCGGCTGCCAGAGGAGATTGAACGTCCGTTTCCAGACAGTTTTTTGGGGGAAGAAGCAAGACGGGAGTTACCGCTTCTGCTGGAGCAGGAAGAAACAGCGGAAGAACTGGTTAAAAAAATGGACGAAGCCCTTGCAGCCTTACCTTTAGAATTTGAGAATTACGAAAAACGTGTAGAAACCCTTGCAATTCTTCATCAGTATATAGAACGGACGTATACACTGTTTCCGGAGCGGCAAAAAGAAATATCTGTTGAGAATGAAAATCAACAATTATCCCTGTTTGATTTTATGCAGGAAGAGCCATTTGACATGGAAAAATTAGAAGACCCAAACTTATCACAGCCTGATAACGAAGTTGCCGATATGATAGATGTGATAGGTACAGATGGAGAAATTATAACGGCTGTTCCACAAAAACGAAATCAAATAAAAGAAGATACCATTCCACAGCAGAAAGAATATGCAAAAGAAGGGAATAACTTTCAGATTACAGACGATGCGTTGGGAGTTGGAAGCCCAAAAGAAAAGTTTCGTGGAAACATAGAAGCAATTTCTTTATTAAAAAAGTTGGAAGCAGAAAACCGTTTGGCAACATCGGAAGAACAGGAAATTTTATCCAGATATGTTGGCTGGGGTGGTCTTTCAGCGGCATTTGATGACAGAAAAGAAGAGTGGAGTCAGGAATATCAGGAATTGAAAAGTTTACTGAGTGAAGGTGAATATAAAGAGGCACGTTCTTCTACGTTGAATGCTTTTTATACACCGCCTACGGTGATCAAAGCCATGTATCAGATTTTAGAAAATATGGGCTTATCTACGGGAAATGTACTGGAACCTTCCTGTGGCGTGGGAAACTTTATGGGGCTTGTGCCGGAGAGTATGCAGAATATTCAGATGTATGGCATAGAATTAGATCCGATTTCGGGAAAGATTGCAGGTCAGCTCTATCAAAAGAACCGCATTGAGGTAAAGGGATTTGAAAAAACAGAATATCCGGAAAGTTTTTTTGACTGCGTGATTGGCAATGTGCCATTTGGAAATTATCAGGTATCAGACCGAAAATACGATAAGTATTCTTTGATGATTCATGACTATTTTATTGTGAAGTCTTTAGATTTGATACGTCCCGGAGGTGTAGTAGCGGTGATTACTTCCAGCAGGACGATGGATAAAGAAAGTGAAAAAGTGCGATTGCAGTTTGCAGAGAAAGCAGACTTATTAGGTGCAATCCGCTTGCCGGAAAATGCGTTTCGCAAAAATGCCGGAACAGATGTAGTATCCGATATTTTATTTTTCCAAAAACGGGATCGGGCAGTGCTGCAGAAGCCTTCTTGGGTGGAAGTGGGAGAAACCGAAGAGGGATATAAAATCAATTCTTATTTTGTAGAACATCCGGAAATGGTGCTGGGGGACTTTGCGCTTGAGAGCAATCAGTATGGAAGAATGGAAGTTACAGTAAAGCCGAGAAAAGAAAATTCTTTGGAAGAACAGTTAAAAGCGGTTATTCCTTTTATTCAAGGGCAGATTACAGTCAGAGAGTTTGACGAATTGGACTTAAATGAAACAGAAGACTCCATTCTGGCTGATCCGTCTGTGAAGAATTTCAGTTTTGCAAAGGTTGGAGAACAGGTGTATTATCGTGAAAATTCCAGAATGAACCGTATGGATTTACCTGCTGTGACAACAGAACGTGTCATAGGCATGATAGAGATTCGGGATATTACCAGAAAGTTGATTGACAGCCAGATGGAAGATGCCGGTGAGGAGGAAATCAAGAGTCTTCAAAAGGAATTAAACCAAACCTATGATACTTTTACAGAAAAATATGGACTGCTCAACAGCACTGCAAACCGTCGGGCATTTTCACAGGACAGCAGCTATTGTCTGCTTGCTTCTCTGGAATTTTTAGACGAAGAGGGGAAGTTAAAAAGAAAAGCAGATATTTTTCATAAGCGTACAATCCGAAAAGCAGAACCGATAGAGCGTGTGGACACTGCAAGTGAAGCACTTGCTTTGTCTTTGGCAGAACGTGCAAAAATAGATTTGTCCTTTATGACAGAACTGACAGGAAAGCCGGAGGCAGAGATTATTGAAGAATTAACCGGAGTTATTTTCCAAAATCCATTGACGGAAAAGTGGGAAACTTCAGATGAATATTTATCAGGGAATGTACGGGTAAAGCTGGAAGTAGCAAAACAATTTGCTGAAAATCACGATCGCTATCAGGTGAATGTGCAGGCGCTTGAAAAAGTGCAGCCAAAAGAATTGGAAGCATCAGAAATTGAAATCCGACTTGGCGCAACGTGGGTGGATGCAGAGTATATCACCGAGTTTATGGGAGAACTATTTCAGACACCAGACTATTATCTTGGAAACCGGATTGAAGTAAAATATGCCCCGGTAAACGGACAGTGGAATATTTCAGGGAAATCGCTGGATACGTATGGGAATACAAGGGTAACTGCTACTTATGGAACAGCCCGTGCAAATGCCTATCGTTTGCTGGAAGATGCGTTAAATCTGCGGGATACAAAGATTTATGATACCATACAGGACGCTGACGGAGAACACAGAGTATTAAATAAGAAAGAAACTATGCTGGCACAGCAAAAGCAGGATATGATTAAAGAAGCCTTTAAGGAATGGATTTTTCGTGATATAGACCGAAGGGAAGCCTTATGTAAGAAATATAATGAGATTTTTAACAGTGTCCGTCCCAGAGAATATGATGGAAGTCATATTCAATTTGTAGGAATGACACCGGAAATTACCTTGATGCCACATCAGAAAAATGCAGTAGCTCATGTATTGTATGGAGGAAACACATTGCTGGCACACTGTGTAGGGGCTGGAAAGACGTTTCAGATGATCGCAGCGGGAATGGAAAGTAAGCGGCTTGGTCTTTCGCAGAAAAATCTTTATGTTGTGCCGAATCATCTGACCGAACAGTGGGGGAGTGACTTTCTCCGGCTTTATCCGGGAGCCAATGTATTGGTAGCTACCAAGAAGGATTTTGAGCCGGCGAACCGAAAGAAGTTTTGTTCTCGGATTGCCACAGGAGATTACGATGCAATTATCATTGGACACAGCCAGTTTGAGCGTATTCCGCTGTCAAAAGAACGTCAGATGGCAATGATTGAACAGCAGATAGAAGAAATCATGCTGGCAATCGAAGAAGCACAAAGTGATGACAGTCCACGTTATACCATAAAGCAGATGGAGAGAACGAGAAAAGGTCTGGAGAAAAAACTGGAAAAATTAAACGACGATACCAGAAAAGATGATGTGGTGACCTTTGAGCAGTTAGGCGTAGACAGGCTGTTTGTAGACGAGAGCCATTTTTACAAAAATTTGTTCCTTTATACAAAAATGAGGAATATTGCAGGGATTGCACAGACTGACGCACAGAAAAGTTCAGATATGTTTATGAAATGCAGATATATGGACGAACTGACGGGAGGAAAGGGTGTTACTTTTGCCACAGGAACCCCCGTTTCGAATAGTATGACGGAACTATATACCATTATGCGGTATTTACAATATGATACTTTGCAAAAGTTACAGTTGGGACATTTTGACTCTTGGGCGGCAACTTTTGGAGAAACAGTGACAGCAGTAGAATTGTCACCGGAAGGAACGGGCTATCGTGCAAAAACACGGTTTGCCCGCTTTTTTAATCTTCCGGAGTTGATCTCTCTTTTTAAAGAAAGTGCGGATATTCAGACCGCAGATATGCTGTATTTACCTGTGCCGGAAGCAGAGTATATCAATGAAGTGTTAAAGCCAAGTGAAGAACAGCAGGAATTAGTAGCGGCGTTTGGGGAACGTGCGGAAATTGTAAGAAGTGGAGGTGTGGACGCTTCCGTTGATAATATGCTTAAAATCACTAATGATGGACGAAAATGTGCGTTGGATCAGCGCCTGATCAATGACATGCTTCCAGATTATGAAGACAGCAAGATTAACCGTTGTGTGGAAAATACTTTTTCTATTTGGGAAGAAACAAAGGAGCAGCTTTCCACACAGCTTATTTTCTGTGATTTATCAACACCAAAAAGTGACGGTTCTTTTAATGTATATGATGATATTCGGGAAAAACTGGTAACAAAAGGGATACCAAAAGAGGAAATTGTGTTTATTCATGAAGCGGGAACGGAAACAAAAAAAGCAGAACTTTTTGCAAAAGTGCGTTCCGGTCAGGTCAGGGTTTTACTGGGTTCTACCCCGAAATTAGGGGCAGGTACGAACATTCAAGATCGCCTGATTGCCCTTCATCATTTAGATTGTCCCTGGAAGCCCGCAGATTTGGAACAACAGGAGGGAAGAATCTTGCGGCAGGGCAATCAAAATAAAAAAGTAAAGATTTTCCGGTATGTGACAGAGAATACCTTTGATGCGTATATGTGGCAGATTTTGGAGAATAAACAGAAATTTATTTCCCAGATTATGACAAGCAAATCCCCTGTTCGTGCCTGTGAAGATGTCGATGACACAGCATTATCGTATGCAGAAATTAAGGCACTGGCAACGGGAAATCCTTATATCAAGGAAAAAATGGATTTGGATATACAGGTAAGTAAATTGAAATTATTAAAAGCAAACCATACCAGCCAGAAATATAAGTTGGAAACGGATATTGCAAAGAATTATCCAATGCAGATTGCAGCACAGAAAGAACGCCTTGCGGGGCTTCGTTCCGATGCAGAAGCCGTCCGTCCTATTTTTGAGAATGAAGATTTTTCCATGATTGTTTCTAATAAAACCTTTACGGATAAAAAAGAAGCAGGAACCGCACTTTTGGCAGCATGTGAAGGACTAAAAGCTATTCATACAGAGGGAAAAATAGGAACGTTTCATGACTTTTCTTTATACGCAAAATTTGATGCGTTTAATCAACGGTACATCATGACCATTAAGAGAAAATGCAGTTATTTGATTGAGATGGGAAAGGATATTCTTGGAAATTTACAGCGTATCAGTAATGCGTTGGGTGGAATTGAGAAGAAAATGGAAGAAACAGAGCAAAAATTGGAAACACTGCAAAAGCAGTTGGAAACAGCACAGGAGGAAGCTGCGAAGCCTTTTCCCAAAGAAAAGGAATTGCAGGAGAAGATGGAAAGGCTTGCAGAACTGAACTCCCTTTTGAATATGGATGAAAAGGAAATGCCGCAAGATCAGGAGAAAGAAGTAGATCAGGTGGCAGATTTGCCGAGAAGGTCAGTTAATTATGCAGGAAGAGTGTCAGAAGGTCGAAAAGGAAAAATAGAAAAATCTTCAGTGCTTGGCAGATTGAAAACCACACAAAGAAATATGGAAAAAGGCTGGAAAAACAGAAATATGCAGAAGAAAAAGCAGGAACAGCAGTTATAAAGAGGAAGTCCCGTCAGGAAACTGGCGGGACATTTTTACTAGGGAGGATTTGTCTATGACAGGAAATAGAGAGCAGCAAATGTATGAAATTACGAAGCAGTTGGAAGAAGGTGTAAAAGCGTTATTTACCTCAGAACGGTATACAGAATATTTAAAAACCATGTCAAAATTTTATAATTACAGCTTTAATAATACGGTTTTGATTGCATTGCAAAGACCAGAAGCAACTTTGGTAGCGGGATATTCCGCATGGCAGAAAAATTTTCATCGTCAGGTGAAAAAGGGAGAGAAGGGAATTCAGATTATTGCTCCCTCACAGAGGAAAGAAAAGGAAGTTGTAGAAAAATTTGATCCGGAAACAAACGAGCCGATTTTGGGACCGGACGGGCAGCCAGAAACAGAAGTAGTGGAGCATGTCGTTTCTGATTTTCGGGTAGTCCGTGTATTTGATATATCACAAACGTATGGAGAGCCGTTACCGGAACTTGCAATACCGGATTTAACGGGGCAGGTACAAAATTTTCCCTTGTTTTTACAGGCAGTCAAAGAACTATCCCCTGTGCCTATCCGCTTTGGTGAAACAGAAGGAGAAGCAAAGGGGTATTACAGCAATAAAAAGAAAGAGATTGTTGTGAAAGAAGATATGAGTGAAAGCCAGACGATAAAAACACTCATTCACGAAATTGCTCATGCAAAGCTGCATGACAGGGAAGTATTGGAACAGACAGGAGAGGAAAAAGATCAGAGAACAAAGGAGATAGAGGCGGAAAGCATTGCCTATACGGTGTGCCAATATTTCGGACTGGATACTTCTGACTATTCTTTTCCTTATATTGCGGGGTGGAGTGACAATCTGAAGATGTGGGAATTGAGGACATTCATGGACGCAATACGAAGAACAGCAGGAGAGTTTATCAAGGAACTGGAAGAAAAAATGAAAGAATTAGAAACAGACAGAGGTGAAAGAGATGGTATTCAGAACGAAAAAGAAATAAAAATTGGTATGGATACCAAAGCAGTGGAATTAGAACAGCATGAAGGCTTATGGCATACGGTAGAAGAAGTGGAAATTGAGAAGGAACATTTCTATCTCATGGAGCATAACGAATACGGAGCTTCGGTTGCGCCAGTTCTGGTAAATGGAGATGGTAAAGTGGTCGCACAGGATTTGGAAAATGGCCTGGATCAGGAGGCTATGAAAGCAATCAGAGAGTATCTGGAAGAAAAAGAAACTGACAAAAAGCAGGAGAAGGTGGAAATTTCAAATGCAAGTTTATTCGACGAAGCAGAAAGAGAAGCAGCTTATCAGATAGAAGCAACGGGACAGTTTTTCTTTATTCAGGAAACAGAGGAAGGGTATGATTATACCTTTTACAATCAAGAGTTTCAAGAATTAGATGGAGGGGTATACGATACCTTTGATGTTACACTTCAAGAAGCAGCGAAAACATTGCTATTGGAGGAAGGGGCAGATTTGACTGCATGTAGAAAGATCGATAGTGAAATGCTTCAGGAACAGGTTGAACGGGCAGAATATTTTCCGCAGAAGTCGTATGAGGCATTAAAACCCCTGATGGAGAGTGAAGAAAATAACGTGGCTTTCCGATCCGGATATGGGTATGTGATGTTACAGAAAATTTTAGAAGGCTATGAATGTATGATCTATGACCAAGCGTTTCGTGAGATTGGCGGACAGTTTTATGAGAATATAACTGCCTCTAAAGAAGAAGTTTTTTCCCAGATATTTCAAGAGGAAGGAATAGGTGAATTGCCTTGTGAGCCATTTTCCTATGAAGAACTTAAAAAATCTGTAATAGAAGAGGAGAAAAAGAGATTCTATGAAGGAGAACTGACACCAACTTCACAGATTGGCATTCGGGAAGAAAAACTGTTGCGTGGTGAGAGCCGACAGAACATTGAAGAAGCTATACTTTGTTACGCACAGGCAGAACTGGAAGAGGCTGGATATGAAGAAATCACTTTATTGGCAGCAAGGGTATATGGAAGCCGTACAAGAGAAACTTTGTATAGGGAAGACTCCGATCTTGATGTGGCGCTTTCTTATACCGGGGACATCAGGGAAGATGCCTTTTTTAATCTGCTTCAGGAAAATGGAATGAGGATTGCCGGATTGAAAATTGACATAAATCCTATTTCGTTGGAAAAAACCGGGACACTGCAGGAATATATAAAGCGTGCAGAACAGTATCTTGACGAAAGAGAAGCAGAAAAGCAGGGACAGATACCACAGGAAACGCTGCAAGAACCCCAAATTTCTTTCTATGCTGCAGAATGTATGGAATTTCCTTCTATGGGGGAATATTATGAAAATCTGACATTGGAAGAAGCCGTAGAAAAATACAAAATGATTCCGTCAGACCGCATTCATGGAATAAAAGGAATTGGATTTTGCCTGAAAGGCGGCAGCATTTATGACGGAGAATACGAATTGATGTCTGGAGGGAAAATCTCCAAAGACTTGATTGACTTAGTCCCCCATTATAAAGAAAGCCCGTTGGTACAAAAAGCAATGCAAGATTTAGAAAGAATCTTGGCAGAAAAACAACGAGAAAACACAGCGGAGCAGACAAAAGCAGAGGGAACAATGGGAAGAAAAGTTTCTGTGCTAAAAGCCTTAAAGGAGCGTAAAGAACTGTTAAAGAAACAGGAGAAAAAAGAAGAAACGTCCCATACTCGTAAGAAAGAAGCAGAATTGTAATGAAAAAATGGAAATACAGGAGAAACGGTTATGGCAGGTAATCAATTTGCAGTGTATCAGCTTAGAGAAATCCCCGAAAACAGAAAAAAGCGTTTTCGTTCTTATGCAGAATTACAAAAAGAACATATCCAGATACGCTATACAGATTATAAACAAGTATATAGAAGCTGGATGCGGTATGATGAAACACCGGATAATATCCGAAACCGTTTGGCAAAGCAGTTACCGAAAAATTTTTCTGGACATGCCCTAAGTATTGGGGACGTGCTGATTTTAGATAAGAATGGGGAAGCGGCAGCCTATTATTTGGAAAAAGAGGGCTTTACTGTTTTAGATGATTTTATTCGGAATGGTTCTTCCAATACGTTGATTTCTCTTGCCACTACTAATTTTCAGCTTGAAGGGAAAGAAGGAAGCTGGCTTGCCTTCGATAATCTGGTGGTGGAAGGAAAAGAATTTTTCTTGATGGAGCATACGACATATGGGAAAAATGCTGCTTGGGTAGTGGTAGATGGAACTGGAAAGTTAATCGTGGATCAGGTTACGGCAGGATTTGACGAAACCGTCAAAGAACAGATTATTTCCTATCTGCACCCACAAGAAACGCAGGAAAAAAGAGGGAAACCTGTGTTGGAAAACTGGAAGAAATCCTATGAAAATGGAGAATATTTAAGAAGCGCAGAGATTACAGAAGAACAAAATTATAATATGATTGATGGAAGAATGAATAATCTGCCAACAAAGCCCCGTAAGATCGGAACACGAACTTCTGTGTTAGAACGTCTGCATTTAAAACAGGCAGATTTAAATGCGAAGAACTTGCCACAATCGGTTATGGAGAATGAGAGAGAGAGGAAAAGGAAATAAAAAGAAGGGGAAACTTGAATTTGTGTATTCAGGCTTCCCTTGTTCTTTTTATAGTTCTTTTAATATGGAGGCATATTTTGAGCGCTCTGCTTCTGGAATTTTCAGAGCTGCCATAGCCTCTTCAGTAGTCAAGTTTAGTGTTTCCATTAGATTGCGGATACTGTCTAAAGTATTTCGTTCAGTAGTGCTTTCAACAATTCCCTGACTTAAGTTACACATCTTACTGTTCCTCTAACCAAGAGATATATTTTGGGCGCTCTGTTTCCGGGATTTTCAGAGCCGCCATAGCCTGATCGGCAGTTAAGTTTAAAGTTTCCATTAAATGTTGTATGGCACTTAAAAGAGTACGATCTACAACATCTTGGCTTAAATTACACATCAGCGACACCTCTCTTTCCAAATTCTGCGTCATTTCAATATCAAAATCATCATGGAGAATTCTTTCTTTTTCTTTCGGTGTTGTTTCTGAAGAAAGCAGAACATTTAATAATTTTAAAACTCCGTGATAATTCTCACTGTCCGGTTTGCCGAGGCAAATTATAACAGCAGACATCAAATCATAATTTTCTACTTTTTCGGTAACATGTCCCACAAGCGATTTTTCTGCAATGTAATATTGGGTAATAGTATTTTCTCGGGATTTTGGCGGGTTCATACAAATCCAGATGGAGTAGACTTTACGAATCTTATCGTACTGTGCAGATGAAAATACAGTACCATATTGAGCAGAAATCATACGGCTACAATAGTATATGCTACGTTTAAGCAACGGATAACCGGGATAAAAATTGTTTTGTGCTTCTACATTGATAATTAAACGGATTAACTCACCGGACTTTGGTGCAGTTGCCGTGAAACGAATATCATAGGTAATCGTTCCCTCCGTAATGGTTTTATCTTCTGTGCGTTCTCCCTTGATTAAAGAGGGATTGGTCTGATCAGGCAGAACCGGAACTTCTGCGACTTGCGGTTCACCTTCAATATATTTTTCAATGATTTCTGAAATGTTACATTCCCGATATTCTTCCAAACAATTCTTCATAATCCAAGCAAGAATGATTTTTTCAGAAAGCAGCCGTTTACAAGCAGAGTCATAATCTGAATTGCTTCCTGCGGTACGAATTGTTTGCGATAGCGTTGTTTCCAGTTCCACTAAATCACCACCTTTTCTATCTTGCCTTTAGTATAAAGCACATCACAAAAGAATACAACAAAAATAGAAAGAAATTTTGGAGCATAAGGGTTAGCGTGGTGGTATATCCTTTTCAGAATTCTTTTCAAAATCAGACTTTCCATGAAGAATCATCTCGACATTTTTACATACAGTCTGCAATTCTTTTTCGTATTGTTTTCTTTTTTGATATTCCTGACGCTGCATATTTTTTATGGAAAGCAGTTTTTCTCTTTCAGATTTTAATAATTTCATAGAAAGCAATGTTTCATTTTCTGAGTGCTGCTTTAAGAAATTCCGGGCAGTTTCATAAAGCGTAATTTCTGACAGATGCTCCTGTCGGAATTGTTTCTTATTTTTTGCGTGTAAAAATTCCCTGTAAACAGATTTATTTGCAAGATATTGTCCGGTGTAATGAATTTGTTCATTGATCCTTTTCAATTCCTGCTGTGTGGAACGGAGGTTTTTTCGGCAGTTGGCAGTTTCCGACTGTGATGTGGTCAGTGCGGTCATCAAATCCTCTTCTGTGGAATAGCCACGTTCCTGTACATAAGCAATGGTTTTTGCCATTTGCTGTAAATTGGATAGCTTTACTTTTCTGGCATAAACCGGATTATTCTGCGCTTTGACACGTTGCTGCAGATCTATGACAAGCCGCAGGTCTGATTTTATAAAACAGAAGTCTGGAGTTTCTTTTTCTTCCGTAACAGTAGAAGCAGAATGAGGAGTGAAAAGTTCTGAGCCAGTGTGAGATTGCATTTGGGGTTCTTTCCTCTTTTCCCAAATGGAAAGCAGATAATCTTCTGTGTAATGGGAACCTAGTGTTCTTCCAGTAATGAACTTGCTTCGTTCCGGGTGCAGATAGCTGAAACGTCCTCTGCTTACTTTTAAAATAATCTGATAGTTTTTCAAAAGCGTCGCTTGAAATTCTTCGATATTGCAGGAAGAAGCAGCGGCGTATTCAATAGCGGTTCGCAGATATTCCTTTTGTGTCTGAAAAACGGTTTGGCGTGGAGCAATTCCTTTGGACAACATTTCTTTATTCAGAGCGTCCAGCTTTTTCTGCCCAGCGTGCTTTGCACGATACTCTCTGTCTGTGATTTTTTTCTCTGCCGGAGAAAGTAAATCCACCTGATGTAAATGTTCTCTATGGCAAATATCCATAAGTGAGCGTTTTAAATAAATAAGATAAGTCGGTGTTAGATGATGCTTGTATCCGGCACGGGCATCGCAGGGACGTTCCACAAATGTCTGGTGCTCTACATCATATTTTCTTAGGCTGTTGATTACAATATGTACATGAATGTTTCCGCTTTCATTATTTCCGTCTGTATGGGTACAGACAAGAGCCTGATGTCCCGGAAAAATTTTTTGAGCATACTCTAATCCGAGTCGTTGTGCCTTTTCTCCGGTTAATCCATGATCTTCGGTATCTTTCGGATCAAAGCTTAGAATATAGTGATGAGATTTGATTTCATCAAAATTTTGGTTTTTACGATATTGTGCATTTAACTCTTTACATTCCAAATCAAAAGAGAAGGGATCGCAGTTGATACCGTCAATGTAATATTCCTTTCTTGGAATGAGTTCTCCATTTTCATCAAGGATTGGCTTTTTCGTATGTTCATCATGCTGAAACAGAAGATAACGTTGTGCTTCTCCGTAGTCCATATTTTTAATTGCAATATGCTTAAGAATTGCCATATTCATTACCTCTTGAATGAGTGGGAGCGGATATATTTTGAGAAGAAAAGTTTCCGGCAAGTTTTAAGACTTCGTATTTCATTTCATAGATTTTAGAAAGACTCTGTTGGAGTGATTTTTGTACTTCCTGTGAATGAATACCGCCGCTATTGAAGTACCGGGCAATCTGATTTAGATTGCTTCCTATTTTTCCAAACTCGGCAATCAATTTTTTTAATTCCGGAAGTTCAGCCACCAATTCGTATTTTATAATTACTCTTTTATTCATAATTTGTCTACGGGCAAATTCTGCCAAAGGCAGACCTGCGGCTTTTGCCTGAGAGGATATAATTTCATATTCCGTATCAGTAAGACGGAGCATAATTTGGTGTGTGTGTCGTAATGGTTTTTCTTTTTTAGGTCTTGTCATAGTGTAAAATCTCCTTTTATAAAAATTCTATTTATATATAAGCCGATAGGGGGAACTGTATTGGAAAAGGAAAAATAATTGTGAAAATAGTTTGGAAACATGATACAATAGAAAAAATAATTGTATGGAGGTTAACTATGCCAAGAGGAAGAAAAAAACAGAATGCGCTTACTTTGGAGGAGCAGCTTGTAACAGTAAACGAAAGAATTCAGGAAGTAGAGAATGAATTGAAACAGCTTCGTTCACAGAGAAAAGAAATTCAGGAGAAAATTGAGGAGCAGAAAAAAGAAACATTGTTCCGGGCGGTAGTTGCTTCGGGAAGAACCGTAGAAGATGTTCTTGCAATATTAAAAGCCCAAGAGCAGAGAGAAGAACAGTAATTTAGAAAAAAGATGTTTATTGCTATGAAAAGCGTAGCAGTAAACATCTTTTTTTGTTACCGTGATGGAACAATCACGCTGCGCCTATCAAGATAGGAGTCAATGTATATATTTGAAAAATATGATGATGTCGAGGGTATGGGGAGCGAAATCCCCATCAAGTTTGTCGAGTAGGAAAAAATCACGGAGTGAGTTTTGAGTTACTCAGGCGAAACTTGCTTTAAAAAATTCTGTATAATACGCAAAAGTTACAAGTAGATGGGGTAAAAATTACATGTGAAGAAAAAATGTGAAAAACTGAAGTATTATATAGAAAAATGATTATCTGACTTAGAAAGAGAGGAAACAAGTATGGAATCATTAAATAAAGAGAAAGATTTATGGTCAAATGTAAGCGTAGAAGTTATGGAATCAAGAGATGAATTTGGATGTTTATTCGATTTTAATTGTTTTTGGGATTGCATTTGTTTTGAGTGCTTTTGCTTTCACTAAAGTATAAGGAGGGACAATTATGAAATCTATGAATGAAAATAATCAATTATGGTCAGAAATTGACATCGAAGAATTAGAAGAAAGAGAAGAGTTTGGATGCTTTACATTGTGCTTCGATTGCTTTTGTTTTAAATGCTTTGGATTTTAAGCGTTTAGCAAGTTAAATAATTAAAGTAAAAAGTCAGATAATCATTTTATTTATGAAGGAGGAAGAGAATAATATGGGAATTCTTACAAAATATATTGTTATATACAAAATGAATGAAAATAAAAATGTTTTAATTAACACGCTTAATAGTGCTATAGATGTTATCGATAATAATACTAGAATGAAAATTGAGAATATGATGAAAGGCGAAAAGGAAATTACTTGTGAAAATGAGCCAGAATTATATCAGCAATTAAAATCGCGAGGATATATATATGAAAAAGAAAACGAGGAAACAGAGATAAAAAATAGAATTATAACAATGGATACCATTGTTAAAAATAAACTAAAACATAAAGGTTTTACTATATGTCCTACAATGGGATGTAATTTGAGATGCACATATTGTTTTGAATCAGAAGATTTGCATAAGGATTTTTCTATAATGACTGAACAACAGGTAGAAGCCATTTGCGAATATATTTTAGAACAAAAGGTAGAACAAGAAAAAAAGAATCCTAATTTTGATAAAATAAATCCAATGCAAATAAAATTATTTGGTGGGGAACCATTATTGAAGTGTACTAAAAATGTTGTAGAGAAAATTTTAAAATTTTCTGCTCTAAACAATATTCGTGTGGCAATTATAACAAATGGGACAACTATTCCTGATTACATAGAATTGTTAGAGAAATATAAAAAAATTATAGCCATTCAAATTACAGTGGATGGATCGGAGAAAATTCACAATCAAAGACGAATAAAAGCAAATGGGATGGGAACATTTAGTGAAATATGCGAAAATATTGAGCTGATTTTAAAATTGGGAATTACCATTCAATTTAGAATAAATGTAGACAAGGAAAATATTTATTATTTGAATGAATTAGAAGAAGTGATAAGAAAAAGGGGATGGGGTGATAATCCATTTTTTATTCCATATGCGTCTCCAGTATTAGATTTTTGTGGGAATATGAGCAGTGCATTAAAAGAACATGAATTATATGAAATTTTATTAGAGAAAGGGTACTATGGAAAAAGTGACAGTTTTATTAAAAGAGTGGTTTCTCCGTGTATTGGATATGTAGAGAATTTCTTTGGGAACAATACGAAAATTAAGCCGTGGAAAACATCATATTGTGAAGCAACATCAGGAGGCGAATTATGTTTTGCGCCAGATGGATTGATTTCCACATGTTTAACATACATAGGAAAAGGCGAACTTTCAGTTGGTAAATTTGACGAAACAGGTGTATACATTGATGAAGATAAATTTGAACTTTGGTCAGGAAGGAATGTCGATAGAATTCCGAAATGCCGAGAATGTAAGTTTGCATTTTTATGTGGTGGAGGATGTCCGGTGATGGCCTTAGAAAAAAACGGAGAGATTGATTGTTGCGTATGTAGTGATATAGAAAAAACTATAGAGAAATATATAAAACATAGATTAAAATAAGAAAGTGGATGATATTTTGGAATATGATTACTTGAAAACCAAACCTTATGATACAAGAACGTTACAAGGAGAAGAAGGGAAAAAATATATTTTGAGTTTCTCTGATAAACATCATATAAAAGTGTCAGAGGCGGCAAAAGAAATAATTGATTTATTTGATGGAAATCATACTTTATTTGATATCCAGTGTATTCTTCAGGATAAAGGAATGGAAATAAATGAGTCAGAATTAAAAAAAATAGTTCAAGATGTTTTAATTGATAATGGAATATTGGAAGGAAGTACTTTTAAGAATAAAAAAGGAAATAGTATGCTATGGATTAAAATTCCATTGATTGATAGTTGTAGACTCAACAATATATTTTCTATATTAAAGTATGCATTTGAAAAAAAAGTATTATTTATAAACATGATCTGCCTTGTGGTTTGTGCGGTGGCATCGATATATATGATTTTGCATATGGAAAATGAAAAGCCGCTTAATTCTATATTGATAATGGCTATAGGATATTTTTCATTAATTATACATGAATTTGGTCATGCATCGGCAGCATATAAATATAAAATTAATGTTGGGAAAATAGGTGTGGGTATGTATTTTTTATATCCTGTAATGTATATTGATATGACTAGTGCATGGCGTTTGCCTTCTAAGCAGAGAGTGATACTTGACGCTGGAGGGATGTACTTTCAAGCATTAACTATAATCCCTCTTACGATTATAGGATTTATAAGTCAAGAGAGTTTATTTTTTATATGTAGTATTTATGTATTAGCTATGAGTGTATATAATTTGCTACCGTTTTTAAAATTAGATGGTTATTGGTTGTTTTGTGATTATTTTGAATTAAACAATTTATCTCAGAATGCATTTAAAATAGTAAAAGCACAAATAGTTAATAGAAATAATAAAATATCGAAGAGAAAAAAAATGTATTATATTTTTTCGATAGTATATGCAAGCTCTATTATATTTATGTTTATTATAGGTATTATTTATTCTATTACAACTATAAGAAATTGGGAGTATGTAGTAGAGATTGGGAGAAAAATTATTTATACAATTCATAGTGGCAATTTCCAAGCAGTATTTCGATATATCAATTCTATCTTAATTTATATACTTCCATTGATATTTATGGTTGTTATGCTTATAAAAGGATTAGTTAGATATGTCATGGAGAAAAAAGAAACTCAAAATAAAGCAGATATTGCTTGAAATAGTAAATATAGGAAGTGGTGTATATAAAATGATTCAATTAAAAAATATAACAAAAGACTATCTAGATGGGACTCAAAAACATGTAGTTTTGCAAGATATTAATTTAAAAATAGAACATAATGATTTGATTACTATACAAGGAAAATCTGGTGGAGGGAAATCAACATTATTACAGATAATAGGTTTACTAACTGAACCATCGGGGGGAAGCGTGATCTATAATAATATAGAAGTGGACATGAAACAGGAAGAGAAAGTAGATTGTTTAAGGAAAAACAATGTGGGATTTGTATTTCAAACACCTAATTTAATCTCCTGTTTAAATCCTTTGGATAATATTATGTTACCTGCGACAGGAAGAGAGAAAAAAGAAATTAAAAAATACGCAGAAAGTTTATTGAAAAAAGTTGATTTATATGAAAAAAGATTTGCTAGAACGAAAACATTATCAGGTGGAGAGGCACAGAGAATAGCTATTGTACGTGCATTGATTAATAAACCTAAGATTATATTATGCGATGAGCCTACAGGAGCATTAGATATAGAAACGGGAGAAAAGGTAATACAATTGTTATATGAAATATGGAAAGAAAATAAATGTGCTATGATTATAGTTACACATGATTCAAATATAGCTCAGATTGGGAAACGTCAGTTGGTATTAGAAGGGGGAAGAATGCTTGAACGATAATTATATATTGAAAAAGTATGGGAATAAGTTGATTTATGATAATAAATGTATTAGTTTTTTTTTATTTTTGTCCATAGTTATTGCAATTAGTATATCGTTATCAATTCCTCAAATACAAATTAGTGTAGAAAAACATTGGCATCAAAATGCATATAAAATGAATGGTGCAGATTTAAAAATTGAGATGAAGTATCCAATAGAAGAGTTTGATGAAAAAATAGAAGATTTAAAAAAGGACACAAAAATAGATAAATCAAAAGTATATAATACAACGATTAAAAAAGATAACAAAGAAGTATATGGAGATTTAATTGTTGGTGATTATTTAATTAAAGAAAATGAGGCAATAGTATCTAAAAATTTATCTAATGCTTTAAATGCTATAGAGGGAAGTTATATTTATTTAGGAGATAAAAAATATACAGTAGCAGAAATAGAACAAATGCCGACAGGTGTAGGAGAGCAAGCAGAAGAAATGGGATATATAAAAGTTTCGGACATTGGGAATAACTCGCAGAAACCATATTCTGAACTTCTTTTTATTAACAGTAGTAATTATAAAAATATAGAAAAAGATTTAAAAAAAATTGCGGCAAATTATTCATATAGTACAGTGTTGGATGTTGAGAAAACATTGTTAGAAAGAAATAGTACAAATATGTTGGCTTTGAATGTATTAAATACAATCAGCATAATTATGACTGTTATATCTATTTTTAGTAGTAGCATACTGCTGATATCAAAATACCGAAGAGATATTGCTGTGATGCAATTAGTGTCCATTAATGTAAAAGAAATCAGGAAAATATTTCAGCATCAATTTAAAAAAATATTATATTTGGCTATTATGATTGGAGCCTTTATAAGTATAGTAATGTCTAGAATGATAATTTATAATAATGATATAATTTACCATTGTACACAACAAATGATTTTAAAATTATTATTAGGTATATTATTTTTTGCTGTTGTTTATGATGTGTATATTTACATTGCTTGTACAGTTATTTGCAAGATTAAACCAATGAAAATTATTAGAGGAGAAAATCAAAAAAATATTTATAGAGGTCTAATTATAGAAGTCACTATATTTACACTAATAGTTCTACTAATGTATTCGGTTTATGTTGGAGAAAACAATATTTTTGCTGGCAGTGTGTTAGTTCTTTGTATGGTTGTGGTTTTTTTGAGTGTAGTTTTTATATTATTAAAATTTATGAAAGCATTTTGCTGGATAGATAAAATATATAAATATACCATATATAATCTTGAAGAGCATATACACTCGACAGTGATTATTATTTTAAGTATGTCATTTACTATTTTATTTTTTCTGATTGGTTTTACTATGAGCAGTATAGTTGCAAATAGTTATGGAAAAGAATTGAAAAGTAATATCAACTATAATTATATGTTGACAACTGATAATGAAGAAAAAATCGATAAAGTTTTAAAGCAAACTGAAAATACAGGAATGTATACTAAACTCAATATGAAAAGTGGGATTTTTTATTTGGACTCTAAGCCTAAGGATAAGATTATGTTATGTGCTGTTGAAAGGGACAAATATAATGTAAAATATAATATTGTTAAAGGAGAGGATATATTTGAGGGAGATCTAAATAAAATTATTGTTTCTGACGAATTTGCAAAAAAACAAAAGATAGATATAAATGATAAGATCTTGATTGGGGATGATAAAGCAAAATTACTATATACGGTTAAGGGTATTTATAGATCAGGAGGAATGAATGTTAACCATATATTATTAGCCGAAAAGGAAACAAGTGTTAAAGAATACGGAACAATGTATTTAGCGAAAATAGTAAAGAGCGGAATAATCGAGAAATTAGATGGTGTACAAATAGTAGCATTAAATAATATTGCCGGTGCTTTAGAAAAAGAATTAAATAATATCTTGGGTATTTTTAAAAGCATGTGTGGTATTTGTATTATTTTATCATTACTATTTAACATAAATCTAGTATATATTGATCTTCTTGAACAAAAAAAGAACTTTACTATAATGAGAGGAATTGCAATAAGTAAAAAGCAGTTGAGAAGGCATTTGTTTATGAAGATGCTAATTATCTTAGGATTTACATTATTTTTATCAGTTGGAAATTATTGTACACTTATATACTATGCAATGCGTTTTATGTTTAATGCGAGAAATACAATAACAATAGAAATGATACTTATACCAGTGGGAATAGCGATCTTAATGATCGGATTAGTTTTTGTTATACCGCTGATTACAATTAAGAATTTTAATAATTATGATGAACTTAGAACAGAATAGCATCCGTTTTTGAAAGGAGTGAAGATGATATGCAGCTTATAATTACAATACTGGTTTTTATAGTATTAGGTGGGGCTATGAGTTTAACATATCAGTTTTACAAAATAATAGTGTTAGATGCAAAAAGCCGAGGATTAAAACATCCACATTTTTGGGGATTATTTTCTCTTAGCGGACAGGAAGGAGGAGGGGGAATTATATTTTATTTACTTGGTAGAAAAAGATATTCCTCATGTATGACAGATGAGTTGAAATTAGAGTTGACACATAGAACTAAATTTAGTGTTTTATCATTTTTAAGCGTAATATTAAGTGTGATAGGGTGTAAACGCAAAATAGCGAGTACCTTGACATTTTTAGGCGGCTGCTTTGCAGCCAC